>OCTX011947841.1_pt1 | contig 86923 bp, 67 predicted proteins | sample 1539691 | NCBI WGS metagenome assembly OCTX01 (sample SAMN02144231, study PRJEB22623) | gut metagenome | biome: sheep rumen | host: Ovis aries | place: New Zealand
CAACATAGAGCAATCCATCAAATTTATAGGCATGGGAGATACGATTGAGATTTGGAGGAGCGACGAAAATGAAGAGCCATTCATGGATCCAGAGGAATTCTCGAAAGCCTTGGAAGAAATCATGGGCAACCCTTTTGATGACCCCAACATCAACTACCCAGACAGAGAATGACCTTTTGAAGTAATCAAGAGAAAAACAACAATCCTTTGCGCTAAGGCGCAGGAATATTCACCCAACTCATTTTAACAAATCACAAATGAAGAACATTGCAGAAACATACCACGTTCCTGTTCTTTTAAAGGATAGTATTGACGGATTGAACGTCTTCCCTGGAGGCGTTTACGTTGATGTGACGTTCGGTGGCGGTGGACATTCCGAAGAAATTCTCAATCGTCTTAACGGTAAAGGACACTTGTTTAGCTTCGATCAAGATGCGGACGCTGAACGAAACATTCGATGGAACGACAGTTGCTTTACGTTCATCAGAAGCAATTTCCGTTACTTGAAGAATTGGATGCGATATTACAGCGTGGAGAAAATCGACGGATTGTTGGCTGACTTGGGAGTTTCATCCCACCATTTTGATGATGAAAGTCGCGGATTCTCATTCCGTTACGACGCTCCGCTCGATATGAGAATGAACCAAAGGGCAGGTAAGACTGCCGCAGATATACTGAACGAATACGAGGAAAAAACGCTGGCGGATATCTTCTATCTCTACGGTGAATTGAAAACTGCACGAAGGATTGCCTCAATAATCGTAAAGGCAAGAAAGGAAAGGCCTATCGTAACGACCAATGATTTCCTCACCATCGTGGAACCTCTCTTCCGCAAGGAACATGAAAAGAAAGATATGGCAAAACTCTTTCAAGCCCTACGAATAGAAGTGAACCACGAAATGGATGCCTTGAAAGAAATGCTGATTGGAGCGACGGAACTCATTCGACCTGGCGGTCGCCTATCGGTCATCACCTATCACTCCCTGGAAGACCGCATCGTGAAAAACGTCATGAAAGCGGGCAACGTGGAAGGAACGGTCAAGCAAGACTTTTTCGGGAGGATAGAAAGCACATTTGTCCCCGTCAACAACAAAGTGATTACACCATCAAAAGAAGAACAAGAAAACAACCCTCGGAGCAGAAGCGCCAAACTTAGAATTGCAGAAAGAAAATGATGACAGACGATAATAACAACACCAAGAAGGAACCGAAGTTGATCATCGAAGCCAACGATGGTCCCGAGAAGGCAGACAAAACCCTTGAAGCGACGCCACACGAAGATGAAGGCTTGTCGCTCAAGGAAGTGATTCGTGAACAAGCCATTGAGGACGAGTCACCGTTAGCCAGCAATTTCACGCTGAGGAAAATCCTCGGTGGCGACATCCTGTCTACCCGCGCCATCAGGCGACAAGTGCCACTATTCCTTCTCATCACGGTCTTTCTCGTCATCTATGTATCAAACCGATATAGCTGTCAGAAATATCTGATAGAAATAGACCAACTCAACAAGGAACTCATTGACGCGAAATATAGGGCGCTGTCGAGTTCGAGCCAACTCACTGAACGTTGTCGCGAAAGCCACGTTCTCGACCTGTTGAAGAACAACCAAGACAGTATACTGAAAATTGCGAGTCAACCTCCATACATCATTAACGTACCAGAAGAATAATCACTAAACATAAGATATTGAAAGATGCCAAAGTTCGACTATAACAAAATAATGCCCAGATATAGTGCCATTGCCATTGTAATGACATTGATTGCCTTTATCGTCATTGGCAAAGCACTATACATCATGACCGCCGAGCACGAATATTGGGAGAAGGTGGCCAATCGTGTGAAGAAAGATAGCGTGAGCATCAAGCCCATCCGTGGAAATATCCTGAGTTGCGAGGGAAATCTGATGGCATCATCGTTGCCAGAGTTTAAAATATTCATGGACTTCAACGCCCTACGCCAAGCAGGAAACGACTCTTTGTGGGAGGTAAAACTGGACTCCATTTGCATGTGTCTCAACCAAATATTCCCTGAAAAGCCAGCATCGGAATTCAGGGAAGAACTGGAACAGGGAAGAGCTAAGCAAAGCAAGCACTGGCCTATATGGAAACATCGCGTAGATTACAATACGTTTTGTGAGGTGAAAAACATTCCCGTTTTCAACATGAAGTTGAGTTACAGGAGCGGTTTCCACTTTGAGGAATTCAACGCCCGTCAACGCCCATACGGTTCGTTGGCTGGAAGAACGGTGGGTGACTTGTTTGGCGGAAAAGACTCGGCACGTTGCGGATTGGAATTGTCGTACGACTCTATCTTGCGTGGCACCAACGGATTAGTTCATCGCAGGAAGGTATTGAACAAGTTCCTCAACATCATGGACACGCCTCCTATCGACGGTGCCGACATTATCACCACCATTGACGTGAACATGCAAGACTTGGCAGAGCGTTCGGTGATTGACGAATTGAAGCTCATCAACGGAAATGTGGGTGTAGCCATCGTGATGGAAGTTGCCACAGGAGACATTAAAGCTATCGTGAACATGGAGAAATGTTGGGATGGCGAATACCGCGAAATCAAGAACCATGCGGTAAGCGACTTGCTGGAACCTGGTTCGGTATTCAAGACCGCCTCTATCTTGGTATCATTAGACGATGGCGTTGTAGACACTACATATAGAGTTGAAACAGGTGGTGGTGTTTGGCCCATGTATGGAAGAGAGATGAAAGACCACAACTGGCGAAAGGGAGGATATGGAAGGTTGACTCTTCCACAGACCTTGCACTATAGCTCAAATATCGGTGTGAGTCGTATCGTAGACGAACACTATCACAACAACCCCGAGAAATTCGTACAAGGAATCTACAGGACAGGTATCGCCGATGACTTGCACATCCCCTTGGTGGGAGCCTCTCCAGCAAGAATCAGAATGCCAAAGAAAGACGACCGAGGCAGACAATACCTCAATTGGAGTAAAACAGCTTTGGCATGGATGAGTATTGGTTATGAGACACAGGTGCCCCCTATTTCTACATTGACATTCTATAATGCCATCGCCAACAACGGAAAGATGATGCAACCACGATTCGTGAAGCAAGTGGTAAAAGACGGAACCGTGATAGCAGATTTCCCACCCGTAGTTCTTCGAGAGAGAATTGCCAAGGAATCGACCATTAAGACGATGCAAACGATTTTGGAGCAAGTGGTCAGCCAAGGACTCGGAAAGAAAGCTGGTTCGAAGACATTCAAGGTGGCAGGAAAGACCGGAACCGCCCAGATGTCGAAGGGAGCAGCTGGATATAAGTCGGGCGTCATGAGCTACCTATTGAGTTTTGCGGGATTCTTCCCGGCCGACAACCCACGATATAGTTGCATTGTCTGCATACAAAAATCAGGCCTGCCCGCTTCTGGTGGCGGTATGAGTGGTGTGGTATTCCACAACATCGCGGAGGGGATCATGGCGCAAAGTCTTAAGCTCGACGTGAAAGACGCACAAGACTCCACGTCTATCCTCATTCCCGACGTGAAAGATGGCAACATCATGGCTGCCGATTACGTGCTCACTCATTTGGGAATCAATACCAATGCCGATTGGAGCGGTACGTATTCAGAAGGCAATCCCATTTGGGGTAAGGCAACTCAACAAAACCACAATATGATTGCGTTGCACAAGGAAACAGAAAACGTAGATACTATCATCCCCGATGTACGAGGTATGGGAGCCAAAGATGCGGTTTACCTTATTGAGAAACGTGGTGTGACGGTGAAACTAAACGGCAGGGGAAAAGTAGTCAAGCAAAGTCTTGAACCTGGTCATAATATCAAGGCAGGAGAAGTCTGCATGTTGTTATTGGAATAGAAAAGGAAACAAATATTATTCAAGATATGAAATTAAAGGAATTGCTCAAAGACATCAAGTTGATTAACATCATTGGCAACAATGATGTAGACATCACTGGAGTAGACATCGACTCACGTCGCGTTGAGAAAGGTCATCTATTTGTAGCCATGAAAGGCACGCAAGTAGACGGGCACAAATTCATTCCCAAGGCAGAAGAACTGGGGGCATCGGCCATCTTGTGCGAAAAACTGCCTTCGACGGTGAATCCAGAAATAACATATATCGTCGTATCGTCAACAGAAGACAATGTAGGAAAGGTAGCCACTTGTTTCTATGGCAATCCATCGAAGAATTTGAAATTGGTGGGTGTCACTGGAACAAACGGAAAAACCACCATCGCTACCTTATTATATAATATGTTCAGAAAGATGGGACACAAGTGTGGATTGCTATCTACCGTATGCAATTACATTGAGGGAGAGGCATTACCAACTAACCACACCACTCCAGATGCCATCGAACTGAACCAATTGTTGGCAAAGATGGTAGAGGCAGGATGTGAATATGTATTCATGGAATGTTCGAGTCATGCGATTGCGCAAAAGCGCATAGGAGGATTGAAATTCACGGGAGGTATTTTCACCAATCTCACACGCGACCACTTAGATTATCACAAGACCTTCGAAAACTACCGTGATGCAAAGAAAGCGTTCTTCGACATGCTTCCCAAATCAGCTTTCGCCATCATTAACGTTGATGACAAGAACGGCATGTTTATGGTGCAAAACACCAAGGCTACCGTCAAGACATATTCAACACGCACGTTAGCCGATTTCAAGGCACGATTATTGGAATGCCATTTCGAGGGTATGTATCTGGATATCAACGGTCAGGAAGTAGGCGTTCAATTCATTGGTAAGTTCAATGTCAGCAATCTCCTTGCCGTATACGGCACAGCCGTGATGTTAGGCAAGAAACCAGAAGACATCTTGTTAGTTATGAGTACGTTGCATAGCGTAAACGGAAGATTGGAACCCGTACGTTCCTCACAAGGCATTACTGCCATCGTAGACTATGCACATACACCCGACGCATTGGAAAACGTGTTGAATGCCATTCACGAAGTGCTCAACGGTAAAGGACAAGTGATTACCGTTTGTGGAGCAGGCGGAAACCGCGACAAGGGAAAACGCCCTTTGATGGCACAAGAAGCCGTAAAGCAGAGCGACAAGGTCATCATCACGAGCGACAATCCACGTTTTGAGGAACCGCAAGACATTATCAACGACATGTTGGCAGGTCTGAACGCACAACAAATGAAAAAGGTCGTTAGCATCGTAGACCGCAAGGAAGCTATTCGCACGGCATGTATGATGGCCAACAAGGGCGATGTAATCTTAGTGGCTGGTAAGGGTCATGAAGACTATCAGGAAATCAAGGGCGTGAAGCACTACTTTGACGACAAGGAAGTGCTGAGAGACATCTTTGCAATGGAAGAAAATTAAAGTATAACATAATCAATATAAAGCTATGCTGTTTTATTTGTTTAGGTTCTTAGAACAATTTGACATACCTGGAGCGCACATGTGGTCCTACATATCGTTTAGGGCTTTGTTGACTTTGATACTTTCATTGATAGTGTCCGCATGGTTTGGAGAAAAGTTCATCAAATACATGAAGCGTCGCAAGTTCTACGAGACGGCTCGCGATGCTTCTATTGACCCATTCGGCGAAAAGAAAAAGGGAGTACCCACGATGGGAGGTATCATTATCATGGTTTCCATCTTGGTTCCCGTATTATTGCTCGGCAGAATGCGAAACATCTACTTATTGTTGATGATCGTAACTACCGTATGGTTAGGATTCTTGGGGTTTTTGGACGATTACATCAAAATATTTAAAAGGAATAAAGACGGTCTGAAAGGAAAGTACAAAATTGTTGGACAAGTAAGCATTGGCTTGATTGTAGGTCTCACGCTTTGGGCAAGTCCGGATGCTACAATCAATGAGAATGTCTCGAAGGAGAAACTCGGAACGGAGATGGTTGTCACCCACAAGTCAGAATCAGTAAAGTCGCTGAAGACAACCATCCCGTTCGTCAAGAACCACAATTTAGACTACTCCTCTATTGTATCTTTCTGCGGAAAGAACAAAATGGCCGTTGGATGGATTTTGTTTGTCATCATGACCATTTTCGTGGTAACGGCGGTTAGCAACGGAGCCAACTTGAACGACGGTATGGATGGAATGTGTGCTGGAAACGCTGCCATCATCGGAGTGGCATTGGGCATATTTGCCTACGTAAGTAGTCACTTAGAATACTCTGCATACCTTAATATTATGTACATTCCTGGTTCGCAGGAACTGGTGATTTTCATGTGCGCCTTCATCGGTGCGATGATTGGATTCCTATGGTACAATGCCTACCCTGCCCAAATTTTCATGGGAGATACGGGTTCGTTGATGATTGGCGGAATCATCGGTGTTTGCGCCGTGATTATCCATAAGGAATTGCTTTTGCCTATCCTTTGCGGAATATTCTTCGTGGAGAGTTTGAGCGTCATGATTCAGACGGGCTACTTTAAATATCGCAAGCGTAAGACGGGTGAACGTGTAAGGGTTTTCCGTGCCGCTCCCATACACGACAATTTCCGTAAGTTGGACAAAGATCTTGATCCTACGAGCAAATATATATTGAAAGGTTGGCCAGAACGTCAATTCCACGAGTCGAAAATCACCGTGAGATTCTGGATTGCAACCATCATTTTAGCGGCATTAACGATAATAACATTGAAAATTAGATAACAAGACAATATGAGAATTGTAATTTTAGGAGCAGCGGAAAGTGGTGTAGGAGCTGCCGTATTAGCGAAGAAACAAGGATTTGACGTGTTTGTGTCAGACATGTCTGTCATCAAGGATAAATACAAGAAAGTCCTCGAAGACCATCATATCGAGTGGGAGGAGAAGCAGCATTCGGAAGAAAAGATTCTTAATGCTGACGAAATCATCAAGAGTCCTGGTATTCCAGACAAGGCTCCCATGATTCAGAAAGTGATGGCTAAGGGCATTCACATCATCAGCGAAATAGAATTTGCTGGACGTTACACTCATTCGAAAATGATTTGCATCACGGGTTCAAACGGAAAGACAACCACGACATCGTTAATTTACCATATTTTTAAGAATGCAGGGTATGACGTAGGTTTGGCTGGCAACATCGGCAACTCATTGGCTTTGCAAGTGGCAGAGTCTCCTCATGAGTATTATGTCATAGAACTGAGTTCTTTCCAATTGGACAATATGTATGACTTCCGTGCCAACATCGCCATCTTGCTCAATATCACCCCCGACCATTTAGATAGATATGGTTGTATGCAAGATTACGTTGACTCGAAAATGAGAATCATTCAAAACCAAACATCCAGCGACTCTTTCATCTATTGGGATGAAGATCCCATCATCAAGAGAGAGTTGGAGAAATACGACATCAAAGCTATTCAGTATCCATTCTCTCAATTGAAGAAAAACGGAGTGATTGGCTATATTGAAGAAGGCCAATACAAGATAGAGAAACCCACCCCCTTCAATATGGAGCAAGAGGAATTGTCGCTCACGGGAAGGCACAATGTATATAACTCATTGGCAGCAGGCATTGCCTCTAAGATAGCAGGCATTAAGAATGAAGTCATTAGGAAATGTCTCTCCGACTTCCCTGGCGTAGAGCACCGTTTGGAGAAAGTAACGAGAGTTGGCGGTGTTGAGTACATTAATGATTCAAAGGCAACGAACGTAGACGCATGTTGGTACGCATTGGAAAGCATGAAGGGTAATACCATTCTCATTCTCGGCGGTTTGGACAAGGGCAACGATTATAACGAAATCAAGGATTTGGTGAAGGAGAAATGTGTAGGGTTAGTATTCTTAGGAGCCGACAACACGAAATTACACCAATTCTTCGACGGATTTGGAATCCCTGTTCGTGACACGAACAACATGAAAGACTGCGTGCAAGCATGTTACGAAATGGCAAAACCAGGTGATACGGTATTGTTGAGTCCTTGTTGCGCCAGCTTCGACCTCTTCAAGAACATGGAAGATCGAGGCGAGCAATTCAAGACATTGGTCAGAAACTTATAATCCAATTATAATTCATACATTCAATGGAAAACAAATTAGGTAATATCTTCAAGGGTGACAAAGTGATTTGGATGGTATTCTTCTTCCTTTGTATCATCAGTATCGTTGAGGTGTATTCCGCCTCATCACAGCTCACCTATAAGGGAGGAAGTTATTTGGCACCAGTAATCAAGCATATTGGTATACTTGTCATGGGTATCTTCTTCATGATCATCACATTGAATGTAGGATGCAGGTATTTCAAGATTGCCACACCTTTCTTGTTGATTGTGTCCATCGCAACCCTATTGTGGGTAATCATCGCAGGACAATCAACCAACGGAGCACAACGTTGGATTAGCATCTTGGGAATACAATTCCAACCATCAGAAATTGCTAAGGGAACCTTGGTTTTAGCAACCGCTCAGATTCTGAGTGCCATGCAAACACCAACGGGAGCTGATAGGAATGCATTTAAATACATTCTCATTGTCAGCGGCATCATTATTCCATTGATTATGTTCGAGAACCTATCTACGGCGGTATTGTTGGCTGGCGTGATTTTCTTCATGATGATTATTGGCAGGGTTCCTACACAACAATTAGGAAAACTCATGGGAATAGCAGTTTTGGGTATCGTTTTCATATTTGCAATGGTGATGATCATTGGAACGGACACGGGCAATGTAAAGAAGGAAAACAACCTAACGGAACGTACTCACGAAGCGAAGGAAGATAAGGGCTATAAAGTATTCCACCGGTTTGACACGTGGAAGTCGAGAATCATGAAATATGCCAACAACAAAGACTTGAGACCTGAGGACATTGACCTTGACAAAGACGCACAAACGGCTCATGCCAATATTGCGATTGCCTCTTCAAACGTTGTAGGCAAGGGTCCTGGCAACTCTGTTGAAAGAGATTTCCTATCACAAGCATTTTCCGACTTCATCTATGCTATCATCATTGAGGAAATGGGAATCATCGGGGCGATTATCGTAGCGTTTCTCTACATCATCTTGTTGTTCAGAAGCGGTAGAATCGCCAATAGATGCGAAAACACCTTCCCTGCATTCTTAGCAATGGGATTGGCATTGTTGCTGGTTACGCAAGCTTTGTTCAACATGTGCGTAGCCGTTGGATTGGCTCCCGTTACAGGACAACCATTGCCTTTGGTGAGCAAGGGAGGAACATCGACGGTCATCAACTGCATCTATATAGGAGCTATCTTAAGTATTAGTCGCTCTGCGAAGAAAAAACAAATCGAAAACGAAGACTTAAGAACCTTTAAATTATCGGCAGCATAATTGTCATAATATCATAAAATTACACAAAAATTAGTGAGTGACAAAAAAAATGTTTAACTTTGCAAGTTCAGAACGAAGCATTATATGAAAGAGGGATTAAAAATCATCATCAGTGGAGGTGGAACAGGGGGGCATATCTTCCCTGCCATTTCGATTGCCAATGCCATAAAGAGCAAGGAACCAAAAGCAGAAATCCTGTTTGTTGGCGCGGAAGGTCGTATGGAAATGCAACGTGTACCTGCAGCTGGATATGAAATCAAAGGCCTGCCCATTTGTGGGTTTGACCGCAAGAACCTATTGAAGAATGTGGTCGTTCTGTACAAGATTTGGAAGAGTCAGCGCATGGCAAAGAAAATCATCAAGGATTTCAAGCCAATGGCGGCAGTAGGAGTTGGCGGCTATGCCAGCGGTCCTACACTCAACCAATGTGCAGCCATGGGAATACCATGTCTACTTCAAGAGCAAAACTCTTATGCTGGAGTGACCAATAAGCTATTAGCAAAGAAAGCCGAGAAAATTTGCGTAGCTTATGAGGGAATGGAAAGATTTTTCCCTGCAGAGAAGATTATCCTCACGGGAAACCCAGTTCGTCAGGCTATCCTCGACACTACCATATCAAGAGAAGATGCCATTCGACAATTTGGTTTAAACCCAGCAAAGAAAACCATCTTATTCGTAGGTGGAAGTTTGGGAGCAAGAACCATCAACGAGAGCATATTTCGTCATCTTAATCTCTTGGAAAGTGAAGACGTGCAGGTGATTTGGCAGACTGGTAAATACTATTCAGCAAGCATTGCCGAAGAACTGAAGAATACGGGTAAGGAATTCCCCATGCTGAAAGTGACCGACTTCATTGGTGACATGGGAGCGGCATATAAGGCTGCCGACCTCGTTATCAGTCGTGCTGGAGCCAGTTCTATTAGTGAATTCTGCCTCATTGGGAAACCAGTCATCTTGGTTCCCTCCCCAAACGTTGCGGAAGATCACCAAACCAAGAACACCATGGCTTTGGTCAACAAAGACGCTGCATTGTATGTCAAAGACGCAGATGCTCCTGATACATTGCTTCAATTAGCAATCAAGACGGTCAAGGACTCTTCGAGGCTCAAATCATTGAGCGAGAACATCAAGAAACTCGGATTAAAGGATTCGGCAGAAATCATTGCCGACGAAGTAATTAAACTTGCAACAAAGAAATAGGAATTGTAAACGATGGAATTAAAAGATATTAAAGCAGTTTATTTCGTAGGTGCCGGTGGCATTGGTATGAGTGCGTTGGCTCGTTACTTCTTGAACAAAGGAATCGTAGTAGCGGGTTACGACAAGACTCCTTCTGATTTGACACGCAAATTGGAAGAAGAGGGTATGCGCATTCACTACGATGAAAACGTAGCTGAAATTCCCATCGAATGCAAGGATGCAAATTCATGTCTGGTCATTTACACACCAGCAATTCCCGCAAACCATCAAGAATTGGTTTATTTCAAGGAGAATGGCTTTGAGATACAGAAACGTGCTCAAGTATTGGGAACGTTGACACGTACGCACAAAGGACTTTGCGTAGCAGGTACACACGGAAAGACCACCACATCTACCATGTGCGCACATCTCATGCACCAAAGCCATGTTGATTGCAACGCTTTCTTGGGTGGTATTTCCAAGAATTACGGAACAAACTATATTCTTTCTGACATCAGTGATTTTGTCGTGATTGAAGCCGATGAGTTTGACCGTTCCTTCCATTGGTTGCGCCCTTGGATGACAGTCATTACATCTACAGACCCAGACCATCTTGACATTTACGGAACGAAAGAAGCATATTTGGAGAGCTTCCGTCATTATACAACCTTGATTCAACCACAAGGAGCCTTGATCATTCATCGTAATTTGGAAATGAAGCAAGAGGTTCAGGAAGGTGTGCGAGTATATGATTACAGTCTTCATGAAGGCGACTTCCATGCAGAGAACATCCGTATTGGAAACGGGGAAATCGTTTTCGATTTCATCTCTCCTATTGAAAATGTCAAGGACGTTGAACTTGGACATCCTATTCCAATCAACATTGAGAATGCTGTAGCTGCCATGGCTATGGCTCAACTGAATGGATGTATGGCAGAGGAACTGAGAAACGGAATGAAAACCTATAAGGGCGTTGACCGTAGGTTTGACTTTAAGATCAAGACCGACAAACTCGTTTTCCTATCCGATTACGCACATCATCCACAAGAAATATTCCAGAGTGCGAAGAGCATCAAGGAATTATATAACGACAGGAAGATTACGGCAATATTCCAACCACATTTATATACACGTACGCGCGACTTCTACAAGGAATTCGCAGATGCATTGAGTCAACTCGACGAAGTGATTCTTTGCGACATTTATCCCGCACGTGAACAACCTATCCCTGGTGTAACCAGCCAATTGATTTACGACAACTTAAAAGAGGGTGTTCAAAAAAGCATGATTCACAAAGAAGATGTGCTTGAATTGGTAAAGAACCGCCAATTTGACGTACTTGTCGTATTGGGAGCTGGCGATCTTGACAATTATGTTCCAGAAATAACTAAAATCCTAAAAAGCACATGAAAGTAAAGACTGTACTTACTATTATTTTTGACATTGCCCTCATCGTCTATCTGGCATTGGCATTTACCTCCTTCAACAAACCGAAGGAGAAGATCACCAAGTGTATTGGCGTAAACATCAGCATTGAAGACGAAACTACGAATGGTTTCCTTAGCAAAGAAGAAATCAAAAGTCGCTTGGAGAATAACCACCTCTACCCTCTCGCAAAACCACTTCGCTATGTAAATACACGCAAAATCGAAGAGACACTGAAAATGAGTCCTTTCGTGAAGACTGCGGAATGCTATAAGACGATTAACGGATACGTTAACATCATCTTAACACAACGTATGCCTATCGTTAGGATTAAGGCGAACAATGGTAGTGATTATTACTTGGATGACAATGATTGCGTAATGCCCAACTCACATTATACGTCCGACTTAATTATCGCTACTGGCAATATCAGTACGAAATTCGCCACGAATTACATATCTCCTTTAAGCAAGGAAATCATGGAACACGAATTCTGGAAAAACCAGATTGAGCAAATCAATGTGCTTCCAGACTTAAGTATTGAAATCGTGCCACGAGTTGGCAATCATATCATCTGTTTTGGAAGAATGCCTGAGGGAAAGACCAAAGAAGACAGGTCTGCACTCATCAAGGAGTTTTTCAACAAAAAGATTACCCGCTTGGAAAAATTCTATAAATATGGACTGTCACAAGCAGGTTGGAACAAATATTGCTATATTAATTTGGAATTTGACAATCAAATCATCTGTAAGAAGAATAAGAAAATATAAAATAATGTAACCGTTATGCCAAAGGAATTTATTGTAGCTATTGAACTGGGTTCATCTAAGATGACCGGTATCGCAGGAAAGAAAAATATGGACGGCAGCATTTCTGTGCTGGCCATCGTAAGGGAGGATTCCACATCGTGCATACGCAAGGGTGTGGTCTATAACATTGACAAGACAGTAATCTGTATCACAAACATCATCAAGAAATTAGAGACAACACTCAAGACAAAGATTGAGAAGGTGTATGTCGGTGTTGGTGGACAGAGCATCAGAAGCGTGAAGAATGTAATCGTAAAGGAATTGCCTGCAGGTACCATCGTTACACAAGAAATCATCAACGAATTGATGGACGCCAATCGTAGCATGACATATCCTGACTTGGAAATCTTGGATGCTGCAATCCAAGAATACAAGGTTGATTCTCAATACCAACTCGACCCTGTTGGAATCCAATGTTCACGTATCGAAGGTAATTTCTTGAATATCCTTCAACGTAAATCATTCTATCGCAATCTCAACAAGTGTTTCGACAACGCTGGTATTGCTATTGCCGAGATGTATTTAGCACCTTTAGCACTTGCAGACAGTGTACTTACAGAAGCAGAGAGACGTTCTGGATGTGTATTGGTTGACCTTGGTGCCGATACCACTACGGTTTCTGTTTATTATAAGAACATTCTCCGTCATTTGGCCGTTATTCCACTTGGAGGTAACAATGTGACTAAGGATATTGCTACCGTTCAGATGGAAGAGCATGAGGCTGAGAGAATGAAACTGAAATATGGAAGTGCCTTCACAGACAATAACGATATTGACGATACGCTTCGTTTGCCTATTGACCAAGAGCGTTATGTGGAGAGTCGTAAGTTAATCGACATCGTGGAAGGTCGTATGGACGAAATCATCGAGAACGTATGGTTCCAAGTTCCTAATGAGTATGTTGACAAACTTCTCAGTGGTGTCATCCTTACCGGTGGTGGTTCTAACATGAAGAATATCGAACGTGCATTCCGCAACCACACACATCTCCAAAAGGTACGTATTGCCAAGTTCGTTCTGCAAACCATCAACTCTAACAATCCTGAGATTACCGCAAAAGACGGAACGATGAACACCGTTTTGGGCTTGTTGGAAAAGGGAGACATCAACTGCGCTGGCGAGGAAATTACCAACGATCTTTTCAACACAGACCGCCCCTTGAACTCTCGCAATGGTAATCGTACTACAGATCGCCTTGGCGTCGTTCAAACGGAGGCTGATAAGCAAAGGGCTTTGGAAGAAGCAAGAAGAAGGCAAGAAGAGAAAGATAAGGCTGAAGCTGATCGTAAGGCTGCTCAAGAGAAAGCCGAAAAGGACAAGGAGAAGAAGAAAGAAAACAGCATTGCTAACAAAACTCTGAAGAACCTCAAGACATTCTTCAAGAAGATGGTTGAAGAGGAAGAATAATTGACAACAAAGAATTAACTCGGATATAAAAAAGTAACATATTATGGCAGAAAACATATTAGATTTCGACATTCCCGAGCAGGGCAATAGCATCATCAAGGTCATTGGTGTAGGTGGTGGTGGCGGTAATGCCGTTAATCACATGTACAGAGAAGGTATTCACGACGTAACCTTCGTACTTTGCAATACGGACAATCAAGCATTAAACGACTCTCCCGTTCCCGTTCATCTCCAATTGGGAAAGGAAGGTTTGGGAGCAGGAAACAAACCTGAGAAAGCTCGTAAGGCAGCAGAAGAGAGCATCGAGGATGTAAGAAAGATGCTCAATGATGGTACTCGCATGGCTTTCATTACAGCTGGTATGGGTGGTGGAACTGGTACTGGTGCCGCTCCCGTTATCGCACGCGTTTCTAAGGAATTGGATATCTTAACGGTAGGTATCGTTACTATCCCCTTCCGTTTTGAGGGAGACCGCAAGATTGACCAGGCTCTCGACGGAGTTGAGGAAATGTCAAAGCACGTAGACGCCTTGTTGGTTATCAATAACGAACGTCTTCGCGAGATTTATCCAGAACTCTCTTTGCTTGACGCATTCAGTAAGGCTGACGATACGTTGAGCGTAGCCGCCAAGAGTATTGCAGAAATCATTACCAATCATGGTTTCATGAACCTTGACTTCAACGACGTGAAAACGGTATTGAAAGATGGTGGCGTTGCCATCATGAGTACTGGTTACGGAGAAGGTGAAGGTCGTGTGAAGAAAGCTATTGATGACGCACTCAACTCACCATTGCTCAACGACAACGACGTATTCAACTCCAAGAAAATCTTGCTGAGCATCAACTTCTGCAACGAGAAGAACGACAACTCAGGCTTGATGATGGATGAAATGAACGATGTTCATGAATTCATGGCTAAGTTCTCCAGCGACTTCGAAATCAAATGGGGTATGGCTATCGACCCAGAACTGGGCAAGAAGGTGAAGGTAACGATTCTCGCTACTGGATTCGGCATTGAGGACGTAGACGGAATGAACGCTCACTTAGGCAAGAAGCATACGCAGGAAGAGGCTCTCCGCATCGCAGAGGAAGAGGAGAAAAAGGCCGCTCGTGACGATCGTCGTAAGCGTTATTACAACGATGACCCCAACCACTCACAGAAGAAACGCCGCAAGCAAATCTTCTTGTTCCGCATGGAAGATCTCGACAATGAGGATGTCATCTTGTCAGTTGAGAACACACCGACATACAAACGTACTCGTCAGATGTTGGAAGATATCAGCAACCAGGCTTCTGGTGCTACGCCCAAGAAGAAGGACGATGACGAAAACGAAGACGTAAAAGGCGTTATCACATTCGCATAACATCTAAACGTACGATTATGGCACTGTTCGAACAAATCAGCGAAGACATCAAGTCAGCAATGAAAGCACGCGATAAGGTGGCTCTTGAAGCGTTGAGAAACATTAAGAAAGTATTCTTGGAAGCTAAGACAGCACCTGGAGCAAACGACACTTTGGAAGATGCTGACGCATTGAAGATTCTCCAGAAATTGGCTAAACAAGGCAAGGAATCTGCACAAACATTCCTTGCCAACAATCGCCAAGACCTCGCCGATAGCGAATTAGCACAAGTTGAGGTGATTGAAAGATACCTTCCCAAAGCATTGGAAGAGAGTGAAATCGAGTCCATCGTCAAGGAAATTATCGCTCAAACAGGTGCTCAAGGCATGAAAGACATGGGTAAGGTAATGGGTGTAGCCAGTAAACAGATGGCTGGAAGAGCCGATGGGCGCATTATCTCCACCATCGTCAAGAAGTTATTAGCTTAGTAACAAGCTCTACACCTTATTATATATATAATAGTTTCGTGAGTAAAAGCTTACGAAACTATTTTTGTATCATACGAATAACTCTTGCATGATACCAAGTGATTTCAACTCTGGAAAATTGGGAACATGCAAGCGATAGTACGTTAATATAATTTCCGTACATCGATTCCTTTCTGAACGAGACATCTTGAACAAGTGCATGGTTTCATAATTCATGCGCATTAACAAACCAATTTTCGCAGCTTCAGTAGGTGAAATGACATCATGATGGGGTGCGACTGTCTTACTGAAACATCCATTTCGGAGATCAAAGAAAACCCCTTCTTCATAATTATCAAGGTTTGGGAAAAAACCAATGAAACGAGAAAGGCGCATCATAAACACCAAATGAAAGTTGGAAAATGCCTGATGACTCTCATCCAACCATCTCATACTCATGTCTATATAATGGAAAAGAGGTACATTTACTTGTTCGTCACGTGTGGAATGATAGAGAAATTCAGAAAGAAACAACGTAATCGCCAATTTATAGGAATCAAAAGGAATCGTAGTAAAATGACAACTCATCCGAATATCCTTGATTCGTTGCAAACTTTTCGTCGAACGATAGTCAAATTCCAAGTCCAAAAGATGCAGAGGTTGGAAGTACATTTTCTTCACTTTTGCCTTCTGCGAATTAGAGATATGAGTGATAAAAGACAGGCGACCAAGTTGCTCGGTAAACATGTCAATAATCATCTGAGAGTCGCCATAATTGAGCGAACGCAATACAATTCCCTGTGTTTTAACCATCATAACACCACAAAATTACAAAAAAAATCCTATCATATAAAAATTTCCGAGAAAAAATTTGCACAGTCAAATAAAAAAGGGTAACTTTGCATCCGCAAATGAAGACAAGGTCCCTTCGTCTATCGGCTAGGACGAGAGATTTTCATTCTCTAAAGAGGAGTTCGACTCTCCTAGGGACTACGAAAATTAAGAATAAAGAGTAAGAATTTAAGATGGCAAATCACAAATCATCATTAAAGAGGATTCGTCAAACGAAGACGAGAACCTTGCATAACAGATATTATGCTAAGACCATGCGTAATGCCGTTCGCAAATTACGCGCTACTACAAACAAGGAGGAAGCTGTTAAGATGTTCCCCATTGTTCAGAAGATGTTGGATAAACTTGCAAAGACAAATATTATCCACAAAAACAAGGCCGCAAATCTGAAATCAAGTCTGGCTCAACATATTAACAAGCTGGGATAATTCATTATCAGGGCTTGCAATATAAGGCAACAATCTGCGGATTGTTGCCTTCTTTGTTTTGTGCATCATTCATCAATGGTAACCACCACTCCTACCTAATTTAACATACTGCTCCACTTCTTCATAACGAATGCGGTAAGCAGCTCCCGTATAATGATAAGCAGGTCCGATAACAATAATCCAACCATCTACAAAACCAACATCACCAACGATTAATTCGTCAGGACTTCCCACTTCCATAGGCAAGTCACCACGATAATCCCACATCAACTCCTTGATTTTCTTTTCATCACAGTTGAATATCTCATTCACCTGTAAGCGATGACCGTCTCGCTTGCTAAACGTAGCGCAATCTTGGGAAATCCATTTCACGGAGTCTACATCAATAATCTTTGCCTCAAACGTCACGCAATTCTCGTCCTCGAAACTCCGCACCACTTCTATTTCCCTTGACATATCGTCCACTTCCATCAAGTATTTTCCACTACAATCCATCAACAACGACCGAAAGGAAGATACATCCAAATGTTTGGGACAATCTACTTCAAGAATATCGCAAATCCACTCGCGTATTTGGCGCAACGAACGAGCCTCTCCACTCAGTGGAAACTCGATATTTGCCGAATACGCAGCCTTTCCGTTGCCTTTCTGTTTACACGTGATATTTGTTGTATCGAAAAAAGTTTGAGCCACGGAAACAGAGGAAAACAACAAGAAAACAACGATAATATGTAACTTGAAGATAATTCTCATAAGCAGATGCAAAGATACTAAAAAATAGGTGAAAACAAGGCACGTTTTTACACATAATTTAGCAAGTAAAATTTCTCAAATTGCCGTTTTTTTAGTAAATTTGCACAATTAATTACGAACACTATAAAATGACAGAAGAAGAATTGAATAAAGATAATTATTCAGCCAGTAACATTCAAGTTTTAGAAGGACTTGAGGCTGTGCGTAAGCGACCTGCCATGTACATCGGAGACATTAGCGAAAAGGGTCTGCACCACTTGGTAAACGAGACCGTTGACAACTCCATTGACGAGGCAATGGCAGGTTTTTGCAAGAACATCGAAGTCACCATCAATGAAGACAATTCCATTACCGTACAAGACGATGGTCGTGGTATTCCAGTTGACGAACACGAAAAGATGCATAAGTCTGCATTAGAGGTTGTCATGACCGTTCTCCACGCTGGAGGTAAGTTCGATAAGGGTTCTTATAAGGTCAGTGGTGGTTTGCATGGTGTAGGTGTTAGTTGTGTAAATGCGCTGTCTTCACACATGTTGTCACAAGTTTACCGTGACGGAAAGATTTACCAACAAGAATACGAGAAGGGAAAGCCATTATATCCCGTGAAAGTTGTGGGAACAACAGAACTTCGCGGTACACGCCAACAATTCTGGCCTGATGCAAGTATCTTTACCACAACCGTTTACCAATGGGACATCATCGCCCGCCGTATGCGCGAGTTGGCTTACTTGAATGCAGGAATCACCATCAAGTTGGTTGACCTCCGTAAAGATGAAGAAGGAAAGATCAAGCAAGAAACATTCCATGCCGAAGAAGGTTTGAAAGAGTTTGTGCGTTACATCGACCGTCACCGTACTCATCTCTTCAACGATACCATTTACCTCAAGACCGAGAAGCAGGGTATTCCTATTGAGGTGGCAATCATGTACAACACAGATTACTCAGAGAATATTCACTCATACGTGAACAATATCAATACGATAGAGGGTGGTACTCACTTAACGGGATTCCGTATTGCATTGACCAGAACATTGAAGGCATACGCCGACGCAGACCCAGTTATCTCCAAGCAGATTGAAAAGGCTAAGATAGAAATCACGGGTGAAGACTTCCGTGAAGGATTGACTGCCGTTATCTCCATCAAAGTAGCTGAACCACAATTTGAGGGACAAACCAAAACGAAGTTGGGTAATAGTGAAGTAACGGGAGCCGTACAACAAGCAGTTGGTGAAGCACTCAGTTATTATTTAGAGGAACACCCGAAAGAGGCTAAGCAGATTTGCGAGAAAGTGGTATTGGCTGCAACGGCACGTATCGCCGCACGTAAGGCTCGTGAAAGCGTTCAACGTAAGAACCCTATGTCTGGTGGTGGACTTCCAGGAAAATTGGCTGACTGTTCAAACAAAGACCCAAAGGAATGTGAGATATTCCTCGTAGAGGGTGACTCAGCCGGTGGTTCCGCTAAACAAGGTCGCGACCGTTACACGCAAGCCATATTGCCACTTCGCGGAAAGATATTGAACGTAGAGAAAGTGCAATGGCATCGTGTATTCGAGGCTGAATCCGTGATGAACATCATCCAATCCATTGGCGTTCGCTTCGGTGTAGATGGCGAAGACGACCGTGAGGCAAATACCGATAAATTGCGTTACGACAAGATAATCATCATGACCGATGCCGATGTCGATGGTTCACACATCGACACGCTGATTATGACACTCTTCTATCGATTCATGCCGAAAGTAATCCAAGAAGGACATTTGTATATCGCCAATCCCCCACTCTATCTCTGCACTTATAAGAATAAGGTGAAGGAGTATTGCTATACAGACCAACAGCGTCAGGCTTTCCTCGACAAATACGGAAACGGCATAGACGACGGCAAGAGCATTCACACACAACGTTACAAAGGTCTTGGTGAGATGAACCCCGAGCAATTGTGGGAAACGACAATGGACCCAAAGACTCGTTTGCTCAAACAAGTAACAATAGAGAATGCGGCAGAAGCCGACGAGATATTCTCCATGCTCATGGGTGATGACGTAGAACCACGTCGCGAATTTATCGAAAAGAATGCCAACTATGCGAATATAGACGCATAACAACACGTTATACAAACAGAAGAGGGTATGTCAAACCGAAATGACATACCCTCTTTTTTGCACCTATAACGTTATACTCAATCTGAAGAAAAGTCGCCGTTTGGTTAGAAACCATTCGTTTGTATGCTACAGACCATTAATTTGTACATTACAGACCATTGATTTGTATGTTACAAACGTATCGTTTATAACATACAAAGCTATCGTTTGCATCACCTAAACCTATCGTTTACGTAGTCTAAACCTATCGTTTGTAAATTCACGATGATAACGACATGGTCTACGAATTATTATGTTATACTTGAGCTATCGTAATGCATTATATCATCATATCATTGGAAATTAAGGAAAATACTTGGATAATTCGTAGGAAAAAAGTAATTTTGCGACATATAACTAAAGCCTTATTATATGAAAAAAATACTGCTCACGCTGACCATCTTGTGTAATGGCATTACGGTTATGGCGCAACAATTACCCATGAAGTTATGGTACAACCAACCGGCAACGTTTTTCGAGGAGTCTTTGCCCATTGGAAACGGCAAGTTAGGTGCATTGGTATATGGCAATCCCGATGATAACATATTGTACTTGAATGACATTACCTTATGGACAGGTAAGCCATACGACAGGAAGATGGATGCTGATGCACACAAGTGGTTGCCCGCTATCAGGGAGGCTTTATTCAAGGAGGATTATGCCAAAGCTGACTCCTTGCAATTGCATATACAAGGTCCCAACTCGCAGTACTTCCAACCCTTGGCAACCTTACATATCAAAAACTTAGACCAAGGAACATATTCCAACTACTATCGTGAATTAGACCTTGACAGTTCTATTTGTCGAGATAGATTCACTCGTAATGGTATTGAATACTCACGAGAATACTTTGCCAATCATCCCGACAAGGTGATTGCCATGCGAATCAAGTCTTCACAAAAGCAAAGTATCAACATCGAATTGATATTGACCTCTCAAGTGCCACATGGTATCAAGGTTTCTGACAAGCAACTCACTCTCACGGGACACGCCATTGGCAATCCTGATGAAAGCATTCATTTCTGTTCGATACTGAAAGTTAATACGAAAGACGGACAAGCCACTAAAACTGACAGCACTTTAATCATCAAGAATGCAACGGAAGCTACCATCTATTTCGTCAATGAAACCAGTTTCAACGGATTCGACAAACATCCCGTGAAAGAAGGAGCGCCCTATATAGAAAATGCCACCGATGATGCTTGGCATTTAGTAAACTACACATACGAGCAATTGCGTAGCCGTCATATTGCTGATTATCAGACCTATTTCAACAGAATGCAAATGCACATCGATGGAGCAAAATATGATACGCAACGCACTACAGAACAACAACTGAAAGACTATACCGATAACGGCGGTAACAATCCCTATCTCGAAACGCTCTACATGCAATACGGCAGATATTTGCTCATCAGTTGCTCTCGCACACCTAATGTACCAGCCAACTTACAAGGTTTGTGGACTCCACACAAATTCTCACCTTGGCGCGGAAACTATACCGTAAACATCAACTTAGAGGAAAACTATTGGCCAGCGGAAGTAGCCAACCTCTCCGAGATGACAGAGCCATTGTGGGGATTCATGAAAGGATTGGCAGAAAACGGGAAATACACCGCCAAGAACTATTACGGCATCAACAGAGGATGGTGTAGTAGTCACAATAGCGACATCTGGGCAATGACAAACCCCGTGGGAGAGAAACGCGAAAGTCCCGAATGGAGCAACTGGAACTTAGGAGGCGCTTGGCTGACACAAAACCTTTGGGAGCATTACGCATTCACGCAAGACAAGGATTTCCTGCGTAATACCGCATGGCCATTGTTGAAAGGAGCATCAGAGTTTGTACTCGATTGGCTCGTAGAAAATCCGAACAATCCCAAAGAACTTATCACCGCCCCATCGACCTCTCCCGAAAACGAATACAAGACGGATAAAGGGTATCATGGAACCACCTGCTATGGTGGAACGGCAGACCTCTCCATCATTCGTGAATTGTTCAAGAACACGGAGGATGCAGCAGAAGACATGGGGTTGATTCATTATACACCACAAGGAACAGTATATGACGACCCAATAATACTTCCTGTTTTCGAAGCCCATCATCGCCTCCATCCATATACTATCGGACACATGGGCGACATCAACGAATGGTATTACGATTGGGATGATTGGGACTTCCAACACAGACATCAATCGCATCTCATCGGACTCTATCCAGGAAATCATATCACACTGAAAACGACTCCCGATTTGGCAAAAGCAGCAGCACGAAGTCTGGAAATCAAAGGCGACAAGACCACGGGATGGAGTACAGGCTGGCGCATCAATCTTTGGGCACGATTGCACAATGCACAACAAGCTTACCATATCTATCAAAAACTGCTTACCTACGTTTCTCCTGACAATTACAAGGGTGCTGACCGTAGGAGAAGTGGCGGTACATATCCCAACTTATTCGACGCTCATCCCCCATTCCAAATTGACGGTAACTTTGGCGGAACGGCTGGTGTTTGCGAAATGTTAATACAGAGTGACATGAATACGAATACCATCGAATTACTCCCTGCCCTACCCGACGCTTGGTCATCGGGAAGCATCAGTGGTGTCAAGGCACGAGGTGGATATACATTAGATTTCACATGGAAGAATCGACAAGTTACGAAGGTGAGTATCAAGGGAGAGTGTGGAACCGTGTATTTGATTTGTAACGGTCAAGAGAAAGCGGTGAAAATCAAAAATGGTAAGACGAAAACCATCAAAATGAAAACTCATACAACAAAAAGATGAAGAACAAGGAACTAAATGAGATAACTATCAATGACACGAAGAGCATCTATCCATGTAGTAGTATAGACGACGACCTTTTACTCTTCGACAAGGTGGAAGACATGCCCTTCCCCAATGAACCTCGTCGTGTGCGCTGTATCTTATTGGCACTCTGCGTGAGAGGAAAGGCGAAATATAAGGTGAACACCATTGAACATGAGGTACACGAAAACGATATTATCATCATCAACGAAGGACAAGTGACCGACGACTATTTAATCAGCAGGGATTTCAAGGGTATTGGTATGTTGATTTCGAGTGAGTTTTTCAAGGAAATCATCAAGGACGTTCACGAGTTGTCATCATTGTTTATCTTCTCCCGTAAGCATCCCGTCTGCACATTGAGCAAAGAGGAAGCTGAAAATATCATCGACTATTTCCGTATCTTGAAAAACAAGGTGGAAGACGAGTCACATCACTTCCGCAAGGAAACCGTTCGCTCTCTGTTGACTACGATGATTTACGACGTGAGCAACGTGATTTACAACTTGCAGCATTATAATGACAAGAAGCAAACACGTGCGGAACATATCTTCACGGATTTCATTTACTTGTTGGAACAAAACTTCAAGAAAGAGCGTAAGGTGAGTTGGTACGCACAACAACTATGCATCTCGCCCAAATATCTATCTGAGACCATCAAACAAATCAGTCATCACACGCCCAATGAATGGATAGACAACTATGTAAGTCTTGAAATACGCGTGTTATTGAAAAACTCAACGAAGAGTATCAAGGAAATTGCGCAAGAACTCCATTTCCCCAATCAGTCGTTCTTGGGAAAATACTTTAAGGAACAAGTAGGAATCAGTCCTTCCGCCTATCGCAAGGCATAATGAAGATTAAGAATGGAGTTGCTGGATTTCATGGGCAAGCGTTTCCAATTCAGCATACCATTCCTCACCGAAACAACGAATGAGCGGTTCTTTCAGGAACTGATAGACAGGCATATCAAGACGCTTTCCAAGAGCCACCGCATCACGACAAACATCCCATTGGTGATAGTTTAAGCCAATCATTCCATTGTCGAAACGTTTCGCCCTAATAGGATAAAGTGAACAGGAAATAGGTTTCATGAATGATGTCTTGCCTGCCCTACATGCCTTTTCCAATGCACAAAGACAATTGCCGTTGTCGTAACAGGTAAAGACACAATCCTTACCATTGACGATGCTTGTCACCAAGTCGCCTTCTTGGTCGGTGTAAGCCACTCCCTGACGGTCAATGACAGCCTGCGCTTGCGGTGACAAGTCATGCCACACATCATCAAGCACCTCTTCAATTTCCCCGATTTCATCGAGAGTTACGGGTGCTCCTGCGTTTCCTTCAACACAACAAGCTCCCTTGCATTTTTCGTAATCACAGCAAAAACGCTCGGTGATAATATCGGGCGACAACAATACGTTGCCTACTTGCAATATAGGTAAAATCCGTTCTGCCATGATTACCATTTAATAGGTTCAATACCGTTCTGCTCCAGATAATGATTACAACGAGAGAATTGATGTTGACCAAACCAACCACCACGATTGGCAGACAACGGAGAAGGATGGACAGATTCAAGCACGAGATTCTTTTGCTTATCAATCATATACGACTTACCACGGGCAAAACCGCCCCAAAGCATATACACCAAATGTTCGCGTTGAGTTGCCAACGCATGAATGGCAGCATCCGTAAAAGTCTGCCAACCCAACGTAGAGTGACTGTTGGCTTGATGCGCACGAACGGTAAGCGTGGCATTAAGCAACAACACACCTTGTTGTGCCCAACGAGTAAGGTTGCCGCTCGTAGGAATGTCGGTTCCCAAGTCATCATGAATCTCCTTGAAGATATTCTGCAAAGATGGTGGATAAGGAACACCGTCTTGTACGGAGAAACTAAGACCATGCGCCTGCCCTGGTTCGTGATAGGGATCTTGTCCGATAATCACAACCTTTACCATGTCGAAAGGACATAGATTGAAGGCGTTAAAGATATATTTACCTGGAGGAAAGCACGTCTGCGACATATATTCGCGTCGCACCGTGTCAGTCAACTGCACGAAATAGGGTTTGTCGAATTCTTCTTGCAACTGTCGTTTCCACGACTCTTCTATCTGCACGTTCATGGCAAAACAAGTAATAGGTTATTATCTGCTGCGAAGTTACTCATTTTCCTTAAAACAAAAAAGACAATAGCCATTTTTATTCAGCTATTGTCTTCTTTTAAAGTTATTCAAGCTATAGGATTAATCCCAAACGCTTGCACCTTTAGCACCAAATTCATCGTTATACTCCTCGTCGTCAGGTTGAACATCCTGAGAGTTAGGATTAGAAGGATCTAAAGATGGAGTTACCATCACGCCCTCCGAATTAACGTCCATCATCATGATGGCGGGGATAATATATACTTTCTTCATAAGTTAAAGATTTTCTCGTGTATTGAGTAGAATGTCATTTTCACGACATTCTACTCATATAGATAATATTACAGATCCCAATATCTAAATCCTTTAGCGCCAAACTCACCATTATAGGTAGTGCTTGTGCTCTTAATTCCAGCATCTGGATTGCTACGCAAAGCATTCAAGCTATCATTTCCAGATACACTGGCCAAAATCTGTTCACCAGAGGCATTGATTATTCTCGTCCTTGGTTGAAAATAGTTCTTTTTCATATTGAGAATCCTTTCATTCATTACTTAACAACAACTTTCTTACCATTCAAGATGTAGATACCAGCCTTCTTCTGACCGATAACCTTGCGACCACTGAGGTCAAACATCTCTGCATTCTCGATATTGAGGTTTTCAATACCCTTGATAGAAGTTGCGTCACCTTCTTCTTCCACGAAGGTCATAATCAACTTACTGCCATCAACATTCTCTGGCAAGATGAAGTAAGCGCGGAGAGCCTTGATAGAAGCACCAGCACCACCCTTTTGAATCTTACCTGTTGATGGAACAACACCATACTTACCTTGCATACCAGGAGCAGCAATAGGAGCGTATGTACCTTGGAATGTTGCCTCACCCCAGGTTACAGCACAATTTTCCTCAACAGCATTATAAGAATAGATAGTTACTCTGTCAAATGAAATTTGCTTTGTTGATGGAGCTTCGGTATAGAATACACATGGTGTAGCAGCAGGAATCTGGGTTGTTCTGCTGAACTTCAATTCGCCATCTGCATAGTCAGAGAATTGGTATGCTTGCACATTCTCACCAAATACGCTAAGGTCATTAATAATGAATGGTACTGCGATGGTATTCCAACCTTGTTTAACGGTATAGTTGAGTTTCACACGGTCATATGTTTCTGTTGTACCACTAAATTCATTTACTGCAACTTCATCAAGAACTTTCACGGTAACTTCCTGGATGTAAACAGAAACTTCATCGGTCTTCTTGGTCAAGCCTTCAGCGTATGTGATTTCAATATATGCATTCTTGAAGACAACTGCTTCAGTTGGTTCGAATGACAATTCAATAGTAGCTTCTTCATTAGCTGCAACTTCTTGTTCTGCTGTAGCTACAACATTACCATCAATATACAATTTTGCGGTTACGGTTTCATCCTTACCAGCTTTTTCTTGTACAGTTACAGATGCTACATATTCAGAAGCGGTGTCACCTCTTGATGGAATATCACTTGCTGTGATAGCCATATCATGTTCAAGAACAGCCAACTTAAAGCCTTCGAAATTATCCAGTTCGTAGTTATCATTAGCGAAACGGAATTGATAATTTCCTGGTTCGAGACCATCGATTACATAAGTTTCGAACTCAGTCATAGTATTACAAGATATTGTCGTAAATGTCTCAAATTCTCCACCATCTTTTGAGATTTGAATTCTAATATCCGTATAATTAGCAGTACCTCTATATTGGAACTCCAATGATTCGCCCTCTGCAACTTCCAATGTAGGAGTTGTTAAGAAGTACTTGTAACCAGTGCTATAGCTGCCATAAGTAGCACGAGCTACACCATTAGCAAATGTCCAATTTGAAGATCCTACTTCCCATCCTTCAGGTAGTCCTTCGCCTTGGAAGTCCTCAGACCATAAGTTAGGATCAGCAACTTTTGCAGAAACGGCAAGTGTTGCAGCCTCACCAACAGTAGGAGTAACAGTAATGGTAGCTGTATGAGCGCCATAAGCTTCTACATCATAATTATAGGTAACAGTAAATTCAGCAGTTTCTCCAACAGGTACATTAATTTCACTTGGAGATACTGTGAAATCTGGATTATCAGATGTAATTGTTCCAATCAATTCTGCCTCACCACTATTGCTTACGGTGATTACTTGACTTGCATTTTCAGTTACCTTTCCGAATTCAACTTCAGTTGGGTCTAAAGCAATAATTGGAGCAGGAACTTTGTAAGTACTTGTTAAACTAATGACATACGGACTATTCTCATCATTAGAAACAATAGTCAATGCACCAGAAGCATCTTTATCAGGAGTAGCAACCGTAACATCTGCAGAGCCCAATGAAGCAATAGAAGTAATGTCACTACCAGCTGTTATCTCAAAATCACCAGAAACCTCAATAGAAGATATGGTAAGTTCATCAGCACCCAAATTCTTTAATGTGAAAGTTTTGGTCTCACCTGCTGGAACAGTACCAAAATCAAAAGTAGAACCAGACTCAAAACCAGAAACAGAAAGCACGGCACCTTCAGCAGCACTTGCTTCTGTGTAAGTCATATTGTCAAGGTGAGCATAGTTAATAACAATTGCCAAAGCGGTAGGATCAGCCAACGTGTAAGTCTTTTCGGCAAATGTTGAACTTGAAGTGCTAAAAGCCTGTAATTGGTCACCAACAGTTCCGTCATCATTCAATTTGAATAAAACTACATAACCCTGTGTTCTATCCTTGTATGAACGAATCCAGAAAGTTACATCACCTTCAAGAACCGTTGTCTTGATATAATTACCGCGATTTGTATCCCAACCAGAGCCAGAAGAGTTACCAATACTATAACTACCAGTCTTTGGTCTCTCGTAATAGATCATAGTTCCTACAGCTTCCCAACCAGTTGGTAAAGCATTTTCAAAATCAGCGGTTAGAGCTTCCGCTTTCACCTGTGTTACTCCCATTAAAGAAAGCAACATCACAAAAAGTAAATTAAGTTTTCTCATGTTGTAATAGGTTTTTATATTATACATAAATTATTATTTATAGTGCTGGTTTATTCAACATGTCGTTTTGGTTCGTTTACGACTTTATGTTGGCCTAAACTCAATATTATCTGCAAAAATAACGAATTTTCATGAAAATCAAAACATTTTTGTTCTTTTTTTCATCTATTTGCTTAAAAATTGAACAATATGTTATTTCACGATAAATTTCTTACCATTTTGGAGATATACACCAGCTTTCAATTGACCGTTTACTTGACGACCACTCATGTCATAAACCTTACCGTCGTTTACGTTATCAGACTGGATGTTGCTAATAGCATCCACCGCGATGTCTTTCAGGCTTACAGCAGTAGCATTGTTGATATCAAACAACTCCATAGATAAATCATCTTCGATGGGTCGTGTGATAAATGCCACGGCTTTCATGTTGTCAAGATTCCAACCATCTTCTATGTCAACAGTATAATCCCTGTTGAAACGCAATCCATTCCAAAGGAGAGCATCTCCCCAGATTTCACTAACCGCCTTACGCAATACGCCATTGTGCTCGAAGCTGTAATTGTCGGCATAATATCCCGCTTGGTAAGCTTTTACATGATCTTCGGTCAACAATACGGTCAAGGCACCATTACCAAAGAGTGTGCTGAAATCACCCGTACGCATACCCGATACGCTTAATTTAAGCTTCTTGTTGGCTGCATCGTAAGAAGGCGTGATATTCACTGAACAGAATGCAGGAATGCTTTCGCTCACGTAATCACAATATGAAGATACCATATTGCTGTTGGTAATACCGCTCATGGAGAAATACAAATCATCGGCTCCTGGTACCCAATAGCGATTAAAGACAACTGATGGCGGAGTCAAGTTTGTCAGATAGTATGCATAGTAAAGTCCTGGAGTTGTAGAAAGTTCATCGGGATACTCATCGCTATAGTCTACGTGAATAGCAACGGGAATGATGTCGGGACGCATAGCTGCCACATTACTGATAATGACAGAAGCGAGCGAGTCGGATGATTCTTGGTTGCAAGTAATATATTCCAAGATAAACTTGTCGCGCTTCATGGTATTGGCCCCACTATATACGTTGAATGCCGTGCGAACAGTATCGTCTACGGTATTCTCGGGAAGAGGAGCCAAGCCACCTTCCTCAGCTACGCAAAGCATCAGTTCGTGCATTCCAACGGCGAGTTGATAATCATTGAGAGCAACTTCGTAACGCAATTCCAAACTCTCACCACCTATCTCATCCTCGGATTTCAAAGAGAATGACTTCTGACCATCAATATAACCATCAACGGCAAAACCTTTCTGTGCTTTAGTTCCTACATTGTTAACCAATGCATAGAAACTCAGTTTGTCGTTTTCCGTTTTGTAATAACGACGGTCGGTAGATAACTGAGACAAGCTCAAGTCGCGCTCTGGCAAATTGCCTTCAAGAATCAACTGAATGGGGAGTTCTCCATATCCAGCATTAGAGTAATTATACCAATTACCTTCATCCTTTAACAAGAAAGAATAAGGATCGTTACCAGTAACGGTAATCAAGTTGTATGCTTTGCTGCTTGTTGACGTATAAGTCATACCAACATAGAATTCTTCCTCGTTACCCGTAATGGTATAAGGAGTATCGAAGTTCTGGATATTCCATAAGTCTACCAATCCCACTACATTTGCCTTTTGAATGTAGTTGTTCTCAACAGAAGGATCATAAGAAAGCCAAACAGAAGAAGACGTAATCGTGGAAACTTCATTCAGTGCGAATCGGATTCCCACAATCTTACATCCAACGTATTTCTTCAATTGATCACCTTCGAAACCGATGCACACGTTTTGTTCACCTGCTCCCAACGGTATTTGCATAAAAAATTGTGCTTCCTCACCACTATAACCGAAAAGCATTTGGTTATCAGCCAACTTGCCTGCGGCTTTTCTGGGATTCGCTTGATTTTGTTTAGCGACAGCAACTGCCTTTACGGGAAAACGATGAGTGGCAGTAGGTTTACTGAACTTTTGCGCTGACGCGGAAATGGCACAAGCCATTGCAGCAATGAGTAGAAATTTTTTCATATAACTTTAATTTTGAATATAATCGAAATAATTATAGTGGCAGGGGAATTCCCTGCCACTAAATGATAGTGAGTGTCTGACTTTATTTCACGATATATTTCTTGCCGTTCTTGATATAGATACCTTTCTTTGTTCCGTTAACGCGACGACCAGAGAGATCATAGCGAGCATTCTCCTTGTCGGAATTAGCCTCTACAAAGTGAATGGCATTGGGATTAGAAGGATCACCTACGGCTGAGAATACGTTGGAAACGGGAGATTCACCTTCTTCGTAAACAGCCGTAACGACATATTCGTGATTGCCTACAGGTACAAATTCATCGTAATCGGTAGCGGTGAGCAACTGCTCATTGAGTTTCTTACCATCGCGATAGATGTTGTAACCCTTTACGTGAACGCCAGGAGCTTGATAGCGGATGTCGTCAATATAGAGAACGTATCCCTCTACATTTTCACCAGAAACATCTACTTCGTCATAAACATACTCGCTAACGTCTTGAATGGCAAAATACTTTGCACCTTCTGGCAACTTGAACGACAAAGCACCTTCTGAGAACCACATCGGAGCCTCAAGAGGACTATTGTTCAACTTATAGAAACTGCTGACGTTCTTATCCGTAGTAGAGTAATACACATTAAATCTTGCTGGATAATGGCGATATTCACCAAAGTATGATACTTGGGATGTCCAGCACTTCGCATAGAACGAAATGGTTTGTACATTACCTGAGAGTTCGGGTGAAATGAGCCAGTTATCATTGGTAACTGATATGAGATCGCCAGCGGCATTTGGAACGGCACCAACCATAGATTGCAACATTTGCTTACCCGACTGGCAATAATACGTGCAAGTATCTTCTGCCCAATAGAATGAGTCGAAACCAGCTGCTTCAGGATTGAACACCTGCCAAGCGAAAGGTTCTCCAGCATGTGCATAGTCATAGGTACCTTCCCATGAGTTGTACATAACCGTATAACCACCATCACCGTCAACCAAAGTCCAATTACCGATATTGTCAATGACAAACGGAGCATAGCGCTCGAAGTCTTCCACCATGTCTATCGCCTCTGACTTTGGAGCATCCCAAGCGAGATAAACCCTACCTGTCTCATCGCTCATTCCAGCCAAATTGATAGTTGGCAATTGCAATTGAAGTACGTCAATCTTTGCTACATCCGACTGGTTGTTAACGGGATTCTGGTCGGAGGTGTAAACAACGTCTACATACATATCCACTGCTTCTCCGTCAACAACGGAAGGAACATACGTAAATTCTACGACACCTTTTCCCTTAGAGGCAATCTCGTTTCCAGACTTGCTTGCCACCAACTTACCATTGACATAAAGGTTTACCTTGTAACCACTTACCGACTTAGTACCTAAGTTCTTCAAGTTAGCCGTAACAGTAGCTGGCTCGTTTACGTTCATCATCTCGGGGAAGTTGGCACTTACATAGAGGTCGTAATCCAATTTCTGGATATCTCCCACTACATACATACCAGCCAAATTCTCACGCCAAGGGAATTCAGAGATTAACGTACAAGCAGCCGTGTTAACATCTACCTCATACAGACCTGTCCTATACATATTCTGTACGTCTTCCTTCGTCTTGCCCGACTTATTGGTAGGAATATTATACATATATCCTGCCCAATACATCTTACCCGTGCGTTGGTCGATAGTTGCCGTTTGCACACCATAGCGACGTGTGCCATGACCGAGGTTGCCAATCAACTGATGTTCGCCCGTTTTCTTGTTAATCTCATACAAGAAAGACGATGTTTCGTAAGAACTATACGCAATGGCATAAAGTTTTCCGTTGGGATGGGCAGCCAAAGCTACGAACTCAACGGGATAGCCCTTACTGGAAACGGGAGTTACTGAATAGTCTTCAAGGTTTACAACACCCAGACGCAATTGGTCTACAGCATCCATTCCACTTCCCGTAATGTCATGATAAATGGCAAACACCTTATCTTCATTGGGGTCATACGTCATATCCTTGAAGTTCAAGCCACGGTTGGTGGTGAAAACTTTCTCGTCCACCTTTTCCCATGTTTCCGTATTCCACTTACGAGCCACCACCTTCATAGGCGTGTTCTCAATGTCGCCACCAATGTTTCCAGGATCATTCTCGTCCTCTGCTTCACCGCCGAAGAACGTGTAATAATATCCGTCTACGTAAACGGCTCCATTGTTACCATAACAAGTGGGTGACAAATACAGGGGAGTCCATTCCGTTTTATTCTGCACCTCATCGGTAAACTCATAGATACCGATGTTGTTCGTAGACCACATCTTCGTCTCAGAATCTCTTCCGTTGACACAATTGGCCCTCAATTTCACGTTTTGTGCATCGATTGACAATGGAACCAATCCCAGAACGGCTCCTGCCAAACATGTTAATAAACTTTTTCTCATATCACTAATCATTATTTTCTTCTTAATATGCTTATTGAATTACGTATTTCTTTCCGTTCATGATGTAGACACCCTTTGGAAGTTGCTGGAAGGATGTTCCCACCTTGCGACCATTGAGGTCATACACATTGTTGTCGATTGTATCTACGACTATTACACCTTTCACGTCAGACAAGATGTTAACGCCAACCATCAACTCATCCAAGAAGAAACGCTTGGAAGGAGTGAAACGAAGACGCAACTTACCCACACCACTGATGGTGGTACTGTAAGTTTGCCATGCACCTTGCGACAAGGTGAAATTAGTATTTGAAATCTGGAAATCACTGGTTGGATAACCGTCTTCATCATCGGCAAAGAGTTGCAAAGTGGTATTATCACCTTCCCAAGAAGCGGCATTGAACATGATGGTTGCCGTTCCGTCGATGGCAAAGATTGGAGTACGAACGGCAATATTACCACGTGTCGCACCTAATCTCGCACATTTGTTGGCACCATAAACTGAACTGCCTTTCCATCCGTTGTTATCGGGAATGAAGGTAGACTGTCCTACCATCGAACCACTCCACAATCCATCGTTTCCGCCTGTTCCCTCACAATTGTTAAATGTCTCCACGAAGAAATACTCTGCCTCATCGGCTCCTTCGGGATTATCGGCTACGCGGAACGAAAAACTAACGGTTTTATCGGTGTTTTGGGTAATATGGAGCAAGGAATGATTCCATTTCTTATTACCATATTTATTATAATTATACCATGTGGCACGTGGGATTGACTTGTTGGTCAAACTATCGTTCAACACCACGTTGTCTTTCACGTACGGGAAGGCATCACCGTCAATATCATCATAATCATAATAGGGAATCTCGGTTCCGTCATCATAGACATAGGTCTTATATGAACCATACGAATTGTCGGCTGCGATTACATGACAACGTTGATGGTCATTGTAAATGGGAACATCCTCTACCTTTGCGGTGGTGTTAACGAGATTGTAAAGCCATACGTCTTCATCGAAATCCACGTGCGTCACTATCAAGCCATTACCTTCAAGTGCCGTATCCCATCCCGTAAATTGTCGGTTTTCCAACAAGTAATACTCATTGGGTGTGGCATCATTATATATAATATAGGTGTTGCCCCCTTGAGAAATGGGAGTCATGTTTTTTATGTCAACGTTTTCTTTCAACTCGATGGGCTGTCGCCATCCTGCATACATGCGTTCATAGGCAGTATAGGCAGCAGGACAAAAACCTGGGGCTGTCAATCCATTGTAAGAACCTTGGTCCATGACACTCCACGAACTCATGCCATAATTCCCTTCAGTACCATAAACGGTATCATACATGTCGGGCAAACCAAGGCAATGACTGAACTCATGGCAGAACGTACCGATTCCAGAAATGCCATATTCCATTTGTCCGAATTCGTTATAGCCATAAACCGTCTTTTCGGCACAACAAGCGTATGTGTCGATTCTTACGCCATCAAGGGTAAGGGGCCTATAGTTATTCACGGGGGAATAGGAAATCTTATATTCGTGTGGCCATACCGTATTTTCATCGCCTCCTGCGGCTTCGCCCAATCCGTTGTAAAGCACAACGACTTGGTCTACCTCACCGTCACCATCCCAGTCATAATCCGAAAAATTCACTTGGTCTTGCACCAACCTACATGCTTCTACAATCATGTATACTGGTCGCAGGTCTCCGCCATCACTACCGTTTTGGCCATAGTAAGAATTGGTGTTCGATAAGGTTACGGGACCTACCACATCGAATGTCAAGTCGAACTTACCGTCACTTTGGTCCAAGAAATAATCGTGAACCGAACCATTGAAACCTAATCGGCTAAAGCCTGGCGAGTTGGTTATCTCATTATAAAGGCTTTTGTCATGACCGCTTTCAAAAGTCTGTCCCTTGAATTGCGTCAAGATAATAAGACCTTTTTTCTTTCCTATGTATGGGTCATGGTTACCGCCAATTCTCACGCGTCTTTGGGCGCGAGCCTGTGAAACATGTGCCTTACGAGCATTTGCCTTTTGGCGCAACTTGTCCATATCGGCGGGGATATAACGTCCCGTCTCCGACTCTACGAGATAACGCTTTCCGTCTGGAGTTTCCCAAAAATGCAAATGTTCATCACCGCGCAATTGCGCTTGTATGGTAGTACCATCTTTCAAAGTAATGGCCTTCCAAAATCCTTTCTTGGCGGGGACTGCCACACAGGTGACAGCCACAAGCCATGCAGAAAGGCACATCAAAATACGTTTAGTCATTCAATCTATTCAGAAATGTATAGTTAGTTTCCTGTTGATACAATCTATTTTAGCAATTGTCTTGTATCAAGTTCTCACCCGTCATGTCAGCAGGTTGCTCCAATCCCATGATATGTAGGATAGAAGGTGCCACGTCAGCCAAACGACCATCCTTCACGGTAGCGGAATTGTTATTGGTGACATAGATAAACGGAACGGGATTGAGCGAGTGAGCGGTATTGGGCGTACCGTCTGGATTAATGGCATTGTCGGCATTGCCATGGTCAGCAATGATAATAGCCTCGTAATCATTTGCCTTAGCGGTCTCGATAACTTCACGTACGCAATTGTCAACTGCCCAAACAGCCTTGGCAATGGCATTGTAAACACCAGTGTGTCCCACCATATCACCATTGGCGAAATTCACCACGATGAAATCATATTGTTGTGTGGTAATAGCTCCAACGAGTTTGTCTTTCACTTCGTAAGCAGACATCTCTGGTTTCAAGTCGTACGTTGCAACCTTTGGAGAAGCCACCAAGATACGGTCTTCACCTTCATACGGAGCCTCACGACCGCCATTGAAGAAGAACGTTACGTGTGCGTACTTCTCTGTCTCTGCGGTATGAAGTTGTCTTTTCTTCAATTTCGACAGGTATTCGCCCAACGTGTCTTCCACGTTTTCCTTTGGGAAAAGGATGTTCACGCCCGTAAACTTGGCATCGTATGGAGTCATGCAATAATACTGCAATCCAGGGATGGTCTTCATTCCTGCATCAGGCATGTCTTCTTGCGTAAGCACTTGGGTAAGTTCCTTGGCACGGTCGTTACGGAAGTTGATAAAGATAACTACGTCGCCTTCCTCGATAACGCCATTGACGGTATTGTTGTGGATGGGCTTGATGAATTCATCGGTCACGCCATCATCATAACTTTCTTGCATGGCTTTCACCATATCGTCGCTTTGCTTGCCTTGTCCGCAAACAATCAAGTCGTAAGCTTCTTTCACACGCTCCCAACGCTTGTCTCTATCCATAGCGTAGAAACGACCTACGATGCTGGCGATGTGTGCATCGTTTTGCTGACATACGTCGGTGAGTTGCTGGATGAATCCGATACCCGACTTCGGGTCAGTATCGCGACCGTCCATGAAGCAATGAACGAAAACCTGGTCTTTCAATCCATACTCCTTACCAATCTCTACCAACTTAAACAAATGGTCGAGAGAAGAGTGTACGCCTCCATCGCTGGTCAATCCCATCAAGTGGAGTTTCTTGCCATTTTCCTTGGCGTATGAATAAGCAGCCACTACCTGCGCATTCTTCAGGATGGAACCATCCTTGCAAGCACGGTTGATTTTCACCAAGTCTTGATACACGATGCGTCCTGCACCGATATTGAGGTGTCCAACCTCTGAGTTACCCATCTGTCCGTCAGGCAAACCAACGTCTTCGCCAGATGCTTGCAACTGAGAGTGTGGAGATACTGCCGTGAGATAATCCAAATAAGGAGTTGGGGTTCTGAATATTACATCACCTTCACCATGTTTTCCGATTCCCCATCCATCGAGAATCATCAATAATGCTTTCTTTGCCATAATTATCTAAAAAAATTGTTTTTGTGTGCAAAGATACATCATTTTGATAAAAAAAGCGGTACTACTTTCTACAAAATCAAATAATAATTCACAAAATAACAAAAAAAGAGGGGTAAACGCCATGTTTATCCCTCTTTTTGACAATGTTTTACGTTATCCTATTTCAATTTGTCTCTCTACCTTTTCTGCTGCAGGCTCGGTCTTTGGCAACTCGATGTAAAGCACACCGTTCTCCATTTTGGCAGAAATCTTATGCTTCTCCACGTCGTCAGGCAAAATCAAAGCCTGCTCGTACTTAGCATAACTGAATTCCCTGCGGAGATAATGAGCGTTCTTGTTTTGCGCGTTCTGTTCCTCCTTGCGCTCCATCTTCACGATCAAGTTACCTTCACCATTGATATTTACGGAGAAATCCTCTTTCTTCATGCCTGGTGCGGCAAACTCAACAGTATAACTCTTCTCACTTTCAAGTACGTTGATGGCTGGTGCCTGCGTATTCATGCGTGGCATTAAGTTAACGTCAAACAAATCGTTGAACACTGTTGGCAACCAGGGATTTCTGTGATTCATTGGTCTCATAATTTTATCCTCCTATTTTTTAATTCTTTAATTGTTTATTATTCTATTTTCCTACCACATTCATTTGTGGTTACACCCTCTATTTTGCAATAGATGTGCCACTAAGACAATTCTGACAGATTGACATAATACAACGACAAACTGTCAGAATTGATATAATAAGCAATCATTATTTACATTATATATTCTATTAGAAACTATAGCTTTATATGCTACAAGCCATTGATTAGTGCGTTACAGATGAATTGTTTATGGCAAACAAATCTATGGTTTACATTGTCTAAAGATAGTGTTTAAGCCTCTCCCCGACCCTCTCCCAAGAAAAGGGTGGTTTAAAATTATAAGATATCAATATGTTTATCAACAAAAAAAACGCATCGGCAGTTTCACAACTAACCGATGCGAATTGTTAACGATGAATAATCTTTGAACTTCATCTTTCGTTGCTCCAAGATAACTGTGATTCTTTAAGCATCATCCCTATCATTGGATTAACGATAACATATTGATTATTCTTATACTTATATGGTTCCTATTAACGACTCCACAATCCCTTAGTATCTTCTTCTATTCCAACAGATGGCCATCCAGTCGTAGGACTATGACCTTCGTTAATCCATTCTGATGGAGCAAATTGCCCCTGATCACCCCATTCCGCAGAGGGAGAAGTTTGACGCAAAGGTTCACTACCAGCACAAAGGTAATTGATATGTCTAACAACCTTGATATTTAAAACAGGTCTCAAATATATTTTTTTCATGTATTTGTCCTCCTTATTTTATTTCACCATATATTTCTTGCCATTCACAATGTACATACCTTTTGGCAGACCTTCAACAGAAGTAGTTCCCTGACGTACAACTTGTCCATTAATATTGAACACCACATTGAGATTAATCTCTTTTACTTCCTGTCCCTTCTCTTCTGCATTTTCAATGATTTGACGTATTTCAGTAGGAGTTACAACTTCCCATGCACCAAATTGCACATCAACACCCTTGGCACCAGAACCACTATTTGTGCCCAATACCATATACTTTTCAATAGCTTCCATAGCTTTTGCGTCTGGACGGATAATGGCAGAATACTGAGACCAAGAATCTCTTGACTCATTCGCTAAAGACTTCCTATAATACTTAGGATAAGGATATAATTTATTACCTTGAGAATCCATATCAACAGCCAAGAAATATGCCACTGGATTTTCTGGAGAGGTCATCTTCTTTCGTGGAGTTTCATTAGCTGCATAGTCATTAATATTACCTATGAATGTATAATAGCTCTCGTCTTTAAAGAAGGAGGTGCCAGGTTTGTGGTAACTCTTTCCATCAGTCGTTGTACGCTTAGTAACAACACTATCAGCAGCCAACTGTTCCAGTGCCGCATTGTCACCAGGGAACAATTTGGTTACACCCACTATCGTACATGTAATAGGAGCAAGATTAGGATTGGCTCCAATAGATGGGTGTATCATATAGGGATGACCTGCAAAAACCATCAAGTGAAGTATACCCAGGTATCTATCACACATTTCAGCATTTTCTGTAGTTCTTCCACCTATAGGCCAATATACCTTTTGAGGAGTATTCAAACCTAATGGATTATCAACTAACTGATAGGTATAATATTTTTTCTCAATAGTTCCACCAGGCACGGTAATTTCTTCCGTACGTGTGTAAACAGGATCGTCAATACGCTTATACAACAATTTATCTTCACGATGATTCTTTGTCATATAATAGGTATTAGCCACTTTATCGAAATGGAATATCAAGTTAAATCTCTCTTTATTTGCAGCCCTATCGTCATCAGTTGTAGCATCCACGACCTCAGCACCAACAAACTCAGTGATTTCAAGTTTTTGGTTGAAAGCAGAGAAGAGTTGATTATCTTCCATATCCCAAGGGAAACACATAGTGTACCAAGTATCATCATATTCTTTAGAGAAGATGAAATCATCAGTCTTGGCTCCTTTCTTAATAGGGAATTGACGCCAACCTAACTTAGAATAGCCTTCTGCATATCCAGCAGCAAGACAAACCTCATAATCTGGAGTAGTAGGCCATCCCTTTCCTTCCTCGTCTATGAATGTAGGATAATCAGGAAAACCACTCTCTATCGCGTAAGTTTGGGAAATAAGAGTTATATTATCCAATGCTGGGACTATTTTATTTTGCCATTTCTCCTTACCCTTTCTATCTCTAAGTAAATTATTTGGAGGAGTGTTTAAATTATCTGCCCATGCAGTTCCTCCACTGATAGGATCTTGAATTCCATCATAGAAATTTTCCATGCTTTTAGGATAATGAAGAGCCACTAAGCAATCATTACCACCGATTTCATAATTTTTGTTCGATTGTTCCTCCTGATACCAGTTCAGCAATTCTTCTTCCGAAAGGTTAGCTGCCTCCGCGGGTGTATGTCTTCCATATTGACCCTCTTTCGGGCTATTAAAGTCACCATTTACTTGATGCGTATTAAATGAAGAAGCTTGGTTTCCTCCTAATGAAATAATTTGAGGAACATCTTGAATTCTTTCTGCCATGATGTAAATATCAGAAAGGGCTGCATTGTTAAAAGCCAAAGTTTCAATATACTTAACTCCTACGGGGATTGTTATAACATGTAAACTTGCACATCCCTCAAAAGCACCTGTCCTAATATATTCTGCAGTAGTTGGGATTCGGATAGACTCCAACATACCACACTTATCAAACATGTGGGCACTGATCTCTGGCACACCTTCAGACAGAGACACATGCTTTAAGGCAAAGCAGGATTCAAAAGCATTCGCTCCAAACGTACAAGGAGCACTCAACATTTCCATATCAAATCTCTCCAAATTCCCACACTCCATAAAAGCACTTTCACCTACTTTTGTGATATGACTGGGAAGAAGCAAATATTCAAGACCCGTATTCTTAAATGAGGATGTTCCAATCTCAGTAATGTTGGATGGGAAATTTACGTCCTTTAATTGGGTGAAGTTAAGCACAAAGTTATCTGGAACTTTATTGAATGCAGCAAATGTAGGCATTGATAATTTTTCCAAAGTATTATGCCATCTATTTAACTTCATATCAGTAGGAATTACTGCATCAGACAAATCCAGTTCCTTAAGATTAGGATTCAGATTTTCTGGTTTATAAAGACCTTGTACGAAATCATCTTCAGTATAAGTACCCATTAACTTTAGTTTTTCGGCATTTACCAATGCTTCTTTCTCCTCATCTGTCATATTTTTGTATGCAGTATTGAAGTCTTCACCTTCGGGCAACGTTAAAATTGTTACACCGCCAACCTCTGTCACATAGTCACCGCTCACACTGCTAACCTGGATATCGTTTACAGTAAAGCCTGCTGCTTCCAATTTCGCCTTATCTGCATTCTGTTCACTTTCAATTTCAGACTTAGTAGACATCACTCCATTGCTCCACATCGTTTTATTGGGCAATTTAACTGTGGTAATAGAGAGACCTGCATCTCTCAGAGCAGTAGCCTTTGCAGAAAGATTCGTTTCATTGTCATCATCAGAAGAAACTATAAGCGTACCATTGTCAAATTTAGTACCACTGGCAAAGTCTACTTTACTAATCGTGAGGCCAGCATTTGTCAATGCTTCACAAATATCAGCCAGATTTGCTTCATCAGCTGATGAAAGAGTCAACTTACCATCACTATAAGTACTTCCACCAGGAAGGGGAACAGAAGAGAAAGACTTGCCATTATCTTTTAGTACTTTCAAAGCTTCGGAAAGTTGGTCAAGCGTAGTTCCTGTACTGATAGAGACATTACCATTATTATACGTTACTCCACCAGGAAGTTTTATTTCACCAGAAGTGGTAGGCAATTTCAGTCCGTCAATACTTGTATTTGTCAAACCAGAAAGGTCAACCGACTTTGCCTGCACGCCATCCAATGCGTTTAGATCACTCATCGTACCTGTCACCGTCAACTTATTTATTTTCTTGGAGTCATTTAGAAAATCGCTGATTGTGGCGGATACATTTTGACTATTCGCATCTATTGTTAAATCTTCAAGAGTAACACCAGATGAAAGTCCATTTACCGTCTTTCCATTTGCCAGAAGTTGTTCCGTTTGTGCGTTAGTAACTTCAGTATTAGGATTTGTCGCTTCACGCACACTAATATTGTATGAGTTATCTAAGTTGGTGATAAAAGGATCATTAGCCCAACTTGTTCCATTGATAATATAAACTTGTGTATCTGTATTTGCATCACCAGCAACAATCACATAATCCAAGCTACCATATACATTAGCATTAAAATCTGCTCCCTTGGGTAATATCAGTTGTTTCAAGGGACTTTGATCACTGACATTTTGAGTTGGAGTTGCGAATCCAGTAGCTTGTGAAAGATCCATCCTTGGAGATTTTGAACCATTCCATGGGTCTGCCAACATATTAAAGTCAACAGTTCCAATAGGACCTTTTACAATCACATTCGTCACATCAGTTGGAATGGCGTTTTTAATACCATTGTACCACCCACCGTTAATTTGCCCTGAAGCTGTGGTTTCAAATGTAACTTCAGTTCCATCTACAGTTATTGTTACACCATTAATAGTATATGTGTCTGCCGCATATACTACACATGATAGTGCAAACAATAAGCACAAAGTAAAAAATTTTCTCATAATCATTAATTTATTATAAGTTATTAATTAAAGTCTTGTTTATATATAAACATCTCATCATAAAAAAACAATGAGATATGTCTTTTTTATAATTGAAGGCAAATGTATAATTCTTTTAATAAGGATAGATATATAAGTCTACAATTTAGTGCAAAGGTAGTTATAATTTTTTAATTAATAAAAAATAAATATGCTTTTTTTTCAAAATACGGGATTTTTTTACATATAAACATACAAATTACGTTAACACTTATAGAAATTGAGAATGAATAATGGAGGTTACAATTCCAAATGACCGCAATATCTTTTCGTACATGGATAATGTACCTTTCGTACATGGCTAATGTACGATTCGTACATGGCCAAAATACGAAATGAAACTAACACTTTCAGGTCTCTATGTCTATGGTTTTTTGAGAGAATTTTATTTCACGAATACAATTTAAGACTAACACATTATTTATATATAGGTAGACTTCGAATAGGAATTCGATTACTATGAAATCATAAGGTTCACAAGTTTGTGGTCCACAAACTTGTGAACCTCAGTTTTTTTCTTTATCTTTGCGGCAAATACATTCATTATTTTGGCAGAGAAATATTATAAATTGACATTTGAACAACTCAACGACATTGTGAGTGAAGCGATGGCAAATGCCATTAAAAAGAATGATTGAAGCACAATAAAGATTCTATCATCTTCCCATACAAACACGAAAAAAGTGGCGATTCCATCGATGGAATCGCCACTTTTTAATGATATTGTGTATTTAAATTACTTCACGTAAACAATTGCAAGACGGTTAGATGTAGTACCTTGAACACCCTTACCAGTAGCCTCGTCTACAACAACGCCACGAGTCTTGAGGTAATCAGCAACTACATTTGCACGAGCTTGAGAAAGTCTTTGGTTGAGTTCAGGATTACCCTCTGGAGAAGCTGTACCAACGATTTGTACGTGTCTGCCTTCCTTGATGTTGTTCAAAGCAGCCTTAGCGTCGAATGTCAACTCAGACTTACCTTGTGCGAAGGTTACGAATACGAGGTCTTCAACCTTAACTTCTTGAACGGTAGTTGTAGGAACTTCCTTGATCACTTCCTTGATTACTTCCTTTGGCTTGCGAGCGAGTTCGTCGCGGAGAGAATTAATCTGAGCGTTCAAAGCGTCGATTTCAGCTTGGTCACGTCCTGGAGCGATGGTGAAGTTGTGAGTACCGTTAGAGTTGCGGAACTTATAAACGATACCAGCGTTCAATTGAACCATAGACTTATTCAAGTTGTACTCAACAGCATCATAACCTGTACCATTGAGAGCCCAGATGATAGCTGGCTCAACGTAAACCTGCCAAGCCTTGTTACTACCAAGGTTGAATGCGAAATCAATACCTGCCTTAGAAGTCAAGCTATTGATAGCCTTAGGAAGTACGTTGTGGTCGAAGGTGTGAGCCCAACCAAGTCCATACAAACCAATTACCTCGAAGCAACGTGGTTCACCAGGATAACCGCCAAACCAATTGCTCAAGTTAACGGTACCTAAAAGGCTGGTGTTGATACCACGAATGAAAGTCTTGGTAGAACGATAAGGCTTATTAGACAAATAAGCATTGCTCTCAACTGCCAATCCGAAAACAGGAGTGAAATAACGACCGATACGAAGACCAGCGTTAGGATTCAATTTATTCAACCATCCACCAGTAGGAGGAGTTGTCTTAGCACTTAATCCGCCGTTGATGCCAATATAGAAATTGTCAAACGTCTTGCTTTCTGTCACCGTTTGTGCAGAAGCAGAAACTGCCATGAGGGCAGCAGCAAATAATACAACTAATTTTTTCATATCTTTCTAAAATTATGATTATAAAACTCTTACAAATATAATCTCATACTTTTTCGGTTGCAAAGTAATCAAAAAAACTCGTAACCACCAAAAGTTTTGAATAAAACTTCACTTTTTTTCCATGTATATTGAGAAAAATCAAGCAATTAGGGGGATTTTAGAGGTGAGAGGTGAGGGGTGAGAGGTGAGAGATATGCTTTGTTAATTCACAATTCATAATTCACAATTCACAATTAGACAGACTATTCTCTCACTTCTCACCCCTCACCACTCACCTCTTTCTCTCACTTCTCACCTCTCACCTCTCACTTCTTACCACTCTATAGCTCTCATCGAATATGGTGGCAATGTAATGACTGAGCCCTTAATATTCAATGGAACAGATGAATGATCATCTTGAGAATCTACTTTCAAATAGTTCGTTTCAGCAGGTTTCCCTTCAAAACCTTGATATTTCACCGTTGTAGGTAATTGCAAGCCTTTGACATCGAAAGCCATTTTTACAGGTAAGGCATTCACCAATTTCAAATACATCTTTCCCGTCTTGCTATCTTTCACCACACTGGCAGCTACACGATGCTTTACGGCATCATCCACCTTGATTTCCGACGTTATGTAACGATTACCCGAGAAAGTAGAAAACAATTGTTGCGTCACATAACTTGGCGTTAATGTAATATCAGTATTGTTGAAATAAATCAAGTCAGGATTCCAGTTGTGGTGACCATCTTTCGCCAATAAAGGAGCGTATGAAGTCATTTCAACGATGTCGGCATTGCGCTCTACATGACAAAGGAAGAGTGCTTCGGCCAAGGCCGATTCTACGGTACGAGTACGCGAAGCATATTCGCCAATATAAACCTTCGGACCTTGACGGTCGTACTCATCATAATAGTCCAAATGATGCATAAACCACCCCGTACTCTCATAATAATGCTCGTCTACCATGTCGATAACTTGCTTGTTCTCCTTGGCAAATTTCCAACCCTCAATATAATCGGAAGAAGGATAATGGAACGGTCCAACCGTACCACAAACGATGATATTCGGATAACGTTGCTTGATAGCCTTGCAAATCATCTCGCAACGCTCCTCGAATGTTGTTGAGATAATATCCTCATTACCTATACCAATATATTTCAAGTTGAAAGGAGTGGGATGACCAGCATCAGCACGCATCTTTGCCCATTTGTTGGTTGCAGGGTCGCCATTTGCCCACTCAATCATATTGCACAACTCATCAATATAAGCGGGCATTTCTTCCATAGGAATACCGCCTTGCTGACCACCATAGCCTTCTGCATTAGGACCAGAGTTTTGACAAGGAACACCAGCTGCCAATACAGGTAATGGTTCTGCTCCTATATCCTCACAAAATTGGAAATACTCATAGAATCCCAATCCACGCGTCTGATGATAATGCCAAATATTGAAATCGGGCTTACGATCTTGCCACGGTCCAACAGTATGATTCCAATGATAGATGTTGTCGATACCCTCACCATGACTCATGCAACCACCAGGGAAACGCACGAACTTTGGTTTGAGAGCAGCAATAGTCTCAGCCAAATCCTTACGCAAACCATGTCCCTTAAACGTATCATGTGGGAAGAGGCTAATCATGTCGAGAGCCACCCTACCCTTTTTCTTGCCGATGATACGCAATTGACATTTCTGCACATCAGCGAGAACCATCTTTGCACGTTTCTTGCTATCGGTGGTCAACAAGAGTTTATACTGTTTCCATCCTTGTCCCTCTGAAGTAAAATCGCCCTCTGCCAATACGATTCCATGCTCATTGACAAGTGCAACATTGAATTTCTTCTTTTGACAATCGATGTTACGAACATAAACGGAGAAATCATACATGGCACCTTCATCCATGATTCCATCCCATCCATCATTGCAGATAGTATCCATTTCCATCGTAATGTGGTTAGGATTATTGGCACTAAGAGGATTGTCGGTAGAGAGTTGCACATTCTTGGAGAAATGCCAAGCGAATGATGGTCCCCATTCCTTACCGCGACCTTCACCTTTGCGATACTCGAAATCCCTGTTTTGCACCAATTCGGCATAAAGGCCACCATCTGCCGCATAACTGATATCCTCGAAGAAGATACCAACCAACTTATCGCTAATCGCCTTTTGTTGATTCATATCCACGTTCAAAGTAGCATGCATCGTTTCGGGAAGTTGGGCAAATCGCTTGTTATCATCTTTCATGGTCTCACGATTCAACTCATTCTCACGATTCATGGCAGCAAACCAATTGATGATATAATCAAGGTGAACCTTGGGAACATCAAATTGATTTCCTTCACGTAATTTGTTATTGATGGTTGCCGTATCGCGTACCCAAGCTATATCGTCTATCGTACTGGCAATTGAATCTTCAACGAAATGGCGAAAATCATTGGAAGCCTGCACGTAACGTTTTCCATTGTTCGACTTGAAATAGATGTCGAATGTTCCATCGTCCATGGCAAACACAATCGGTTCCTTACAACCTTTCTCGTTCATTCGTGGATAATCTTGTGGTCGCCAAGTAACCAAATCCTCGCTATATGCCACGGCGATACATGGTGCATAATCGTTAACCGACCATACCGCACGCCAAGTACCATCGTTTGCATGAACCACGTAAGGAGCATACATACGCTTCTCGGAACCCCATCTTGAATAATCAGAAGCACATAGTTGCGCCACTTCTTGCCAAGTATCATCATCCTTTAGATACGCTAAGTGCAAACCATCCTTCTCACTTGGCGAATAAATGAATATTTGGCAAATGGTATCGTTGCCGGCAATGATGAAAGCGGGAATCTCGGCTGCCCATGAAAACATCGTAGTCAATAAACCCGCTACGAGTATCATAGTTCTGCTACAAATGTATTTTTTCATAAGGTAAATACTATATATAATAAATAAGGTGTAAGTATGCGTGGTTATTCGCCTGCGCAATACTTACACGCTTATTAGTAAAAAGTTCAACTTATTTGAAGTTTACTTTTGCTTATCAATGATTTTCATGCCTTCATCAACGGCTTGCATGTTGAGTGGAATCAAGCCATGATGACGTTCGGGAAGACTCTTGAAGAGTGCTTTTTGCAATCCATCCGTACTTACTACAGGACAAACCTTCAGCAAACCGCCCAAAACTATCATGTTAAACACCTTGGAGTTTTTCATCTCTGCGGCCTTGTCCATGGCATCGATACGATAAACCTGAATATCATCACGCTTTGGAGGATTGATGATTCCATAGCCATCATAAATCAATATGCCGCCTGGCTTGATTTTCGGTTCAAACTTATCCAATGAAGGTTGATTCAAGACAATTGCTACGTCATACTTACTCAAGATTGGCGATGAAATACGCTCATCGCTAACAATAACGGTAACGTTTGCCGTTCCACCACGTTGCTCTGGTCCGTATGCAGGCATCCAAGTTACTTCCTTGTTTTCCATAAGGCCAGAATAAGCAAGTATCTTTCCCATGGAAAGTACGCCTTGACCTCCGAAGCCTGATATTATAATTTCCGTTTTCATATTTTTATGTTTAGCGTTTAGTGTTTAGTGTTTAGTGTTTGATTAGTGATGAACGCAATCCTGAGATGATTTTCGCCGTTGTCTGTATATGGGAACGTTGTTCATAAAACTCCTCGACGGTTATATACTTTAGGTCTTGAGCCAACTGCAACTGGCACAACACTTCCATAAGAGAACCATACGAGATTTCAATAAAACGAACTTGTTCTTTTGGAGATGTCCTTCCCATTCCTTCAGCTATATTTGACGGAACAGAAATCACGGCTCTTCTAAGTTGATCAGAGAGAACGGTTCTCTCATAATTTGGAAACTTTTCTACAAGTTCATATACACTCCGAACCAAAGCCCGCGAGTATTTATACGCATTTAAATCTTCAAAAGAAAAGCTATCCATCACTCAACACTAAACACTAAACACTCAACAATTAAATAGTATCTTTTAAATCTCCCTTTACGTATTTCTCAAACATGTGTTCTTTCATCCATTCATTGGCTTTCACCGGAGAAAGTTTCCAACCACTATTACAAGTTGATACGATTTCCACAAGTGAAGAACCCTTACCTGCCATAGATGCTTCGAAAGCCTTGCGAATGGCAGCCTTAGCCTTACGAATAGAAGGAACAGACTCTACACTCTGACGAGTGACATAACAGGTACCTTCAAGATGGGAAGCCAATTCCGTGATGTTCAATGGATAACCGTGAATTTCAGGATCACGACCGTAAGGACATGTAGAAGTCTTTTGGCCAATCAAAGTAGTTGGTGCCATTTGTCCACCAGTCATACCGTAAATGGCATTATTGATGAAGATAATGGTGATGTTCTCACCTCTATTCAATGCATGAATCGTTTCGCATGTACCGATACAAGCCAAGTCGCCATCGCCTTGATAAGTAAACACAAGACGGTCGGGCCACAAGCGCTTGATTGCGGTTGCTACTGCTGGTGCACGTCCGTGAGCAGCCTCTTGCCAGTCGATATCAAGATAGCGATAGGCAAACACGCCGCATCCCACGGGTGAAACACCTACGGTTTTATCTTCCATCCCCATTTCCTCAATGACCTCTGCCACCAATTTATGTACAACACCATGTGAACATCCTGGACAATAATGCATGTCCACATCGTTCATCAAGGTTGGTTTCTTATATACCAGATTCTCTGGTGAAATGATATCTTGATTGCTCATAATTATCTGATTTTTCAGTTATTTTTATGTATCATTCAATTACATTTTCTTGATTTCGTTCACGATTTCCTCTGGTTCTGGAACGATACCACCCAAACGACCGAAGTGTGCTACGGGTACGGCACCATTCACGGAAAGACGAACGTCTTCTACCATCTGACCTGCGTTGATTTCAACAACCAATACGCCTTTCTTACCCTTAGCGGCGGAGGCGATTTCCTTTTCAGGGAAAGGCCATAAAGTAATCGGACGGAACAAACCAACTTTCAATCCTTCCTCACGGGCAATCTCAATGGCTTTCTCGGCAATACGAGCAGCACTACCAAATGCCACAATCATGTACTCGGCATCATCCAGTTGTTGCGTCTCATACCGTACTTCATTGTCTCTGATTTGTTGGTATTTCTCTTGCAAGTGCAAGTTCTTTTGTTCCATTACTTCTGGCTTCAACTCCAACGAGGTAATGATATTGATATCACGATCTTTGGTACGACCGAAGGTTGCCCAAGGACATTCGCGCTTCACTTCCTCTTCAGTCCTACGAGGCTTAAACGGTGGCAATACCACCTTTTCCATCATCTGTCCGATAACGCCATCCGACAAAATCATGGCTGGATTACGATACTTGAAAGCCAATTCAAAAGCCAAATCCACGAAATCAGCCATTTCTTGTACGGAATTAGGTGCCAAGACGATAACATAATAGTCGCCATTACCACCACCTCTCGTTGCTTGGAAATAGTCACTTTGCGATGGTTGGATAGTTCCAAGGCCTGGACCTCCACGTTGTACGTTGACAAACACGCCTGGGAGTTCAGCACCTGCCATATATGCAATACCTTCTTGCATCAAGGCAACACCTGGAGAAGATGATGACGTGAGCACTCTCTTACCAGCACCGGCACCTCCGTAAATCATGTTAATGGAAGCCACTTCGCTCTCAGCTTGCAAGACTACCATACCCGTAGTTTCCCAAGGCTTCAACTCTGCCAATGTCTCAATCACCTCACTTTGCGGAGTGATAGGATAGCCAAAATAGCCATCTGCTCCACAACGGATAGCGGCATGGGCAATCGCCTCATTACCTTTCATTAATACAACTTCTTGTTCTGCCATCGTACTAATCCTCCATTCGTTTCTTGTAAATTGTAATACAACCGTCGGGGCATACTATGCCACACGACGCACATCCAATACAATCTTCGGGACGCGCAGCTTCTACGTAAGGATAGCCATGCGTGTTCACTTTCTTTTGCGCCAACGCCAACACGCCTTTAGGACAAGCGACTACACACAATTGGCAGCCCTTGCATCGTTCTACGTTGACGGTAATTGCTCCTTTGATTTTTCCCATAATCTTTTCTTTAGGGGTTATATGCGTCTTTATGATAAAAATTCAAAATGTCATCCAGCATCTTCTTGGCTTCTACGGCGGGCGACTCGGGATCCAACTCTATGGCTTCCAAATAATTATTGATTGCCATACGCCAATTGCCTTCCTTCCGATACTGGTTTCCTAAGCGATAAAACTCTTCTGCTTGGGATATTTTGTCTTTTGTATAATCGATATTCACTATGTTGAATAAATAGAGATTGAGTAAACTCTTTTATTGGTAATATTCTTTCTTACCTGCTGCCAAGGTATTTTTCATGAGCGAACAAATCGTCATGGGTCCTACTCCTCCTGGAACGGGAGTGATATACGAACATTTCTCGGCAACTTCATCAAATTTCACGTCACCATTCAAGCGATAACCGCTCTTGCGAGTAGCATCTGGAACACGTGTAGTACCTACGTCTATCACTACGGCACCTTCCTTCACCATGTCAGCGGTTACGAAGTTGGGTTGTCCGATAGCGGCGATGATGATATCTGCCTCTTGACACTCTTTCTTGAGCGTCGTAGAACGACTATGACAAACGGTTACCGTTGCGTCTCCGTATTGTTTCTGCATCATCAATTGTGCCATTGGTTTGCCAACGATATTCGAACGACCGAGTATCACGCATTTCTTGCCTGATGTCTTAATGCCATAGCGTTGCAACAAGGTCAGGATTCCCAATGGAGTGGCTGAGATAAAGCAAGGCAAGCCTATCGCCATACGTCCAACGTTGATGGGATGGAAACCGTCAACGTCCTTGCGGAAATCGATAGCCTCAATCACCTTTTGTTCGTCGATATGTTTTGGCAATGGCAATTGAACGATAAATCCATCAACATCGCCATTATGGTTTAGTCTATCTACACACGAAAGGAGTTCTTCTTCAGTCACATCATCCTCAAAACGAATGAGTGTTGACTTAAAACCGCATTCCTCACAAGCTATCACCTTGTTCTTCACATAGGTTTCACTTCCACCATCATGCCCTACAAGGATAGCAGCCAAATGGGGTTGCTTACCTCCGTTCTCTACAATATTTCTTACCTCTTCGGCAATTTCAGCCTTGATGGCCTTTGCTGTTGCTTTTCCGTCTATTAATTGCATGTCTCTATTTATTTGGGCATTTTCATTCCTCTCATCTTATTCATCATTCCCATACCTGCCATTGGGTTGCTCGTAACCATCTTCATCATCTTGCGGGTTTGGTCGAATTGCTTAATCAAACGGTTAACTTCTTGGATGGAAGTACCGCTTCCTTTGGCAATACGCATCCTTCTGCTCTGATTCAACACCTCAGGACGAGTGCGCTCTAATGGTGTCATGGAATGGATAATAGCTTCAATACCCTTGAAGGCATTGTCGTCTATGTCGATATCCTTTAATTGCTTGCCAACGCCAGGAATCATGGCTGCCAAATCCTTCAAGTTACCCATCTTCTTGATTTGTTGTATCTGTCCGAGGAAATCATTGAAGTCGAATTGATTCTTTTGGATTTTCTTCTGTAATCGCTTGGCTTCTTCCTCGTCAAACTGCTCTTGTGCACGTTCTACCAACGATACGATATCACCCATTCCGAGGATACGGTCTGCCATACGTGAGGGATGGAAAACGTCGATAGCTTCCATCTTCTCGCCCGTACCTACAAACTTAATAGGCTTGGTCACTACGGTACGAATGGAGAGGGCAGCACCACCACGGGTGTCACCATCGAGTTTGGTAAGAACAACACCGTCAAAATCCAAACGGTCGTTGAATTCCTTGGCGGTATTGACCGCATCCTGACCAGTCATGGAGTCTACCACGAACAATGTCTCATCTGGATTCAAGGCATTCTTGAGGTTGGATATTTCTTGCATCATTTCCTCGTCTACTGCCAGACGACCAGCCGTATCGACAATCACCACGTCGTTTCCTTTGGCTTTTGCCTCGGCAAGAGCATGGTTGGCAATGGCAATCACGTCTTTGCTCTCGGGCTCTGAATAAACGGGGACACCAACGGATTCACCTACTACGTGCAACTGTTGGATAGCGGCAGGACGATAAACGTCGCAAGCCACGAGCAATGGTTTCTTATGTTGTTTGTTCTTGAGCATGTTGGCAAGCTTGCCTGAGAACGTCGTCTTACCAGAACCTTGCAAACCTGACATCAATATGATAGCGGGTTTGTTGGTCAATTGCATCTCAGCCGTCTCACCACCCATCAATTCAGCCAGTTCATCGTGTACGATTTTCACCATTAACTGTCCTGGTTTGATAGCCGTGAGTACGTTCATACCCAATGCCTTTTGCTTGACCGTATCAGTAAAAGTCTTTGCTACTTTATAATTTACGTCGGCATCAAGTAATGCACGACGTACGTCCTTCAAAGTCTCTGCAACGTTAATCTCGGTAATCTTACCTTCACCCTTCAGTATTTTAAATGATCTCTCTAATCTGTCACTTAAATTCTCAAACATTGTATTTTAATTTTGGTTTTTTCTTATATTATTATAAAATAGTGTGCAAAGATACGGCAAAAATACGAGATACCCAACGATTTGCTCCGTTTTATGCTTTTTTTCAACAATTAACCAATTATAGTCAATAGAAAATAGATTTGCACACACCTATTGCAACATCTGCGCGTAATGATTATCACACGCTTCTACGAAGGGGCTTGATGGGCGTTATGGGCTGATTGGGCGTTATGGGCTGATTGGGCATTATGGGCATTATGGGCATTATGGGCTTATTGGGCTTATTGGGCTTAGAATAGCGAGTTGCATCCTCCCTCACCACGCCCATTAAGCCCATATTGCCCATTAAGCCCACACCCCTACTATCCCTACCATCCCCTACTATCCCTACCATCCCCCATGCTTCTTCTGCCACTCTTTCCTCGCTTTGTACATCTCTTCCTTGATGCCACCCTGCTCCAAGAAATTCCGCTTTTTCCACTCTATCAGCCCTCTGATAAGCACGTCACATTGGTGAATCAGCGTAATGGCAATATTGGCTATCACCTCATCCGAACGCGTCTTAATCTTCTCTCGATAGACGGCAGAATCCAAATTCGCCTTGCAAAACGCGCGCGTCTGAATACACCTACGGTCATTATATGCCCATTGCTCTAACCCGCGCACCCGTAGATAATCCTCATAGTCAAGGAGCAATTCATGCAATGAGGCACGATTCACATTCGTCAACTTCAACTCCATCTCGCGCGACGTAATCCCGTCTATGTTCCCTTCTGCCAAGTTCTGCTTACCCGAACGGGCTGCCTGTATCATCTGGTCAATCGTACGGTCGCCTACCGACAGATATTTGTGAGCGAAATAGTAGGTCACATCATAGATGCATTCCGCCTTCTGAAATGCCATCAGCGTCCTGTAGTTATTACCTTGTCGAAGGAAATCCTTGTTCTCTTCCATAGCTACATGATGCCCATCCCACAATTAACCATCAACAACCATTTAACATGGAAGCACTTGCCACAACCCCCATCTATCCCTCTAAGAATCAATTGAATGTCATTCATAATATTTGGTTTTAAGATTACGATGGCAAAGATACAAAAAAATCCCGTTCCTTTCAGCAGAAACTGGGAAGAAAACACACAAAAGATTACAAAATTACAAATTACAAAATTACATTTAGGTAGTTATTACTTTCGGCATTGGAAAATCGAAAGATTATTATTGGTAAAAACAACAAATTATTAGTATATATATTAATATAAAATAGCATCTCACTTTTTCTCCCCCACTAATGAAGGTACTAAATGTAATTTGTAATTTTGTAATTTTTCAAGCTATGCATCCTGCAAACATAGTGTTTATCACTCGCAAACACTATGTTTAGATGCTCAACGTTATCTATTTCCTAAACAAAAACGGGCTACCAATGGCAAATGGTCACTATATCCTCCTACATATCGAGGACCAAGATACGTGCGATGGGGCTTCATGCCACCATATTTCTCGTCTTTTTCCAGCAAAAACGTAGCATCGAAAACTTGACAATCGTTCAAGCATTTCATCAAGTTATCACTTACAAAGATATGGTCAAGGCTCCCCCACTCTCCACGATAACGATAAGTGCCCTTTGCGCCATGCTTGCCTTTGGCATTCATGGAAACATCGTGCAACCCATGGTCTTGCAACATCAACAAACTGGGAGAATCAGTCGTGTCATTGAAATCGCCTGCTACCATGAATAGAGTTTGGGGAGACGCATGGCGAACGGAATCCACCAACTCGCACAATCGTTGGGCAACTATCAACCGATGATTACGAGTCGCCCGTTCTCCACCCGTTCTACTCGGTGCATGAACAACGAACACGCATAGAGTGTCACCTCTCAACAAACGACCCTTCACGAAGAGAATGTCGCGTGGTGCATGCATACCTTTTAAGGGTTTAACACCGAACGACCTGCTTTCGATGAGCGAGAACGAAAAAGGTGAATACATCAAGGCAACGTCAATCCCACGCGGATCAGGACTATCCGTCATCACGTATTCATATCGCGCATTGCGCAGAGGCGAACGACGGGTTAAGTCGCGCATCACCGTATCGTTTTCCACCTCACAAAGAGCCACCAAGTCGGGCAACTCCCAACCTTCCTCCGTTTCCCCACAAGCAATCACCTCTTGTGCGAGATGATTCACCTTCTTCCAATAGCGTTTCTTATTCCAATGGTTGCTACCATCGGGCAACCATTCTAAATCGTTTTTCAACGTATCATGCTCACAATCAAAAAGATTCTCGACGTTAAGAGATACCAACGTCAAGCACTGAAGCAACAAGGCACAAAACATCATTTGGATTCCTTTTTCATTATATTAGATTTTCTGGTGGCAAAGATACTCATTTTCCCTGAAATTAAGGCATAAAATTCGGTAATGTCGAAAAAAATGATTACCTTTGCATCGTAATAGAAAAACAGATGCACTATGCATTCCATCACACAACAAATTACTCAAAACAACATCAAAAAATGAAAAGATCTATTCTGACATTGTTCTTCATGATGATTGCTTCACTAACTTGGGCACAACACAAGTTTGAGCTATCACAATCAACCGCCGTTGGTGATTGGACATTCACCAACGGATGTAGTATTTCCAATGAATCAGGTAAATCCTACTCTACTGGAACCGACGGCACCATTAAGTATTCCGCTGGAGTTACCTACACCATCCATATTCCCTCTGGCATCAGCATTACTCGCGTGGTCATCGAGGGATACGACAATTACGATGGATTGGATTCTTATCTTAGCACGTTGGGAGCTGAGACGTATGAAGCAACAAAATACGTATTTCCGCAAAAGGACAGCAATGGAGCAATAACGAAGAAATACACGATAGACCTCAACTCGCCCGTTTCCAACACGTTGAGTTTCAAGGCCGACGGCAAACAAGTGTGTTGGAAGATAACACTATACGACTATATTGAAGAATCTAATAGTCAATATGCGTTGTCGCAAGACTCCTATAGCGGTACGGGATGGTCGTTCAACAATGGTTTCACCATCACGAATAACAACGGGAAAGCCTATTCAACAGGTACTGGTTCTACTATCAAATATTCCGCTGGCATTCAATATACCATCAACATTCCCGATGGCATTACCATCAAATCCATTTCGTTTGCTGGTTACGACAACTATGCCGATAACGACTCGTATATTGCCGAACTGAATGGCAAGGAATATAATGCAACCACCTACGTTTTCCCCAAGAAAGAAAACGATGCAGCCGTGAACAAGGTTTACACGATTACGTTGGATACGCCTGCCTCGGGAACACTCACGTTCACTCCTAAAGGACAACAAGTTTGTTGGACCATCACGCTCTTTGACTATGTTTACACGTCAGGCGTTTCATACACCACTCCCAAATCGCAGATGGAAACTCTCGACCGTGGTTTGGTAGTACTTCCCGCTAAATCTGGAACAGGACAATTCATCAGTTGGAGATTCCTCGGAACGGAGAACTATAAATCCACGACATTTGACCTCTTGCGCGACGGAACCGTCATTGCCGCAGACATTACGGGAGCAACATGCTATACCGATACAAGAGGAAGCAATACGAGCCAATACCAAGTAGTGACGAAAGTAAATGGAAACGTCACTTCCACCTCCAATGCCGTTTCTTCATGGGGAAAGGAATATTTGGCGCTTAAGCTCAACCGTCCAGGTAGCACTTACACTCCCAATGACATCTCGGTAGGCGACATTGACGGAGACGGGCAATATGAACTTTTCGTGAAGTGGGACCCATCTAACTCAAAGGATAATTCCCAAAGCGGAAAGACCAGCAATGTCTATATCGATTGCTATCGTCTCAATGGTTCGTTTCTTTGGCGAATCGACCTCGGCACAAACATCCGTGCAGGTGCTCATTATACCCAGTTTATGGTGTATGATTTCAATGGCGACGGAAAGGCTGAGATGATTTGCAAGACGGCACCTGGTTCGAAAGACGGTCAAGGAAACTACGTGAGTGCTGCCGCTGACGACAATGATATCAAGTCGACCGACAACTCAAAAGATTATCGCAATTCAAGCGGTTATATCCTCAGTGGTCCTGAGTATCTAACGGTATTCGACGGAGCAACTGGAAAGGCCATTCACACGATTTGGTACAATCCCAATCGCGGAGGAACCTTTAACAAAACGGCAAGTTATCCAAGTAGTTCGGGTTTCTGGGGAGACAACTATGGAAACCGAAGCGAACGATATCTGGCATGTGTGGCTTATCTCGACGGTCCATCCAGCAATCCTTCAGCCGTTATGTGTCGTGGCTATTACACCCGAGCATACGTATGGGCGGTGGATTTCAATGGTTCGAAATTGGTACATAAATGGCTCCACGCCAGCGTTAGCAGTAGCAATGTAGAACATTATGACGCCAACTGGAACAAGACTACCAAGACATACAATTCTAACACCAGCGGAAAGGGAAGTCTATACACCCTCTATGGCAACGGCAACCACAACATTTCCGTGGGCGACGTAGATGGCGATGGATGTGATGAAATCGTTTGGGGAAGCGGTGCTTTGGACAACGACGGTCAATTGCTCTATAGCGTAGGATACGGTCATGGTGATGCTATTCACTTAGCTGACTTCGACCCAGATCGTCCTGGTTTGGAACTCTTCGACGTACACGAGGAGAAAATCAATCCCTACGGTGGAGACTTACACGATGCCGCAACAGGAGAGGTATTGTATAATTTCACGGCTAATGCCGATACTGGTCGAGGAATGGCTGCCGATATTGACGCAGACAACAGAGGCGGCGAGTTTTGGTCAACAGGTGGTTCTGAAGTTCGTTCAACAAACGGAACGACCATCAGTACCAGTCGTCCTTCTCTTTGCATGAGGATTAATTGGGATGGTGACTTGCAAGAAGAACTCTTTGACGGGCACTATGACACTAACACTTTGAAATGTAATCCTGCCGTAGAAAAATGGAACACTTCAAGAAAAAAGGCTAATACCTATAAGAGTTTCACCGACATTGGCAACTCACAGACGTGCAACACCACCAAGGCAACACCAAACCTCATTGCTGACCTCTTCGGTGATTGGCGAGAGGAAATCATCATGTGGGACTATTCCGACGGATGCACCATCAACATCTTCTCTACCAATGAAGATACGCAATATCGCATTCCTACGCTCATGCACGACCATGTATATCGCTTGGGAATCGCATGGCAAAACGTAGCATACAACCAACCCGCTCATGTGGGTGTCTATCTTCCCGATTACGTAGAATATCTTGCAACTACGGAACCCATCGAAGAATCGCCTTCAGAAGAAGAGATGCAGACCGTAGCAGGTACTATCACCTTGCCATTCTATGATGGAAATACCGACTTCGTCATCAACTACTCGAATGAAATCAAGGGAAAGATAACGGCAACCGTACAATTGGGAAGTACATTGGGATGCAATGCAAGGCGTTTCGTCAACGAAGCACCATTTAATGTATTCTCTACCACCGAAATAAATGCGACGAGTGGAAACGCAGACAACGCCATGACTATCCGCATCAAGACTGATATTGATAACGCAAAATTCAAGCCTACAGCCATTTCTTTCAATGCTTGTAAAATCGGAACGGATGGCGGTAAATTTGACCTTGCTCTTGACGGAACAAATCTCTACGCAGGGGAATCTCCACAAAGAAACAATGTGGACAATGGCTATTCAAGCTACAACAAGACGTTGTATTCCTATGACAAGGAAGAGCATGAGTTTGTATTCAACATCTACAATCTGGGTAAAGAAAAAACGATGGGATTTGGTAGCATCGTGATTGAGGGCGAATTGACGGCTCCCGTAAGCATTCTCCTTGGCGATGTCAACGGCGATGGAATAGTCAATGTTACCGATGTCGTTTGTCTTGTCAGTTACATTTTAGGCTCAAATACCACGGATATTATCTTGGAAGCTGCAGACGTGAATGGAGACGGAGACATCAATATCACCGATGCCGTTGGAATCACCAATATCATCCTTACATCTGAATGATATTTCATTCCATAAGCAAAGAAACATCACGTTTGTTTCTCAATGCCGAGCAACAAATAATCCAATAGCACGAAATTGTGTTATTGGATTATTTTTGTTATAGAAGATGCAAATTACTTATCTCCCACCTCTTCTTTACACTATCGAATGAAATTCGTCCAAACGGGTTGTTCCAATGCAGGATGTCCGTCTTCGGAAACATTCAGTTTCTTAATCATCCACGCCATGTTTCTTCCTAATGTACGCATGGTTTGCATTCCCTCTTCGTCTAAGGCGGCTTGTCCTGGTGTTTGACCGTAAACCATATTCCAATATTGCGAACTCACTACGGGCATGTTCAAGATGGTGAAATACTTATTCAACCTATCGAATGTAGCGGAAGCACCACCTCTCCTACATACGGCAACACTGGCGGCTGGCTTAAACTTGAGATAACTATTCAAGGAATAACAAATACGATCCATCAACGCACAAACGGAACCGTTAGGACCACCATAATAAACGGGAGAACCAACGATGAGACCATCTATGCCATCCTTGATGATGGAGAAAATCTTGCCATACAAATCATCGTTGAACGTGCATCTTCCCGTTCTTCCACACATGCCACATGCAATACATCCTTGCACGGCCTTTTTTCCGATACCCACGATGACCGTCTCAACACCTTCTTCATTCAACGTTTTGGCTACTTCGCTCAATGCTAAGAAGGTATTACCTTCATTTCGTGGACTTCCATTAATTAACAGTACTCTCATAGTTTATATTTTTTTGATTGTATTCCTATTCTTTGCGATAACTCAGATACATTCCGTATAATATCAATATCGTTCCCACGATGAAATAAATCGTAATGGGTTCATGAAGAATCCATGCGGCAAACACGATAGTTGATACGGGATTCACATAGACGTAATTCGTGACACGAATGGCTCCCAACAGATGCAAAGCCCAATTCCATGCAACGAAACAAACCAACGACGCTACAACACTCAGAAACAACAAATTGCCAATGATTGCTGGTTGCATCAATTCTTGCCATGAGGGAAAATCGGGAAAGAAACGATAATAGGGCAAAATAGTCAATAAGCCATAGAAAAACACCTTACGGGTGATGAAAGCGGAATTGTAACGGTCGGTAACATAATTCATCAATATGCTATAAAACGCCCAACATAGACAAGCGGCAAACGCCAACGAATCGCCCAACGGAGAGAGATGCAACACGAAATGTCCATTTAGCACCACAACTACCATACCTACGAAAGCCAAGATAGAACCTACGATAAGCCTTTTGCTTAATCGCACGTTCTTCGCCATCATTCGATAAAGCAAGGTGGTAAACAACGGACACGCGCAAACTATCAACGACACGTTGGTAGCCGTGCCGAAACGCAAAGCCTCATTCTCCGTATAGAAATAAGCAGAACCTCCCGTTATTCCCAAGGCAATCATGATAACCTCATCCTTCCAGTTGTCGGCAATCCAAGAAAACTTTCGCTTATCGTGTCTCCCTAAATATAATGACATGAGAAGAAGCAAGAGATAAGCAACAATGAACCGTAAGGTAAATATTTGCACGGGAGACAAGCCATTCAATATCAGCACCTTGGTTGAAATGAATGTACTACCCCAAATCATAGCAACGGTAAATGCCGTAATATGGGCAAGGACGTTTGTGTTGCTTTGCATGGTGCAAAGTTAATAAAATCTATTAACAAAAGGTCTCCCCCAAGAAAAAATCATGAAGGAGACCTTAAAATATTCATCAAAATATTACTTGATGACAACTTTCTTGCCGTTCTGGATGTATACACCCTTGTTGGCTTTCTTTACGCGAATACCTTGCAGGTTGTAAACCTCGCTATTAGTAGACTCAACGGAAGCTTGGTTGATACCATCCACGAATCCACCATCTTCGCTTACTAAGTCACCCACATTAGAGATGTCATGTCCAGCGAAGTTGAATACAAGTTTAGCACCCGTTTCGGACTCTTGCCTGAAGTAAGCACGATATGCGGCAATGCGGTTTCCACCAGCTGCTTTCTTGAATGAAGTTACACCAGCGATATAGTCACCCAACTTCACGATGCTATTCTGCTTTCCAAAGTCGGTGTATGTTCCAACGAAGCTGAAGTTCGCGTCGCTAACGGTCAAGTCATTCGGCTCTACAATCGTCTTGTTCATAAAGACGGGAAGCGTTACGTCTTCACCCTCGATGATGATAGCGTAAGGAACATTAGCTTCCATCTCTTCCACTTCCTCGAAGTTCAATGTCAATGCATCATTTTCTTCCGTCGTACCCGTATAGGCAAGAACGTAAGTAGCACCAATCTCTTCCTTGGTAGTGTTGAATGGCAATACGAGCGTATTCAACTTTTCGGTCAAAGTACGGTCGTAGGTGATAGTAGCATACGTGCCAGGTGCGGGAGCCTCTGTATCGGTGTCTGACAAAGTGATACCAGCTTCTGCAACAACGGCTTCCGTTGCTTCACCTAAACCACCCATTTCATTAGCCGCACGAACGGCATACGTAGCGTTTGCATCTTCCACCTCGTATGTTGGTTCGGTGGTGAAATCAATCACGCTACCATCTTTCACGATAGCCCAGCAATATACATAATTGCTATTGTCCCAAGACAATGTATTGCCTTCGAGGGTTACGTTTTGTGGAGCTGATGCCTGCTCGGTATAATAAGTAGGATCCCAATCACCAAACATATTGGTCATATCTGAAGCCTCGGCGGCCTCGGCAGCTGTCAGAACTGGATTATTGGTATGACCGTCACCGAAGGTTGTCTTACGACCGCTCAAGTCGATGGTTGTGCCACCCAACAATGTAGAGTTGTACTCAGCGAAACGCTTTGGCCAACCATTGCTCATCTCCGACCATCCGATAGCCGATGGAGCATATTGCATCTTGGTGTTAATCCAAAGAGCACTTGGCGTTCCCTGTCCCCAAGGACGACCGAGTGTATATTTGCCATTGAGACTACTGCTCTCGCAATTGATGGTACAGTTGTTGAATACGAATCCATATTTGATGCTCTTTGACGGAACGGCGATATAACCACCCGTATTCATGCAGACCTGGATTTCGGTCTCATTGAAGAAGATGTCACCCTTACCACAAAGGAAATCAGTACGTCCGCGTACCAAACCACCTTCGAAGTAATAGAGACCATTATCGTTGTTGGAAGTCCAAGTATCTTGATAACCCCACAACTTCACGTTCTTATAGATATTCTTCTTACCCTTATCCTGAACGGCAATATTACGTCCGAGTGCATCACCAAGACCACTCTTCACGGTTACGTCTTGGAAGTACAATCCTTCCACATTACCTTGAATCTGGAGAACATCACTCTTACCGATACCGTCATAGACACTTGTCTGACCGTATTGACCAGCGTATGTCCCTGCACCATCGGGGAAGTTGGTGATGATAACGCCTTCACGACTTTCTCCATCGAATGAGATGTTAGATGCTGAAATCTTCGTGTAAGGAGCGGGATATGTATTACCATCGTCGCTATTGATGGTTTCGGTCGTACTCAATGGCAATGCGTATGTACCATTGTACAAGAAGATGCGATAGCGAACATTCTTGTCGCTACGACTATTGGCTTCATTGATGGCTGCCACGAGATCATCAGTAGTCTTCACATAGTAGTCATACAATCCCTTCTCGATAGCAGGACGAGTCATCGTGCTAAACGTAATCGTGATAGGCTCATCAAGGTAATTCTCCGTTAAGTCGCTTACGCTATTTGCTGGCAAGGTGAAGGTGTACTCAGTAGAGTATTCCAATCCCTTGTATTCAAACATAATGGTCTTGCCACTTATAACTCCTTCAATGTCTTGACCATTGAGCGTTGCTACGGCACCATCTGCCAAAGCCACCTTCTCGTCGAATGTCAACACAATCTTGCCATTGGCTGATGCATTGTCGGAACCTTCTTCTGGAACAGATGAAACCAATACGGGAGCAATGCCGTCATTCACTAATTCCTCTGTACCCGTAATGAAGAACATACCTACGGTGTTTCCATCATTAGCAGATGCACTACCCTTAATCTCTGAAGTATAATCAGGAATCATGCGAATATAAAGATTAGCCTGGTTGTTAACATCTTCGGGAAGTGTATTTTCATAATGACAAACGGCTTTAGCACCCGTCAAAGTGATGCTTCCATTGCCTGTCCAATTCTCTCCATCTGTAGAGTATTCTACATTATATACGGTATATGAATTGTAGTTGAAAAGCATGTCGAATTGCACCTTGATGTTGGTGAAAGCCTCTGCATTTACTTTCGTCTGCCAGTAATAGTGACCTACATCACCATTGCCACTACCAGTCTTCCAGTTAACGGCTGCACCCTTCATAGATTCATAACCATTGGCAGCCTCAGTACTCTTGTCTAGCCAAGAAGTAGCATCGGTGCCGTTGGTCAACGTGAATGCACTTGCTTCGTTCTCCGTTGAATAGAAGTCGGCTACACGACCGCTATTACCACTCTTATAGAAGTCCCATCCAGCGATGATGTCTTCTTGTGAGTAAACGGCAGCGATTTCCTTGTCGCCATCCATCTTCAAAGTAATCTCGCTAACGGTTTGTCCGTCGCTCCAGTTATTGAATGTCACAAGACCTTCATAGCTATTAGCGGTCAGAGTTACATAAACACCTTCCTCATACATCATCTTTCCGTCCACTACCGTACCTACTGGATTCACTTCAACCATGTAATCGTTTGTTCCGTCAACGGTCAAATCCAAAGCATAGGTGTTTACGGCTACGAAGTTAGCGGTCAACGCGGCTTCGCTCTCCACGGTATATTTGAACTTAGCTTCAGTAGAAACCACATTGCCTTCTGCATCCGTCCAGTTCACGAAATCGTAACCGAAGTTTTCCGTGGCGGTCAAAGTGATTTCAGAACCGCTTTCATATTCACTTGCATTTGGATATATGGTCACACTACCACCCTCTTCTGGAGAAGCGGTTGCAGAGAATGAGTAGTTCACCACTTCTTCTGTAGTACCACTCACCTCACCCGTGATGATGACGTTACCAATACAAATATTCTTGTTGTTTGCACAATCGGAAATATAGAAACGGAACGTGAATTCATCTGCTTCAGAAGCATTGATGTCATGACTATGAATCAATTGTGCGGTAGAAGAGTTGGTACCGTTATTACGAAGCAGGTCTGGTTTAGGATCAATCTTTGTTATAGAACTTTCCACGCCATCCACTGTATAACTCCAAGAATAAGTGGCATTGTCCGTTCCAACCTTTACGGCTGCGTATGAAACGTTCGTTGGTTTGAACTTAATACCCTTCACTGGTTTTACACGGTATTCAATCATCACACCTTCCACAGCACCAGCATTGGAAGTCTTAGGTGTATAATGTACCATTGGGGTTTCAAAATACGTAGCAGTGCTAACTGTCAATCCACTACCAACGCTCACTGTTGCGGAAGAAATACCTTTGGCAATTTCATCACTCACCGTACCGTTCTCCTCATTTCCTACAGACCAAGTAATCGTGCCGCTACCCTCTATGGTTTCGCCACCAGTACTGCTTTGTACTACTGGCAACACGGTTTGAATATAACGATAGTATGAACCATCGCCAATCACGACGTCTATTGTCTCTGCACTATTGGCAATCTCATAACTGATGGTCTTAGCCGATGTATAGTCACTTTGGCCGTCAATCGTGGTGGTCGTGATGTCACTAAAAGCTTCCATCGAAACGGTAGCACCCTTGCATGAAGGAATGGTAAGTGTTGTTCCATTATTCATCTGTGCCCAGTCGGTCCAACCACTATTGTTAATCTTTCCAGGGCTTGTATTGAAGTCGAGTTTCACATCGATAGTCTCGCCATTCACGATAGCCTGAGTTACCCAAATGCCCGTGACATTTTGGTATTGTACGGTGGGCGCACCATTCTTGCGTTGGAAATCCCACTTCAATGTTACGGGAGCCTCACGATCTGCCAATGCTACGCTGTTCTGCGTGAATACAGGAGTAAGCGTAAGGTCGCTTTCGGGAGCAACATTGGTGTTCAAAGCATACGTATTCGTGCCGTCTGTCCATCCCGTCAACGTATAGCCTTCCTTGTAAAGAGTAAAGTTTCCTGGAATGGTAACCGACTCGCCAGCAACCACTTCGCTGCTTGCTGGAACGGCACCCTCAGCCGTCTCGCTTCCCAATGAGAAGTTTACGGTGTACTTTGTAATCACCGTTTCAATGGCTTCTACTGCCACGTAAGGGCAATATCCCATGCCAGAGATAGTCAACGTAGTGGCATCGCCCACGTATGTGAGTTCATCCACGTTAGAACGGTCGTTCTTCCAACATGCGGGACCAGAAGGAGTTTTTGAAACTACGGTCTCACCATTGCTGTTTTTCACGGTAATGGTGTTGCCGCTGAACGTACACTGTCCGACGGTAATCTTCACGTTACCATTAACAGGCACAACAACCGACAAGCCAGTACAACCATGGTCACTGTGGTAGGTACCACTCACCGTGGCAACAGAAGAGGCATCGTCAACCGCAACGCGACTGACCGTTCCATCATCAGCTACGGCAACACCGAAAGAGATAGCTGTGCCTTGCACTTGTTCCTCGCTGGTCAACAACGTACCAGATTGGTTGTTTACAATGACACTAAAATCCTTGAAATCGGCTGCCATAGCACTTTGCGTCATTCCCAACATTATCAAGAACGACCAGACAAATAGTCTAAAATACTTGTAGCTCATATAAAAAAGTTTTTAGTTATATAATAAATTTTGATTTTGCCTACAAATATAAGCATATTTTAAAAAATATACCACTTTTATCATTGAATTATGAATAAAACCTTACGTAAACGTTTACTTAACACGTTATTGTAAGGTGAGGAATGAGCGATATGTCCTCCAGTATCAAAGCCAATCTCATGCATCTTACTTTCTAACCCTCTTGCTTCTTTCTTCATGCAAAGTTACTTCAATTTCTCCCAATCACCAAAAAACAAGCTTCAATATGGTGTAAAAATCTGTTAAGAAATGGGAGTATACTTGTTAATAAACCTAAACCATATATTTACGATGGGTAAACCATATATTTACGATGGCTAAACATATCATTTACCTCTTCCAAACAGAGTGTTTGTAGAATTTTGCCACTTTGCCACATTGCCACATTGCCACATTAAGGTATTTCCAACTTCTCAGCAAGAGGCTATATATATAAGTTATTATTATATTATAATATATTATAATATAATAATAACTATTAATACTTACAATTTATTACCTTTACCTATCAATACCCTTATAATGATAAACCACACCAAGCCCGAAGGGGCTTAATGTGGCAATGTGGCAATGTGGCAAAGTGGCGTAATCCTATGCCTTATCGATTGATTTCAATATCACGACGTACATTGTCACGTATCTTCTTCAAATATCCTTTCATTCCCTCACCATCCTTGTTATCGATGATTTCAAGGAGTTCTTTCAGTTCCGTGCGAATCTGACTCACTTGGTCGTGTGTATAAGGATTGAAAAGGATTTCTTGCAAAAGGTAATCATCCTCATTGAGTACGCCCTTGGCAATCTTCATGTGACGTTTGAACGTCGTTCCCGGTGCGTCTTGATGCTTCATCACGGCAGCAAATACGAACGTAGAAACAAAGGGGATAGACAGAGAATAAGCTACCGTCTTATCGTGCTCGTCAAACGAATATTCATAGATGTGAAGTCCCAATTTTTGATAAATATCCTTGAAAAAGAGCCTTCCAATGAAATCACCCTCGTTGATAATGATGGCATTTTCCTCCGAAAGTTGGTTGAGATTGGCAAAAGTAGGACCAAACATCGGGTGAGAAGACGCATAACGCATTCCCGTTGAATCATAAAACTCCTTCAAACCAGTCTTCACCGATGAAATATCAGAGATAATACAATCTTTTGGGATGTATGGAATCACCTGCTGGAAGGCGGGAATGGTGTATTTCACCGTTACGGCATTGATTAACAACTCAGGTTGAAAGTCACGAATTTCCTCCAATTGGGTAAATCGTTGGCAATTATAGGTAAATCGCATTCGTTTCGGGTCTTTTTCGAAGACCGCCACTTCATGTTCAAAGCTCAGTAGGTCGATAAAAAACGACCCCATCTTGCCGGCACCTAATACTAATATTTTCATTTATGTTTAGTGTGATTTTTGTTGAGTGTTGAATGTTTAGTGTTTAGTGAAAGTATGTCTATTTTGCACTAAACACTCAACACTCAACACTTATTGATTAATAATCTCTATCTGCTGACGTACCGATTCCTCATGAATATGTTCGAACACTTGCGCTACAAATTCGGGGGCCATACCGCAAAGGGAACCTTGAGCACCACGCTTTTCAAGGATTTCATTGTAACGGTTGGTTTGCAATACCGTCATGTTGTGTTCTTTCTTGTAGTGTCCGATTTCACGACAAACGCGCATACGTTTTGCCAATAAATCCATCAATTGATTATCGAGTTCGTCTATTTGATGACGCAATTGGGTAATACCTTCGGTCGTAACACTTTCGTCACGAATGACTAACAAGCTCAAGATGTAATCCAATACATCAGGCGTAACTTGTTGTTTTGCATCACTCCAAGCCTTATCAGGATCGCAATGGCTCTCTACAATCAAACCATCTACACCCAAGTCCATCGCTTGTTGACACAAAGGAGCAATCAACTCTCTACGACCACCGATATGACTGGGGTCGCAAATCATGGGAAGGTCGGGATAACGACGACGCAACTCGATGGGAATCTGCCACATAGGAAGGTTGCGATAAATCTTCTTATCATAAGAAGAGAAACCACGATGAATGGCGCCCAATCGCTTTACACCCGCTTGGTTGATTCTTTCCAAGGCACCAATCCACAATTCAATATCGGGATTAACGGGATTCTTCACGAAGACAGGCACATCCACGCCCTTTAATGCATCAGCCAAAGCTTGTACGGCAAATGGATTGGCAGACGTGCGAGCACCTATCCACAAGATGTCGATGTCGTATTTCATCGCCAATTCCACGTGTTCGGGCGTAGCCACTTCAGTTGCCACCATCATTCCCGTTTCCTTTTTCACTCGTTGCATCCAAGGCAAAGCCTTCTCTCCATTTCCCTCAAATCCTCCTGGTTTTGTTCTTGGTTTCCATACACCAGCACGGAAATTATGGCAACCTTTCATTCGCAATTCAAGGGCGGTTTTCATCACTTGTTCTTCCGTCTCTGCACTACATGGTCCAGCAATCACGAAAGGACGTTCATTGTCACTCGGCAATCTCAATGGTTCTAACTCAAGTTCCATATATTATTTGTTTTTAATTGTTTCTTTGTTTACCATTCAATGGCTTGTATCCTTTGCAGGGCTTCCTTTACCTTCTCGTCTTTTGCGCACAAACTGATGCGAATATAGCGTTCACCATTCGAGCCAAAGATGAAACCTGGCGTGATGAATACGCGAGCCTCGTGAAGCACTCGTTCGGTCAAGTCTTCTACATTTTTATATTTCTCCGGAATCTTACCCCATAAGAACATTCCCACTTGATGAGGGTCGAAAGTACAACCGAGAGTTGTCATGATTTGTTCGGCTATGTCTCTACGACGGCGATATACTTGTATGTTTGCCTCACGATGCCATTCCAAAGTATTCGTATTGTAAGCCTCAGCAGCTGCCAACTGGATTCCACGGAATGTACCGCTATCAATATTGCTCTTCACCTTCAATATCCAAGATACAAACGTCTTGTTGGTAGCTAACATTCCCACACGCCAACCAGGCATGTTATGACTCTTAGACATTGAATTAAACTCGATGCAACAATCTTTCGCGCCCTCTACTTGCAAGAGTGACATGGGATGTTCATTCAAGATGAAAGAATAGGGATTGTCGTTTACTACCACGATGTCATGTGCCTTGGCAAATTGAACCAATCGTTCGTATGTCTCTCGTCTTGCATTACCGCCAGTAGGCATATTGGGATAATTCGTCCACATCAGTTTTACACCCGACAAATCCATCTTTTCCAACTCCTCGAAATCGGGTTGCCAACCATTATCCTCTCGTAAATTGTAATTGACGATTTGAGCACCAAGGATTTTGCTTAAGGATGTGTAAGTAGGATAACCAGGGTTAGGCACGAGCACTTTATCACCAGGATTGCAGAACGCCAAAGTGACGTGCAAGATACCTTCTTTGCTACCAATCAATGGTTGAATCTCGGTTTTCGGATCCAATTCCACACCATACCATTTCTGATAGAAATTAGCCATTGCCTGACGCAATTCGGGTGTTCCCATCGTTGGTTGATAACCATGCGCGTTTGGTTGGTGAGCCACTTCGCACAATTTCTCAATGGTTTGAGGTGAAGGGGGCATATCTGGACTTCCAATGGCAAGGCTGATAATATCCATACCTAGCGCATTAAGTTGCGCTACTTCCTTGAGTTTTCTACTGAAATAATATTCTTGTACTAATGACAATCTGTCTGCGGGATGTATCATATTTTTGATGTTTGAATTATGAATTACGAAGTTGTCGCCCTTGGCGAGTAATGAAGTTTTGATGTAGGATGTACTTCATACTTAAATACTTTTTACGCAACGAAGTTGCTCACTTCCTACTTCCAAATTCCTCCTTTCTACTTCACCTCTTGGTATTCTCCCAATATTTTGAGTTCTCTTGTTAAGGGGATGATGGCGTCTATGCTTTGCCTGTATCTTATTAAGTTATCGTATGTCACATCTACATAGAAAAGATATTCCCATTCGTGGCCTATCACGGGAAGAGATTGGATTTTCGTTAGATTGATGCTATAGAACGAAAGGATGGTGAGTACCTTTGAAAGACTTCCCTCTTCATGCGGAACAAGAAATACCAAACTTGATTTGTCTGTTTTGTCCAATGGTCTCAAGAAGTCGGCTTTGCGAGGACTTGAAACTACTAAGAATCGCGTGAAGTTGTGCTTATTGTCTTCTATTTGGTCTTCCAACACCTTCAAACCATACATTTTTGCCGCCGAAGAATTGCAGATGGCAGCCCATCCACGACATTGGTTCCTACTGATATACTCTGCTGAACCGGCCGTATCTTCCGCTTCCACCGCCTTTATATCTGGATGATTTGCCAAGAATCCACGACATTGCATCAAGGCTACGGGATGAGAGTGTACTTCTTGTATCGTTGACCAATCGTCTTCAGGCAGACAACAAATGCAATGTTCAATGTGCAATTTGTGTTCACCAACGATAGTCACACCAGAAGCACGCAATAATTCGTAATTATGCAACAACGAACCAGCTATGGTATTTTCTATCGCAAGCATTCCAATCACCGTAGGATCGCGCTTGATGTTCTCAAACACCTCTTCGAAGGTAGAACAACAAATCATCTGGATTTGTTCACCGTCATAATATTGACGGGCGGCAATGTCATGAAACGACCCTAACTCTCCTTGTATGGCAATTCTCTTCATCTTTCATCTATATTAAAAAACGGCCCTGCTTGAATGCGGGACCGTCTTGTATTTCTATCTCTATAAGCCTTCAATTTACACGCGTCATCCCGCTTTACAGTTATCTGCAAAGTAAAAATAAAAGTAAAAGTAGGCAGCGTTCAATTGAATCATAATTCTCTTTTTTATTTGATTTCGCTTGCAAAAGTACAAAGAAAAATTATAAATCGATAGTAAAATGCAACAAAATACTACAAATTAACAAAATTTATATGTATGAATTTGGAAGGAAGAAGGAGGAAGTGGGCAACTTCGTTGCGTAAAAAGTATTGAAGTAAGAAGTACATCTAACATAAATACTTCCATAATCGCCAAAGGCGACAACTTCAAAATTCGTAATTCACACTTCCCACTTAATTACATCTTCCTCGCCGAAGGCGACAACTTCATCCTTCATAATTCAACCATCCTACTTCATAATCCTAAGGGATTATTGTTTCGATAGGCTTGTTCCACTTTCCTTGCAATGTCTTCCGTACCTTCAGCAGAGTATTCACCGTTCACGCCTTCAGCACGTTGCGGTTCGAGTTCCAACAATGAGCGCATATCGGCTTCGGCACCTTCCTTGTCTCCAAGAGCCAACTTAATCTTTCCTCGTTCGCTAAAAGCGGTTGCATTGAATGGATTGGCCTTGATAACTTGGTCGTAATACGCAATGGCTTTTTGATGCTCGCCCTTTCTTTCTTCTACACGTGCATTCAACAACAATACTTCCTCAATACCCGAAGTATGTTCATCCAACCACTTCGCATCTTCCTCTGCACTGGCAACATCACCCATTTCCAGTAATGTATCGCCTCGCATTAGGTAAGCATCACCATAATCCTCACGCATGGCAATCGCCTTGCTCAACATCGCAACGGCATTCACCAAATCGCCACGTCCTACACAAGCACGAGCATAAAGCATGAGCAACATGGGATTATCCTTGTCTATCAACATGGCTTTCTCGCACAACTCTTCCATGCGGTCGTAATCTTCCATCATATAAGCCACGTCGGTCATACGAACCAACAATTGCACGTTTTCCGGTTCGGCTTCCGATAGTTTTTCCAATTGCTCATAAGCTTCTTCCAACCGATCTGAATGGATTAAAGCTTGTGAAAGATAATCGCGCACTTCCAAATCCTCTTGCAACCCAAGTGCATGAGTAAACAATTCCACGGCATGAGCAGCCTCTCCCGCACGCAATGCTTTCACTCCATCATATTTAAGCACATCGAAGTTTTTCGATTCCTCAACTTTCTTTTTCTCCTCTGGTGTTTCCACCTTTCCACTAAACAATGTTTTTAAAAAACCCATAGAATCAATAATATATTTTTTAGTTGATTTGGCAAAGTTAACATAAATCATTCAATCACCCAAAAAAATAAGGAAAAATTAGGAAACCTAATTTGGGAGATTAAGAGAATGGTGCTAACTTTGCAAACGGAATACGATGATTATGCGTGAAACAACATGAAGAAATGGACATTCATCTTATTGGCTTGCATTTTGGTTAACGTAACGACCTTTGCGCAAAGTGACATCTTGACGGAAGTCACCGAGAATGGAGATACGTTGTATATTCAAGAGGCAAATACCAACGAACCTACTTTCCAAAGATACAGATACGCCTACCCCATTCACTATGCTGGATGGTATGGGTGGGATTTGCATGAAGGACTCAATGTCAACCTAAGCCTTTCGGCTTTTACGCAATTCGGGAAACATGCCCGTCATGGCGTTGGATTCACCCAAAATCTTTCAGCCATTTATGCCACGTCGCTCAGCGACAAACTTTCGTTAGCCGTTGGTGGATATATTAATAATGTAATGTGGCATGGTGATAACTATCGTAGTGGTGGACTCACCGCACAATTAGGTTATCGATTTGACGAACATTGGGAAGCGTATCTCTATGCGCAAAAGAGAATCGTAGGCAACCATCCCCATGCTGGTTGGTTAGGTTATCATGGATTTTATCCTATGCATACCATGATGCCATACGATGGGTATATGTCTAACGTCGACCGTATCGGTGCTGCAATACGATATAATTTCAATCCATCGTTTAGTGTTCAAATCAACGTTGAACATGATTGGTTTCCACGATATGAGTTTGGTTCATCCAAAAACTTTCATTCCATACCTCCACCACGTCCGTAAACTCCCCAATAACTAACTTTGAGTATGTCAGATATATTCTCTTCAGACAGTTGGCTGAACATGATCATTACGGAAGTCAATGATTTCCTTTGGACATACATACTCATTGCCGTGCTTGTCGGTTGTGGATTATGGTTTACTTGGCGCACGAGATTCGTACAATTTCGCATGTTGCATGAGATGATTCGACTATTAGGCGATTCATCGGTTAAGCATCCTGGGCATAAACATATCTCTTCCTTTCAAGCCTTTGCCGTTTCCGTAGCCACGCGAGTGGGAACAGGCAATTTAGCAGGTGTTGCAACCGCCATTGCCATTGGTGGACCTGGTGCGGTATTTTGGATGTGGATTATTGCATTGATAGGTTCGGCAACGGCATTTGTTGAATCTACATTGGCACAATTGTTCAAACTCCGACACAAAGATTCCTTTATTGGCGGTCCTGCTTATTATATCCAAAAGGGAATGCACAATCGTTGGATGTCAGCCTTGTTTGCCATTCTCATCACGATTACATTTGGACTTTCTTACAATTCCATTCAAAGCAATACGATTTGTCAAGCGATGAACGAGGCGTTCGGTTGGAATCAAGTATTAACGGGTATTGTGTTGGTAATGATGTCTTTGGCCATCGTTTTTGGAGGCATTCAACGCATCGCTAAAGTGAGTTCGGTTATCGTTCCCGTTATGGCTATCGGGTATTTTATATTGGCTTTCGTCATCGTATTGATGAATATACATCTTATGCCTCATGTTTTCAAAGTCATCATCAGCAATGCCTTCGGTCTTGAACAAATAACTGGAGGCGGATTGGGAGCCACGATGATGAATGGTATCAAGCGTGGATTGTTCAGTAATGAGGCAGGTGAAGGAAGTGCACCCAATGTTGCGGCTACCGCATCCGTATCTCATCCCGTAAAACAAGGACTCATCCAAGCGCTTGGCGTGTTCACCGATACGTTGTTAGTTTGCTCATGCACGGCATTTATCATCCTCATCAGCGGCCTATACTCACATCCCGAACTAAACGGAATAGCACTTACGCAATCAGCCTTGCAATCGGAAATAGGTTCTTCTGGTCCTATCTTCATAGCCATTGCCATCTTCCTTTTTGCCTTTTCCAGTATTATCGGCAATTATTATTATGGAGAAGCCAACATCAGGTTTCTCTTTGGAAGGAAAGAAGAGAATAACAACGGAAAGTTGAAGTCCATCTTATTCATCTATCGTCTTTGTTCTGGAGGCGTATTGGTAATGTTTGGCGCATTGGCTTCCCTTGAAATCGTATGGAACTTAGGCGATTTATGCATGGCTTTGCTTACCGCATGTAACCTCATTGCCATCTTAGTATTGGGAAAGTATGCCTTTAAACTTCTCAAAGACTATCAACAACAAAAGAAGAACGGTATTAAAGACCCCATCTTCCATCGTTCACAATTGCCAGAGATAGAAAATGAGTTAGAGTGTTGGGAATGAATTTGAAGAATGAGGGTTGAATTAGGAATTAGGAAGTTGTCGCCTTTGGCGAGTTTTAAAGTTTCGATGTTTGATGTACTTCCTACATATATACTTCAAACGCAACGAAGTTGCTTACTTCCTAATTCACAATTCATCCTTCAAACTTCAATCTCAGGCTATTCAATACCACGCTGATACTCGACAATGCCATTAATGCACTTGCCCACATAGGCGTTATTTGGAAGTGTATTCCGAATGCGTAAGGCAATCCTGCCGCTAACGGAATACATACTATATTATATATAAAAGCCCAAAATAAGTTTTGGTGAATCATCGAAACCGTCTTACGAGAGAGTGACACGGCATCTGGCAAAGCGCGTAAGTCAGTTCCCATCAACGTCACTTGAGCCACATCCATAGCGACGTCTGTTCCCGTACCGATAGCCATACTCACATCTGCCGTTGCCAATGCTTGCGAGTCGTTGATTCCATCGCCCACCATAGCCACTATCTTTCCTTCGCCTTGCAATGATTTCACCAGATTTTCCTTATCTTGTGGTTTTACGCTACTTTGCCAATGACTAATGCCTGCATTGTTTGCCCAATAAGCGGCAGCATCTTCGCGGTCACCACTCATCATATAAACGTCAATGCCATACGATTTCAACGTTTCCATCGCTTCCCTTGCATGAGGTTTTAATGCTTCTCGCTCTTCAAAAGGAAGATGGTCTACTTTCGTGAAATCTATGTTTTTGTTGGGTATCGTCAATGTTCCCGTCTTGTCAATCACCAATGCATTCACCTTGCGCATTAATTCTATCGCGGTCGCATCTTTCACCAAGATATTCTTTTCGGCGGCTTTACCAATGCCAACCATCAATGCGGTAGGTGTGGCAAGTCCCATTGCACATGGACAAGCAACCACCAACACGGCAACGGCAGATACGATAGCATGTGGCAATGCCGAACTACCGCCCACCAATAGCCATGCAACGAATGTAATGAGTGCCAAGACGGTAACTGTAGGTACAAATATCATCGCCAAACGATCTACTACGCGTTGTACGGGAGCCTTAGAACCTTGCGCTTGTTGCACCATACGGATGATTTGTGATAATGCCGTCTTCTCGCCAACTTGTGTTGCTCGAAACCGTAACGTTCCTTGTTGCAATACTGTACCAGCAAGAACCTTATCAAAACGCTTTTTCAACACAGGAGTGGGTTCTCCCGTAATCATCGACTCATCTACGTAAGCTCCTTCAGAAGTCATAAAACTATCAGCCCAATTCACCGTTCCGTCTACGGGAATCTTCTCACCTGCATGTACTTCCATCACGTCACCAACGGTAATAGTAGATAGAGGGACATCCTTCATCTCATCGTCCATCACAATCCGCGCCGTCTTGGGTTGCAATCCCATCAACGTGCGAATGGATAATGCCGTGGCTTGTTTGGCTCTTTCTTCCAACAAACGACCTGTTAGCACAAAGGCAATAATCATCACCGATGCATCAAAATATACGGGTGTATTTGTCAAACCGTCTTTCCCTGATGCACGCAACATCGTGACAATGGCACTGTATATAAAGGAGATGGCGGTGGAAAAGCAAACCAACGAATCCATACTTGCCATTCCATGACGCAATTGTTTCCATGCGTTGACATAGAATTGCCTTCCGCACGTCCACAAGCAGGCCAACGAGAGAATTAAAGACAATTGTCCGTCATCGTTCGAGAAATGACACAAAGCCATAACTGATATAGCGAAAATCCATGCAAGGATGGTCTTACGAAGCAACAAAGCATATTCGCGTCGCTCAATCTCAACGACAGAGCGGTCTTGTTCGATGACTAAGTCGAAACCAATATCGTTTACGGACTCCTTCATCTGTTGCAAGGTAATCACAGACGGTTCGTATTCCACCAAGGCCGACCTTGACGACAACGATACACTTGCCATCTTCACGCCTTCCAACGAATTGAGCTTTTTCTCAACATGAGCGGAACATGAAGAGCAAGCCATTCCAACGACAGGGATTGTTATTCTTTTATTCATTCTGAAAGCAAAATTAATGCTTTTTACCAAAACATCAAAATATATGGAGCCATTTTTTGTGATGTTTTTCTTTATCTTAAAGCTATCCTTTAGCAATTGCAAACATATGGTTTAGTGGCTATAAAGCATATCTTTCCAATTATTATTCGATACAAGAACATAAAAACATTTGCGGAAATGGAATAAAAAACGTAATTTTGCGGCAAACACTAAGAATCATGCTATGAAAACAGAGAATAAAAGGATGGAAATGAATACTGAATTGGCGCAAGCCTGGGATTTCGTGGAACACACGGGACGAAGCATTTTTCTAACAGGAAAAGCAGGAACGGGAAAGACCACGTTTCTGAGAACCGTCATGGAACAATCGAAGAAGCGAGCTATTGTGGTGGCACCTACAGGTGTAGCTGCCATCAATGCTGGTGGTGTGACCATCCATTCCTTCTTTCAATTGCCCCTCTCTCCTTTTGTTCCGAATGCCCAAATCAAGAGTAAGTTCGATTTCAACCGAACCAAAAGGAAAGTGATTGCTTCATTGGATTTACTCATCATCGATGAAATCTCGATGGTTCGCTCCGATTTGTTAGATGCCATTGATGCTGTATTGCGCCGATTTCGCGACCGATACCATCCTTTCGGGGGTGTGCAACTACTGATGATTGGCGATCTCGCACAACTTACGCCAGTTGTAACACCTGAAGAAGAACACATGTTGGCACCTTTTTATGACACTCCATATTTCTTTGGTTCGAAAGCATTGGCACAAATCGATTACGTAACTATCCAGCTAAATCATGTTTTTCGTCAACAAGACAAGGAATTTTTGAATATTCTCAATGAAGTAAGGGCGGGCAAACCCACATCGGAAACTATCGAAAAACTCAATAGTAGGTATATTCCGACCTTCATACCCAAACCCGAAGAAGGTTTTATTCGATTGACTACGCACAACCATCTTGCCAATTCGTATAACGAGAATGAACTCAAGAAACTCCCTAAAAAGTCCTTTTTCTTCCAAGCTGAAATAGAAGGAACTTTCCCTGAGTTCTCCTATCCCACCCAAGAAACGCTCGAATTGAAGGAAGGAGCACAGGTGATGTTTGTGAAAAACGACCCATCTCCCGACCACCTTTATTATAATGGTCGCATAGGACGAGTTACATTTGTCAACGAAAACAAAATCATGGTAAGGTGCCAAGACGAGAACGAAGACATTGAAGTGGAGCCTTTGGAATGGGAAAACGCTCACTACACACTTAACAACGAGACACGAGAGATTGAGACAGAGGTGCAAGGTGTATTCCGACAATATCCTTTACGATTGGCATGGGCAATCACCATTCATAAAAGTCAGGGATTGACATTCGATCGTGCTATCATCGATGCAAACCTCTCATTTGCTCCAGGACAAGTGTATGTAGCTTTGAGCCGTTGTCGCACATTAGAAGGAATGGTGTTGGCAACACGTATCACCCCACATGCTATTATCAATGATGTGCGTGTTGATAGTTACATTGTGAATCAAGAACAAGAAGCACGAAAGAGTATTCAACAATTGCCACAATTGAAAGAAGAATACTACCGCTATCTGTTGCTTGAGCTATACGATTTTCACTCCATTTTATTCCAACAAGAGAGTATGGTGAGAGTATTCACGGAGTTTTTCTATCATAGTTATTCCCAATTGGAAATCATGCACAAACAGGCATTAGAGGGAATGAGAAACGATGTTATTATCATTGCCAACAAGTGGATGTTGCGAATCAATCAAATGACGACCGACGCTCTACACTCTGAAGAAATTCTTTTACGAGTTCAAAAGAGTGCCGAATATTTCGACCAGAAACTCGAAGAACTATTCGCCAAGCCTTTGCAATTGACCTCTGAAGTGAAAACAAACAATAAAGAGGCATTGAAAAGACTGAACAATATCATGGCAGATTTTCGTCTAGCTTATCTCTCAAGACGTTATCTATTGATGAAAATCTCCGAAGAAACGTTTTCTATTCCTTACTATCTCCATGCCAAACAAATGTCGATGTTAGACGCATTGGATGAGAAAGTCCTCAAAAGGAAACGTGAAAAGAAAGAAAAAGAACCCACAAAACCGAAAGAGAAGACATGGGAAACAACCTTCTATCTTTTCCAACAAGGTTTATCACCATCACAAATAGCCAAAGAACGTTCACTCACCATCGGCACTATTTATAATCATCTGACTCGTTATGTGAAGTCGGGAACCATTCCTATTAACAAACTCATTCCTGAAAAGAAGCAACAAACCATTGCGAATGTCATTCGCAAAATTGGACTAAACCAAAACACCACAGTTATCAAAGAGCATTGTCCTGATGATGTAAGCTATGAAGAAATCCGCATGGTTTTGGTAATGATGATTGAAAACGAAACACAATAACAAACAAAAAAAAGAATCACTTTAAACCCAAAAACACCACTTTTGCGTCATATAAATAAAGAAATATCCCAAAAGTGAATCATAACGCCAACATCCAACAATTAGAAAAACTCATCGACGAGTTGCAAGATAGTTTGTTCTCGTTTGCTTTCTTCCGCTTGGGAGATGAAAAGGAGTCGGAAGACATGGTACAAGAGGCGTTTATACGTTACTATCGGGAGAACGAAACGAATAAAATCGTCTATGCAAAAGCATGGTTATACAAGACACTTCATCGCCTATGCGTTGACCATATACGAAAGCGGTCGCCCATGAAAACGGTTCCGTTGGAGGCAATAAGCAACTTGGAAGACGAAACTCATCAACATCTGTATCGCGAATATATGCGAATAGAACAATTGCTGAAGCCTTTGCCTGAAGAACAAGCCACTATCGTGAAGATGCATTTCACCGACGACCTGACATTTAGTGAAATTGCTGACATTCTCGGAATCTCTCGCGACACGGTAAAAAGTAGATACCGATATGCAATGAACAAGTTGCAAAAGGAAATCAAGAACAACAATGATTATCAATAACCATTAATATGGAAGAACTAAGACCAAAGATAAAGCCAAAGGCACCTGCATCGCTCAAAAAGAACGTGCTGAAAGCCATACAACAAGATGATAAGCCATCCAAACAGGTTCGTCATATCTTTTGGCGTTGGTTTTCCGCAGCTGCCGTCATACTTGCTGGAATCCTTACGTTTGCCCTTTGGCAACCTGAAAAAGAATCCCTATCACAACGTGAAATCAAGGTAACGAAGTTGCCAAATATCCATCAGAAAGAAAAGCCACTCGAAAACACGCACATTTCCATTCTTCCTCCTACGCCAAAGAAATTACTTGCCAAGCGACATCATCCCAAAAAGATGAAAAAAACAACTAGCAAACCTTTGACTAACAAGGAAATCATTCCCGTGAACAACATTGATGATAAAGAAGAAATATCGCCTATATTGTCCAACGACATTCCCATCGTGGAAAAGCCGCAATCTACCTTCACGGCATACGAAAGACAACTCCTTGAGAACTTAGAGAAAAATCGCTATCTGGTTCATGCGTGTCTGGCGGAAGAACTCTTTCAAGCTTCCGTAAAACAAAGTAAAATCGCGGAAATACGCAATTCCTATCTCCAAGATGCCCTTCAGTTATACGAAAACATCAATGAACAAATCCAGGAAGACATTGAAAACATGGGAAAAGACAAAGAAGAAAACACTCAACAAGTATAATAACGTAAAAAACATGAAACAAAGATTCATTATCATTATCATTACCCTGCTCGGTTGTCTACTATCGACAATCGCCGTGGCACAAGACAACGTGAAGAAAGCATTCGACAAATTTGTCACGTCTAAACACGTACAAGTGACAAAGTCAATTTCTGAAGAGCGCGACTTTACGAAAGAAAACCGTCCTCTAATTGCGAAAGCTGACGTGTATAATTTCACCATCAACAAGAAGCATCGTAAACTCATCGACGAAGTATTGCTTGCCTTTGAGAAAGACCGTGATAATCCCGACATATATATGATGCTTAACCATACAGGAGGACAAAACATCCCGACGAATGCACGTGATTTAGTCGTGGGAGAGGATCGTAAAAATGCCGTTCAGATTGGTATGGACGAATGGCAAAGTTGGCAACTCCTTTGTCTACTTGACCCATCTGACATCACTCACTCACATCGCTACGCTTACGCCATTGAATGGAACGACAATCCCAAAACCATTTACCTCAGCGGGAAGATTAAGGGCAAACTTGTCATTACCTACGGGAAAATTCAAAAGGAAGCCCTTCATGTCTATCAAGGAAACGTTACATACCCCAAACAAGAATCCGACAAGATGAATAGTGAGGAAATCGTCAAAGAAATATATATGATGGGATTATCAGGACAATATAATCGGCTTACCGATATGACACAAGTGCTCATTGCTTTTGATGCCTTGAAGACGGAGTTCTTGAAAGGTAAAGCCACCGACCGATTAGGCGGAACACTTTGCATGACGATTTACACACTTTGTTCATACGCGCGACCCTTACTGGAAAAAGACGTCGACCTACGAAAGAAGCTCATCAGCGACCTCAATATGATGATTGGGAGATGCGACAAGAATAGTGACATCGGAAAAAGTCACATCGGATACCTCACGTTAGCGGTTAAGAGTTTGCAATAAGGAGAAAATGAGTATTCTCTCATTACTCACCTCTCTCCATTCACCCCATAGAATTGAATTAGTTATTATACAGTTTGTTAGACGGAAACGTCTATATTTTTCAGGTGCATCATGAAAGGAATCCCTCATTGCTCGCGACGAGTAGTGAGGGATAATCTTTTACAAAACATCTATTCTCGATGGTTATCGTGCTAATTTAGTTTGTTTTAACAAATTTATCGTATCGTTATAGTAGAATATCCTTTTTTGTTTATTTATTTTTGTAATTTTGCACCCTGAAATTTATTTAAGGTAATGAGACAGGTAATAATTCGAATACTTTTGTTGCTCTTTTTGCCCGTTAGCATGTGGGCAGAAGATTCACCTAATGCCAAACAAGCCAAGCAAATGTTTGACAGAACCTACCAAATGGTATTTGGCGACCAAGGTTGTACGTTACATTACGACGTCAATTTGATAGGTTTGTACAAGACAAACGGTACGATTTGGTATAAAGGAAAGATGAGTAAATTCATTGAAAAGAGATATTGCGCATGGAATGATGGTTCCATCTACCATGTTGTTGACTACAAGAAGAAGACCGTAACGGCTCATCAAGCCCAGTCGGACAATAAAGATAAGTACTCAAGTAATTTCAAATTTGACCCCAGCAACTACAACTATCATGTGGAATCTACCGATGAGGGTTTCTTGATTACCTTGAAACTCAAGAAAGGATGTAAGGGTATGAAAATCATCAAGGCTCTTATAGACAAGAAAACACGTGCTCCCATCAGTCTCAAGATTAAGGTGGCGTTTTTCTGGGCAAACATTAAAATCAGTAATTTCAAGAGTGGGAACATTGACAACAACATTTTCGTATTTCCCAAGAACCAATATAAGACTTACACCTTTATAGATAAACGCAACGAATAGTGTATTTGGTTGTTGAAAACAAACGCTCTACCATCGTCAGATAGCAGAGCGTTTTTCGTTTTATAAACAGTTGTGGTTGTGAGGTCTATCTTAGAAATCTTGTGAGAGGAATCTCAATTCCGCCTCCAGCATTTCCAACTTCGGCATGTGGAATCCCGCTTGGCGCGCAATCTCGATAGGACGAGAATAAATATAATGTATTTCCAACGGACGACTGAAGTCATAGTCCAAACGCATGGAAGGAGAATAAGGAGTCATCTCATCGGTCATTTGAATCATCAAGTCTACGAACGCCTCATCAATGTTCTTCACGCCAAGATGTTGTGCGGCGCCCACCACTTCCATCATTTGGTCGCGTATCAATTGTCGGGTTGACGGGTTCTTCAGCAACAAGTCGGTTTGCGTGTGCAACGCAACGGTCATTCCATTAAACGGCATGTTCCAAACGGCTTTCTTCCACCGCGCCTCTTGGTATTCCACCAACCCAGCCTTTATGCCAGCATGGTTGAATTCATCCACCAACAATTGCATCTTGCTCTCGTCCTTGAACGAGAAATTGCCGAAATTGATATGTCCGTAACATTGGTGATTCACGCGACCAGGTTCGGTCTTGGCAGAACAGATAAATGCCAATCCAGCAGCTAATGCCACGTTAGGAAACAATGCTTGCACGTCGTCTTCCAATCCGATTCCATTCTGAATCAATACCACGAGCGTATCTTTGTGAAGCAATGGTGGAAGGAACGATTGCAACAAATGATTGTTGGTTGACTTCAAGCACACCAATACCACATCGCACGGAGGCATTTCACTGGTTTTCGCATACGCGTGAACATGGTCGAGATGGAAAGAACCATCACACGAATCCACCTGCAACCCATGTTGTTTCACATACTCATAATCACGATGCATCAAGAAATGCACTTCCTGACCGTCGTTGGCCAACTTTCCGCCATAATATCCACCTATGGCTCCCGTTCCAATTATTCCGTATTTCATTCCCTTATTCTTAAAATCGGTGCAAAGATACTATTTTTGTTTGACAAACGATACGTTTACGCCCGATAAACATCATATTTACGAATCACGAACGATGTCTTTGCAAACGTTTTCGGATATAATTACAAATAATTTTCATATTTACTTTGATATTTGAAATTATAATGGTAATTTTGCCATTGCTAACCCTACTTGGCAAAACTACGATTTACATTTGTGGCAAACACATGAGTAACAAGATTAAGCATTCTGGCATCATCGAATCGGTTAATGGTGGACACGTGATTGTGCGTATCCTCCAAGCTGCCGCATGTGGAGAGTGCGTCGTTTCAAGCCATTGCCATGCGTCGGGTGCAAAGGAAAAACTAATAGACGTTTACGAAACGCCTGCGAGTACACGCAAAAAAGGCGACCAAGTGACGGTGGTAGCTTCCACGAAGACAGGCGCGCACGCCGTGGCATTGGGATTTGGCGTTCCCTTTCTATTGATGTTAGCCGTATTGTTTACCGCGATGGGACTTACAGGAAGCGAACCCATAGCGGCATTGTCGGCCCTACTCTCTCTTATACCTTATTATATAGGTCTCTATGTATGTAGAAACAAGATAAGCGGAAAGATTTCATTTTGGATAGAATAACTAAAACAAAATACAAAAAATTATGAATTTTATTTCTATTGCGGTTATTGTTCTTGGAAGCATTGCATTGGTATCAGCATTGATATTATATGTAGTATCTAAGAAGTTTGCCGTTCAGGAAGACCCGCGTATTGGCCAAGTGACAGAATTGTTGCCAGGCGCCAATTGTGGTGGTTGCGGTTTCCCAGGTTGTGGCGGTATGGCCGACGCACTGGTTAAGGCAGCCGACAAGGGTTCTCTTGAAGGCTTGAATTGTCCTGTTGGCGGTTCTGCCATCATGGGACAAGTTGCCGACTTGCTTGGAATGGCTGTTGCAAACACCGAAGCGAAGGTTGCCGTGGTGCGTTGCAATGGCACATGTGAACTCCGTCCGCGCATTGCCGAGTACGATGGATTGCGTACATGTAATGCAATGAACGCTTGTAGCACCGGAGAGACGGCTTGTGGGTATGGTTGTCTGGGTTGTGGCGATTGTGTTGCCGCTTGTAACTTTGGTGCCATCACCATCAATCCCGAAACGGGTTTGCCCGTAGTGGATGAAGAACTCTGCACATCGTGTGGCGCATGTGTGAAGGCTTGTCCTCGTCACATCATCGAACTACGCAAGAAGGGTCCTAAGGGCCGTCGCTTGTGGGTAAGTTGCGTTAACAAGGACAAGGGAGCCGTTGCAAAGAAAGCATGTAGCGCTGCTTGCATCGGTTGTGGAAAATGTACGAAGGAATGTAAGTTTGAGGCGATTGCCGTAGAAAACAACGTTGCTTACATCGACTGGCAGAAATGCAAGATTTGTCGTAAGTGCGAGTCTGTTTGTCCTACTGGTGCCATCAAGAGCATTAACTTTCCCGTTCGCAAAGTAGAAACCCCACCTACAACACCTACTCCCCCTACTCCCCCTACCACCCCTAACCCCGAAAAATCATGAAACTACACACATTTAACATAGGCGGCGTTCATCCAGAGGAAAACAAGATTACCGCAGAGATTGCAACTAAGGTTGCAGCGTTGCCGCAACAAGCGATATTTCCATTGTCACAACACATTGGAGCACCTGCGAAACCCGTGGTGAAGAAAGGTGACAAAGTGAAAGTAGGAACACTGATTGCTGAAGCTGGCGGTTTTGTTTCAGCACCAATCTATTCATCTGTTTCAGGAACCGTATTCAAGATTGACGATGCGATTGACGCAACTGGTTATCGCAAGCCTTCCATCATTATCAACGTTGAAGGTGATGAATGGGAAGAATCAATCGACCAATCTGACAAATTAGAGACATTGGCTAACCATCCTGAACTTACTCCCGAGGAAATCGTGGAGCGTATCAAGGTGGCTGGTATTACTGGTATGGGAGGCGCAGGATTCCCAACGTTCATTAAATTATGTCCTCCACCAACGGCTAAGGCTGAATGTATCATCATCAACGGTGTAGAGTGTGAGCCTTATATCACGTCTGACTATCGTCTGATGATGGAACATCCCGATGAAATATTGGTTGGTCTCGACTTATTGATGAAAGCCGCCAAGGTTGAAAAAGGCTACATCGGCATAGAGGAAAACAAGCCCGAAGCCATTCGATTGTTGACGGAAAAGACTGCTAACGACCCACGCGTGGAAGTGGTACCATTGGCACAGAAATATCCACAAGGCGGTGAGAAACAATTAGTTGATGCCGTGATTCAAAGGCAAGTTCCCGCACCTCCTGCCATTCCTGTCAACGTTGGCGCTATCGTTCAAAACGTAGGAACGGCATTCGCCGTTTACCAAGCAGTCATGAAACGCAAGCCATTGTTTGAACGCTATACCACCGTAACTGGTAAGAAAGTGAAGAACCCAGGTAATTTCCTCGTAAGAATGGGAACGCCAATGCGTGAACTGATTGAAGCTTGCGGCGGAATGCCCGAAGGCGACAACAAAGTACTTGCTGGCGGTCCGATGATGGGTAAAGCTTTGATGTCTATTGACGTTCCAGTTTGTAAAGGAACCAACTCTGTAACGATTCTATCCGATGAAGATGCTTATCGCAAACCCGTACAACCTTGTATTCGTTGTGCTAAATGCGTGAGTGCTTGTCCGATGGGACTTGAGCCTTACTTGCTCGCCGTACTTTCCGAAAAGAAGATGTATGAGCGTGCAGAGGCAGAAGAAATCGTATCTTGCATCTCTTGTGGCTCGTGCCAATTCACATGTCCCTCTCACCGTCCTATCCTCGACAACATCTTGCAAGGCAAGGCTGCCGTGATGGGCATTATCAGAGCACGTAATACTAAAAAATAACGCCTAATTAAGAATTAAATAACAATGGGAAAATTAATCGTTTCTCTTTCACCACACGCCCACGGAACCGACAGTGTTGAAAAAAACATGTACGGAGTGCTTATCGCATTGCTCCCTGCCTTGCTCGTATCGTTCTATTTCTTCGGGCTGGGTTCTGTAGTGGTTTGTCTGACAAGCGTTCTCGCCTGTATGTTTTTTGAATGGGCGATTACCAAATATATGTTGAAAGCCGAGCCAACCTTATCTGATGGTTCTGCTATCATTACCGGTCTTTTGTTGGGTATGAACTTGCCAAGCAACTTCCCCATTTGGATGATTATCGTCGGAGCACTCGTTGCCATTGGCATCGGTAAGATGACCTTCGGTGGATTGGGATGCAATCCTTTCAATCCCGCATTGGTAGGTCGTTGCTTCCTATTGGTAAGTTTCCCAGCAGCCATGACATCATGGCCTGTTGCTGGACAATTCACCAGTTATGTTGACGCACAAACTGGCGCAACGCCATTGAGTTTGATGAAACTCGCCATTAAGACGGGCGATACGTCTTATCTCGAACAAATGCCATCAGCCATTGACATGCTGTTAGGTAATGTGAGTAATGGCTTAGGTGCAGGAACCATTGGTGAAGTTTGTGCGCTTGCCTTGATTATAGGATTGATTTACATGCTCTATAAGAAGATTATCACTTGGCACATTCCTATCTCCATTCTCGCAACGGTATTTGTATTCAGTGGTTTGTTGCATTTGGCTTCACCCACATACGCCAATCCTTTCCAAGTATTGTTTAGCGGTGGTTTGATGTTAGGTGCGATTTTCATGGCAACAGATTACGTTACCTCTCCGATGACACCTAAAGGACAGTTAATCTATGGTGTTGCTATCGGTTTCCTTACCGTTGTCATCCGTAACTGGGGTAGCTATCCTGAGGGAATGTCATTCGCCATCCTTATCATGAATGCGTTTACGCCACTCATCAACTCATACATCAAGCCAAAGCGTTTTGGTGAAGTACCAGCTAATAACAAGGAGGACAAGAAATGAAAAAATTAGAATCGTCATTATTAAATATGGTGTTGGTACTTGTCGGTGTGGCACTCATTATGGGTGGAATACTGGCAGGCGTTAACCACATCACCGAAGGTCCTATCGCCGAACAAGCAGAACAAATGCTTGCCAATGGTATCAAGGAAGTTATGGGTGGAGAGAAACTGACTGTTACTTCTACGGAAACCATCAAACAAGAAATCGACGGAAAGGAAGTGACCTTTACTATTCACCGTACGCAAGACGGAAGAAAGCACGACTTGGGTGCTGCCGTAGAAACGAGTGCCTTAGGATTCTCTGATAATATCAAGGTGCTCGTAGGCTTCAGTCCTGAAGGTGAAATCTTGGGTTATACCATTTTGCAAAGCAGCGAAACTCCTGGATTGGGAGCGAAGGCTGACAAATGGTTCCAAAAGGGACAAAAGGGAGACATCATCGGAAAGAATCCCAAAGACAAGGATCTTACCGTCAAGAAAGATGGTGGAGAAATTGATGCTATCACCGCCTCTACCATTACCTCTCGCGCATTCTTGAAAGCCATCAACCAAGCGTATCACGCATATATAGATAAAGGTGTAGACGCTCATAGTGGCGCAACCAAGCAAGCCGACAAGGTGGCAAAACGTTAACTCTAAACATCAGGAAACATGAATTACATTAAAATATTAAATAATGGTATTGTTAAGGAGAATCCTACATTCGTGCTTCTCCTTGGTATGTGTCCTACGTTGGCAACCACCACGAGTGCCATTAACGGTATGTCGATGGGACTTGCTACGATGGCAGTGCTGATTTGTACCAACTTCGTCATCTCTTGCATCAAGAGCATTACGCCCGATAAGGTTCGCATTCCCGTATTCGTCGTGGTAATTGCGGCTTTTGTTACCGTTTTGCAAATGGTTATCAAGGCTTACTTGCCCGACATAGACAAGAGCTTGGGTATCTTCATTCCCTTGATTGTAGTAAACTGTATCATTCTCGGTCGTGCAGAGGCATTCGCTTGTAAGAACTCACCTATGGCAAGTATCTTCGATGGAATCGGTATCGGAATCGGTTTCGCGATGGCGCTCACATTGCTCGGTGCCGTTC
>OCTX012194196.1_pt1 | contig 86388 bp, 96 predicted proteins | sample 1539691 | NCBI WGS metagenome assembly OCTX01 (sample SAMN02144231, study PRJEB22623) | gut metagenome | biome: sheep rumen | host: Ovis aries | place: New Zealand
AAGATAATGAGACTGATTGATGCAGATGCCTTTTTCAATGAATTTCCCGAATTGAGGGATTATGAATACGCATCACAAGAATATGAGATAGATGCCATCCCTATGGTGCGGTGCAAGGACTGCAAGCACATGGTTGAGCATAAAGGATACGGCTATTTAGGGGAGTCGGCATATACATGCGAAAGCAATATGGGCGGATGGGTATTGCTTGATAGTTATTGTTCAAGAGCAGAAAGGAAAGAAGAATGAGACTAATTGATACTGATTCACTTGTTAAAGTAGGGCAAATAATAATGATAGTGGGATTTTTCGGATTCATGCTCGGGTTTTTAATAATGGTGTGTGGTTATATATTGGGGGACATTCTATGAGATTAATTGATGCAGACGAACTTCGCAAGGATGTGCTTGAATTACCAAATTGTCCGAACGGCTACAGTGACACGTATGACAAGTCAATGATTCTTGCCTTAGTGGATGAAGTACCTACAGTAGATGCCGAATCTGTTAAACATGGGCATTGGATATTTAATCCTAAAGATACCATAGAAATGATGTTTACTTTGCCAAAATGCTCTGAGTGTGGGGTAGAATCAGCTGATGGCGGAAACTATTGTCCGAACTGCGGAGCAAATATGGGTGGTGAAGAAAATGAGGCCAATGGTAAGTATTAAAGTAATTGATGGTGATACTGGTATTGAATTAGATAAAGTAGAAAAATTGATGGCGCCAACAAAAATAGATTATGGACTTATCGGCGAAATAATGTATAGAACATATAGGTGGAATTTTGCTTATTCAATAGCAGATAATTACGCTTTAGAATTAGAAGAAAAGATGGTGAAATACAATGAGACTAATTGATGCAGATAGATTAATAGAATTATTCACACCATATGTTAGTGAAGATAAAAAGATTGTATATAAACCGCGACAGTTAAAAATAGATGATATTAAAAATGCACCAACAGTAGATGCGATTCCGGTTGAATGGGCAGAGAAGTGGTTTGAAAATGCTCTTTATTATGCGAATGATGGTGATGATGTTACAGTTGACGTCATGTTGGATGCCTGGAGGGAAGAAAATGAAATTAAAAGATATTCATAAAGATATTGAACGATATTTATTAGAAGATTGTTATTGTCCTAACGAAGTATATTCTATTGATGGTTTCTTTTTTGTCCTTGTTTATGCAGATGCTGAATGTAAGTTACTCGGTGAGTATAAGGATGTAATTGATGGCCCAAATGTATATCTTGTTGCAACAGAAGATAGTAATAAAACCCCTTTATTACTTAACGTATGGTTTAATGATGATAGGGTTGTAGCAATGGAGAGATATGAGCTTACAGAAACAAATATTAAGAATATGAGAGAATTCTGGGAAAGTGGCTGTGAAAATGAACTTGTATTAACAGAAATGAATGAACTTTCTAAACAGGTGAGTGAAATTATTTCTGTTGCTGATGCTGTTCTTATTTAAGATTGATATTAAAATAAAGATCATTAAGGAAGTTTATTAATTAACCCTTCTATGTTATTATAATAATATAAAGAGCGGGGGTATAATAAAAATGACCGTAAAAGAATTAATTGAAGAACTTAAAATGATGCCACAAGATGCCGATATCTACAGAGTTAATACTGAAGAAGACAGATGGTATGGTGAGCATGATGAAGAGATTTTTAAAGTAGAAAAAGTAAATGATTTTGAAGTCAGATTAAGATAAACTATTTTATGATAAGTAAAGAAATGATTGTAGTAATAGATTGAACAGATTATATATTTTTTAAATATGTTGTACCAATTGGTTTATTAATTGCTTGTATATGTTATTTAATAGTATTTATAGCGTCTAGAAAAAAGTAGGGTGTATAAAATGAGTAACGTAATTATATCATTTCAATTGGGAGTAATTATTGTGTTGCTATATGAAATATGGAAGGAATTATAATGCGACTAATTGATGCAGACGAGTTAAAGAAGTGGGTAGAAGGTCATTACGAACATAGTAAATACTATCACCCCTATACCAAGAGGGAAACATACAAAATCCCTATTGACGAGGTAATGGATATGATTGACAGAGTGCCTACTGTAGATATTCCGGCTGAAGCGATCCCTATTGATTGGCTGAACTGTTGGTTGGATCGAAATGAGAGTATAGTTAATGGTATGAGTGACTATGCATTCAGTAGAATGTTAATGGATTTTAAGAGTACTGTTTATGGAAAGGGGCAATAGATGATATCTCCATCAAGAAGAAAGAGAACTAATATTGAATATAATGAGTGGTTTATGACCCAAGTTCCTTTGACTAGCAAAACATCTACAGGAACTCAATATGAAAAGATAATCTACGACCCAAGAGGAAGAAAAAGAGTATATATTAGTGCCTCTAAATTTTGTCCACGTAAGAAAATGAGACAAGAAATTAAAAAAGCCATTAAGTTAGTAGAGAAGTTGGAAGCTAAAAATATTGGAGCCATTAGGGTAACAGGAAATTGGAATATTGAAAAGGAGGTAGAAAGATACCTTTCTAAAATGTAAAAGAAATGAGACCTAGATATAAAACAGCATTTAAAATAGCTTGTGAACTACTTAATGGTTCGATGATAGGTGGTATAGATAAAGATAAAATTTTTGAATATATGATTGATAAGGATGGTATTGTAAGTAGCGATTCTTATGAAGAATATATTCTTAATAATATAGATAAACTAGCATGGTGGGAATGGAAAGACGAAGACTAATGGGGGTTTAATTTAGATATGAAACCTGATTGCAACATGACTGTATTAATGAATGAAGGAAGTGTATTAAAATTTCTTTATGGTGAATGGGAGTGCAACAGTTATGATTTTATAGATGGTAATTTAGTAATTAGAATTCCAATGGAGATTCGTAATAATATAAGAATAGTAGAATATCGTATCCCTTTAAATAAATTAAAATCAGCTTTAGAAGATATTCAATAGTATAATTAATAGAATAATTATTTTTAGTTTACTAGTAAAGCTAAATTAAATATAATAAGATTAAAGGGAAATTATATTTATGGATACTAGGCAATTTCTTTACAGAGCATATGATTATATAAAAGCCAATGGTTATGAGAAGGGTGTTACAGGTAAGTATATTTTAGACAATTTTGATAACTTATCTAAAGCTTCAAATAAACAAATAGATGAATATATCGATTGGTGGACTAAGCAGTTTGAAGAAAAGAGATCTGATTATAACGCTGCTGTATGGTCAGCCAATATGGCAAAAGAACTTAAAGATAGAAATTTAAATATTTTATGTTCCGGCCTAAGCGTTTATTTTAAAGAAATGAAACTACAGGCTGAAAGGGATTCTAGTACAAGTACCTACGTTGGCAAAGAAAAAGAAAAGGTATTTGTTAAAATAAAAGAAATAAGAAAATTATTCGAAAACCAATTTGGTTATTCAATTTTTAGAGTTGTAGGGGAAGATGGTAATGTATATGTAATTTCTACAACTATATATAATCTTAAACCTGGTGATGAAATAAAAGGCACAATAAAAGGTTATAAAGACTATAAGGGAGAAAAACAAACATTATTAAATAGAATATCCAAAACATATGAAAATGCTGATGATGGCATTAATGAAAGTTTAGTAGATGTATTTATTGATTAGAATATGAAAATAAAAGGTTTGATAGATGAAGATTTTTTAAATTATAAAAAACCTTCAATGTTTATTATTTTCCCAACTTGTGATTTTAAATGCTGCAAAGAAGCTGGCTGTGATATATGCCAAAATTTAGATGTAATTAAACAACCAACTATAGATATAGATGAGAAAATTTTAGTTAAAAGATATTTAGATAACCCTATTACAAAAGCTATAGTTTGTGGTGGTCTTGAGCCAATTGATTCATATACTGAATTGATCTCTTTTATTGCTGAAGTAAGAAAATATACTGATGATGATGTAGTAATTTATACTGGATATTATGAATCAGAATTAGAAGATGAATTAGCATGTTTGGCACAGTATAAAAATATTATAGTAAAATTTGGTAGATTTATTCCTGGGAATAAGAAAAGATTTGATGAAATACTTGGGGTTGAAATTTATGAACCTCAATATGCAGAAAAATTAATTTAATTATTGTAAGGGGGTAGTTTATATAATGCTTATTATAGGATTAATTATTGGTGCTTGTTTTGGGGCGTTAATAATGGCAATTATGAATAGTATACCTTCAGATGACTAGATATAAAGATAAAGTAAAAATATACAATAAACCAGATAAAAATCATACAAGAGATTTTTGGTTAGAAGAAATTAGACATAAACACTATACTTACATACAAGTAGATAAAAAGAAGATTATCCCAAGAAAGTCAAAGCATAAGAAGAGGTTACAAGATAACCTCTTTTATTAAGTTTACATTTGAGCATATTTTGTATATAATTTAATAGTAATAAGGGGTATTAAATGGTTAAGAGAGATAAAACTATATATACTGAAGATAGTATAAAATCTTTAAACCCAAGAGAATTTACAAGGCTAAGACCTTCAACTTATCTTGGATCAAATGAATACTCTACACAGCTTGTTAGAGAAGTTTTTGCTAATGCGTTAGATGAACATTTAATTGGTCATGGTGATGAGATCATAGTAACAGTAAGTGAAAAGAATAATGAATATTCTGTAGAAGATCATGGCCAGGGATTTCCATTAGATGTATGGAAAGATGGAGAAACAATTTTACAGGCTTCTTTTGATAGGCTAAATACATCAGGTAAATATGATGATGATGGTGTATATGGTGGCTCAGTATTGGGGCTTAATGGTATAGGAGCTAAACTAACGAACTTTTTATCAAAGTGGTTAAGAGTAAAATCTTATAATAATGGTAAATTTGAAGAAATAAGCTTTAAAGATGGTATCTTTGATAAAAGAATCTGTGGTGATGACCATACATTTAAATCTGGTACGACTGTTTCTTGGCAGCCAGACCCTCAATTCTTCCAACATAAAGAAGCCAATTTAGCTGATTTAAAGCGGTTATTTGAAGATATTACTGCTTTATGTCCTCAGCTTACTATTACATTAAATACAGATGAAGATACTACTTTATACCATGCTGATAGTGGCATTCAGACATTATTAAATAAGAAAAGGGATAAAGAGATTCTTTCAAACAGATTTGTTGTAAGAAATGTTATTGGTAACAATTTGTTTGATATCGCTTTAACATACACATCTGATTATCATGAAAGCATTACAGCCTATGTTAATTATGGGCTAACTGAAAGTGGTATACATATAAGCACAGTAAAGAGCTTATTTACAAAACACTTAAATAAATATGCGTTAGAAAATGGGCTAATTAAAAAAGAATCAGATAGTTTTACAGCTTGGGAGTTATCAGAAGGTTTAACAATTATCTTCAATATAAAAACAAGCAATGTAAAATATGATTCCCAGACAAAGGTTAGAGTTGTTGATCTCGATAGATCACTTATAAATTCAACACTTAATAACAATTTGCCTGTATGGTTATCAAATAATCCAAAAGATGCAAAACTCATTATTGACAGAGCATTAACTGCGAGAAAAGCCAAAGAGGCAGCTCAAAATGCTAAAGAAAGAATAAGAAATGCTACAAATAAGGGTAAAAAATTTATTAGTTTACCTACAAAGTTAGTTGATGCTTATTCTAAAACAAGATCTGACTGTGAGTTATTTATCACAGAAGGTGATAGTGCTGCTAATGGGTTAATTGCAAAACGTAATGGTGAAACTCAGGCAGTATTCCCTATTAGAGGTAAGATTCTTTCTTGTAGGAAAGCTACTCCTGATAAAGTATATGCTAATCAAGAGATAGCAAATATAGTTAAGGCCATTGGACTAGATTCTGATAAAGAAACAGGTAAACTTATCTATGATAAGAAAAAGCTTAGATATGATAAGATTATTTTTGCAACTGATGCAGATAGTGACGGCTACGATATTAGACTTTTACTTCTTAATGCTTTCTGGTGGTTATGCCCTGAATTAGTTATGAATGGTCATATATATGTAGCTGTACCACCATTATACAGAATTACAGATAAAAATAATAAATATATCTATTTAGAAGGCGATAATGAGCTTACTGAGTATAAAAAGTCACATAAGAATAATTTTATAATAAATCGTATGAAGGGACTTGGTGAAATGGATCCGAGCGAATTGGCAGATTGTTTATTAAAAGTTAATTCAAGAAATATTCAGCAGATTACAGTAGCAGATTTTAAGGCAACAGATGATATGCTTGAGTTATTTATGGGGCCTAAAGTTGAGCCAAGAAGGCAGTATTTATTAGATAATTATGGGTCAAATTAGTTTACGGATTATATAATTTTATATATAATAAAACTGTAAATAAAAGGAGTTAACACCGTGAAAAGAAGAAAACTTAGACCTAGCATTGAAAAATTCATTATTATTTCAACTATTATTCTGGCTTTAGTATTAAGTGGTGTTAATATAAACACAGTATCTGACTTTACATTTAGTATGGTTGGATTAGTAATTTTTGTAATAAATATCTACTTACTGATGAATTATTCCAGTGGTAGCTATTTATATAAATAGATTCTGTCTCAGTATTTATTCTATACCCTCTTTACAAACTAAGTCATAAGACTTAGTTTTTTATTAGCTAAATTATATATAGTATATTAGGGGGTTAATTATAATATGCCATTTAAACAAAGATTAAATAGTCATCAAACTCATATGGAAGATCTGGTTCTCCTCGGCAAAGATGGGTTAGATGAATTAAACGATAAAATAGAAAAATTTTTAAATAATAAAGAACAACTTAATACAACAACAAAAATAGATGGTGCACCTGCAGTTATTTGCTGAAGTAAATTCCCTGGATATCCAGATAATTCTATAGCATTAAAGGGATTTTTATCAGGCCCACAGAATTCAATATCATCTGTATCAGAAATTAATGCAAAATACCCAGACAGTAGTAGAGCTGGTATGAGGACAATGTTAGAGTATTGCTTAGAATTAGCAAAGTATATACCAGAAAATGAAGCATGACAAGGTGATTGCTTATTTACTCATGATACCCTAAAGGAAAGAGAAATTAATGGTATAAATTATCTTACATTTCAACCTAATAAAATTATATATGCGTTTAGTGAAGAAAACCCTTCATACCCAGAAATAGAAGAAGCTGATTTGGGCATAGCTTTCCATACAATATATAAATCAGCAGGCGAAAGAAAAGTTACACAAAGCTTTAGAGTTGATCCTACAAGATTAAACGCCCCATCTGAATTTTATATAATGTCACCTGTTCTAGGCGCGACAGGTAAGCAGGATCATGATGATGGCATAGCTGACCAATTTGAAGAATTAAAGAGATTAGAGAGTGCTCTCTTATCAGACCCAGCATACAAAGAATTAGTTAATAACTCAGAATTCATGGGTTATTGGAATACTTTTGAAAATGCAAATTTAGCTGATAAGAAACGAGTAAACATTGATATTAATACTTTCTATAATGATTTAAAAGATTATGTAGAAGAAAAACAAACTGCTGAGTATAATAAGAAACTTACCACATTAAAAACTGATAAAGGTAAAGAAAAAGCATTAGATAACTATAATCAAAAATTAGCAAGATTAGATTTAATTCTAGAAACAAATAAGAGAGTATTAGTTAATTTGGTAGCATGTTTAAATAAAGCTGCAGATATTAAGATGCTTATTTGGAATAAGTTTAAAGATAGTAAATTTGATTATAATACTTTCTATAAATCAAGAACGAAGGGCTATATGCCAGCAAATATGGAAGGCATAGCAATGTCCGACCAAGATGGTAATATAGTAAAGATTGTTGATAGAAGTGCATTTAGTTCTTATAATAGGGACCCTGATATAGAAAGTGGATTTGAGCACAATGAAAGTCTAGAAGAGGCTTTAGATTCAGATACAGTAGTACTTGCATTTGGCAGAATGAACCCGCCTACAATTGGGCACCAAAAATTAGTAGATACTATGGCTAGTATAGCTAGTAAATACGGCACTAAAGCCAAGTTGTATTTAAGTCATACTCAGGATAAAAAGAAAAACCCACTGAGCTATGAAGATAAAATTAGATTTGCTAAGAAAGCATTTGAGCCTAAAGTTGAAGTAGTAGAATCACCAGCTAGAACAGTAATAGAAATACTAACTGATTTATACTCAAAAGGTGTAAAGAACATTGTTTATGTAGGCGGTGGTGATAGGATAGGTGGGGCTGAAGATATTTCTGGGTTAATATTAAAATATAATGGTGCGCCAGATAAAAAGGGTAATGTACCTTATAAATTTGATGACATATCATTTGAAAACGCAGGCGACAGAGATGAAGAATCTGATGATATAACAGAGAGGGCTTCAGCTTCATTAGCAAGAAAGTATGTTCAAGAAGATGATTTAGATTCTTTCAAAGAAATAGTTCCTTTTAATGATACAGATGCCGAGGAATTATTCAATAAAATAAAATTAGGATTAGGGCTGTCAAAATTAAATGAAAATACTTTTAGTAATAGTGAAGTATTTAAACATGACGGAAAATATCTAAGATCTGTTGTAAATTATATTTTAAACAATAATAAAATACTTCTAGGTAAAAATGGTGAAAAGGAAGTAGATTTAAGTGGGTTTTTAACACCAGATATAGAAGCTTCATTAAAAGGGTTGCTAGACAATAACGATAATCCAGTCGAAGCTTTTAATAATATAATGAAGCCAGTTGGTATAAAATGAACTAATTTATATAAAGGTATACATTCAGGCTATACCGGAGATACAGCTGGTGGGCCGGGTATTGGGGCCGAAAAGGAACTTAAATCAGATAAGAAAATTCAAGAAATATTAAAATTAGTAGAGCCATATTTAGAAGATAAATATGGTGATATAAAGAATATAGAGGTAGTAAATATTGAACATACTGGTGGGGCTAATAGTAGAAGAAAAGTAGATTTTGAAACCCTATTTAATGTTTCTGGTCTATATGATGGTGTAACATCTGGTGCTTCAACATCTGATAAAATAGCTGATATAATATATAAATTAAATTTAACTTTAGAAAATGGCAAAATAATAGAGGAACCTATCTATATATCAGTTAAAGAAGGCCCTACTGTATCACCTATTAATCTTGGGTTATCAAAAACGGCAACTGACACAATAATTGATTCTTTAACGACTGGCATAACTACTGAAGAAAGAAATTTATTAAAAACTGTTATTAGTTTAAGAGGTACTACTATCCCAGGGGTAATAGCCATAGACAATAAGACTGGCGATATTTTAGATACATGGTTTTATAAATTTGATCAAAGTAAACTAGATACTGAAAATTTTAAAAATGCTATAATAAATTCATATGGTAATAATTATTATTATTACCATACTTCAGGTGGTAAAACAATACAATTTAAACCAGTTGAAGAAATTATAGAAAAATTAAATAATAATAGTGTACAAAATGCAGATTTAACTGTAACACAATCAAGAATAGTAGTCCAATTTACTCTTGGTGATTTATATTGTAGATTATTCATAAGAAGAAAAGGTTCAACAGCATTATTCCTATTAACAGAGGTATTGGAAAATAAGAAAGCCCCAATAAAATTTAGGGCGCCTGAAATAAAAAATTTAAATAATTACACATTTAAAATAGATACTAATAGGGGTTAGTTTACAAACTAACCCCATTTATTTATAATATATATGAAATAAAAGAAAGGGTATATATGGCTATTGATAGTTTAAAAGAGATGCATAATGATTTTATGGTTTATGCAACTGAGGTAAATAATAATAGAGCATTCCCTGATGCTATTGATGGGCTTAAGCCTGGCATGAGAGCAGCATTATATACAATGTTTAGGAAAGGGTTTACAAGTAATAAACCACATGTCAAATCAGCCAAGATTACTGGCGCTGTAATTGGGGAATTATGGCCTCACGGCGATTCCTCTGTATATGAAGCTATTGTAAGAATGTCACAGCCATGGGTAAATAACATCCCAGAGATTGATTGGCATGGTGCAAATGGGTCATTGCTCGGTGGGCCGCAAGCTGCTAGTAGTAGATATACGGAATGCAGATTATCAGAAGCTTCTGAGGATGGATTCTTTAAAAACATTAAAAAGAATGTTGTTGATATGATCCCAAATTTTTCTGAGGATGATGAATGGCCAAAAGTATTCCCAGCAATATTTCCAAGATTATTTATTAATGGTTCACAGGGTATTGGATATACAATTGCACAGGAATGGGAACCTGGTAATTTAAATGAATTTTTTAATAAAGTTAAAGAGTATTTAAAAACAGGTAAAGTAGATTGTTCTGATATCTATCCAGATTATCCTACTGGTGGCATTATTATAAATAAAAAAGATATAAAAACTATTTATGAAACTGGCAAGGGTACAGTAATTTTAAGAGGCGATGTTACAATTGATGGTAATTTAATTAAGATTACAGAATTACCATATCAGGTATATGTTGAACCATTTATTCAAAAAGTAAAAGAGTTAGTAAATAATAACCAGTTATCTGGTATTGATGATATTTGTAATAAATCAGATGATTCTGGTATGCTCATTGAGATTGAATGTTCAGATGATCCAACTTTAGTTTTGAGTAACCTATATAAATTAACTGATTTACAAACTTCATTTTCAGCTAATCAAATGGCCCTCGTTGATGGTGTGCCGGAACTATTAACGTTAAAAGATTATATCGATATCTATGTTAAAGCAAATGTAGAATTTATTACAAAAGAATATGAAACTGATCTTAATACAGCTTTAAGTAGAGTAGAGATTATAAATGGATTATTAAAAGCTATTTTAAATATAGATAATATTATAAAAGAAATTAAAAAGTCAAAAGATTCGACTGATGCTAAAAATAATTTAGTTAAAAAATTTAAATTCACTGAAAATCAAGCTAAGGCTATTGTCGATATGAAATTAGGCAAGTTAGCTCACCTTGAAGGTGTTGAATTAGAAAATGAAAAAGTTACATTAGATAAGACAATTTCTAACTGTAATAAATTATTGGGCTCAGAAAAGTTAAAGAAAAAAGAATTAATTAATAGATTAGAAAAATTTGTCACTAAATATGGTTGGGCAAGAAGAACATCTGTCTGTGATGTTGATATTAAAGTTGAAAAAGCAACTGTAAGAGCTGTTAAAACTGTAAAAGTTAATAATGAACAGTTTATGATTCTTTTAACAAAGGGTAACGCAATTAAAAGAGTTTCTTTAACAAATTATAGGCCACAGGTAAAAATAACAAACGAATCAGATAGAGTAATTAAAGCTATAAAGGTTGGTGCTAGAGAGAAGTTTGTACTTATTTCCAATTTTGGTAAAATGTATAAGTTACAATGTAATAAAATAAACATCGGATCTATGACATCAGCTGGGGCTGAATTAGATACCTTATTAAATTTGAATGACTCAGAAACAATACTAAATATATTTACTTCTAGCAGTGACATCGAAAATCTATTTATGGTTACTAAAAATGGTAAGGTAAAGAAGATTAAATCAGAGAATGTACTTGGTATTAGTAAAACAATTGGTACTGTAATAATGAAATTAGATGATAACGATGAAATAATTTTTACAGAACTTGCTTCAGAAGGTGATGAATTTAAATTCAATGTAGGTAAAAAAGTAGTAACACTGAGTGTTTCTAAATTTAAAGCAAAAGGTAGAAGTGCTGGTGGTGTATCAGGGATTAAATTAAAGAAAGGTGACAACATTATTAAATGGGAGAAGTAAAATTTGAAAGATTAGAAATTGCTAAAGGGCCACAAATTGCAGAGTTTGAAAAGGTAAGTAAAGAACAGTACAATGATGATGCTACTTATGACAATATTAAATTGCCAAAAAGGGCTACAAAAGGCAGTGCTGGGTATGATTTCTTCCTACCACATGATATTACTATTAATCCAGGTGAAAATATAAAAGTAGCTACAGGAATTAGATGTTTTATGGATTCTGGTTATGTATTACAATTATACCCGAGATCAGGGCTTGGATTTAAGTATGGACTACAGTTAAGAAATACAGTTGGTATTATTGACTCTGATTATTATTATGCTTTAAATGAAGGGCACATTATTTGTTCATTAGTTAATACTGGTGATGTACCTATTGAATTAAAAGTAGGTGATGCATTTGTACAGGGTGTATTTATGCCTTATGGCATTACATTCGATGATGAAGTAACTAGAGTAAGAACTGGTGGGTTTGGATCAACTTCAGAATAATTAGTGTATAATATATTTGATAGGCAGGTTGTGTGTTAGATAGGAATAACTACAAAATTATAAATCATAAGGAGGATTTATGAAACAGGTTTATTACAGTGAATTATTAAAGAAATATTACGACGATAAGGAAAAGTGCTTAGCTGCTGAGGACGAGTATACTAAAAAGCATGAAGCTGAACTAAAAGCTAAAGAGGAACGAGTAACTAAGGCTAAAGAGGTTGAAGAGGCATATAAGCATTACCTTGAATTAAGATCAGAATTTGTAAAGAAGTATGGTTCTTATCATATGACATTTACAGATAAAGACTTAGCTGGTGTTTCAATTTTTGATTTATTTGAACCATTTATTAGATTTTAATTAATTAGATTGTAACCTACCTATTATATATAAAATTAGAAGTGTAATTACTATTATATATAAAATAAGAGTTGCACACAGTAATATGTATTAACTTCTAATTAAGGGTTAATTAATCCTGCAATAAAGGGCGAAAGCCCTTTTTTTTAAGTTTACTAAACGGTAAGTTATTTATATAATATTTATATATGGGTGGTATGTATATATGAATAATATTTTAGTTAGTAAACAAGAAGTTGTAGATTGAGTGGAGTATTGATTGTATATGACAAATACTGACGCTACTACATCAGCAACGATAAGAGAAATGCTCGATGATTTTAAACATGAAACTATTATAGAGAATTTTATGAGAAATACTTAAGGAGGTTATTGTATGATTAGTTATAAGTTTATAGAAACAGATGAGCATAATTTTGTTAAAATTACAAAAGATGAATTAGAAAAATTATTGGTTGATATATCTATCGAATCATTTAACGATGGGTATAAAAATGGTTATAGTGATGCAATATCTTCTGGCTATAGTGATGCAGTATCTTCCTATAAATCTTATTATAAAGACTTACCAAGTACTGGTGAAGGTTTACTTAATAAATATAGAATCTATATTGGGGATGACCCAAATTCTATGTATGGTAGTCTAACAAACGGTGATAGAAGAACAATAACCAGTGATAAAACATGATATAACATAAATATGTAAAGGAATAACTAGTATGGAAAATAAATCACCTTTAGTAGCCATTAGGGGTAAGTGTTTAGATTGTTGTTGTTATGATAAGAATGAAGTTAAACTTTGTACAGCTAAAAATTGTCCTCTTTGGGAATTTAGATTAGGTAAAAACCCGTATAGGAAAAGAAAGGAAATGAGTGAAGAACAGAAGGCGGCTGCTTCAGAAAGGTTAAGAAAATTTTGGCAGGAAAAAAGGATAAAGTAAAGGACTCAGATAGGTTTTCAATCATAACACCAGAATTAAATAGGTGTTTTGTTTGTGGTACAACTGATAATATTCATTTACACGAAGTATTTGGTGGTCCCTATAGAGCTAATTCTAAGGAAGATGGGTTGGTAATACCTTTATGTGCTCAGCACCATAATATGTCATATCAGGGCATCCATTTTAATAAGGAATTAGATGATAGAGTTAAAGAATTAGCTGAGAGATATTGGATAAAAGAAAATTGTAATTCAGCTATGACATTAGATGATAAGATAGGTGCTTTTATTAGGAGATACGGTAGAAATTATATAGATGATTAAGTTGTATAGTTTATTAATGAATAAAGGAGTTAGCTTATGAAAGTTTATTTAGCAGGTTCTATTTTTTATTACGGTGATGAATTAAGGAATAAAGAATGGGCCAAAAAAATCCGCGATCAATTTCCAGGCATCGATCTATATTCACCAATTGAAAATACAGAAATTAATGGGGTTGAAGGTAAGAAAAAATTCGCTGGTTCTAAACAAATTGCAGATGGAGATAATCAACGTTTAGATAATACAGATATTTTAGTTGCTTGTATTGATGGTGATATCTTACCAAGTGGCACGTGTGCAGAAATAGGTGTAATGCGGGAAAAGATTCGTCGTGGCGATCATAAGTATGTTGTTGGTATCTGTACTGACAATAGAGAATGTTCCAGAACACATAGTGAAGCAAAGGATGCAGGGGCTGCAGCCGATATTTGTGAACAGCAGTATTCATATCAGAATTTATATGTTGTTGGGTGCATAAAAGAATCTGGCATTCTAGTAAATAATATCGATGATGCTATTGCTTTTATGAAAAAAGTTGCCCCAGAATATTTACAGGAGTATGTTGATTAATGGATAAAACTTATAAAAGTAAAAGATTTCGTGAAATAGCTATTTCATTAGCAGACTTATATGAACAAAAAAACCAAGATTATGGGGATAGTTTTGGTAAATTATATGCAGATCTTGGCCCAATTAGTGGCCTTGTTCCATTACACAATAAGTTAGACAGGGCAACAAACCTTATTAAAGGTAATGTAAATCATTTTGAAAGTATTGATGATACTTTCAAGGATATGGCTAGCTACGCAATTATGAATGTAATTGAAATGGAGCTGTATAATAAGGCAAAGCAGGAAGAGGAAGGTGATCAGGATGCCGGAGACAGGTAAGTTACTCTATGGTATTTCTGAGTCACCAAAAACAGTAAAAGAACTATTGTTATATGGGCTGCAGAATATGTTGTCAATTCTAACGGCAACAATTCTTATTTCAACAATCTGTGGGACTAATATTGCCGCTGGACTGGTTGCTGGTGGTATGGCAACAATTACATTCTTATGTTTAACTGGATTTAAAGTTCCACTATTCTTCTCTAACAGTGGAGCGACGGTCAGTGCTGTGCTCGGTGCGTTAGCCCTATCAACTTCTGTAGAAGAAAACTGCACAGCCGTTGTGCTTGGTGGTGCAACAATTTGTGTAATGAATTTCATTCTTTCAAGAATTATTAAAAGATTTGGGGCACAGTGAATAAAAAAAGTATTCCCAGATATCCTAGTTGGTACTATTATTCTGGCCATTGGTATTAATCTAATGAAATTTATACCAACATATTTACAAGTAAATGGTTCATATAGTTTAATTGGTATTGGCTTTGGATTATTAACAATGGTTATTACTGCATTATTAAACCATTATGGGAAGGGACTAATCCCGACACTTTCTTTCTTACTTGGGTTAACAATTGTATACGTACTTGTTATTCTTATTTCTGTAACAGGTATTTACCCATTAGTAGATGTAAGTCAATTCCATATTACTGGACTATTTAGTATTCCTGATTTCAGTTTCCTACATTTAAATTTTAAAACATTTAATTGGGCACTTTTACCACAGATTATGATTCTATTTGCTTGCGTTAATGTTGGGGCAGTTGTTGAATCATTGGGTGATATTTTAACTTGTTCACAAATTACTCAAACAGATTTGGTAAGTACAGTTGGCGTTCATAAAACAATGGCTGCAGATGGGGTGGCTGATTTGGTCGGGTGCTTAATTGGATCCCAGCCAACAACCACATATGGTGAAAGCTTAGCAACAATTGCAGTAAGTAGGGTTGCATCTACTAGAGTTATTTTTACGGCTGCAGTAATGACAATTCTTTTAGGGTTTATTCAGCCGTTTAATGTTGCGATTGTAAATATGCCTTCATTCTTATTTGGTGGAATTTCAATCCTTGCCTATTCTTATATTTCATTAAGTGGTATTAAAGTATTAGCGCATAGTAATATTGATTTTGATAACTCAAAAAATATGATAATTTTTGCGGTTGCTTTGGCACTAAGCGTCAGTGGTGTTACAATTAACATCGGCACACTTAGTTTAAGTGGTGTATCAATTGGTGTTATTATAGGTGTTATTATGAATGTAATATTAAAATAATATAATTATATTGTATATTATTTTTTATTAAATGGAAGGAAAATATATGTCACAATTAAAGAAATTTTTTAAACTGGAAGAAAACAATACTACAGTAAAGACAGAAGTTATTGCTGGTCTTGTTACTTTCTTCGCTATGTGCTACATTCTTGTTGTTAACCCTCTAACATTAACAGGGTTTGGTGAACAAGGGGCAATGTTTATAGCCACAATATTGGCATCAGCTATAAGTACATTAGTTATTGGTTTATTTGCTAATATACCATATGCAGCTGCACCTGGTCTGGGGCTAAATAATACTGCAGCTAATATATTAGCAGGTTATACCGGATATTTAGTGGGATTAAGCCCAGAGGGTATTATCGCTGTTGTATTACTGTCTGGTTTAATTAATGTTTTAATTACAGTAACAAATATTAGAAAATATATTATTAAATCAATACCAGAATCATTACAGAATGCAATTGCTGGTGGTATTGGTATGTTTATTATCTATATTGCTTTATGCAATATTGGTTTGGTTCATTTCAATTTTGGAATTCCAGCTATCAATACAGCCGTATCCTGGCAGGTATTATTAGTATTCTTAGTTGGTTTATTATTAACTGTATTCTTACTTTTAAAGAAAGTTAATGGTGCAATTTTAATTGGTATCTTAGTTGCTACTCTTGTTGGGTTACCTCTTGGTGTTACAAGCTTTTCAACAGGTTACAATTTAAAAGAAGCTTTAATTGCTTATGGTCATTGGTTTGGGACACCTATTACAAAGGGTTTACCAGAAGTATTTAGTAATTTCAAAAATTTAGTACCTACATTAATTGGTATTTTATCATTCTCATTATCTGATATCTTCGATACAATTGGAACATTTATCGGAACTGGTAAAGTATCTGGAATCTTTACTCAAGAAGATATTGATAAGATGGGAACAGGACATGGCTTACATTCAAAGATGGATAGAGCTTTATTTGCAGATGCCATTGCAACTCCTATTGGTGCATTATGTGGCACATCATCCACTACAACATATGTTGAATCTGCTGCTGGTATTGGAGCTGGTGGTAAAACTGGTTTAACATCTGTAGTTGTTGCTATTTGTTTCTTATTAAGTATGCCATTGGCCAGTTTCGTTAGTGGGATTCCATCGGCTGCTACAGCACCAGCTTTAGTAATTGTTGGTGTAATGATGATGTCATCATTAAAAGATATCAAATGGGACGAGTTGGATGAAGCTATACCGGCTACGTGTGCTAGTGTACCTATGGCATTAACATATGGTATTACTAATGGTATTATGTTTGGATTCTGGTCTTATACTGTTATTAAATTATTCCAAGGTAAGGTTAAAGAAATCCACCCTATCATATTAGTAAGTGATCTATTATTTATTATTAATTACTTAATTTAAGGTTAGTTATTAACTAACCTTTTATTTAGTTTACAGATCAACGATTAAATAGTAAAATAATAATGTAAGGTGAGGTACGGATAAAAGCCAAATTGGACGCGGCTTGCGATCCCCTCTGGTAAGCTTAATTTCCTAGGTAAAGATTAACGCCTATTACCCAGAAACAAGGGGCAAATCGTGTACTAGAGTTCGAATCTCCTACCTTACATTTTATTGTATATTAATATAAAACTATAGATATATTAATTATTTAGGGGGTTTATGTCTAGTAATTTAGAAAAAGCATTGGCCGACATTAATAAAAAGTTTGGTAAAAATACCATCATGACTCTAGGCGATGTTAAGCCAATTAATGAAACATTGCTAAGTACTGGTAGTTTATTAATTGATAAGGCTCTCGGTGGTGGTATTGGGTATGGTAGAATTACAGAAATTTATGGTGTTGAATCTTCTGGTAAATCTACATTGTGTTTACATATTGCAGCCGAATGTCAAAAATCAGGTGGTAAAGTAGCTTATATTGATGTTGAAAATGCTCTTGATCCGGTTTATGCTAGTAAAATCGGTGTTAAAGTAGAAGATCTTATTTTTTCTCAGCCATCATCTGCAGAACAAGCACTAGAAATATGTGATATTTTAGCTTCGTCTGGAGAAGTTAATTTAATTATTGTTGACTCTGTTGCAGCATTAGCACCACAAGCTGAACTTAATGGTGAAATGACTGATATGACTATTGGTCTAGTAGCCAGATTAATGAGTAAAGCCATGAGAAAATTAACTGGGACTTTGAATGAACAAAAGTGTGCTATTATTTTTATTAACCAGATCAGAGAAAAGATTAGTACAGGATTCTCTATGGGGCCAAGCGAAACAACCACAGGTGGTAGAGCACTTAAATTCTTTGCATCTCAGAGAATTGAATTAAGAAAAACAACTGCAATTAAAAATGGCGATGAAGTTATCGGTAACAATGTAAAAATTAAAGTTGTTAAAAATAAGATTGCAGTCCCTATGAAAGTTGTGGAAGTACCTTTAATTTTTGGTAAAGGCTTTAGCCCTGAAGATGAAGTAATTGATTTAGCTATTGAATATGAATTAATTAACAAATCTGGGGCATGGTTTACAACGCATGACGGGCAGAGATTACAAGGGAAAGCTAGCGTTAAATCATATTATAACACCAATAAAGAATTATTTAATGATCTTAGAAATAAGGTAATTGATAAATTAAAAGGTGTAGAATTAGAACAGAAGTTTGAAGTAGACCCAAATACTGGTGAAGTAATTACTGATTAATTAGTTTAAATTTAAACTGGTTTATATTATAATTAAATTATAAATAAGGGAGTAATATTTTATGGTATTAAATGAAGTAGTATCTAGTAATATTAGAGCTGTAGGTTATGAAAATAATGATTTAATTGTAGAATATTTAAGTGGTACAAAGTACAGATATAAGGCAGTACCTAAAGACCTTTATGAAAATTTACTCACTGCTGAATCAAAGGGTAGATTTGTAAATAGTAATATTAAGGGTAAATTTGAATATGAAAAAGTATAAGATTTGTCCTAGATGTGGTCACAGTTACAAGGATTACCCAGCACTGAGTAGAAAAGATAATAAAACAGAAATATGCCCAAAGTGCGGGGAACTAGAAGCATTTGAAGAATTTAATAAAATTAAATATTCAGGTAGAAAATATTGGAAGTAAGAAGAAAGAGGCTACTCTTTCTTTTTTACATTATATAAGATATATGTAAACTAAGTTACGTAGGGTGTAAACTTAGTTTACAGGGGGTGTAAACTTAGTTACCAAAGGTGTAAACTAAGTTTACATAATAATATAATATAATATAATATAAATATAATATAGTTAAATATATAGGGAAGATATATGTAAAATGATTTATTAGATTACCTTAATTTAATATATTGCTAAATTATATATAATATAATAAGAGGATAACTATGTATAGAGGTATTAGAATTTTAACCGAAGCTTCAGATCAGAAGAATTATAATGACATCTTAAAGGATGTCATTGATGATACAAATAATTTTAGAAGTGATTCCGGTACTATTAGATGTGATACCAAAAAAGATGCAGATTTAGCTACAAAAATATTACTCGATTTTTATTCATATGTTAAGTTAAAGGATACTAAAGAATCAAGTAGTAATTATAATAGGTTTTATGAAGTTTGTTATGCTAATAATGAAGATGATCTAAATGATATTATTGAAGAAGGAGTTACAAATATGTCTGATAATAGATATTCAAGTGCTGTAAGCTATCTTGTTGAAGAACTTGATGATATTAATAAATTATTTGATGATTTAAAATTTGAAAAGAATTTAAACCCTAGTGGAACTGTACTCGGTAAGGGAACAGGTTTGGCTGAATCAGCTGAGGATATATCATGTCCTAATTGTGGTGAAAATCTTACTTGTGTTGAGAGTAGTGATGATTCTAAATTATTTTTGTGCGAGGCGTGTAATGAACACTTTAAGTTAAAAGATGGTAAATTAATTAATTCCAAAGAGGTTGATGAAAGCATAGATAAGAAAAATATTGTTGAATCAACTAGAAAATATACTGTAAGGGCTGTCTATAATGATGGTGATACTGAAGATTATGAGGATACAATATTTTCAAAATTAAGCGATGCACAGGATTTTATTAAAAATACATTAGATGAGTACGACCCAGATATGTCAACACTTACAAAATTAAAACTTATTGATTATAATACAGATAAAGTATTAAAGGTAAAAACTGTAAATAATAAAGTTGTAAATGAATCGGAAAAAGTATGCCCTATTGCTGAGGCTGTTAATGATACTTTAAATTCAAAATTATGAGATGATAATAAAGAATTAAAACCTGAAGTTAAAGAAACATTATTAAAGGTTGTAGATAAATATAAAGAAAGTTTAAAATCTGATGATATAGATTTAGATATTAAGGATGTTGTTATAGTTGGTTCAAATGCTAATTATAATTATACAGATAAATCTGATATAGATTTACATATAATAGCTGATTTAAGTTTATATAAAGATAAAGAAGATCTTGCTGAATTATTATATAATGCCTATCGTAGATTATTTAATGATAAATATTCACCTAAAATTGGCGGGTTTGAAGTTGAATTATATGTAGAACCTTATGAAGATACTAATGCTGATAATGTACCTGATTCTGTTGAAGATATTGATGAAGATTTTATACATGAATGTGATTTATTATTAAATTCTGATCTGTATAATTTAAATGAAGATAGAGTCCCGCTATTTATAATAAAAGATAAATTTGGTAATCAGTTATCAAGCCCTAATGAAGATGAAAATGAATTATGGGATAGGGTTGAATCTAGAGATCCTGATGGTAGAAAAGGTTTGCATGTAGTATTATATACTGGAAAAGATACTAGATTATCAGAAGGCAGAAAAGAAGATATAGAAAATAATCTTTTACCTGGTGAACCAACATTTGATGAATATATGCAAAAAGAATGAGATATAGATATCTTTGATGATGAGGGTATGGCTGAACCAGAAAATCAGGAATATTATTTAGATGAATACGAACGATATCTAGATCATTTATATGATATTGATTCTATTAAGTAACCCAAATACATAATTATAAAATATAAAGGAGTATTATACAAATGAGAGAGTTTACTTTAAGTTACGAATTATATATTTTCCCTAAAGCTAATAAGGAAAAGGAACTTATCAATAGCGTAAATGATATATTAAAAAGTTTAGATTTGGTAAATAATAAAAACGTATACGGTAAGGTCAATGTTGATACAACATTTGTGGATTCTGATTGCGTATATATAGCATGGGAAGAAGAACCAGAAACATACGATACTGCATATGGTTATGAAGAACAGGAAACGGAAGTAGAAGAAGTTGAAGTAAGAGATTTTGAAAAGGATAAGTCAGCTATACTGAAGTTCCCAGCCGTAGATGAAGTTGAAGGTGAATACCCAGACGAAGAAAGCGCTAATGAAGATTACGCTGATTATTTATCAGATCATCGATAAAAGAAGGGCTATAAATTAATGAAAAGTATAAAAGAATCAACGGCTAATTCAAATGGTGTTTATTCTTTATATAATGGTTGATTAAAGGAACCTGTTAAGGATGATATACCAGAAGTTGAATTAGAACCAGAATTATCAGAATGAATTGAAAAATCTGAAAAATGTGATACAATAGATAAAATAGATAATTTTATTGATGATGTTTATAAGTTAAGACAGGAATCAATATTAAAAGATGGTGAATACGGCAAGGGTAATTTAATTTTTAAGGAAATTCGTAACAGAGGCATTTTACAGGAGCTAAAAGATAAAAAAGTTGGCATGGAAAATGCTGAAATGAGTATAGAAGAGGGCGCAGAACCATACCTTGAGATTGTTGAAGAAACAACCGATGATGAAGAAAAGGATCTCTTCGAAGAATTAAATAAAAAATGTATAAAAGAGTATAGGGAATGGGCAAATATTCCTGATGATGCTAAACTTAATGAACAAAAAATCGATGAATGAGCTCTTAATAGGGTAAGTAGAGTTAATAATTACGATTACAATGATTTAAAGAAACTTTTATTCGGAGGGAAATAAGAAGGTATGAAAGTTAGAAAACTTACTGAGGAGAAGATCTTAAAGGAAGCTTCCTTAGATGATACAATAGCTGCTGCGGAGAACCAATTAGAAAACCCTGAGGTGGCTGATGGTACACCAAACCAAATAGAACAAGCATTAAATAAAGCTTTAAGAGTTGCTTTAAGAAATAAGAAGACAGGCGGAAATAACTATACCAATGTATTACTTATCGGTGGTGCTGGAACTGGTAAAACATCTATAGTTAGGGCCTGAGCTCAAGCTAATAATGTTAACTTAGTATTACAGAATACTTCAACAATGGACGAAACAGATTTAACAGGTGTTATTGCCAGAAGTAAGGATGGGGATTCAACTGTTAAGTTACGTTCGGATGTTTTAAAAGGTTTAAATGAACCTCGTTCTGTATTATTCTTAGACGAATATAATAGAGGTCGTAGTTCTGTTAGAGGTACATTACTTACTTTAATAAATGACCATTTAATTGATACTGGTACTGATCAGGAATCAAATGTTAAGGGTTTAACAGGTAAGCACGAATTAAAGAATATGTTATTTACAGTAGCAGCTATAAACCCTGCGTCTGGTGAATATACTACAGATGAACTTGACCCTGCTGAAATGTCAAGATTTAGAAGGGTAGAAGTTAGAGCTGATAAGGGCGATTTATTAAAGTATTTAACAAAGGAAATTTCAAGACAGGCTAATGCTCTTGATCCAGCAGAAGATGGAGATAGTATCGAGGAACTTTCTGGGCAACTTGGTATTGCTAAGAAATTATTATCAGATCCTAAATTCCAATTTGATAATGAAGAAGATGAACGTGCTGGCTATCAGAAATATGGAAGAGATTATACTGTATTAAGCCCTAGATCATTTACTAATTTATTACAGGCGACTGATGGTACAAAGGAAGATTTCTTATACCTTTATAATGATTATTGTAACCCTATGAAGAAATCTACTATGGAACAAATATTATCAGACTATGATGATATAGATGATAAAGCTAATTCAGTATTTAAGAAAAGAGTTAAATCAGACGAAGAAAAGTTAGATGATTTTTTAAATTTATAGAGAGGTAAAATATAGCTTATGGCAATGTCAGATAGAGAAAGAATTGGTAGAGATCAGATTATAAAATATCTTGGTCGCCAGGGCTATAAAACTTATGGTGATTTATTATCAAGGTACCATTTAAATTTGACTAGAGATCCTAATGTTCTAGGCTATATGGAGCCTGATAAAGGTAGAATTGTTGTAAATTCTAGCCTTGATATGGAACAAATATCTGTAGTTATAAGACATGAAATACTTCATTTCTATTTAGATCATACTAAAAGAATTTTTAATAAGTTGGCATTAGAGAAAAAACTCGACCCTAATAACTTATCAAAGGAAAGTATAGAAGAAATTACAAAAGAAGCTTTTACACAGATTGCTAATATAGCCATGGATTATGATATATCTAATCAGGCATATACTGATAAGGATAAAGCTATTATTAGAACAATGCATGCATTAGTTACAGAGGACGATCACGCAGATTGGGTTGATCTTACAATGGAAGAAATGTATGATAAATTAAGGCAGGAAGAACAAGCTAAGCCAAAAATTGTGTATGGAGCTTTAGTAAATAGTACAACATTTGTTGGAAGTGATGGGAGAGTTTATGGCAAGTAGACTTATAGAAAAAAGAATACATGGTAGATTTAATTCTAATGGTGAATTTGTTGATAAAGATGGTAATCTAGTACCACTTGAAACATCTAATGTAGGTTCTCAAAATAAATCATCTAGTAATGATGGCTCAGATAGTCAAATGCATGATAATGGTGAACCGACATTAGATAATTCTAATTATCAGGATTCATCAGATAGTGGCCAATCAGATACAGATAGTCAATCTGGTAATGGTAAGGGTAAATCATCTAGTAGTTCATCAAAAGCTTCAAGTGATAATGAGTCTGATTCAGATGGTTCTTCTGGTGGTCAGGGAAGTGATGCTGATGATGATAATCAATCATCAGATAGCGCTGAGGGATCAGATGAAGATGGTGAAAGTTCTAGTAATGGGGATTCTGAGGGTGATAAATCTGACAAGTCTCAGAAAGTTGGTAATAAGAATTCAAAAAAATCTCCTAAATCAAATAAAGATAAGGATAGTGTAACTAGCGCCGGTAGTAATGATAGTAATGATGATCAAGAAGATGAGCAGGATGATGATCAAGAATCTTCATCATCTGGCGATTCTGGTGATTCAAACAATAATAGCGATAGTAATAAAGATAATAAAGATCAAAACAACAATAAAATACCACCTAATCCAGATATGATCTATGTAGATATAAATACAAATTTCCGTTATAAATGAAATGGGAAGGAGTTTGAGAAAATTGACTAATTTAGTAGAAGAGTTAAATGTTTATATAGATGATGAAACTGGTAATGAGTATATATATGATGGTAGTAAATTAATTCTCATTAAAAAGGGTGGCGAAACATCTATTGGTCAAAAGGGTGATGAAGAAATACAGGCGGAAGAGGAAGCTGAGAGAAATGAAGAAGCAGCTAAGAATGGTACGCTTGAAGATGCTCAACAATTGGCTGATAGAGTTAAAAAATTAAAGGATGCTTTAGAGGACCCTGAACTAGCTAAGGAATTAACAAAAGAAACTTCTGAAAGAGTAGCTAGGGATAAGATAAAGAAAGAACTCAAAAAGAGTGAATCTGAAATGCAAAGATTCAGAAATGATCCAATCGTTCAATTTGAGAATTCTTTAAATCATTTCCTTAAAAAGCAAATGAAATTTGCTCAAGAACAAACATATACAAGATTTAATAAACGATATGATGGCACAGAATTTATAAAGAAGGGCATAAAAAGATATGAGGATCCGTCTGTACCTAGCGTTCAGGTATATTTTGATAGATCAGGTTCTTGGGATGAAGAAAAGACTAAAGTGGGTAGACAGGCGTTGGCTACTTTAGAAAAATATAGAAGAACTGGCAAATTAAAAATCATGATTTCTTATTTTAATAACACAGTTTTTGATACATATACAGAACAAGGTATGGGCGGTACATATGGTACACCTATACTAGCAGATGTACAAGCTAAAAGACCAGATAATGTTATAGTTATGACTGACTCAGATATAACTGACTGTAGAGAATATGTACAAGTACCTGGTGTTGTATGGTATTTATTTAAAGATGGCAGATCAGATAATCTTGAATCACATTTAAGAGGTAAAATAGCTACCGAATCTTTCGAAATATAGTATGGTGATTATGTATGAGTAAATATTTTGATTTAGATAAATCCGAATCTAAGAAGATAAATAAGGATTTAATAAAAAAATTTTTACAAGAAGGGCAGAATAGAAAGTACTTAAGAAATGGTGATTTAGATCAGTTATTCAGTAATGCAAAAAAGTATGATGAATCTGGTTGATTAGATACTCATCTGATGTTAGCTTTTTATTTTAGTGATATAGAATTTCTTGATAAAATGTCATATATACCAGAATACCTTTTTGATGGTATAAAATTTGGAGGGGATGAGGTAGTAATACCTGGAAATATAAAAGAGATAGGTGCGGCAGCTTTTTATGTTTGCAGTCGTTATATTTTAGATGATTTCACGATTAAATTAAGTGAGGGCGTGAAAGAAATTGGGCAATCAGCATTTTCTTTTTTAAGACCCAATGATATTGATGATCTTATGATTGTCGAGATACCAAAATCATTAAATATGTTTTATTTAAGCAGTTTTAAGTATTGTAAATTAAAAGTTCCGTATAAGGATTGGGATGAATTTTATAATAGTGTTACCATAAAATCAAGTAGTTCAGGTAATATTATGAAAGAAATGGAAAATAATGGAGTCATTATAATATATAGTTAGGAGTATTTGATGATATGGAAATAGATAAGGAATTAGTAAAGAAATTTTTAAATACACCTGGAGCTAGACAGGCATTACGAGAAGGTGATTATGATAAATTATTTGAGTTATGCGGTTCACAGAAAAAACGCAGTAATCTGGCTGCAGCATTATACTCAAGTAATATAGATTTTTTAAGTAAAATGAAAGAAATTCCTGATAGTTTATTTAGAGGCTGTGATTTATTTGACAGCATAGATATACCAGGAAATATAAAAAAGATTGGGGAGTATGCTTTCTTTAATTGCTCTAATTTAAAGCATATAAATATATCAGATGGTGTTGAAGAAGTTGGTGATGCTGCCTTCGCACAAACAGGCATTAAAGAAATTACAATACCTAAATCAATAAAGAAATTAGGCCAAATTTGCTTTGGGAAAGCTGTTGTTACATGTGATTTCTCTAAAGAAGAGTTTAAAGATATTATAGCTAAAGAAAATTCTTGGGAAACGAATGATGTAACAGTTAGAATGGTAAAGAATACTCAAGGTGAAGTTATTTGGAAGAATGGAGAAACTAATTAAAATGGAAAAGTTAATATTAAATGAGGAAGATGTAGCGCTCGATGAGGCTTTGCCTAAAGATTTAGCTCGTGCTTATAAGGGCAGAATAACAGTACCTAGAGATGCTTATATGCCATCTAGTGGTTATGGTGGTATTAATAAACCTACAAGAAGTATAAGCGATTATACTGCTCCAGGAGTCAATACACAGATAGATTTTAATAGTTCTGAATATAAAAAGATAACGCCAGAAGAAGCTTTAAAACTATTTAAATCCGGTAATAGTAGAAATGTATACGCCGTATTAGATGGTAAGTTAGCTAACACGTATTATGTTGAAGGCGATGATGGCAGAAAAACAAGAAAATACGATTTTAAAGTTGAACGTACTTGGGGTTCAAGTGCTGAAGCATTTAAAAAGAAAAATGGCAAAATTGTTGATAATACGATGTTATTAACACCTGAAGAATTCTATAATAATGCGGAATCGATTTATATAGCAAACGAAGTAAAGGTTGACCCAGAAAAAATAAAAGCTAGGTCTACTAATCCTGAATCATCCAGAAATTATGTTGATCCATATGGCAAAAAATATTTGACCCGTAAAATTGATGATAGTGTTGTTTTAAATGGTGATGGTACTGTTTATGTACCAGGTTCATATGGTGGAACTGGTGATGCGGATTTCTGGCTAGCTAGATACAAGGATTATGTAGCTAGATGGGGTGAAAGTGATCACGATGCCCAGACGGCGTATGATGCCTATATATTAGCATCCACTGGTAAGAGGGAATATAAGGATGTTCGTAAGTGGAGTAAAGTTAAAGATGCCCGTGCAGCAGCCCGTTATAAGGATGCAGAAAAAGCTTTAAAGCAACCTATAAATGATTTAAAATCTGCTTTAAAAGATACCGAAGAGATTAAACAAAAAATAAATAGGGTTACGGACCAGAAAGCAGCTTTTAGTTCTCCAGAAGCAAGACAACGTAGACAGGGTGAAATTCAGTATTATATAGATCGGTATAAACAAAGTATTTTAAGATATTTAAGTGAATTAGAAAAGTACGAATCAAAATTAGACGATCTTGATGAAAGAGATTTAGAAGAAATAAAGGAATATGATAAGAAGATAGCTGATTTAACTACAAACCTTGCTGATGCTAAGAAAAAGATCGATGATGCAAAAGCTGGTAGATTATTACCTAGATATAATAAAGAAAATGTACTCGATCAGGTAGTTGATGAGTTAGATGATATAGATAATGTTACAGAAAGTTTACACGAAGATGTTGAAGAATTTGATGATTCTAGTTTATCTTCTGTCGTTAGAAATTTAATCGGTGCTTGTTGGGCTGATGTTGATAAGTATTCATCTTATTTAATTACATTTGCTGATGATGTTGCAGATAATGAAGAATTAAGCAGCACAGTTGATCAACTTATAAATAATTTATATATAACAATAGGTATATTAGAGGGTCTTTTACCTGAGTATGATCCTAATTCTGAAGTACTAGATACACCAGTTGAACAACCTGAAGAAAAAGAAGAAGAATCTTTAAACGAAGGTGATAAAGGTACCTATAAGAGAAATCAAAACAAGCGTTTAGATGAGAGATTTCTAGATTTATATAGAACTTTAGAACGAATTAACGATAAATATGATATAGACTTAGAATCAGAAACTGAATATTTGGAAGAAGTAAGAGATATCAGTTCTGAAGATGCATTATCATTATGTAAATTTGTTTGCCCAGGTAGTAGTACTACTTATTATTTTATTTACGATCGTGAAAATGATGAAATAGTTGATGGTGTAGCAACTACTGTTAAAGATGCAGAAGAAATGGTAAAAGATGCTCTAGATTATATAAATTATACAAAATCAAAATCAACTAGCAGTTCATCAGATGATACTTTAGGCGAAGCTAAATCTTTAGATGAAATAATAGATAAAGAAATGGGCGTAAATAATTAGTTTACATATCGCTTATAATAATTTATTATAAATTTATAAGGGAGTAATATATTAATTAATTATGGAAAAAGTAGAAGAATTAGCTCAGTATTTACAAATCGACCCTAAAGAGATTGATACAGTAGATAATTCGTTATTTGACACCCCTGTAGGTGATTATGCTGTATACACGGAAGAAGAAGCATATGAAGCTGCTAAGAATGATATTGAATCTATTATGGATGATTTAGGTTTAATGTCATTTACAAAAGAATTTCGTGATAGAATCATGAGGGAAGCTATTGATGAAAATGCAGTAGATGAATTTATAGAGCAGGAAATAGATTATTTATCTAGTACTGGTGATGAAAGTGATGCAGAAGTAGTTGATATGCTCTATAATTTAGATTCAACAGAGGGTAAACTAGAGTATATTCGTGATGCTTTCTATGATGATAAAGATTTTTATAATAATTGGGCAAAAGATAATCTAGATTTAGATAAGGTTGTAGATATGGCAATAGAAGAAGATGGTTTAGCTCATTTTATTTCATATTATGATGGGGAAGAAATTGAGTTACCTAATTACTTTGCATATAGAGTTAATTAATTGCTAAATTAATTATAATTTGAGGTATAAATATATGGAATATAAAACTATTTGGTCTTCTACAGGTACATCTGATAAATTATCGGGGTTACCAGAAGAAGATAAAAGAAATTTCTTAATGGAAATTGGTTTTGATGATGAGATGCTTGATGGTGCTGATCTAGATGATGTAATTAATGATGATATCTTCGGCATGGAAGATGAAGATATTTTCTATAATGAAATAAGGCCAATGTTAGAAAAAGATACCGCTTATGGTATTTTATTAGGGGCTTCTTTAGATGATGATGAAGTTGTAGGCTTTAGAGCTGACGAAATTCTGCAAAATGATACTGGCGGTAAAGTTGAGTTATTAGAAGATGAAAATGGTGATGTAGTTATTTCAGCTTATGGGCATATGTATAAGTTGTTTATTATACCAGAAAAATCAACAGGTAAGCAAGCAGAGTTTATAAGAAATACTATGCCAGAATTTGAAAAGACCGTTTCTTATGATTTTGAAGAAGAAGATAGGCCGTTGGAGGATTTTGCTGATGATTACCTATCAGATGAAGAATGGGTTGCTAATTGGGTTGATCATGATAAACTGCTTGAATTTGGTACACCAGTTAAAAATACTTTAGCAACTGTTAAAGAATCTTTAACCGAAGCAAAAGCAAAACAACCAGAAGAACTTGAAATTGAATTGGCTGATCTTGAGGCTGATTTAGAGGATTTTGGACCTGATGGACTTTATGCTGTATCACTAGATAGATTTAGTAGACAGTACCCAGAATTTACAACTTATGTAATTAAAACATTCTTAAAAGAAATGCAGATTCTAACCAAAGAAGAACTAGAAGATATGTCTACATTGGATGATTATTGGAGAAATGGGGAATTAATTCTGGATAACGATTGGGATTGTTTAATAGAAGGCGCCCATAAATTAGCAAACGGTGAATCTGTTCAGTGGGAAAAGCTTTACAAGAAATACTATAGGCCAACCGATTCAGAATAATTAATTAAAGGTGTAAATTAGTTTACACCTTTTTTATTTATTTGTATAATATAAATGTAAATGGTGGATATATAAATAACACTATTTCCACGATAATATTATTATCGTTGCCATATAGGCCCAATATACCAAATCGGTCGGATAAACTCGCAAATCAATAAGATGATAATTACCAAGTTCTCAGCATATTTCCTTTCTGTTAGCTAGTCATTAGGTACTCTCAAATATGGTAATTATCAAAAGTTCTCAGTATACCTCCTTTCAATATACTGTTACTAATTAATTATATATTGGGCCTTTAATCTATTCTAAGAGCAAACTAAAAGTTTGCTCTTTTAAGTTTATAATATAGCTAAATTAAATATATAAAATAACCATTAGGGGGACATAATATGAAAAAGCTTAATCTATCTGAAGAAATGGAAGTACCATTTTGTGATGGTTCAGATAAATTAGAAGAACTTGAAAAAGAAAAAGAAGAAATGGAAAAAGAAACCATTAATAAATTTAAGGAAGTACAGGAAACAGTAGAGGAAGTTAATCACCCGAAAGATACTGAAGTACCAAAAGAAGTTGAGTTACCTGTTAACGAAAGTTTAAATCTCAATGAGAATATTAACAATAGTTTACTTTCTGACATTTCCGATGCTATTATTAATGTTCTATCCGAATATACTCTTTCTGAAGATGACTATAATGACATCGTAGATACTATCAGAGCTGCTGCTGATGATGCCATTGACGGGATTGATTATTTATTAGAAAGTGTGCCACAGAGTAATAAAAATTCTTTAACAGAAGAATTTAAATTAATTTCTGGACTCGATTCATATAAGCCATGGTCTGGTGCAGAAGCAACCTGGAATAAAATAGTTGATGCTAATATGGTTGATGAACTTGATAGCTTATTAGAAGAATTATATCCTGAAGGATTATCAGATACAGAACTTAATGATATTCTTTGGTTTGAAAGTGATTGGGTATTAAATTCTTTAGGTATCGCTACAGAAGATACTGAAGAAGATAATTAAATTAAATAATAATATTAATTAACTAAGTATAGAACTTTGGAGGTTTAAAAACTTGGTAGGTTAATTTAAAAAAAAATAGGGGGATATTATGGATATAAAGAGCATTACTTTAGGCGATATCGTTGTAGTTCTTAGTGTTATAGCAGCGTGTTATGCTTTCTATAAAATGATAAAAGAACTTAGAAAACCTAGAGAGGAAAAAGACCGTAAGTTTGAGGAAAAATTAACAAAGCATGATGCAGTGTTGACAGAACACGGAGAAATTCTTAATGAACATACTCTGAAGTTGGATAAGATCGATGCATCTTTAGATAATATATCTGAGGAGCTCAAGGAATCATCAGAATATACTAAGGAATCAGACGATATGATTAAATCAGCACTGTGTTCGATGCAAAGACAATCACTATTAAACGCTTGCGAAAAGTATATTAAAAATGGCTTCGCAACATTAGAACAGAAAGAAACAGTAGCTTCTCAGTATGAGTCTTATCACGCACTTGGTGGCAACAGTTTTATTACGAGATTATATGAACAGGTTATGGAACTCCCTATAGAAAAAGGAGCATAAATGGCTAATTATATTGTTTGAAAAAATAAAGTTATTTCAATGGTAAGAGGCGACTCATTTAAATTTAATCTTGTAATAAATGAAGGTAATGATGAAGCCAGTGATAATATATATACTTTAAAGGATCAAGATGCTCTTTATTTTGCGCTAATGGAACCTAATAAACCATTCGAAGATGCTATTTTAATAAAAGAATATACAGCCGATACTGTTGACATTTCTCCAGAAGATAATAAAACTATTATTATTTCTTTAGTACCTGAAGATACTGAATTGTTACAGCCAGGTACTTATTACTATACTGTTAAGTTAAATAAATTAAATGAATTAGAAGGCATAGATGAAACTATAACAGTTATACCAAAAACAAAATTTTTTATTATAGATTAAATTTTTATTTTGTCTAATTAGATTCAGGGGGTTAAACTAGTGGTAACAATAAAAAATAATAAAATAGTTATGACTCGTGGTGATTCTTTGAGGGTTAAAATAATGGTGGTTAAGAATAAATTAAATAATAAATTACCAAATAGTAGAGAAGTATTGACCCCAGAGGATTTAGAAGGCTGTACTATTAAATTTGCTATGAGCAGATTTTACCCCGGTCAAGTTAAGTATAAATTATTATTAACAAAAGAAATTCCTACTCAAACATTAGCATTAGTTTTAGATCCTGAGGATACAAAAGATATTCCTTTAGGTGTTTATAACTATGATATAAAATTAATAACACCATCAGAAAATTCTCAAGAAGAAGCCTCAGTAGATACCTTTATTTCTGGTAATATTCAATTAATTGGTGAATGTGAAGGCGAAGAAGGTATCATATATGATTATATTTACGATGATGGAGATGTTATAGATGGGTCTGTCTAATAGAGTAAATAAAGCTGAATTAACTGGGTATTTAGTTAGTGAAGATTTAGTAACTTCTGGCGATTTAGTTAGTGAGAATTTAGGTACTGGTGGGTTAATAACAATAGGTGAAAAGGGCATAGATGGATATTCACCTATTGTTACAATAAATGAAGTAGAAACAAGTGAAGGTATTATTCTTCACGAAATAAATATAACTGATATTGATCACCCAACAACTGGTCAAACATTTACAATTTCTAATGGTGTTGGCATTTCTAGTGCAGAATTAAATTCTGATTATACTTTAACACTTTATTTTAATGATGGCACATATTACACTACGCCTTCAATCAGAGGCGAAAAGGGTGATTCAGGTAATGGTATACAATCTATAGAAAAAACTGATAGCTATTATGATAGCGAAGGCAGATTTATAGAAGAATTTACTATTACTTTTACAGATGGTAATACATTTGTATATTATATTGAGAATGGTTTAATTTCTACTAATTATAATATTTTAGATAATAAACCTTCTATAAATAATGTTGAATTATCAGGAGACTTAAGTCTTGATGATTTAAATATTCAACAAAAATTAACTTCTGAAAATGCTGGTGAAGGTATTTCCATTACTATTGATTCTGAAGGAAATACTATTATATCTAATACTAATGCATCAGTTGAGTGGGGCAATATTCGAGGGGATATTAAAGATCAAACTGATTTAATGGGGTATATAGATCAGCATTCAGGTAAATATACAGCAGGTAGAGGAATTAAAATAACTAATAGCCAAATAGCTATTGATGAAACATTAATTCTTGACTGCGGTACTAGTACTGATGTACTTACATAGGAGTTCTTATGAATGAGAATGACGCAATAAAAACAAGAATAAAGTTAAAAAGAGATACGACACAAGGTTGAAATGAGGCTAGTGGCTTTATCCCTTTAAAAGGTGAGATGGTTATTTATACTGATTGAAAACCTAAATATGTTGTTGATATAGATGGTAGATATGTTTTAGATCAACAAGGGAATAAAATTCGTTGTTTTGTAGATAATGAGCCTCAATTTATCCCTGGTCTTAAAGTTGGTGATGGTAAGGCTTATGTACAGGATTTACCATTTGTTGATGAGGAATTAAGGGCAAGATTGATAGAACATATCGAAGATCATGAAGTACATTTATTAACAGGTGAACGTGAATTCTGGAATAGTAAAGTAGATATTATTGATGAGGATGATATTATATATTCAGAATCAGACGGCGATGGAAATTATACCACTTTAATCTTTACAAGAGATGATTGAAATGGTTTTAAAGAAAGTAGTATGTAAGGGAGATAATATATGGCAATAACTTGGACAGATACTCCATTAATTAAAAAAGTTAAACTACCTTCAGGTAATGAATACTGGTTAGCTGACCGTGAAGGTAGAGAAAAGATTGAACAATTATTTGAAACTATTTCAGGTGGTGTTTCATTTGTAATCGCTTGAGATGGTGCTTCTACTCCAGTAATAGCAAATATTCCTGCAGGTGTACAGGTTATCTATAATGGTACAACCTATACAGGTACTATGGATGCTGATGATGCTCAGCCTGGTGCATTTTATTTAGTAAAATCATCTACACAAACTTCTGAAGGTTCTATTGATGTATATGATGAATATGTTCCTGTAGGGACATCAGGTAGTAAAACTTGGGAAAAGATTGGTGATACTCAGGTAGATCTCTCTGATGTAGTAACTGATGTTACTTTAAATAAATCCACAACTACAGTTATTGGTTCTAGTGCTACATTAGCTACTACTAAATTATCAGCTACAGTATCAGGCGGTGGTGTAACAGTAACACCAGAAGAAGTTACAGTTGTTACTGGTTATGCTTCACCTTCAACAGATACATTTGTTAAGTCTGTTACAGCTGAAACAAATAAAAATTTAGTAACAACTTCTATTACACCAGTTGGCTCAACAGAAATTGATGCAGTAACATCTATTACAGATAATACTCAGAAATTAGCAGTCACATCAATTATTCCTGTTGGTTCAACAGAGGTTGATGCAGTTACTTCTATTACTGATAATACACAGAAGTTATCTACTACATCAGTTACAGGTGTTCAAGCCAGTACAACAACAGCCTCAAAAGCTACTGCTGCTACTAGTCAAACAACTGCTGATGGTAATGGTACATCAAGTAACACAAATACCGACTGGTTAAAAGGTGTTTCAGTTTCTTCTGAAATTTTAACTATTGGTGCTGCTACAATGGATACTCAAACAACAACACAATTTACATTTGCTGATGTTACAGTTCCTATTAAAAATACAAGTGCAACAACAGTTGCAACAGGTTCATTAACTACAACTGGTTCTGGCGCTTCTGTTATGACTAGTACAACGCCAGGAACTACAAAGGTTGCTACAAAGGGTAGTTCAACAACAGTAGCTACAGGTGCATTAACTACATCAGGTTCTGGCGCTTCTGTTATGACAAGTACAACTCCTGGAACATCTAAGGCTGCTACAAAGGGCACAGCAGTTACAGTTGCTACTGGTGCTACTTCTACAACAGGTACAGGTGATGCTGTTGTTACAGGTGTTACAATTGGATCAAGTGCAAGTGCTATTACAGCATTAGGTACACCTTCAACTGAAAAAGTATTAGGTGATGGAACAACAGTTACTCATACTAACCCATCAGTTACTATTGCTTCTGGTTCTACTGGTGATGTTACAGTTGGTACTGGTGCATGGAACAGTAAGGATCAAAAGACTGTATTAGATAGTAGTACTTCTATTACAGTAACAAAAGGTGATAGTCTAGGTGGTAGATTAGATTAATAAGTGCTATATAAATTTAAATTTTACCAAGGAGGGTAGTTTAATATGCCAGATGTATCAAAAATTAAATTACCAGATGGTAGTACGTATGATATAAAAGATAAAACAAGTGGATATATCACTGGTGGTACTAATTCAGCTTCAAGTGTTACAATAACACCTAGTACCACTAGTGTATATTCTATTACAGGTGTAGGCTCTACACCTTCATTAACATTTACACATGATGATGTAGATACTAAAAATTTAATAATTGGCTGGAGTGCTGGTTCTACTCCAACAAGGAGTCAAGTATCTAACTTATGGAATGGTGTAACTTCTGCGACAGCAGGCGCTCAAACATTTACTGGCACTAATAATATTCAAAGTGCGGGAGGTAATACGTTCTAATGCCTTCTGATCCAACATACTTAGTAACAAAATCACAATTAACAGATATAGCTTCAGCTATAAGAACTAAAAATGGGGAATCTACACTATATACAGTTGATGAAATGCCAAATAAAGTATTGGCACTTCCTGGGGGTAGCGGTGGTATCACTATTTCTGCTTTTTCAACAACATCTAATGGTGTATTTACAGCTCCGACTGGTTATGCTTATTCTCCTGTTACTGTTAATGTACCAACAAGTCCTTCGCATACAGCAACAATTACTAATACCGGTAGTTCTTCAATTTGTATCTTTTATAATGGTACAGACTACCATACAGCCGGAGATACGTTTGATTATAGAGTAGGAGATACAGCAACATTATATATTAAGGTAAGTTCCGGTTCGCATTCATGTGGACAAATATACGTAGACGGTACATCTATTCATAAAGGAATGCTTGACACAAATGTTGAATACAATTATACTTTACCGAATAAAGATATTACGATTAGTTTATCATGACCTGTAATTAACATAACAACAATTACACCTACAATAAGCATCACTGAAAACGGGATGTATGACGTTCAAAATTATTATTCAGCGAATGTTAGCGTTGTTGGCGAAGGTGATTATTTAGATATTAGAGCAGGCTTAAGCAATTATTATAATAGCACAGTGAGTGTCGTTCCTAGTTTTGCGTTTTACTATATGAGCAATTTAACGTACGTAGATATGCCTAATTGTAAAACTATAAATGAATACGCTTTTAATAATTGTATAGGACTTTCGACAATTAGTTTTCCTGCATGTACATATATCTCTAGTTGCGCATTTAGGTACTGTTCATCATTGCAGTCGACATATTTTCCAAGTGTTACGAATGTTGGGCAGAGTGCTTTTTATTATTGTTCAAGTTTGGAAACCGCTGATTTTCCTAACGCTTTAACGTTAGACTATTATGCTTTCTACTGTTGTTCCTCGTTATCTAGTATAAATTTCCCAAAAGTTGAAAATATGTATAGTTATGCATTTGCTAGATGTTCAACGCTTGTAGAGGCTGTTTTTAGTCTGGCAAAATTTATGGGTGGAAACGCCTTTGAAATGTGTTCAAGTTTAACAACGGCTTATTTCCCAAGTTGTTCATATATATCACCAAGTACATTTCGATTATGTGTAAATCTAACAACTGCTTATTTCCCAAGTTGTAAATATGTCGGTTCAAGCGCTTTCTATAGTTGCACGAATCTCTCATCAGTAAATTTAGACATGTGTAATACAATATTTAATTATGCATTTTATAGTTGTTCGAACTTACCTTTGATAAGTCTCCCAAAATGTACGACGATAAATAGCTATGCTTTTGCGTGATGTTCAAATCTTTTGAGCTTGTATTTGCTTGGGTCGTCTGTCCCAACTTTAACACAAGCAAATGCTTTTAATGGGACGCCAATAGGCTCTTCAATTGGGGGCGTTTACGGGTCTATTTATGTTCGGGAATCACTTTACGATACATTTATTACAGCTACTAGATGATCACAATTTTCCTCTCGTTTCGTCTCTCTAACTGATGCAGAAATTGAGGCACTTGGTTAATATATTTATATTTTAAGGAGTTTATTCTATGGCAGAGTATTCAATAAATAAAATTACATTACCAAATGGGGATGTTGTAAATTTACTAGATGAAACTAGTGGGTATATAAAAAGTATTACTATTAATAATGGTAGTGGAATTACTAATATTAACACAAATACAGCGTATGATGCATCTTCAAATAAAATAGCTACTGTTGCAGATGTAGGCAGTACTACTTTTAGAGTTTGGAGTTAGGGGGTAGATCATGCCTTATACAGATACAAATGTAAAAGATCTTGTTATAAATGTATTAACAAGTGAACAATATAATAGCATAAGTGATCCCAGTGAAACAGAGCTATACCTAATTACAGATGATACAAATGTAGCAGCAGGTACAGGTATTTCTGTATCTACGTCAAATGGAATTAGTACAATAGGTCATAGTAATTCTGTAACTGCGCAGAATACACAAGCCGTTTATCCTATAAAAATTGATGCTCAAGGTCATATATCTTCTTATGGTAGCGCCGTAACTGTTGGCTCTGGTACTGTAACTAGTGTAGCAACAGGAATTGGGCTTACTGGTGGCCCTATTACAACTAGTGGGACAATATCTCTCGATACAACTTATGCTTTATCTGCTTCAGATATCTCTACTGGTACAAGTACAGATCCAAAATTAGTATCAGCAAAAGTTCTTGCAGATGAATTTGGAGAAAGCGCTGTTATTAGGAGGTGGAGTTAGTATGGGTCTTAGAGTTGGTAATACAACAGTAAAGGGTATAAGAATAGCTGATACACCACCTCAGGTACCTTTAAAAGATGTTGTTTTTATTGATTATGATGGTACTATTGTGGCAACCTATACAAAATCAGATTTCTTAAATTTAGAAAGTTTACCATCAAACCCAACACATTCTGGTTTAACTGCACAAGGTTGGAATTGGACTTTAGCTGATGCTAAAACATTTGTGCAAACATATGGGTTTTTAACAATAGGACAAAACTATAAAACAGATGATGATTGTACTAGACTATATTATACCTGTGATGATAATACCTTTGGCAATAATGTAAAGATAGGCTTTGATGTAATTTCTGGTACAGTAACTATTGATTGGGGAGATGGTACAGCAACTTCAACAACAAGTGGTACTGGCAATAAAGGCTATGATCATTTATATGCTGAAAAGGGAAATTATATAATTACATTAAAAAGAAATAATAATGCTACCTATAAACTTGGTTATAGTGGCTCTACTCTTAGATATTTTCTTGAGGGAGTTGGTAGTAATAATTCAGATAAATCTTGGGTTGCTGCTTACGGTTTTACAAAATGCGAGTTAAGTGATGGAGTTACAGGTGCACATAAGAGTGCTTTTGCTGGTGCTTCAAATTTAAAAATAATATCAGTACCTTTAAGTTTTGTTTCAACAGATGGTACAACCGGGCTTGGTGCACCAGTTGTTGCTTGGATATTACCACCAAGTTTTTCAATTTATAATAGTGCTGGGTTTAGTGGGTCTGTAAAATATATTTCTTTCAATACTATAACTTTTTCAAACACAAGTAGTATAGGTACAGCTGTATTGTTAGGCTGTACTGGGGTAGATATGTTCGCAGGGTATGTTGGTACAAATACTCTTGCTCCTGGTTTTAGCAGTACTAATAATAGATATTATGTACAAGCTGGTACATATACAACTGTTAGAGGTTATACTGGTAGATATGGTAGATTTATGAAAAAAGTTGTAATACCAGCTTCCGTAACCACAATTAATGCTTATGCATTTTTAGATTATAGAGGTACACTATATTTATTACCAACAACTCCTCCAACTTTAGATAATACAAATGCAATAAATATGTTTGATAAAATATGTGTACCTTATAGTTCAGATCATTCCATACTTGATGCTTATAAAACTGCTACAAATTGGTCAACATACGCTTCGAAGATGGAAGAAGTTTAATAGAAAGGAGTAGTTAATATATGCCGTATACAGATACACCTGTAAAAAAATTAATAGTAAATGTATTAACAGAAGAACAGTATAGTGGTATTGAAAACCCTAGTGATTCAGAATTGTATCTAATTACTGATGATGCTGCTGTTTCTGCTGGTACTGGCTTATCAGCTACTGTTTCTAGTGGGACAACAACTATAAATCATAGTAATAGTACAACTGCAAAAACTACTCAAGCTATTTACCCTGTTACTATAGATGCCCAAGGGCACATCAGTTCATCAGGGACTGGTATAGCTATTGGTTCTGGTACAACAACGTTCTTAAGGAATGATGGTACATGGGCAGCTGTTGAGTCATTACCAACAGTTACTTCTACTGATAATGGGAAAGTTCTTACAGTAGTAAGTGGAGAATGGGCAGCAGCACCAGGCACAACAAACACAATTAGAAGATGGAGTGGTTCCTAATGATTAAAGTAGGAAATAAAAATATATCTGGAATTAGGGTTGCTAAAGGCCAATACAGAGATTATGTTATGGGTGTTGTTACTAAAAGTAAACCAGCTAATCTAGAAGTTAACATTGAGGGCGCTTCATTTATTGCATTAGATTATATATACGCAGCCAATGTAAAAATAACTGGGGCTACTTCAACAACGGTGGTAGATTGGAATGCTAATATTAACACAAATATTGATGGTATAATTAATTTACCAGATTTAACAAAAATTCAAGGTTCTTGTTGGTGTTATACAACTATAAATTGTACATGTATATATATGCCTAACGTTAAATCTATAGGTGCAAATTTTTTACAAGCAGCAAGTGTACCTAAGATGGTAAAAATGGTTATTGGTGCTAGCCCATTTACAAACGTTAGTTCTACTGGAAGTATGCGAGGTACTAGTGCACTAAAGGCTCTTGTTTTAAAAGTATCATCTGTACCAACATTAAATGGTACAACAGCTGCTGTTCAGTCATATTTATATAAGGGTGACGATGCTTATATTTATGTACCAAGAAGTTTAAAGTCAAGTTTTGAATCAGCATCAAATTGGAATATATTTAAATTTAGAGCCATTGAAGATTATCCTTTAATTGATGCACCAGATACTTGGTTACCAGAAAGTTAAAGAGGTAGTATAATATGGGGTTAAAATTAGGAAGTACTAGTATTCCATTAATAAAAACAACTTATGGAACTGGTGAATGGACAACTGAAGCTTTTATTCAAGGATTAGCTCCTAGTGGGAGTATAACAATAAATACTTCCAGTATATCTGCATATGCTTTTATGAATAATAAAGTTATTACTAGTGTAGCAGCTCCTAATTGTATATCATTGGGCACTTATGCTTTCTATAACAATTCAATGCTTACACATGTTAGTATGTCTCAGGCGTCTGTAATAGGTAATAATGCTTTTCAAAGTTGTACTAATCTTTTAACTGTTACTATAAGTGGTAATTTTAGTACTGCAAATGCTATTGGTGCAAGTTGTTTTTATGATTGCTCATCTCTTACAGAAGTTAACTTTACTGGGTCTGGCGCTGTAGGTATTAATTCAATTGCAGGCGGTGCATTTGGAAATTGTATAAATCTTTCTAGTATTGATTTTACAAAATTTAATTCGCTTAAAGCTCAGGCACTATTTAGGAATACTGGTATTACAAGTGTTTATGCACCAAATGCCACTAATGTTGGGTATTGGGAGTCTGTATTTATGGGTTGTTTAAATCTATCATATGTAAGAGCTCCAAAATCAACACAAGTTTTAGGTAGAAATACATTTAATGGTGATGTAGCATTGCAGCTTGTTGATATAAAAAATAGTACAATTACTGGTGGAAGCGTATTCTATAATTGTTCGGCACTAAAAACTCTTATATTAAGAAATACTTCTGTTATGACTATAGCTGGTGGTGGCAGTGCTAATTTTACAGGTGTTTCTTCTTGTAATGTATACGTACCTTCAGCTTTAAAAGCTTCTTATGAATCTGCTACTAACTGAGTTGATCTTGTAAATAGTGGCCAATTAATTTTTAACGATTTAGAAGGTAGCCCATATGAATCTGTTGATTATGTATACGCTGGGGTACCTGAAAATTAAGGAGTATTCATGATAAAAGTAGGAACAACAACTATACCAGGAGTTAAATATACAGATACTCTTAAAGGTGAATGAAATACTGATGGGTTGGCTACTCTTAATGAGCCAAATGGCGATATTGTAATAAATGAAGCAACAACTATAATTGCAAGTGCTTTGAGAGGTAATAAGGCTATTACTAGTTTAACTAGTGATTCAATTACAATAATAAATAGTAGTGCTTTATATGGTTGTTCTAACATAACTGAATTAAATTTACCTAATTTAACAACAATAGGTAGTTATGCATTAATGGGGTGTTCAGGGTTAACTAAATTAAATTTACCCAAGCTAACTTCTATGGGTACGCCAGAAACTTTTAGAAATTGTACAAATTTAGAAGAGTTTTCAGCAGAAACTATGGTTAATTTATATAACAAAAATACTATCTTTCAAAATTGTACAAAATTAAAAATAATAAATTTACCAAAATTGGAAAGAATGTATGGACAATCAATATTTTATGACTGTACTTCCCTTGAATATTTAGTATTACCTATATTTGGATATACATCACCAAGTGGCACTGAAAATTTGCAAGCAATATTGTCTGGTAATGATTTTTATAACTGCACATCTTTTAAAGGTGTGGATTGTTATACATTATATAGAATAAATGGTAACACTTTTAAAAACGCACCTTCTTTTAATACTTTTATTATAAGAAATAAGCGAAATAAAAATACTAGTGTGCCAATTTTAGATAATGTAAATGCTTTTACTGGTACACCATTTGCGAGTGATGGTTTAGGTGGTACGATATATGTACCTCAGGCTGATATTGCTTCTTATCAATCAGCTACAAACTGGTCGACTTTACTTGGTTATGCGAATAATAGCATATTACCTATAGAGGGCTCTTTTTATGAAACTCACTATGTAGACGGTACATTAATTACTAAATTACAAGATAGAATAATTTCAATAAATAATGAAGGTTCAAATGTTACAATATCAAATGGTAATCATATAAAATACGAAAATATTGATGGAACAATGTATCAGTGCATTAATCTCTTTACTGGTGAATTTGCTAGTGGTACAGATGTAATTAATAATAAACCAACTTGGTTTTCTATACCAGCCAATAAAGAAGTTGTTTTTACTGTAAGCAACATACAGAGGACATCAACACTTACATCGTTGGAAATGAATTTTAGAAAAGCTAATTCAACAACGTCTTCTGATTTTCATATTTCTTTTAATCCCTCTACTACTGATCCAACAACAATAACAAAAACTTTTACATCTGATGAACTGATAAGTAGTTTGTTTTTTTGGGTTGGCAATATAAATCAAAGAGGTACAGTTGAATTCGATATTAGTATGACTGTAGATGGCGTAAAATATATTTAAAATATTGTATATTATATTTGTAATTATTAGAAAAGGAAAACTAAAAATGAAATTACAAATATTAGTACCACAATATGATGAAACAGATGAAGTAGTAAAACCTCTATTAGATAGTCTTGCTATACAACAAAATGTAGATTTCAATGAGTTTGGTGTTATTATCTGCAACGATGGGAGCGAAACATTTTTAACTGAAGATTTTTTAAATTCTTACCCATTCAAAATAGAGTATTATAAAGAACCTCATCGTGGGGTATCTGGTACAAGAAATGCTTGTTTAGATTATTCCACTGCAGACTATGTAATGTTCTGTGATGCTGATGATATGTTTTATAATGCTTGTGGTCTTTGAATCATATTTAATGAGATTCGCAACGGATTTGATTCATTAACTTCTATTTTTGTTGAAGAAACAAGAAACCCAGAAACAAAAGAACCTTTCTATATTAATCATGAAATGGATAGCACTTTTGTTCACGGTAAAGTTCATAGAAGAGAATATTTAATAAAAAATAAAATTAGATGAAATGATAAATTAACTATCCATGAGGATAGCTTTTTCAATATTTTATGTCAGAATTTAAGTGGAAATGTTAAGTATTGTATGTCACCATTTTATTTATGGAGATGGAGAGATACAAGTGTATGTAGACATGATCCAAAATATATTTTAAAAACATATAGAAATATGCTTGCTAGTAATGATGCTCTTATTGATGAATTCTTAAAGAGGGGTATGCAAGATAAAGCAGCTTTCTATGTTGCGTTTATGATTTTTGATGCTTATTATACAATGAATAAGCCTGATTGGATTAATCAAGAGAATAAAGAATATAGGGATCTAACTGAAGAATTTTTCTCTGGTTATTATAAAAAGAGAAAAGGTTTATGAGATAAAATTTCATCTCAAGATAAAATGCAAATTTCAAACGGTGTAAGAACTCGTAGTATTGGTGAAGGTATGCAAATGGAAGCCATTACTATTGATGATTGGCTAAAACATATTTCTAAATTAGGAAAAAGGAGTAAATAGATGGCTATTGTTCAAGAAAGAATTGGAAATTTAGTTCGTACTTATTCAGATCAAGGTTTTAAAATTCATGGCGGTATGCCTGAAGGTGATTATGATGAGGCAGTAGATCCTGCTGAATTTAATAGAACTTATACTGAAACAAATATTCCTATTGATCAATCAGATGAAGAAGTTGAAGCTGAAGAAATAGTAGATATTTTAACAGGAGAACAGTAATGATTACAAGAGAAAGAGCTTATCAATTAAGGAGATTAATTGAAGCTGCAGCTAAATTATTATCAGACGAAGAGGCCTTAGATGGGATTGAGTTATTCCCTAAATGATTATCTAATGGTGTAGAATATAAAGTAGATGATAGAGTAAGATATGAAAATACTTTATATAAATGTTTAACGGCTCATACATCTCAAGAAACTTGGACACCTGAAGCTTCACCTTCTTTATGGGTAAGAGTTGACAACCCTGCTGAAGAATGGCCTGAATGGGTACAGCCAGTTGGCTCCACAGATGCTTATGCAGCTGGCGCAAAAGTTAGTCATAATGAAAAGCACTGGGTCTCTGATGTAGATAATAATGTTTGGGAACCTGGCGTATACGGCTGAACAGAATCAAATTAATTAGTAAAGGGGGTAGAGTATGCCTACTTCAACAGATACAGTTGTAAATAATATGGTATTTAATGTATTGACGCAAGCTCAATACGATACTTTAAGTGCAAATAATCAGATAAATGAAAATGAATTATACCTTATTACTGACGGTAGTAGTGATTCAGCAGTATCTGATATACAGATAAATGGCACTAGTATTATTTCAAATGGCATAGCTAATTTAATAACAAATACAGCATACGATGCTACTTCTAATAAGCTTGCAACTATGGCAGATATTGGCGCTGCTGGTGGGGGTACAGTTACTAGTGTATCAATTAGTGGCACATCACCGATAAGTGCAAGTGGTACTGTAACTTCGTCTGGGTCGCTTTCAGTATCTCATAATACCAGTGGTGTTACAGCAGGTACATATGTTCCTTCATATGGTTCTAAAGTAAATGGTTATTATTTTCCATCAGTAACAGTTAACGATACTGGACATATTACATCAGCTAGTAATTATGGTATAACTATATATTCTGTGGAGAATTCAGGTACAGATCCTGGGTTAACTCCATATAATATGTATTATTTGTTGAAAAATTCTCTCGATAATAAAGTTATTCATAAGTGGGGTTCTTCAGCGTCTACTACTTCAGCTGGGTCGCCATTAACACTTACAAGTTCAAATTTATCTACAACAACAACAGTATCATTAACGGTGCCTTCTAGCTGAGAAACATCAATAACAGGAGCTACAGCAAATTCAGCTATAGGCGTTGGGAATGACGCTCAAAGATATATTAAAATAATTGGGGTTGAAGCATTTTTACAAAAGATTGATAATGATACAGAGTACCCAATATCTGAGCCAGTACTTGTTGATTGGCATGCTGAAGCAACGGCAGGCACTATTACAATGTTTGATTATGCAACAAGTTTTGATGTAACCGTAAGTGCCACAGGGATCCCTTCTGGATGAAGTAATATTGGATATTATATTTTATATACAATTAGACAGCCAAGTGATGCTGAGCAATAAGGGTAAATAAATATGAAATATGTAGGTCAAATAACTAATAATGAGGATATTGTTAATAAAGGTTATGTAGATACAACTGCTTCTTTAGTTTTACCCTCAGTAACTTCTTCAGATAATGGTAAAGTATTAATTGTAAGTAATGGTGAGTGGGCAATAGGTAATCCACCATCAGGCGGTAGTGTTGTAGTTACAGAAGAAGTATTACCTGGTGGGGGTATTGTAAAAAATATTACATCTGCAGACGTTGTAAATTTACAAGCTAAATCTGCAACTCCTTCTGAGAGCCAACAAACAATATCACCAGATACAGGTTATAATGGTTTATCAACAGTAACAGTAGGGGCTATTTCTTCTACATATGTAGGTACTGGGGTTACTAGAAAAAGTAGCACAGATTTAACAGTTAGTGGGGCTATTATTACTGCTCCTGCCGGTTATTATTCTGAGGCTGCTTCTAAATCGGTTACTAGTGGCTCTGCTACTGGTCCGTCTAGTTTATCTGGTTCTAGTGCTTCTATTACAACTGGTACAAATACAATTACATTAACAAAAACAGGTGTTACTACAACTCCAACTGTAAGTGCTGGTTATGTCTCTAGTGCTACTGCTAGTACAGCTACTGTTGCTCTTACTGCTTCTGTAAGTGTAAACCCTACACCAACTGCATCAGGAAAAACTGTTACAATTCCTGCTGGTTATTATAGTGCTCAAACAACTAAAGATGTTTCTACTGGTAGTACTACTGCGCCAGCTTCAATTTCTGGCACAGCTGCTACTATAAGTACAGGGACAAATACTATAACATTAAATAAAACTATAAGTGTTACTCCTTCAGTAACTGCTGGTTATATTAGTTCTGGTACTGCTGGAAATTCTTCAGTATCTCTTACAGCCAGTGTTACAACACAGGGGGCTAGAACTATAACTCCATCTACTAGCAATCAAACAATTGCTTCTGGTACTTATATTACAGGCACACAAACCATATCTGGAGATGCTAATCTTATTGCTGGTAACATTAAATCAGGCACAAGTATCTTTGGTGTATCTGGTTCTTATTCTGGTATTGATACTTCTGATGCTACTGCATCTGCTACAGATATTGTGGACGGCAAGACTGCTTATGTAGATGGAAGAAAGGTAGAAGGTTCATTGGTAATTCAGAAATACTACACAGGTTCTTCTGCTCCTTCAAGTTCATTAGGTAATAATGGTGATATTTATTTCCAGAGCTAGGAGGTTAATTAATGGCAAATATTAGATTAATTCCTAGTACTTATACTTCAAGCCACTCTAGCTACGCCTCTGTATATAGTGGCGAAGCTAATATGTATAATAACACCGACCATACCGCTAATTATGCTTCTTTAAGAGGTAGAAATAGCAATACTACTACTGCTTATTATATTTTCTTAAGAGGGTTTAACTTTGATGATGTCCCAGCTAATGCTTCAGTAACAAGTTTTGAAGTAAAAATAAGATGTTATAGAAACTCTTATCAGAGAACTGGTGCTAACTACAGATTAAGATTATCAAGTAGTACAAGTATTAATGACGTTATTGATGATTCAATAACAAGTACAGAAATTGGTACTTCTGCCAGTGTTATTACTATCCCTACCGGCAACTTAACTTGGAATACTTTAAAGAATTATGGTGATGACTTCTCTATTGTAATTCCATTATCATCAACTGCAAGTAACAGACCTTATATTTATGTATATGGTGCTGAAATAAATGTTACTTATTCTACTTTACCTACTTATGAGGTTACTGCTACCTCTAACGTTACTGGAGTTGAAGTAAGCCCTGCAACACAGACTATTGTACAGGGTGATTCTGCCACAATTTATATCGAGACCTCTGATATTAGTGACTACGTTTTAAAAGATAATGGTACAGATGTTACTTCTAGTGTTGAGTACCACTACGAGGAAGGTGGTTCAACTACAGAAGATACTGTATTGGGTGATTATACTTTAGTTAGTGGCTCATTTAATGGTTCTGGTACATCTCATTTTAGTGGGCTAGTTGGTAAAGGGCATACAGCTTCAACTACTACTTCTAACTATTATTCAGGTGGTTCTGGTGTCATTGCAGTATTCACCTACGATGTCTCATTCCATAATATACCTGAAAATGCTACAATTGAGAACTGCTACGCATTAGTAAATGGTCACGCTGAATCAACTTCACAATCATCTGAATATATGTGTGCTCAGATTAGGTCTGGTGATACAGAGCTATCTGATGAGTTAAACTTTAAATCCGTTGGTACTTCTAATAGTACACAAACAATTACGTGTACAACAATACCAACAATTGCCCAATTAGAAAATCTTCAATTATATTGTAGATTAGGTTACTATGGTGGTGCTCTCAATGGTGCCACCGTGTATGTAGAATATAGTACTCCTACAGGTTACTATTATACGTATACTATCACTAATGTAGTAGCAGCACATACAGTTGTGTTAGCTGAGTCTACAGGTCCATATATTCCAGACCCTGAAGATCCTACAAAAACTTATTACTCATTAACTATTTCAAGTATTAATGCTGCAACAAGTATTGGTAGTGAATTAGTAAATGGTACAATAAGAATAGAAGAAGGTTCTAATGAGACAATAGTTATTTCTCCTACTGATCCACAATTAACACTAGCTCTTGATAATGGTGTTGATATTTCAAGTCAGTTAGTTGGTGGTACACCGGTTAATACTTATACTGTTACAACACAGGTATCTGGAGCAAGTTATGGATTTACATTAAATACTTCCACTGGTTATTATGTATCAACTAACAACGGTGTAAGTAAATCAGCTTCAGTAGCTAGACTTAATATGGATTTTGAATCTGATTGTTTAGTTACTATTCAATATATAAACTATGCTGAGGCAGATTACGACTATGGTATGTTTGGTAAATTAGATACCTCTGTTGCTACTGATGGTTTAACTGCTGGTAGTGGTGGTAGTTCACCTAGTGATAGTACAAGTAATTATCAATTAGCTAAATGTTCGAATAGCACAAGTCCACAAACTATTTCTTACACAGTACCTGCAGGTCAGCATTTTATAGATATTAAATATGGTAAAGATGATGCTTCAGATTCTGGCAATGATAATTTACAATGGAAAGTATTAAGTGTTGAAGCTACTAGTGCTGGTGGTGAATATACTTATACTCTTACTAATATAAATCAAAAACACAGTTTAATATTTATCTTTGGTAACGTTTCTTACTATTTCGTAACATCAGTTCTTGGTGGTGCAGGTAGAGCATTCCCTGATGGTCAACAGGTAGTATTAGAAGGCGATAATTATAAATTAAACATAGTTCCAGACAATTATCAGGCTACTGTTACTTTAACTGATAATGGGGTTAATGTTACTTCACAAATGGAAGTAGCTACAGGTCAAGATAAGCAAGGAAACACCATTACTAGTTATAAATATGAATTATCTAATGTTCAAGCAGCTCATACGTTATCGATATCAATTGGTGGCGTAGAGACTAAATTATATATAAAAATTAATGGTTCTTGGGTACAATATTCAAAAGTATATACCAAAGTTAATGGAGCTTGGGTAGAACAATCAGACCCTTCAGCTATTCTAAGTACGACTGTAAATTATGTTAAAGCTAATTAATAAAATTAAGTATAAAGGGGAACAAAAATGGCAGATGTTGTAAAAGTAACATTGAATGGGACAACTTTAATAGATCATTCAGATGCAACTGTTGCTCCGGATAAAGTTTTATCTTCTTACGTTGGGTATGAAGGCGATGGGGACAGATTTGTTGGAACGTATGAGCCCCAATCAGCATCTAAAGCACACACAGCAACTTTTGTAGGCAAAAAAGGCGGAAAAGTGGGTAACTGTTATGTTACGTATGATGGGACGGACTATATTGATGGTGGTGCGCCGAGTGGAAATCATCAATCTTTTAATTTCAATGCAGGTGAAATATTAACTTGCAAATGTTTAGGGTCTGATTATTCTGGAACCCTTGTAACTTTAAATGGTGAAAGTACGCACTATCCACAGCAAACATATGAATATACATTGCCAGATAACGATATAGAAATAGAATTAAAATATGGATCAGAGTCAGCTATTTATATAAATGTCATAGATTCTTCAGTAGGGACTGTCTTTACCGCCACGATTACTAACACTGGTGACTCTGATAATATATATGTACAGCATAATGGGACAAAATACTACACACTTGGTGATACTTTTTCGTTTTCAGAAGGTGATGAAATATACTTGTATGCCAATACATCACTTTCAAGTGGGTACAGTGAAATCTCGATAGACGGTGTTACTAAAGTTTCCGTGCAAGATGCCCCTGCTAGCTATACATATTTGGCATCTACTAAAAATATTCGTATAGCATTTACAACATTACCAAGGACTGCAGTTGTAGTTGCCACTTCAAGAGAAGCATATATCAGCGATAAATCTGTAACGCTAACTTCAAACACGACAACTATTGTACCATCTGTCCCATACACGGCCATGTCACAGGTTACAGCTACTATTGGACCAAGTTATATTATTCCTTCTGGGACAAGTTCAATTACTGCCAATGGCACATATGATGTAAAAAGTTATGCTAGTGCATTTGTAAATGTTGCTGGTGGTGGAAGTAGTATGTATACTGCTACTCTTGTAAATGATGGTGATTCTTCACTCGCGTATGTGCGATATCCTGGGATTTCAGGTACTAAATACTACACAAGGGGTTCAACATTTAGTTTTACTACTGGAGACAGTCTTTACTTGTTTGCCTACCCAACTATGGAGGGTGGTGCAACGATTAGTATTGATGGTACTACAGTTGCAAGTGGCTATTCAGCTACTTATACATATACTTTACCAGCTTGTGATATAAGAATATATTTTTCTATAGACAGTTCTAGACTAGGGGATACTAGTATTAATGTTGCAACTGCTACTGAAGCATACATTCAATCAAATAGGAATATTACATTAACTTCAAGCCCAACAGTAATTACTCCAACAGGCCCCTTTAATGCAATGTCACAGGTATCAGCAACCATCAGCCCAAGTTACGTGATTCCAAGCGGAACATTCTCAATCACAGCAAACGGGACGTATAACGTAAAGAACTATTTGAGTGCGTTTGTAAGTGTTGATGGGGGCAGCGGGGGAAATAGTAAAGATAATGATATCATTGAAAGAACAATTAGTGGTACGTATGAGAATAGCAGCATAACAAAAGTTGGAATTTGTGCATTTTATAATTGCCAATCTTTAACTTCTATTAATCTCCCACAGGTAAATACAATATCTAAAAGTGCATTTTATAGTTGTACAAGTTTAACTGATATAAGTATCCCGCAGTGTTCACTTGTATACGAGGAAGCATTTTGTTGATGCACGAAATTAAAAGGCGTTGATTTACCTTTATGTTCGTCTGTTTACACGCGTGCGTTTTGTAGTTGTAATAGCCTGTCTTATGCTAATTTTCCGCAATGCAAAGTTATATCAAACTATGCTTTTTCGTACTGTGTAAAGTTGTCATCTATTAATTTTCCTATATGCACTAGTATCGGAAATTATGCTTTTGCAAGTTGCTTTTCATTAACTTCTATTGATTTTCCAGTGTGCACTAGTGTCGGTACGCAGGCATTTGCGAACTGTACACATCTTGTAGATATAAATATGCCTTTATGTACTTCGCTTTCCACTTCTGCATTTAATGGGTGTAAAAAACTTGTATCTGTGGATTTGCCAGCGTGTGAATATATAAGTGGGTATGCATTTGGGTATTGTGAATCTTTAGCAACAATTAGTTTTCCGAAATGTTCTTTAATTTCAACTGGGGCGTTTATTTATTGTCTTAATTTATTAAGTGCTTATTTTTTAGGGTCCTCGGTTCCTTCTATGCCGTTGTCGACGGCATTCGCATCAACACCGATCTCTAACTATACAACATCAACCGGTGGAGTCTATGGGTCTATTTATGTCCGTGCATCCCTCTACGATGCTTTTATCTCAGCAACAAACTGGACTTTATATTCTTCACGTATCGTCTCTCTAACAGATGCAGAAATTGAGGCACTTGGCTAATATTTTTAACTGATGAACTTTTTAATTCAGTTTTCATAAATATTTATTGTATTATATATTTATAAGCTGGAGGTATTTAAATAAAATGGCTAAATATTTAGATTTAACAGGGTTATCCCATCTTATAGATAAATTAAATATACCTAATATTACAAATTGGTATGGGACGTGCGCTACTGCTGCTGCCACAGCCAAAAAAGAGTCAACGATTGATGGTTTTCCTACAACATTAACTACTGGGCTTAGAGTAAATATTAAATTTACATATGCAAATGGTGTTGCATCACCAACATTATCAATAAATGGCGGGGAAGCTATTAATATTAAGAGATACGGCACAACAGCGCCATCAACCTCGGCTGCTTCATCATGAAATGCTGGTGCAGTTGTTACATTTATTTATGATGGCACAAATTGGATTATGGCCGATTGAATTAATACAACATATTCTGGGATGACAGATGCAGAATATAAAGCCGGTACTAGTACAACAAATAGGTTAATTACACCAGCCAGATTAAAAAGTGCAATAGAATATTTTAGCGATGCTAATGTAATTGAAACAGTAAAACAAAATGGTACTGCCTTATCTGTTACTAACAAAGCTGTTGACGTGATTGTCCCAACTAAAACAAGTGATCTTGTAAATGATAGTGGGTTTATAACAAGTGCTGATGTTTCAGCAGTTACTGGTGTTAAAGGTGACAGTGAATCTTCTTATAGAACTGGTAATGTTAATATAACTAAAGCTAACATTGGTCTTGGTAGTGTAGAAAATAAATCATCTGCAACTATAAGAGGTGAATTAACTTCTTCAAACGTTACCACTGCTCTAGGTTTTACTCCTTATAATTCAACCAACCCAAATGGTTACCAGGCGAATGTCATTGAATCAGTAAAACGCAACGGCACGGCATTAACCATAACCAGCAAGTCTGTAGACATCACTGTCCCAACGAAGACGAGTGAGCTGACAAACGATAGTGGATATATTACCAACGCCGGCGTTACTGGGGTAAAAGGTAATAGTGAGTCTTCATATAGAACAGGCAACGTGAACATTACACCAGCTAACATTGGGGCTGTCCCAACGTCAGACGTTATCAGTGATAACACTTCGCCGTATGGGAAGATTCCAATTGTAAAATCAGATGGAGTTATCGAATTGGGCAAGTACATTGACTTCCATCTAACGAACGGCGATACAGACTATGCTCTGCGTGTCACAGCAGCTGCTGATGGCTTGACATTAAGTGGACAATCCTTGACAGGTTCAAGTGGGAAACTTATGACCGCCGGAGATTTTGCTGACCGTGTAATAGAGACAGGTACTACTGGTTCATGGGCTTACAGAAAGTGGGCTGGCGGAAAGATTGAGGCATGGCGCACGGTTACCGTTACGGCATCAGCGACGACACAGGTGGGGAGCGTTTATAGATCGTCGGCTACTGTGGATTTGCCATCTGGGTTGTTCAGTAAAGCACCGCATTTAATTGCTACAATGGATGCGGATGGGACAAATCTATTCCAAGTGCAGGCACACGCCACAAGTGCAACGAATATAAACGTAAAGATATGGAGAGTTAATGCTTCTTCGTCAACATATGGCGTTGATACATCTTTTTATGCATGGAGAGGTTAATTTTTTGTAGTTAAACGTATAGGCTAATTTTATTAATTTGAGGTAGTAAAATGTTAAATAAAAAATTTGTAATAAATAATGATACAGAAATAAATTTTTATTATGATGAAACTTCTGGTGTATGGGGTGATGGTACTCATGAAACAACTTTAGGTTGTTTAAAATTGCTTAAAGAAGCTGGCTGTAAAAATAAAGCAGTTTTAGATATAGGTACTGGTACTGGTATACAATCTTTATATGCTTCTAAGCTTGGGGCTAGAGATATTTTATCAGTAGACATTAATCCAGGTGCTTTTGGGTATCTTATTACAAATTTCCAAGAAAATAATGAACAACTACCTAAAATGAAATTAGTTGAATATGATGGTGATATTACTTATGGGGCAGATATTATTATAATGAATATGCCACCAATGGAAGTAAAAACTTATTTATTTAGGATAAGATCACTTATGAATAAAGATTGTAAAATAATAACCGTATTCCCAGATAGATGAAATCTTGAAAATGAAATTAAAATTACTAAGTGTGGTTTGAAAATAGTAAAAGAAATAGAAGGTCAAAACTATAATACTTTCCTATTGGAGGCTGAATAATGAAATACCTAGGACAAATAGTAGATCCAGAAGACCTTGTAAACAAGAAATATGTAGATGATACTATGGCTGATGTATTACCAACAGTAACATCTACAGACAACGGTAAAATATTGACAGTTGTAAATGGTGAATGAAAAGCCAGCTAAATTAATTATATTAGGGGGGAGAATTAATTTATGGCCATAAAAACATATGATTCGCCTTATACAGGTAAAAAAATTGATGGCGCAGTTGGTGTAATACAAAATGAAATATTATTTCAGGAACCAGGTTCAATATTAAAGGTTGAAAAAATTAGTGATGGTTCTACGGCTTATAAAAATAAAAATATAAGAGTTACCGCTGCTACTACGTCTGATGCGGCTAAATTGGTTGCGTTTGAGGGAGATTACAATCCAGAAACTAATAAAGCCATAACTAGATCCGCTTTAAATGCTGCTATTAGTGGGGCCATTAATACAGAATATTAAAAATAAAGAGAGTAAATTTACACCCTCTTTTTTTGTCTTTAATTGCTAAATTAAATATATAAATTAATGGGAGGGAACTAGATGCCTCAAAATTATAATTATTTACAAGGTGATAATGGATTATTTCCTGCTATCGCCGATTCCATAAGAAGTGTTGAAGGTACAAGTGGAAAAATTTTAGCTAATGATTTCCCAAAAAGAATAAACGACATAGGTAATGTAGTAGTAAATAATCTAACAGATACTATTGAAATAAATAAACAAGGTTCTTTATACAGAGAATCTTCTGAATGAGAACCAGAAGATTATACAGATGTTAGAAATTACGGTAAAGCCGTTGTTAAACCTGGAGCAATTACATTAAATGGTACATTGGCTCCTGCAAGTAGTTCTCCTAATTATAATTTTACTGTACCGTATGAAATAACTAATGAAAATGGGGTTATTAGTGTTCAACCTGAAAATAGTATATCAATAACACCTACAGTAACTGCTGGTTGAGTAAGTAGTATGAATAGCTATACTGCTGGTATTAATAGTTGTACTCTTGCATTAGATACTGAGGAAGGGCAGACGATATTGCCAGATGATACCACGCACACAATAAGTAGTGGTAAGTATACTACTGGTGATATAGTAATTTCGCCTGTACCAATTTCTGATACAGTAAATTATTTAGAGGATAGTTCAAGTTCTGTTGCAGATATAACAATAACTTCACCAAACTTAGCTAGAGTAACAAAGTATAAAATAAGTCCTGATACAGGTAAATATTTAAAGGATGTAATTTTAAATATTAATACAGAAAATGTAGGGGCTAATAATCAAAATAAGACAGTAACGCCTAGTACTTCTCAACAGGAAATCACTGCTGATCAGGGGTATACTGGATTAGGAACTGTAACTGTAGAAGCTATACCATATGAACAGCATGATGATGAGGGATTAGTAACAATTGATTGAAAATACCCAAGTAAAACATATCAGGCAGGGTATTACCCGCATACGCATGGCGCCGAGGTAGTGGTTGAAGATGTTTTAATTACACCAACTACTGAATCTAGAATATATTCACCGCCTCTCGGTAAGGTATATGGTACTATTACTACAGTTCCTATGCCAAGTGTAGATGTCGAATTAACTGGTAGCAAAGATGATGATTACAGATTAATTATCCCTAGGGATTGGCTAGTTAGGGTTTAAATTATATTAGATAAGAGGTAATATATGTCAACAATAAGTCAAATAACAGTTGGTGAAACAACATATGATATACTATCAGCGATAACAAGTTCCGATAACGGTAAAGTACTTAAAGTAGTTAATGGAGCTTGGGAGCTAGCGCCAGATAATGATACTGGTATAACTTCAATAGTACAATATGGTACAACTACTGAAGTCGCGTATATTAATGCGGCAGCCAGAACAGCTGGTATGTTAACTGCAAATAGCACTAGATCAGGCATTATGACAGCAGAAAATTATAAAAAATTATCTGGTATAGAATCTGGTGCACAGGTAAATACTATTACTGGTGCTAAATTGGGTAGTACTACAAGTGCTTCTTTAAGTATAAATGATAGATCATTAATTATACCAGTAGCTACAACTTCTAAATTAGGGGTTGTAACGTTAACAGATAGTACTAGTTCAACTTCAACTGATACTGCTGCTACGCCGGCTTCTGTAAAATCAGCGTACGATTTAGCCAATAGCGCAATAAATGGCGTAACATATGGCGGCACAAGTGCAACTATTAGTAGTAAAAAGGCCATCATACCATCTGCATCAACTTCTGTTGTAGGTGTTGTAAAACTTGATTCAAGCACTAGTTCAACAAGCACTACTACCGCAGCAACATCATCGGCGGTAAAAGCTGCGTATGATAGGGCTTCAACAGCTCTTAATACTGCCACTCAGGCTAATACTAACGCACAATCGGTTAGTAATCGTTTAACTACAGTCAGTAATAATTTAACTACTGTTAGTCAGGTAGCTAATGCAGCTAGTTCATCAGCTTCTACGGCTAATACAAAAATAGATAAATTAGCTAATATAAAATACGCTGATACTAGAATTGCTGGAAATGTAACTAATGGGGAAATAAAGCTATCATTTAGTGCAGTTAATTGTACATCATTGCCAGAATGTATATTATTAACACCTGGGTATGGTAATACATATATGGTTTATGCATATGACCAGAGTATGAGTGAATCACAAATTGTATTAAAGGTATATAAATCTGATGGTACACCTTATTCAGGCGCTTATAGATATAATATCTTAGTAATAGCAGATACAATAACTAATTAAAGAGATTGGGGGTATAGAAATTATGAATATCTTAGAACAACTCAATTTAGATTTCTTTAAACATGTAATTATATTACTTTCTTTAATGGCCGGTTTTACTGGGTTTAAAATTGCAGCATGTTCACCATTCAAAGAGGGTGGCGAAGAGTTCAGTTGGAAGAAACTCGGACTTGGTACTGCTAAACATTTAATAGCTTTATTTGGGCTTAGTTTAGCCTATTTAGCTTGTTCAATTTTTGGTGAAGATTTAGTTCTGGTAAAAATTAATAATTCAACTTTAACTATCCAAGCTGCATTAGATGTTGTTATGCTAGCAGTTATTGCTCAATATGGTCTGAAATTAATCAACGATATGAGGGAGTATTTTAAAGCCGGTGAAAATTTAGATGTACAGGAAAATAATAAGGGTGTTGTAGACCCAGAAGGTAATCCTGTTACAGTAGAAAATTTAGAAGAAGTAGCTAAAGGTTAAAAGTAAGGGGGTATTAATATGGCGCAATTAGCCACATTATCATTTAGGGATAGACAGGGTAATAAATTAATATCCACGGTAACACAGTTACAAAAAGAAGGTACACACATATTATTAGCAGGCGCCAATGACTGAGCAGGTAGAAATGGCTCTGATAGAGTATATTTATTAGCCCCTTATGATTGTGTTGTAAAAGCCATTGGCGATTATGACAATACAGTTTTCTTTGAATCAGTTGGAGCTGTCCAAACACCAGCCGGTACATATGATCATTGTTGATTTATGTGTACGCATATGTTAGATAGTGATAGAAGTGCACTTGGTGTTTCTGTAGGTAAAACATTTGCCCAAGGTGTGCCGTGTTATGCTGAGGGTACTAAGGGCATAGGTTCTGGCAATCATATACATATGGAACAGGGTTATGGTAAATTTGGTGGCGGCAGTGCACCTTATTACAGATCAAGCGATACATTTGTATATAATGGAAAAAGATATGCTCAATATTACCCTAAAGTAGCTTCTGGTGGTAAAGAAATACCATTAAAAGATGCTATGTTTATGGATAAAGTAGAAATAGCTAGAGGTGTTAATTCTGGTAAAGGTCTTACTGATTATTACCCAATGAGATTATTACCAGATGATAAGAGTATTGTAAATAATCAAATATATGTACCAGATATTACTTTAAGAATAAGATATATAGCTTCAACATCTGGTATCGTTAATGGATATTGTTTACCAAATTCTTATTATAATGTTTTAGAAGTAGTTAAAAAAGAAAATTCTCAAGATAAAGATTTCGATTGGTATAAAATAGGTCCTGAGCATTGAGTAGCCGGTGTTGAAGGTATAGAATATAAGGAGTCAGATATGAGTAATGGACTATACAAAGTACAATTAGATTCTAAATATGATTATCTGTGGTCAGTAGATGGTAATAAATATGGTGATAAATATGATATTACTGTTATGGGTGGCTTTGGTGATCTTGAACTAAAAAATAAAGGCTGAGAAGAAGTAGTTGCTGTTAATGGTAGTTTATTTTATACCTATGATGGCCAACACTTTGCTTGTGGGTTAGAAAAATCTCGTGGTGTAAATAACCAAGATGTAGGCATGAGTGCCGTAAGTACATATAATGATGCTATGGCTATCGGTTGTATGTATGATGGTCAGCTAATGTTTGCTAAACAGTCATATATAATAAATCATTTAGATGAATATTATGGTGCCATAACTGGTATTGGTATAATGCTTAATGGTAAAGCAGTAACATATGGCCATACAGAATTTAAATCACAGTATAATGCAATTTCAGGTAGAACAATTATAGGTGAAGATGCCGATGGTAATTTCTTATCTTATTCATTAGCTGGTGAAACTGGCTCAACTGGATTATATGGTAAAGATTTATATTCATTATGTAAATCGCTTGGATTTGTTAACGCTATTTGTTTAGATGGTGGTGGTTCAGTATGAAGAAGAATAAATGGTAAAAATGATATTGTAACAAGTAGAAAAGTTAAAAATGCTTTGATACTTTACAAGAAATTAAAAGATTCTTCTCAAACACCAACCACACCTGATGATCCAGTACAAGAACCAACAACTGATACTGAAAAAGAAGAATTAAAAAAGCAGATAGAGGAATTAACAAAGCAGCTTAATGAAGCTATTATCGAAAATAAAAATTTAACGGCTCAAAAACAAGCTGATGAAGCAACAATACTCAACCTGAAAAAATCTGTAAGTTCATTAAATAATGAAGTAGCAAACTTAAGTAATGAAAATAAACAGATAACAGAGAGACTTAGAGCTAGTACTCTACAAGTTCAAGAAACAACAGGAACACTTCGTAATATACACGAAATAACAGCTAAGTACTAGATATAATAAATAAAGAGCTAACCTTATTGCTAAATTAATTATAAATAGGGTTAACTCTTTTTATAATGTAGAAAGATAGTATATGAAAATTTGTATAGGTATAATTAGTTATTTACCTGATGATAAATATCTAAGAGATAATAGATTTAATAAGTTATGTAACTTATTATTGAGATTAGATAAACTATTTAAATTACCAATAATTATTATATGTCAAAATTGAGGCGAACAAATATTACCAGTAACATTAGAAAATTCTGAGGTGTTAATATATTCGTATAAAAACAAACTAGGAATTACTGGTGCAAGAAGAAAGTTAAGAGATAAATTTTTAGAATCAGATTATGATTATCTCATAATGTTAGATGATGATATAAAATTATTGGGGAGTGAAGAATCAGCGATAAAATATTTGAATCAAATATATAGTCACCCTGGTATGTTTGGTACATTTAAATCTCTGACTTTACAATTATTTGCCATATCAAGAGAAATATTTTCACTTATTAATTATCCAGATGGTGATCCTGTAAATGGTGATTATTTTGAAGATATGTGGCTTATTATGGCATTAAAAAAATTATATCCGAATAAATATTTTTCTTTTACAAGGGGCGATTTGGACCCAGTTGGTAATGCAGCTAATGATGAATACTCCACTTGGTATCATAGACAATTTGTAAAAAGGCAAATAGGTGACAGAACTAGAAGCATGGTCAGGGAGTTATAATGTTAAGTAAATGTATAGGAATTGTAAGCTATTTTCCAAATAAAGAACCATTAAGAACTAATAGAAAATTAGCTTTTAATAATTTATTGCATATATTAGATACTTACTTTAAATTGCCTATAGTTATAATTGCTCAAAATTGAAAAGATGAAGATTTTAATTTAGAATATTCTAGCAATGCAATAAAAATTTATAGCTATAAAGCGCCATTAGGTGTTACTGGCGCAAATGTAATATTAAGAGAAAAATTATTATTAGAAAATTATGATTATTTTATACATTTAGATGATGATATAAATATAATTTGCGATAAATATACTGTTGATAATTATTTTAATGAGATTGATTCTCACCCAAATATGTTTGGCCAATTGAAAAAATATCAGTTATGTGCCATATCAAAGTATATGTTAAAAATAATGAATTGAGATTATATTAAAGATATGGAATCTTGAAGAGGTGAAATCTGGGAAGATTTAGCATATATTAATACATGGAAAACAATTTATCCAAATAGATTTTTTAAATTTACATCTGGTAAAGTACCAAAAATGGATTTTGGCCCATCAGAAAATGATCCTAATACAACTTGATGAGATGAATCTAAAAACCAATCAAGTATAAGGAAAAAAACATTAAAAATAATAGATGATTGAATTCATTATATAAGAGTCAGAGGTTATTAATTATATGATTTATGTTATTATGTGTGGTGGCGACATGTCAAATCACCCTAAACAACTTTCTGAAGTTTATGGTGAAATATTGGTAAGTAGAACAATAAGATTATTAAAGGAAAATGGTATAGAAGAGAGTGATATATACATATCATCTAATAACCCTATATTTGATATGTTCGGTGTAAAGAGAATATCTCATTCTAATAATAATTATTTATATAAAGATGGATATAAAACCAACCCTAATTATTGGGTTGATGCGTATGTTAGGTTAAATATACCAGTTACGTATTTACACGGTGATGTTTTTTATAGTCCTGAATGTATAAAGAAAATTGTAGATACAGAAACTGATGATGTTGCATTTTTTAGTACAGCTTTTCCTTTAATTCCAAATTATTTAAAATCACATGTCGAGCCTTTAGGCACTAAAGTTGTAAATCAAGAGAGATTTCATTGAGCTATACAAAGATGTAAAGAGTTATGAGATCAGGGTAAGTTTTGAAGACACCCAATATCCTATGATGTATGAGCTGTATTAAAAGGTGTGCCAACAGAATATGATTATTTTAAATCACAAACACCTGAAATATTTGGTAAAGGGTTTGTACCTATATACGATTACTCTTGTGATATAGACACCCCAGATAAAGATATAGTAAAGATGAATAAAATCTTATCAGATTTGGGTGTAAAAAGATGAAAAGAATAATTACATACGGTACATTTGATTTATTTCATTATGGCCATGTTAACTTATTAAAAAGAGCTAAGGCACTTGGGGATTATCTAATTGTAGCATTATCAACAGATGAATTTAATGAAATAAAAGGGAAAAAATCATATTTTAATTATAACGAAAGAAAGCAAATAGTAGAAAGTTGTAGATATGTTGATCTAGTTATACCTGAAACTTGCTGAGAACAAAAGCTAGAAGACATATATAAATATGATATAGATATATTTGTCATCGGTGATGATTGAAAAGGTAAATTTGATTATCTTAAAAAAGAAGGTATTGAAGTAATATATCTGCCAAGAACAGAGGGCATAAGTAGTACAAAAATAAAAAATTTAATGATAAATAATTAAGGAGGTAGATGCATTAGTGACGAGTATGGCGCGAGTTGAAGCTTCGGTTGGAGCGGCTGAAGGTTATTCTAATGAATATTTTTATAAAATACCTCTTGATGAAAAGTATTATTATCAGTGAACTGTAGCCGGTACTAAAAATGGAGTAACTGGCATGAATAGTTTTCATGATTCAGAAATGGAAAGTTGGGGTTGAAAACCTGTATTTGCTATAAATGGTGGATTTTTTAGCGGTACTGAACCAAAGGGTGTTGAATTGCTGGCTGGTGTGGCATCATTTGATTTTGGTAATCCTAGTGCATTACCACAATCAGTTAAAAAGTATGAAGGCGCAATGGTGTTACTTTGTGGTGGCGAAGGTTTAGGTGGTGATCCTAAAAATGGTTCATTGCAGTTTATTCAACAGAACAGTGATGCTTATTGGTTACTTTCTAATAGAGGCTGATATCGTGGTGCCATTACTGGTATAGGGTTATTGCAGAATGGTGTTAAAGTTGATTGGGGGCACAGTTCTAATATATTCCCAGAATATTCTGAATATATGAATAGAACTGTTATAGGTACTGATGCTCAAGGAAACTTTTTATCATGATCTTGGCCAGGTTCAAAGCAATCTTCTCCAAATGGAAGTATACAAGATGGAGATTGAGTAGTAAAAAGATGCATATCTCTAGGATTTTATAACGCTATAATGTTAGGTGGTGCTGATTCTGTATTTAGAAAAATAGCTGCTAAAAAAGATGATAACATAACAACAACACAAAAAGTTAAAAATTCTCTAATGCTCTATAGGATTAAGAAGGGATATAATAGTGTATCTGGCAAAAAACCTTCTGTTGGTAGTAGAGGCGCATCTGCATCAGTAAGAGGTTCTAGCGATGGTTCTATACAATCTAGTATGTACTTAGATGGGGCTTCTGGTGGCGCATTTAATTATATATATGATGTTATACCAGACACCGGTGTATTTTTATACGCTGAAGATGGTGATGTAAAAGCTACAAAATTATCTAATAGTTATCCGGCCTATATAAAAGCTGGCACACCTGGCAGGGAAGGTTGATCTACAAGTAGTAAGTGGGCTAGTCTGGTTGGATATTCTGATAGTAATAGTGGTAGAAAAAATTGAGTCGGCTCATCTGCCTACTATGGTGGTGGATATAAAATAAGTGAATTAGATGGCCCAGGTTGAGTATTGCCTAACTGTATGGGATATGCATTTTCGAGGGCTAGAGAAATTTGAATACAGGCAATAAATAATGGCTATTTATATAATGGCAGAATAACATGTAATGGTAATGCAGAAATAGTAGGTGAAATAGGTGATGCATTTCTTAAATATAGTGTAAATACTGCTGCTCAAGCAGCTGACGCTTGGCTAGAAGCACCAGGATTTTATAAGGATTCTTCACCAGTACCGGGAGCTATTGTATGTTGAGGTGGTGGCGCAGGGCATGTTTCATTTGTTGAAGCTGTGTGTAATCAGGGTTCAGATGATGAATATGCAATAATATCTGAATCACATCTTAATAGAAGTAATGGCGCTAAGTATTTAATTAATTTCAATACTATATATAAGAATACTGGATGAGCTCACCCATTTGATTCTTCCCTATATTTTAAATCATTTTTAGTATCTCCAGTAAGTCAATTGGCTACATATGGAAATAGTTCTGGTGCGTTTGGTTGACACTTTGAAGCTAATTTTAACTTCGTTGAAATAAGCGAAGAAGATAAAGAGGCTTATAGAAGATGCATAGAATCTATGAAGGGTAATAAAGTAATAGCTAATTTGGCTTTATATGATAAAGTAGAAATACAATGATTTGGTAAAAAAGAACCAGACCCTAAAGAGGGTTCTAAAAATGTTGCCCTATATGGGCTTGAGGCTATAGTAACAACTATAGATTTAACTAAACCGTATCCGTATGGGTTATCATTATCTGGTGATGATAAAGAAATTATAGGGTATTATGATAGAAATGCTCTAAAATATCTTGGACCATTTGATAATTCATAAATGTATATTATATTATGGGATTTTTATAAGGGCTTTATATGACGATAAAATATTATGACATACAATTAAAAGATGATAGTAATAATAGTCTGTACCCAGTAGTACATAAAACTTTTTATAATGATTCTATAGTTACTGGTTCATATGGCAGTACAAAAACTAATTTAATAGATTTTGTAAATGAAATAAGGTTGTCGCCTGGGGCTACTGGTTCAGTTCGTTTTAATTCAGATTATTATGATACTGATCACGATATAACAATACCTGGGAATATGTGGTATAATTTTGAATATATACCACACAGAACTGGGTATATACACGAACCAGATAATGATAATCATTTATTTGGTAATTTGTTATTATATAACATGCACCCTGGAAATGTAGATTTATCATTTAGAATTATATTAGAATTAAAAACCGCTGGTGATCCAGGTGAAGTAAAAATAAGTGTTTATAAACTTGTGGGATCATCTGGTGGTGGTGGAAGTGTTGAATCAGTTGGTGCAACAGGTATATTATCCAGTACAGGTGGTACTACTCCAGTTATTTCTCATAAAAAACCAGAAAGTGACCCAACAAAATCAGTGTCTGGTGTATACCCAATAACTATAGATACTTATGGTCATATAACAACTTCTGGTAGTGAAGTTGATATGTTACCAGAAGTTACAGGTACTGATAATGGAAAAATTTTACGTGTAAGTAATGGTGAATGAATAGCTGGTAATGAATCAGCTTTCAATATACAAGATATTTCAAATAGTGAAATTGACGCAATAATTTATGGAGGATTATAATTAAATGGCTGATAAATATTTAAATGATACAGGGTTAGCTTATTATCATAGTAGGATAAAAAATAAACTAACACCAGATGTTACTACAAACGATAATGGCAAAGTACTAAAAGTTAGTAATGGTGCATGGACAGTTGCTAATGAAACTCCAGAACTGCCTTCTGTTACATCAAGTGATAGCGGTAAGGTACTTAGGGTTTCCAGTACCGGTACTTGGGAAGAGGGTAGTATCCCATTAATCGGCTACGATGATTCAATGGGAGAAGTTTCAACTTCTAATATAAGTGCAAATAACGGGTTAGGTGTAGTAGCACCTTTATATATAGATGATAGCTCAGCTATGCCTAATGTAATATGTCATGCTGATACACCAGTAACTCCTGGTACGTATGTTGCTTCTTATGACAGCGCTATGACGCCTACTTATTATTTCCCTTCAATAACTGTTGATGACTATGGGCATGTAACTTCAGCCAGTAACTATGGCGCATCAATACCAGTTTATAATGGAGAAGTTAGTTATAATGCTAATCCTGGTGTTATATCATCACAGGTATATAATCATGTTTTTTATGGTTCATTTGATACAAAAATTCAACATAAATATGGAGGTTATTATGGCCGACCATTGAGTATAGCAGCTGGTAGTACATCAGCAACAACTACTATGTCAGTATCTGGTACAACATTTACTGGTGTACCAAATACAGATTGTAATAACTTAGTAGGTTATAATGCTAATACTACTGTAACTATTAGAGTTACCGGCGTCGATGCTTGGTTAGATAATGGTACTGAAAATATCCCTACAATAGTAGATTGAGTTGCTGATAGAAATTATGGGGTTGGTTCGGCAACTGGGCCTACAGTTACTGTTAGCGTAGAGGACCCCGTACCAACTGGCTCTACACTGTATTACTATATTAATTATGATGTAATTTATTTCACTATGTAAGGAGAATTAGATAATGCAATATAGAGGAAAAATACAATCTGACTATGATCTTGTAAATAAAAAATATGTTGATAATAAAGCTAGTAGCGTTTTACCATCAGTTACATCAAGTGATAACGGAAAAGTACTTGAAGTAGTAAATGGAGCTTGGACAAAAAATAGTTTAGAAGCTGATGATGTCTGGTATCAAGTAGTGCCAGGCGTGTATTTTGAAGGGTACGGAGGTTTACAAGAAGGTCTTAACTCAGTAGAATCTGTTCTTGATGTTGTTGATAATGCTCTTGATAATTTAAGTGCAAACAAACAGAATAAGCTTGTATCAGGTACTAATATAAAAACTATTAATAATACTTCATTATTAGGTAGTGGCAATATTAGTACTAAAGAATTGCCAGATGTTACTACCTCTGACAACGGTAAGATATTACAAGTAGTAAGCGGCAAATGAAGTTCTGCCACAGATAATTCAATTAAGTCTATTAAAATAAATGGCACAGCATTAACACCAGATTCAAATAAAGCTGTTGATATACCAATATCAACCATTGGGACCACCTCCAGTGGTGGCACTTTTGGTGTTGTTAGACTCAGCTTGTCAGACAACGGGTCGCTAGTGTGGGTTACAGGGGTGCCGGAAAGTAACGGTGGTATTGGTGCTTTAAGTGTGCCAAGATTGATCTATGAAAACAGCAAGTATCATATTGACAGTAAATATCTCCCTTCGGCTACAACAACCACACAGGGTGCTGTAATCGTTGATTCTGCAATGAGTGGTACTTCTACCAACCCAGTTCAAAATTCTGTTGTTAAAACTTATATAGATAATGCAATAGCTGGTGGTGCTTCATTCCAGGGTACTGTAACTAAAGGTACAGATATATCAAATTTAACTAACTATAAAGCTGGTTGGTATTGGATTGTTCAAACAGCCGGTACATATGTCGGACAAACCTGTGAAGTTGGGGATATGATTTATTGTATCAGTAATTATAACTCTGCATATTCTGCTTCAGATTTTAGTGTAGTCCAGAAAAATGTCGATATGACATTATATTGGGCTAAATCAGAATTAACAGCTATTTCAGCGGCTGAGATAGATACACTGTTCGCATAAAATTAAATGGTGAGTAGTCTATGACTAACATAAATTTAAATAATTTAACAGATGAAGAAAGAAAAGCTGTAGTTGAAATTTTAAAGGAATATTCTGATAATGGTAATTCTTCAAAATTAACTGAGCTTCTTTATGAAGATTGATCAGAAGTTCCAGTAGATATATCTACATTTTTACACGATAAAAAATATTTGGGTAATGCTCTGTACGATCAAGAGGGGAAATTTACTCTTTTCCCATATTGAGAAAAAACATTAAAAGATATATTTCCAACAAATACTACAGTAAAGTATAATACTTTAATATTTACTGGCGCTATAGGTCTTGGTAAGTCAACAATAGCAGTTATTTGTTTATTATATTTATTATATAGATTATTGTGTTTAAAGGATCCATATTTATACTATGGCATGCAGCCTATAGATAAAATATCTATATCTTTAATGAATATAACAATAGAAAATGCTAAAGGTGTTGCGTTGGATAAGATGAATCAGATGATTTTATCAAGCGAGTGGTTTATGACTCACGGTAAAATGTCTGGTGTAACAAATTTAGAATATTTACCAGATAAACATATAGAACTAATTACAGGTTCAAGTAATAACCAAGTTATAGGTAGAGCTCTTTTTGCTAATTTTACAGATGAAGTTAACTGGGGGCTTACAAATGATGTAGAAAAACTTAAGAAAAAACAAAAACAACTCATATCAGCCATAGATGCTCGTATGAGATCTAGATTCTTAAGAGGTAATTACTTACCTACATTAAATATAATAGCGTCTTCAAAAAATAGTGAACAATCATTTCTTGAAGATTATATAGAAACAAAACGAAAGAATGAATCAACTACAACATTAATTATTGATGAACCTCAATGAGTTGTAGATGATAGAAAATTAACAGGTGAATGATTCAATGTTGCTATAGGTAATAAGTTCTTGGCTAATGAATTATTGCCATTAAATGCACCAGAATCATTAGTAGATGAATATAAAGCCAGAGGGTACACTATATTAAAGGTACCTTCTGGCTATTATGAAACTTTCCAAGATAATATAGATGGGGCACTTATGGATATTGCTGGTATAGCAACAGCTTCATCCCTTAAATATATATCTGGAATGAGATGAAATGAAATTAAAACAAATAGCTATGAAAATCCATTTGTTAAAGAAATAATAGAAGTTGGTAATTCTAAAGATGATTTAACTCAATATTCTGAATTTTTTGATTTAACAAAGGTATCAAATAATTTAAAAAGTAAGCCAATGTACATACACTTAGATATGTCTATGTCTGGGGATAAAACAGGTATAGCAGGTGTATATGTATTGGGGAAATCACCTAAAGTTGAAGGTGAATCAGCCTCAAAAGAAATGTTTTATCAGGTGGCTTTTAATGTAGCAGTTAAAGCGCCAAAAGGTTATGAAATTTCTTTCGATAAACATAGAACATTTATTAGATGGTTAAAACAACAAGGGTTTAAAATAAAGGGAATTTCATATGATACTTTCCAGTCTGCCCAATTAGCACAGCAATTAGAAGCAGATGGATTTATAACAAAAACAATTTCAGTAGATAGACTTGACAGTGAAACAAAGACACAATTACAATATGCTTATTTTAAATCAACTATATATGATAGAAGATTATTGGTATATTATAATTGTAACTTATTAACCGATGAAATATTGGGTCTTGAAAGAGAATCTGATGGTCATATAGAACACCCTGAGCATGGTACTCAAGGTTCTAAAGACTGTGCAGATGCTGTGTGTGGAGCTTTGTGACATGCTTCTCTTCACGCAGATGAGTTTGCTTATGAACATGGCGAATCTTTAAATATTACGCTAAATTTTAATGAGGATAAAGCGTTCGATTTTTCGGATAATTTTACGCAATCATTAATTGAAACACACAAAGAACAAAACAACATAAATAACGATTATGTAAATTTTGGTCTTAGTGAAGCGGTCGATATTCCTATCCTTAATGATGGAATAATAATGTGGTAAATGGGGGTATATAAATGCCAAGTAATGATATTGCATTTAAAAATATAGAATATAAAAATAAAGCTGTAGCAAGGCCTCTCCCTGATAGAATAAATGATATTGATACAAAAGGCAGTATTTATAGTAATATAATTGAAGCTGCTGATGCTAATAAATTAGATTTAAGTAAGTTAAATTCATTTACTTCTATTTCTCAATCTAGAGATGAAGTATATAATTTACTTGATTTAATGGCCCAAGACCCTACGATATCAGTAGCATTAGATATTTATGCAGCGGATGCTTGTGAGCCAAATGAGCATGGTCAAATTGTTTGGGCTGAATCTGATGATGAAAATGTATTGGGCATGGTACAACATTTATTAGATTCAATGAATGTTGATAAAAATGTTTATGCTTGGGTTTATGCGTTAATTAAATATGGTGATGTATATTTAAGGTTATATAGAAACTCAGAATACAATTCAGATATCTTTAAAAAAGATGAAATAGATGTAGATAACCCAGTTAAATTAAATGAAGATATTATAATTAAGGCGTATTCAAAAAATGACCATTATGCTGAATATCTAGAAGCTCATAAAAATCCTGCAGAAATATTTGATTTACAGAGGTTTGGCAAAAATGTTGGCTATATAAGATCACATATTATAAGTAAAAACTCACTTACTGATAATGATATTATAAATCAATATACTAGTTTATATAAGTATAATTTTAATAGAGGCGATATTGATATTTATCCAGCAACAGATTTTGTCCATGCTTGTTTAGAAGATAATTCTTCTAGAACGTCTGAGGAAGTTACTATATTTACTGGTGATGCTGATAATCCAGAAACAGCAATATATAGTGTAAAACGTGGGCAATCTATTTTATATAATTCATTTAAAGTTTGAAGAGAATTATCACTGTTGGAAAATGCGGTTTTATTAAACCGTATAACTAAATCTTCTATAGTACGTACAGTTTCTGTAGAAGTTGGTGATATGGAAAAAGATGATGTTAGAAACTTATTGCAGAGAATTAAACAATTAGTTGAGCAAAAGTCTGCAATAAATGTTAATAATTCTCTTGAAAATTATACTAACCCTGGGCCAATTGAAAATACTATATATGTGCCTACTCATGATGGTAAGGGCGCAATTACCACTGCTCAAATTGGTGGCGATGTAAATGTTGGCGACTTAGTAGACCTAGATTATTTTAAAAATAAAATGTATGGCTCAATTGGTATCCCGAAGCAGTATCTTGGTGATACAGATGATGCTACAGGATTTAATGGTGGTACTTCATTATCATTAGTATCAAGTAGGTATGCAAAAACAGTAAAAAGAATTCAAAATGCATTTATACAAGCACTTACTGATGCTATAAATCTTATGTTATTGGATAAGGGTTTAAATACATATATAAATAAATTTACGTTAAAGATGCAAGCACCTACAACGCAAGAAGAAAAAGATAGAAAAGAAAATTTATCAAGTTCAATCAATAATATAAGAGAAATAATGAGTTTAGTTGATATTATAGAAGATAATTCAATTAAATTAAATATATTAAAATCATTATTATCTGATACAATATCAGATGTTTCTGTAACATCAGCTATTCAAGGTGAAATAGATAGATTAAAGGCTGAAAATGAAGGAGAAACTGAAGAGTCAGCTGATTCTGATACAGGTGATGATTTCGGGCTAGACGATTTCGGTGGTGACATCGATTTTGGCGGCTCTGATAATGGTGGTGGTGAATTACCAACCGCTGGTGAAGCAATGGGCGGCGGTGAATCTGGCGGTTCTGAACCTATGGAAGTAGCTGAAGAGCCTGAAGAAAATTTTAGTTCAGGCGAAGGTGGAGAGTTATTAAATGAAGAAAATAACTTACCAACTTGGGAAGAATTAGGATTATCTTATACAGAGTATAATAAATAATTTACTAGTGGGCATTGCCCTGAGGAGAATATATGATTACTAAAAGTGATGTGGTTTTATTACTCACAGAATTGCAAGAAAGTGGCGAAGATGTTTCTAAAGAAATATCTAATTTATACAAATCAGATATAATACCGTTAGAGATACTTAAAAAAATAAATGATAATAGACCTATAGAGATATTATCATTCTATGAAAAATTAAGATCTTCTTATAATAAAAAACATTCTAAAATGTACATTAACATAATGAGATCTGATGAAAATACAATACAGGATGCTAAAACTGTATTAACTACATTATCAGCCTTATTAAATCAAATTTTACAGTTTGAATGCGAAAATAAACCATTATTTTTAAAGCATGCTAGAGCTGAAGAAATAGTAAAAGTATTAGGTATTTATTTTGATAATTTTAATATAGAACCAGCTTATAGATTGCTAAAATTAATAAAGGCAGATATAAAAGTACTTAGTATGATTAAAAATTAATTTTTAAATATTTTAATATGCTAAATTAAATATATAAAATAACGACCACTTGTTTTTGGGAGGTTTAATATGATAAAAAAACTTAATGAGGATACAGCATTAAAGTTTAAAACATTATCTCCAGAGGAAAAGGAGAAAAAAGGTATACTTGGTAGACTATATGGTAAAGTTGCTGATTTTACCAATGGTACCCGTAATGGGAGAAAGTATAGTGAAAAACTTTGGCAAAATCTTCTTGAATCAGATTTAATAAAAGAAAGATTTGCTAATGGGGGTATATTTGGTCAATTATGCCACCCTGATTATGAAGAAGTTGATATGGAAAAAATAGCCGTAGTTATGCCAGAACCTCCTGTTAAGGATAAAGATGGCCAATTAGTGGCTTATGTGGATATATTGGATACACCTTGTGGCAGAATTGCATATCAATTAGCTAAATATGGCTATAAGTTGGGTATATCATCAAGAGGTACTGGTGATCTAATAGATGGCCCAGATGGTGAGGAAGTTGATCCGGATACATATCAATTAAATGCTTTCGATCTAGTAGAAATACCTGCTGTCGAAAGTGCTAGATTATCATTTGTTGAATCACTTGATAATAAATCATTAAAACAATCATTAACAGAATCCCTTAAAAAGGCTTCTGCAGAAGATAGAAAACTTATGAAGGAATCATTAGATAATTTAGGTATAAAATTAAATGAAGGTGCAGCTGAAGAAATAGCTATGCATGATCTTAAAGAAAGAGTAGTTGATTATATAGATCAAACATTGGGAGAAACGGATTGAGATAGCAATTTAGCTGCAGCAGTTTCTTCTAAAATTCCAGAATATAATATGGATTGGTGTAGCGAAGAATTAGATGAATTCAATGCTAGAAAAATTGAAACTACTAAAAAAGCTTATTGTAGAGCTTTAGCTGATATGTTATTTGAAAAGGCACCTAGAGAGCTTGATTCAACTGTTTCTGAAGAATTAGAACAAGGTGCAACAAAAGAAGATAAAGAATATTTTAAAAAAGCTATTGATAGTATATTTGATGAAATAGATACTACTATGCATGAAGTAGCTGATTCATCACTTGGTAAAGATAGTTTAGTATTTAAAACTTTATCTAAGTTATTAGATATAATTGATGCATCTTCATCAAAAATTAATGAAGATGTACAAGTAGAAGTAAGTACTGATAACACAGATGTTAGTGTTTCAGATAAATCAGATAAGAGTGAAGAAGTTGTCGATGACAAGTCTGATGAGGAATTAGTTGCTGAGTTCCAAGAATCTCTTATTAAAATTCAGAAATTAGAGAAAGATAATTTATCACTTCAAGAAAAATTATCAGTTTGCAATGCGAAGGAAATTGCTCTTAAAGAAGAATTAGCTAGGTATAAGAAAGCTACTTCTAAGCTCAGTGAATCAGCATTAAAGATTAAACCATTAAATAATGAGATTAATCAATTAAATGAAAAGCTGAGTGAAAAAGATAAATTAATGGCTCTAAACAAATCAAGAGTAGATAAACTCATTGAATCAAGGAAACAATTAGAAAAATTAAAAGATGAGTTCAATAGTCTTGAAACATCCCGTAATTCATTACAGGAAAATCTGGACAATACTTCTAAGCAACTAGATGAGTCTAAAAAATTATTGGAGAAATACAAGAAGAGTTACAAAGCACTTAAAAATAATTTTGTTGAATTAAAGGCTACAAATTATGGTGTTAATAAGGATGATGTATTTCAAAGGTTAAGTGAATCTTATAAGTTAAAAGATATAGATTCCGTTTGTGAAGAATTGGCTCAGTATAAAAGGAATATGAGTAAATTACCTTTTAGAATAACTGAGGATACAAAAGTGGGTTTTAAAAAATCTGATAATGAATATATAAAGGGCAAGGAAAATATTGCCGGTGATGATTTTGTATCTGATTCTTTACTACAATTGGCTGAATTTAAATAAAAGAAAAGAAGGGTGAAAAATATAATGGCTAATTTATTAGAAAGCTATAAGGGCAGACTGGCTATTTCTGAGAAGTATTACGCTCAGCAAAATAGCGGTGCTAAAATGTCTAATGCTAAAAAGATGATCACTGCTATGTGTTTAGAGAACACTGCTAAGTTCATTAATGAAGCTTTTGCAAATTCTGTCGGAACACAGAGAGCTGATCTTGGTAAGTTCAAATTATTCTGCTTAGATATCACTACATTAACGATGCCTAATCTTATTGTCAATGATATCTTCATGGTTCAACCGATGAGCTCTTTCTCTGGTTACTTAACCTATATGGAATTTGCTCTTGGTACTGAAAAAGGTGGAGCTGGTGGTGTAGCTGAAGCTCAGCCGTTCCAGAACGCTATGGCTGCTTACCGTGGTGATGAGTGGCAGGCAAGAAATGTTGTCAATTCCCCGATCAGAGGTCTTGGCGAAATGACTGAGGAACGTGCTCGTTACACAGGTGCTGCTGTTGTTGAAACTTTAGGTAGTACTAAACTTGCTTCTTGGACACCTGTCTTAAAAGCTTGGGATATGGATGCTCTTGATTCAGAAGGTAAGCCAACTGAATTAACAATTGAAAATGGCCAGATTAAAGATGGTGTTGAGGGTCATAAGGTTAAATATATCTACGATAACGAATATATTCCTCAGGAAAAGCTCCCAACATTAGTTGGTCGTATGGCTGGTATCAACTTAACTGCTAGAGCTCGTAGAATTGCTGTTTACTACTCTCAGTTTGCTGCTTTCCAGGCTAAGCAGGACTACGGTATGGACTTCGAAGCTACAATCGCTCAACAGGCTCAGGCTGAATTACAGTATGAAATTGATGGCGAAGCTGTCTTATTAGTTAAGTCCGCAGCTGAAAAGGAAATCGCTGATGGCAGATTAGTTCCGCAGAAGTGGGTTGATGAGGAATTAGATACTATTTCTTATTCCATGAAGGCTGAAGGTTTTGCTAGAGTTCTTGAACAGGCTAAAGCTGATGTTTACAAGAAGACTGGTCGTTGGATGCCGAACTGGATGCTGGTTGGTCCGGAAGTTATGCCTATCTTATCATTTGTTAAGGGCTTCCAGCCGGCTGCTGCTGCAGTTGTTAATGGACCATATGTTGCTGGTACTGTTAACGGCTTAAAGGTTGTTGTTTCTCCGATGCTCGGAAAGGAATGCTACCTCGGTGTCTTAGGTGCTGATGGTAAGACTGCAACTGGTGTCTATGCTCCATATATGCCTATTGTTCCTACTCAGTTACTCGGCTTTGCTGATGGAACTATGAGCCAGGGCTTCAGCACATTATATGATATGAAGATCTTAAACCCGGCATTAATTGGTGCTATTACTATTAAGTCTGGTAATGCTGCATTCTTAGGCCAGGTTGAAGTTGTCACTCGTGGATCTGATGGTGAATTAGATCTCGGCGACAAAGAAATCTAGTCATATAATTTTATAATTAATAATAAAGAGGGCTTGCGCCCTCTTTTTTTTAGTTTACAATTATGTATATATTTTTTATAATTAAATTATAAAAAGGGAGAATAAGTATGGTAGTAAATGTTGTATCGTTTTTCATTGGTATGGTGTGCGGTGTTCTCGGTTGCATTATAGTTATTGTATATTCTGTGGGGGATTAATGTTATGTTTTTAAAACAGTTATTTTGTAGAGATGAGCAGGATGAATTAGTTGAAAAATTAACAAGGACACCATTATTTGATGAATCAGAAGTCTTAGATCCGTTGTATATGATTTCAAATCTACTTTCAAATAATAGAAGTGATTATCTTTTAGGAAAGATTAGTCAGGAAGAATATTTAGCTACTATAAAACAATTAGAATATATTTTAGATAAAGAAGAAGAATTAGAAGAAAATGAAATGGGGGAATAACCCCCATTTTTTATTGTATTTTATTTAAAGAATAAATGCTAAATTAAATATATAGGGAAAGCTTTTAATATGTCAATTTTATTAGAAAAAACAAGGGCCGAATTATTAGATACTTCAAGGCATGCGGATATTGTAAAGTCTTATGGCACTACAAGATTCGGCAGAAAAAATAAGCAACATATTTATAACACATTAAGTAACTTTAATAAGATTGATATGAATTCTCTTTTTAAGGGTAATACATTATCAATAACATTACCTATTCACGGGGAAACAGATAATTATGAAGTTGAAGTGTTATTTGAGGGTGTATGTGACGATATTAAAAGGGAAATAAAAAATAATAAGGATAAATTAGAATATAAGTGTGTATATAGAGCTTTAATTAAAGCTATAAATAAACAAAATATATTTATAAGTTGTTCTTGCCCTGATTGGAAATATAGATTTGCTTATTGAGCAACTAAAGATAATTATAATGGTGGTCGACCTGAAGTAAGAGTTTCCGATATAACAAATCCAGGTAATACAAAAGGTGCTGGTTGTAAGCATACTATGAATGTTCTTGGGAATCTAGATTGAGCATTAAAGTTAGCTACTGTTATAAATAATTATATAGAATATATGCGAGTAAATTATGAGGATAAATTTGCTTCAATTATATTCCCTGCTATATATGATATGCCGTATGATAAAGCTGTTCAAATGGATTTATTTAATACTGGAGAACTTGGAAATAAAGACGATACAAAAGATGTTGATGATTCAATAAGCGATAGTGAAAATAAATTAAAAAATAATGAACCAACATCTGATAATGAAGAATCAGGTGACCAAGAAGAAATAGAACTAGATTTAGATGAAGAATAAATTGTGTGGGGGTAAAAATGGATTTAAACTACTATGTAGATAAAATTAGATTTCAACTCACAGGTGGTGTACTTGAAACAGAATTAGAAGATTCTTCTTTTGTTAAAATAATTAATTTAGCTTTGCAAGAGATGAATAGATACTATGACTCTACCCAATTGGTTCAGGTAAGTGCTGCTAGTTGCATAGATTTAGCAAAAGTTGAAGAAGATAATGGTATAAAAATAAGTTCAATATCAAATGTATATAGAACTAATGCTCTAGCTGGCGCAGCTACAGGTGCAGATGGTATAACAACTACGACAAATTTTGTTGACCCAATAAAAATGGCTCAATGAAACTTGGCCAATAATGCATATAATTTTGGTACAAATAAATGAGCTTATAATTATGTTGTATATAATACTACACAACAAATGTTTAATACAATGTCAACTGATTTAGATTTTAAAGTTGATTATTTAGGTAAAAAATTATATGTAAATCTTACTTCTAGTGCTAGTCAATTAACAATAGAATATGTTCCAAAACTATCTGATGTTTCAGAAGTTACTGGTGATTATTGAATTGATATATTATCTAGTTTGGCTTTAGCATATGCTAAAATAACATTAGGTAGAATAAGAACTAGATATACACAGAGTAATGCTTTATGGACACAGGATGGTGAAGCCTTACTTACAGAGGGTAATACAGAATTAGCTGCATTAAGAGAAAGATTAAGAGCACAAGCTAATTTTACGTATCCTGTTGACTAATTACGGAAATTTATTATAGTAGTTATTAAATTACTATTGCTAAATTTATATATAACAAGTGGAGGTTATAAAAATAATGGATACAAATTATTTAAAGGAAGCTTTCAAAAGTCTTAGCTTACTTGAAAATGATTTCGATTTATCAGTAGATAAAGATAAAGTAGATGAATTACGCTCCTTTGTTGCTGATGATATTGACGCTATCCCAGAAGAACCTATTATCGATACTAATGCTGAAGAAGAGCATGAATTACAAGATAATTATGTTGGTAAGGTTATTTTGGAATGCGAATGTTGCCATTCAAGAATCTATAAGGAAGAATCAGATGTAATTATTGATGAAGAATCTGGCCTTGCTAATATAGATGAAGAATGCCCAGTTTGTAATAATACTCTAGGCTATTCAGTAATTGGTAAAATCGAACCATTTGATAAAGAAAGAGAAATTAAACCTGAAGAGGGTGAAGAAGCTGGAGAACTTCCTGATGAAGAAGCCGAAGAAATACCAGAAGAAGAAGTAACGGATGACATCGAGGTTAAAGAATCACTTTCTCTAAACGATAGAGTAGCTAGAAAGCATCTAAGAGAAGAAAAGGTTTGCCCAAAATGTGGTAAGAGTCCTTGTGTTTGTGAAGACTGCTCTAAAGAAAAATTAGATGAAGAACTTAACAAAGAGGAATTAAAGAAAGATGTTTATGATGCTTTAGCTGCTGTCGCCTATGACTATGAAGTTAATAAGGGGGAAGCCATATCAAGAAAAGACTTCGAGGAAGCTGAAGAATATTTTAATAACTTTTTCGCGTATGAATCTGAAGAGGACTTTGATGAAGCATTAGATACTAGCGATAGTCTTAGAGCAGATGTATACCATGCTTTATCCGAGATTGGTTATCGCTATTTTAAAAAAGGCATAGATGTAACAGAAGATGACTTTAAATGGGCTATAGACAGATTCCTTGATGGGTATTTCCATAGCATGACTCAAGATGATTTTGAAGATATGCAGATGCAGATGTCACCTGAAGATACTGTGAAAGATGAATCATTGAATGAGGGTATTGAAAATCTTTCATTAGATACAGAAGATACACATATGGAAATGACTTCTGATGAAACTGGTAAAGTTACTGTTACTACTGAACCTATTACTGAAGAAGAAGTTACTGATGAAGTAGAGGATTCCATTGTTGATGAGCCATTAGATGCTGAAGCAGGTCCAGAAGAAATTGTACCACTTGATCAAGAAGAAATGACTGATATCGAAGCAAATAGTCAAGAAGAGGAAGAACAACAGCTCGATGCCGAGTCTGAAGAAACTATTGATCAGGAGCCTGAAGTAGAATTAACTGATGAAGAAACTGAAGTAGAAGAAGAAACACCAGATGAAGAAATAGAAGAATTCGATGAAGAATCCTTCGATGAAATGGGTGAATCATTCTTACGTAAAGTATATAGTAATGTAGATAAATTTTCAACAACAGATGCAACTTATAATAATGGAAGCTTAATAGTTGAAGGTAATATAAGATTTAATTCTGGCAAGGAAAAGAAAACACAATTTATCTTTGAAAATAGAAAAGTTACTAAACGTGGTAGGACAATGCTTGAAGGCTATAATACCACATTCTCAAAGAATTTAAAAGCTTTTAAATTAAAGGGCACTTTATCAGAGGGTAAATTTACACCTGAAAGTTTATTCTATAACTTTAAAGTTAATCAATTAAATGAAGCTACAAATTCTAATGAAGTTATAAAAGTTTGTGGTAAAGCTAAGAGTAGTCACTAATTAAGAAAGGTTGGTGGCTTATGGTGGATAAAGACTATGGACTTTTATTAAATCATGGTGCCAAACTTTATAGAAATTACTTTAAAGAAATGGTTAGATTGATAGGTATAAATGTTATATATAGACCACCTATGCAAGATAAAGAATATAATTTGCAAGGTGAACTTGAATCTAACTATGATACTGGTGAAACAGTTGGCTGTATATTTGAAGATCATATTGATCAAAAAACAGCTAAAAAATTGGGTTGGGATTCAGAATTAGTGGAAAATGCAGCTCTTATCCATGTACCTTATGATTTGCACGATTTACAAATAGGTGCTCTATTTAATATACCAAGCGGGTATGATAATACAAAGGGTAGATGGTTTAGAGTTACTAAATTATCCGCTCAAATGATATACCCTGCTAGTATAACTTGTGAAATAGTACCAGAATATGAAACAACTGTACAACAATCTGAAATTCAATTATTTAATGGTACTGATTTTAACTTATTAAATGAGGGTTAAACTTATATGAAAAAAATACTTAATGAAGATGAAACTACAGTTGATAATGCTGAACAAGTTAATACTCCTAACGAACAGGGTAACTCTAAAGCATATGATAAGTTAATTAAAGATGCTGAAGAAAATAATGATTATAAAGCAAATAAAACGTTATCAGAATTAAAAAAAGATTTTAATGCTAAATCAAAACCTAAGGATAAAGCAGAAATTTTCATTAAAATATTGGATGAGTTAATACAAGATAAAACTAATAAAGTTATATTAAACAATTTATTTAGGACTTATGGTGAAGATTATACAGCTCAACTTGGTACTTCTTTAGGTACAAATGAAATGTATAGAGGTAATCAGTTTATACAATTCTTAAATAACAATAATTTTAAAGATTTTTTCGATAAGGTTAGGCCTAAAAATAATGATTTTAGTAAACTTTATAATCTATATGCTAATAATGATCTATTAACAGATGATTATGTAAATAATAAAGATGCTTTAATTTATAAAAAATCATTATATGATAAATCGATGTCTGATATTACAAGCATAGTTGAATTAGATAAGCGTTTATTAAAGGATGATATATCACCATCAACATTACGAGTAAAAGAATCACTTATGTGTGAAGATACTGCAGTAAGAGATGCCTTATTATTGAATAGTAGTGGCGATGTACTTGACTTACCAGTTATAAAAAACAGGATATCTAGTAATAATTTAGATATAGGGGTTAAAGCTGATTCAAAAAATAAATTTAAAAATAATCTTAAAAAAGCTTTAGATAATGCCAGTGATGATGAAGTTGACGATATGGCAAAGGAAATCTATAGCAACCCGAGACTTTCTAAAGCTATAGATTCTATAATAAATAATGCAAATAACAATAACTAATAAATCAGATTCAAATATAAATAATTTTGTTTATGGCTATTTAAGGTTACATATTTACGATTTATTTTTAAAATCTGTTAATAGAAGTAGATTAAAAGAATTTGATGAATTATTTAAAATTAATTCTTTCCACATTCTACAAGTTGCCATGAGTAATTTATTAATAACAAAAAATGGTAATTATGAATATTCAATAAAAATAAATAAAACAATAAAAATATACGGTGATTACATAACATCATGAATAAATATTATTACTTATGGCAATAGAGAAATAAAGGGGTATACTATATTGATAGATATATTTAAATATGTATCTGATAATATAGTTACATTATACGAGGGGTGATTAAATGGCGATTAGATATTATGATCAAGCATTGGTGGATAAGATAAAAGCATGAGTTAAAGATCCCAATATGGTTATATTATCACCATCTGATTCTACTAGGTTATTTCAGATGAGAGCAGATCAACAGAATGATAAACCGCTAACACTCCCAATGATTGCTTTATCTAGGGATAGCGACATAGAAATAATTTCAACTACTAAACGTGCACTAACTTACGATGGTAGTCATTTAAATAACACAGAAAAAGTTTCTAAGGTATTAAATGCTATTCCGATAAAACTAACTTATCAGCTTGATATATACACGAAGTACTTTGCAGAAGCTGATGAGTATGTAAGAAATTTTCTATTTAACTTTATAAATTATCCAAAAGTTAGTATAGAAATACCTTATAACAATGCAAATGTACTTCATACTTCCACAGTTTTAGTGGAATCAACAATATCTGACAGTTCCGACATCCCAGAAAGATTAATAAGTGGTCAATTTACTAGAATGACTATGCGATTAACTGTTGATGATGCATATATGTTTAGTGTACCATTTATGGATAACTGGAAAGTTGAAATTGGCGAAGTGAAAGTTTTAGATAAGTAAGGAGATAAAAAATGCCAAAAATTATCATTAACGAAGCAGAACGGCAAACATTTTCTAGCATTAATGCTACCGAAAATACAGTATTAGTGCCATTATTTTTAAGGGATACGTTTAAAGAGACTTATAAAACTGAAAAATTTACATCTAGGGATGAATTCGTAAAAAAGTTTATCGGACAGGCCTATGGTAGCACTACTGGTTCTTATGTAGCTGGCCCAGTAATTGATATATTTGATGATGGTGTATACGACCTAGAATATAGCTCAGCTTCTGAAGAAGCAATAAAAGTAGCAATAGGTACTGGTATTGAAAAAAATCAAGAGAATAAAGTTGTATCCCATAAAGATAAATCATATTTAATGATTTGTGAGTTATTAAGTGCTGGATTATCTGTAGTTGTAAAACCTTTATTCCATAAGGGATTTTTTAAGGATGATCATGAATTAATTGTTGAATTAAATAAATTAATTCGCGGTAACGCACAAAATAGTAGTACATCAAATACTACTGATCCAGGATTTAGTGGTGCTTATTCTGAATTCTATGATAAAAACTTATACAATATTAAATTTATAACTACTGGTGCTTATCCTAACATTTATGATATAGGTAAGAAGGCCATATACACAAATAAAGATGGTATTCCAACACATTGGTATCTTGATTTAGATGCTTCATTAAAAAATAGTGTAAGCTTCGATGGCTGTTCAGAAATTCTAGCCGAAATAGCAGAGAATAGAGGCGATGCCGTAGCTATAGTAGAATTGGATAAGAATTTACCAGTATCTGTTGAAACAAATAGTTATGAGCAGGGCGGTTCTGATGAAGAATCTAGTGAAGATACAGGTACCTCTGGTAGAGAGTTACTTTCTGTAAGTGGTTCTGAGGGTGAAAGCGAAGAAGTTACCCCTACTGTAATCTCAGATGAATGGGTTGTTGATGGCTATAATACTATAGAAGGTAGTGATCCAAATGGTACTATAATGTTAAAAGAATTTGAATGTGATTTAATGACTTTCTTAACAAATACATTAAGTGACCTAAGTAATTCTTATAATTATGCAGCTGCATTCTACCCTTGGGGATTATATAGTACTACTTCTGCTGGTATTACTACAATGAGACAAACTACGCTGCCAGCTGGGTTTGGTTATCTAATGTCTTATGGCAATAGTGTTAAACAAAATCCTGATTGGTTAGCTGCATCTGGTGTTATTAGAGGTGTTGTACCTGGTCTTATTTCTACAGTATACCAAGTAGGAGAGGCAGCTATGCATTTCTTACAGAATGAATCTAGCGATAGATATGGTGATAGTAAAACTAGAATGTGTATAAACCCTATTATGCAAATAGGTACATATGGTACTAGAGTATGGGGCAACAGAGTTTGTAAGCCGAACTTAGCTGAAGAATCCTATTTTGAATACTTAAATGTAAGAATGTTACTTTGTGATATTAAAAAGCAATTATACCATTCTTCATTAAGAATTACATTTGAACCTAATGATGATATTGCTTGGATTAATTTCAAGAAATTAAATAATACATTATTAGATCAAATGCAATCTGGCCGTGGTATTGAGTGGTACAGATGGTCTAGGATAATTGCAGATAAAAAAGCTACATTAAAAGCTGTATTAACAATTAAACCAATTGAAGCACTCGAATACTTTGATATAACAGTAAACTTAACTGATGCTGGTGAAGTTGAAGTTGAAGAAGCTTTAGTTTAATAATGGAGGTTATATAAATTATGGCAGATACTAAATATGGTACATATCATCTAGCGGATAATCCTACATTATACCAGCCTGTAAGACAAAACAACTTTAGGTTCATTGTTTCAGGGTTAGACAGGTTATTAAGAGTTGGTGAAAATCCAGATGATACAGATTCTTACATTACAAATGCTCAAGATGTTATCGATTTTTCAGTAATATCATTTGATCCGCCACATTTTACTCAGCAACCAATTGAAGTAAAACGTGGTAATAGTACAGTATACTACGCAGGTGTACCTACATTCTCCGACAAATCATTAGTAATTAACGATTTTGTTGGCGCAGATGGTAAGTCAGTATTACTTGCTTGGCAAGCTTTATCATACGATGTATATAGTGATACTATCCCTAGTTCAGATAAATATAAGGTAGATGCTACTGTTCTTGAATATTTACCTGATAATACCTTAGTTCGTTACTGGGATTTAAAGGGCTGCTGGATTAGTGGCCTTTCTGAAGATGGCTGGAATAGTGAGAATTCTGGTAAGAAAACTGTTACGGCTACAATAAGATATGATAGAGCTATGCCGCACTTACCTGACGATTTAGTTGGGGTTGTTGCTTAGTAATATATTTTGTATATTATTTCAAGGAGTAATAACTTATGGATAATATAACAATTCAAGAAGAATATAGTTTACCTTCAAGAGGTCAGTTATATGCTAAAAAATTTGACCCAGAAGTAAAACTTAGAAGTATGACTGTGGCTGAGGAAATGAAAAGATTAACATCCACAGAAAACCCTTATAAAACAATGTCTGAAATTATTGAGGACTGTTTAGAAACAAAATTACCAATCTCAGTTTATGATATGTGTCTCGGTGACTACCAGTACTTACTTCATAAACTGAGAGTGGTTACATATGGTCCTGAATATAAGGTATCTATAGCATGCCCATATTGCGGGGATATTTTTGAGCACACAATTAATTTGGATGAATTGGCTGTTCACGAATATACTGAAGATTTAAAAGATTTATTTGTTTTAAAATTACCTGTGACTGGTAAAACTATTGAGTTAAAATTCCAAACACCGAGGGATTTAGATACAATAGAAAAAAAGAAAAAACAAATGAAAAAACAATTCCCAGATATGAAAGAGGACCCTACATTACTGTTGAATATTGAATCTATGATTAAATCAATAGATGGTCAACCGGTAAATCCTGCTACAATTCAGGCATTTATTAAAAAATTACCTATGAGGGATTCTTCTTTAATATTAAAAAATGCTGAAAAAATAAATAGTAAGGTGGGTATTGACATTAATGTGAAGGCTACTTGCCCTTCCTGCAGCAATGATGTTAATACAACGTTTCGCTTCACAAGTGAATTTTTTAGACCCGAAATTAACTAGTGATGGGAAACCTTTTGGCCCACATAGATATAAGGAAATCGTTAAGGAGTGTTACTTAATTTCAAAAAATTGTAACACTTCTTATACAGATTTAATGAGTATAACTCCTATTGAAAGAGATTATTTATTGGAGTTTATATTAGATGAAGCTCAAAAAACTGAAGAGGCCATGAAAAAGGCCAAAGCTAATAGCAAATTTAATAATTATTAATAAGAATGGAGGTTGAGAAATTTATGGCTACTAATGAATCACGCGGTATGGATACAACAGGTTCTCAACCTTTTTCAGATTCTAGTAAATCATCTAGCGGTCTTCGCCAAACTAGTATAAATTTACGTAAAGAAAAAGCTAAGATAAAAGAATTAGAAGAATATAGAGCTAAGCTTGAAGCTGAGCTTCGAAAAAAATACCTGAATGATATTAAAAAGGCTGAGACTGAAGCAGATAAAAAACGAATAAGAGAAAATCTTGAATTAGAATTAGATAGTATAGAATTTGAATTCGAAGAAAGAAAAAAACGAGTAAAAGAACTTTCTGAAGAACTCAATAACGGATTAAAAGATAGTCTCAATTCTGACTCAATAAGTAATTTTATAAATTCTGCCATAGCTTCTGGTGTATCTAATCTAAGAAGTACAGTAGATTCAATTACAAATTCTTATATAGAAGCCAGAGACAAGATGGCTTATAATTTAAACGGCTATAATAGATCAATAAATGAAATTACTGATCACTTAACAAATTCTCTTACGCTTGTAAATACAGTAAATCATCAGAATGTTTTTAATAAGTTAACAGAAATGGTTGGCGAAGGCATCCTTTATAATGTTGAACAAAGAGCCTTTTTACAGTCACTAGCTGATGATTTAGGTATGATGTTTAATGCCACAGATGGCACATTAACAAGATTAATTAACATTCAACAAAAGGATTTATCTGCTAATAGAATGGCTATAGAAGCCAGTTTAAAAGAATTTTTAAATCAAAATTATAAAACATCACAATATATAAAAGATGGGTTTGTTGGAGTATCTAATTCCTTAATTGAAGCGCAATCTTTAATGACAACTACGACAGGCATGCAAATGGAAGCAACTGTTCAAAAGTGGCTTGGATCTATGTCAAGTGCAGGCATGTCTGAAAATACAGTTCAACAATTAGCACAGGCTATAGGCTATTTAGGTTCTGGTAATATATCAGCCTTAAATAATAATAACATGCAGCGATTACTTGTATTAGGCGCTGCTCAACAAAATCTTGATTATGGTAATCTTTTAAATGAGGGGTTAACATATAGGACTGTTGATAAATTAATGAGTGGTATAGTTGATTATATTGCTCAAATGGGCGAAGGCGCGACTAATGTTATTAAATCTGAATACGCTAGAATATTTGGTATAAATGTTTCGGATATAGCTGCAGCCGCTAATATAAGAGAAGCAACTAGAACTGAATTATTAAATACAGATATAAATAATTTATTAAATGATGTTGGTGGTTATATATCTGCAACGCATCAGATTAATAATTTAATAAGTAATATGCTGTTTGGGGCTGGTTCTGAAATAGCTTCATCCTTACCACGATACGCTTTATATAAAGGCTCTTCATTATTGTCTGATATGATTGCGAGTGCGATTGGCGAAACTACAATTTCCACACCGAGCATACTTGGTGCATTACCAGGGATTAATATTGAAGTTGGTAGTTTAATACGTGCTGTGCCGCTATTAACAGCGTTTGATATTGGAGATTTTTTTGGTGGGCTTAGTGCTAGTATTGATAATCTTACAGGATTATTAATGGGAAATTCATTTGAAGTAAGTGCATTTAACAGACTAGCTGAGCCTACTACATATGAAGATAAAAATACAGCTTCTACCCCTGATATAAAATCTTTATTAACAGGTGCTTTTGATGGTGTAAAAGATATGCTTGGCAATGCTACAACGAGTATAACTGAAGCTTCTAAAAGTACTTATGATAAAGTAACAAGTGTTATAGGTGGGTTGGCTGAAAGTATATCATCAATAGGTAAGCCTAAAGAAGCTGAGGAAGGTCCAAAACAATTTAAATTAAGTGGTGTTGCTGGTAATCTAGCAGAGTATCTAAGAAATTCCGGTCAAAATGTATCAGGGTCTATGGTGTTTAATGCAGATAGCTCTGATATGATTAAAAGCGTAAGAACAAGTGCCATGGATCTGGCTAAAGAAACAATGCTAGCTGACGAGGAAAACTATGGACCTAATGAAATATACGCTTTAATGTTAGATATTAAAGATGAAATACACGAATTACCAGCGCAACCTTTTATAACATATACAAGAATAGCAGAATCAGCAAACACAGTTACAATAGGAAATGATTTAACATATTTACAAGATATGGTAACGCTATCAGCTATTAACCTTCAAAATATATATTTATTATTATTATCAATGTCAACTGGGGATAGTGCTTATGCTAACGAAGGCAGTATTGATACCAGTAATTGGGAATGGGCTAATCCATTAGATTGGTTAGTTGATGTTAGTCAATTTGCTGGTGGTGGTGATGAATTAGCCACAGAATTTTAATGGTGATAAATATGAAATATAGATTTAATGAAACTAATAATATCACTGGATATATAAAAGAACTTCTAAAAGAATTTAATTTACCAACGTACAAAGTATATAGAGAAGGAAT
>OCTX012291974.1_pt1 | contig 85398 bp, 50 predicted proteins | sample 1539691 | NCBI WGS metagenome assembly OCTX01 (sample SAMN02144231, study PRJEB22623) | gut metagenome | biome: sheep rumen | host: Ovis aries | place: New Zealand
ATCCACGCTACCAGCGTTCGTTCTGAGCCAGAATCAAACTCTCAGAAAAAGATTTTCGAGATTTTCCAATTTGCTCTCACACAAACATCTTTCATGTTCCGCGTCTCTTCCGAACTCTCCTCTCGCGGAGAGATCCGTCAGAAACGCATCATCAAGCATCCGTTTTCAAAGATCGGCGCGGTTTTCCCGCGTGCCGTCCCTTGCGGGGCGAACGGTCGTGTATTATATCATAAATCGCGCATATAAGTCAATAGGGTATTTTTCGATTTTTTGAGAATCGGGCATCTGCGCCACCACCGTCGCGTCTAGAAGTAAATGCGGGATTCTATGCTTCTAGCCTTTCAGGCTTTCTAGCTGTCTAGGTTTTCTAGCCTTTCTAGAAGTCTAGGATGCTAGAAGTAAAGAAGGCTGGACTACGAAGTAAAGAAGGCTCGACTACGAAGTAAAGGATGCTGGACTTAGAAGTAAAGGAGGCTGGACTTGGCAGTCCAGGAGGCTGGACTACGAAGTGGAGGGAGCGCGTCTTTGTGTGGTTTTACCCGCGATTTGGACGCAAAAAGCGGCCGGTGACGGATTCTTTGCAGGCGGCGATGGCGGAAACCGGGCCTTCACAGACGAGATTGCCGCCCTGATCGCCGCCACCGGGGCCTAAATCGATAATCCAGTCGGCACAGCGCATAACGTCGAGATTATGCTCGATAACGACGATTGTGTTGCCCTGATCGCGCAGGCGCAGCAAGAGCTTCATAAGTTTGGCCACATCGTCGAAATGCAGCCCGGTGGTCGGCTCGTCGAGCAAATACAGCGTCCGACCGGTGCCGCGCTTGGAAAGTTCGGTCGCGAGTTTGATGCGCTGCGCCTCGCCGCCGGAAAGAGTTGTCGCACTTTGTCCCAGCGCGATATAGCCAAGTCCCACATCGACCAGCGTTTTCAGTTTTCTGGCCAGCGACGGGACCTTCTCGAAGAATCCATACGCCTCGGCGACGGTCATTTCCAGGACTTCGGCGATATTTTTGCCGCCGTAGGTGACCTCAAGCGTCTCGGCATTGAACCTTTTGCCGCCGCATTGTTCGCACGTGACGTAGACATCCGGCAAAAACGACATTTCAAGTTTCTTGAGTCCATCGCCGCCGCAAACCTCGCAGCGTCCGCCCTTCACATTGAAGCTGAAGCGTCCGGCGTCATAGCCGCGGGCGCGGGCGGACTCGGTTTTGGCGAAAAGCTGACGGATTTCGCCGAAAAATCCCACATAAGTGGCAGGATTCGAGCGCGGCGTGCGGCCGATCGGCGATTGGTCGATCTCGATTACTTTGTCGAAATGCTCCATGCCCTTGATCGCACGGTATTTGCCGGGTTCGGCCTTGGCGCCGTAGAAATGCTTCATCAAGGCGCGCTTCAGGGTTTCATCGATCAACGTGGACTTGCCGGAGCCGGAAACGCCGGTCACACAGGTGAACGACCCCACCGGGATGTGCGCCGTCACATTTTTCAGGTTGTGTTCCTGCGCACCGGAAATAGTCAGGAATGAGGGTCGAGGGCTGAGCGCTGAGCGCTGAGGGGCTTCCTCCTTCGCCGAGGCTGCGGAGGACAGGGCGAGGCTCGTGGGGACGACCGACTTGCGACCGGTGAGATAGTCGGCCGTGAGGCTCTCGGCCTTGAGCAGTCCCTGGTATGGACCTTGATACATGAGCCTGCCGCCTTCGCGTCCGGCGCCGGGGCCGAGATCGATTATGTAGTCGGCATTGCGCATCATCTCTTCGTCGTGTTCGACGATTACGACCGTATTGCCGCGGTCGCGCAGGCCTTTCAAAGTCGCGATCAGCCGTTCGTTGTCTCTGGGGTGCAGGCCGATGGTCGGCTCGTCGAGCACGTAAAGGACGCCGGTAAGGCCAGACCCGATTTGCGTCGCGAGGCGGATGCGCTGCATTTCGCCGCCGGAAAGCGTCGCCGACGCGCGGTCGAGCGTGAGGTAATCGAGCCCCACATCGAGCAGGAACTGGAGCCGGCGCGTAATCTCGCGCAGAATGTCGCGCATCCCCGGCCAGCGGTCTTCGCCGAGCGACTTGAAGAATGCGAGCGAATCTTTGACGCTCATCGCCATTACGTCGCAAATCGATTTATCCTCGACCGTTGCCGCCCGGGACTCCGGCCGCAAACGCGCCCCGCCGCACTCTGGGCACACCCGGAAATTCTGGTATGCCTCCATCTTCATGCGCATTTCGTCGTCTTCGGTCTCGTCGAGCCGCTTCTGCAAGGTGGCGATTACGCCTTCAAAAGGCTTGTCGACGCGCCGCCACGGCAAGTTCAAATCCTCCTTGAAGCCATGCATCAAATCGTGGCGGAATTTCGCGGGCAGTTCCGCGTACGGCGTGCGCAGCGAAACGCCGTTCTGGGCGGCGATGTGGTGGAGAACCTCCTTGTAGTAGAGGATCGACATCTGCCCCATGCGCCGCCACGGATGGATCGCCTCCTCGAGCGGCAGCGATTTGTCGGGGACGATAAGATCTTCGTCGAAGAAATAAAGCTGTCCGAGCCCGGCGCACTTGGGACAGGCGCCAAACGGCGAATTGAACGAGAAAGAACGCGGCTTCAATTCCTCGAAGGAAATCCCGCAGTCGATGCAGGCGTTGAGTTCGGAGTAGGTAGTGTCGTTCGCCTGGATGACGCCCTTGCCTTCTTTGAGCGCCAGCTCGACGGAGTCGGTAAGCCGGGTGCGGTCGCAGGGGATTGCCAGCCGGTCGACGACGATATCGATGTTGTGCGCCTTCTTCTTGTCGATTTCCGGCAGTTCTTCGATCGGATACGTCTCGCCGTCGATCCTCACCCTCGCGAAGCCATTGCGCTTGATGGCGGCGAAGATATTCTCGTGCCTACCCTTCTTGCCTTTCACGACCGGCGCATAAATCACGGTCTTGCCGGGCGTCTTGAGGATGGAATCGACGATCTGTTCGGCGCTCTGTTTGGTCACGCGCTTGCCGCAGTGCGGACAATGCGCCACCGCGACGCTGCCGTAGAGGATGCGCAGATAGTCGTGGATCTCGGTCACGGTCGCGACGATCGAACGCGGATTGCCGCCGGTGGTGTGCTGTTCGATCGAAATCGCCGGGCTCAAGCCCTCGATTTTCTCGACATCGGGCTTTTCAAGCCGGTCGAGAAACTGGCGCGCGTATGCCGAAAGCGATTCCACGTAGCGGCGCTGGCCCTCGGCGTAAAGCGTATCGAACGCCAGCGAACTCTTGCCGGAGCCGGAAAGCCCGGTGATGACCGTGAGCGAGTTGCGGGGAATGGTTACATCGATGCCGCGCAGATTGTGCATCCGCGCCTTGGTTATGACTATATCAGACATGGGATCAGGCTACTTGCCGACAACCTTGATTTCGTAAAACATGACGTCCTTGCCAGGTTGGATAAGGTCGAACCCAACCTCGCCGCCGGTTCCTTCTATCGTCTTGAGAAGCTGCCAGTCGGTCTTGGAGGATAAATCGGTCTTGTACCAGATTTCGTAGTTGAATCTGGCGTCGCTCGTGAACTTCACGCCGTCCGCAACCGATAGCGACGAAATATCCGGGGCGTCATCATCTGTCGGCTCGTCGCCGGCGGGCGTAGGCTCGTCGCCGGCAGGCGTCCACTTCACTTTCGATACCTTTATAGTTTTGTCGGTGCCGCTGTCGGCGCGCCAATAGACAATCACCGCGATGTTCGTCGATAGCGAAATCGCATACGCGCTGGCATCTGGAAAATAATCTTTTAGCTTTTTCTGCGTAGCGCCATCAGGCGAATAAGTGCTAATCCGCACATATCCGCTTCCGGTCGTGTCCCAATTGAACGACAAAGTGCCTTCTGCATTGGTGAGGATTGTCGTAAATCTTCCGCCGTCGGTCGCTTCGACAAAACAGTCTTCCGTGTTTATGGTCACCTTGTCGGTATATAAGTTCGGCACCTCAAATTCCAGATCGAAATTCTCAAGCGCGTAGTTTATACCTGGATAGCGCCAGACGGCATAAAGCGTATTGGTTGCGTCGGCCTCGGTCACCAGATTGGAAACTACCGCCTTGTCTGCATAGGCGATCTCGACATCTGGCGTTTCCGGGGCGGTTGCCGACTCCGACCAGCCGGCAAAACCGAGCAGCTTCCCTGGCGACTCAAATGTGGATGCAGGGAGCGTCACTTCCTTATCGTATACGGCATTGATCGCACCCATTTCGCCAGTTCCGCCATTTGCGTCAAAGGCGATCACATAATTGATGGGCGTCCAACTGGCCGTGAATGTGGCGTTGTCGGCAAGGGTGCAGGTCATATCGCCGGTTATCAAGTTGTCGCCATTCTTCCAACCGGTAAATTTATAGCCGGTGCGGGAAGGAACGGGGAGCGAACCATAGGTGCTGTTGTATGTGTATTCCCTGGTCGAATCGCCGTCATCGATTTCGCCGCCATTCGCATCGAACGTCACCGTATAAGTTCTCTCGCCCCAGATGGCGTAAAGATTCACGGTGTCGCCTGCCGTGCTCGTCAAATTGGCGACGGTCGCGCCATCGGCATAAAGCGCAGTCGTTGAATCGGAAGCATCGCCCCAGCCGTTGAAGCGATAGCCGGTCTTGGTATAGCCGAGCGTCGCAACCGTGGGCAAAGTGTATTCTTCGTCATACGTCAAGTTGGTCGAAACGGAACTGCCCGTTCCGCCATTAGGCAACAATCTAAGCGTATATGTGATTTCACCCCACTTCGCATAGAGCGTAGTATCATCATCGGTCAGATACCAAGCCTGAGCACTCGCGCCATTGGCTTTGTAATACTGAGTGCCGCCGCCATCGGGTTCGGTGTAATATCCGCCGAAGGCATAGCCATCGCGCGTCGGCATCTCCGCCGTAGGCATTGAACTGGCGTAAGTCGCCGTCACACTCCCCGTGCCGCCGCTGCCGCCCTGCTGATCAAGCGTCACCGTATAAGTGTTCGCCGTCCACTTCGCATAGAGTGTGGTAGAGGCAGCGTCCTTGTCCCAATCCTGCGCACTTGATCCGTCCGCATTGTAATACTTGGTGCCGTAGCCGCCTGTAGTAGTGAAATATCCGTCAAAGGTATAGCCAGTGCGCGTTGGAATGGTTATGTCTGGCATTGCGCTATCATAGGTTGCCGTCACGCTCTCCGTGCCGCCGCTGCCGTCTTGCTGATCGAATGTCACTGTATACTTGTTCGCCGTCCAATTCGCATAGAGCGTGGTATTGTAGGTCAAAGTCCATGTCCGCAAACTCGCGCCTGCGGAATTGTAATACTGTGTGCCGCCATTCTCTCCAGTAAAGTAACCGTCAAAGGTATAGCCAGTGCGAGTAGGGATGGTTGTTATTGTCGGTGGCTTCTTGTCGTATGTCGCCGTCACACTCGATAAACCGCCACTGCCGCCTTGCTTATCGAGTGTCACTGTATATGTGTTCGCCGTCCAATTCGCATAGAGCTTCGTAGTATCAGCTGTCTTGTCCCACTTCTTCGCGCTCAAACCACTGGCATAATAATACCTCGTACCATCACCGTATGTTGAAGTATAGTAACCTTCAAAGGTATACCCAGTGCGCGTTGGAATGGTTATTGACGGCATTGCGCTATCATAGGTTGCATACACACTCGCCGTGCCGCCCGATCCACTTCCATTATTGAATGTAACCGTATACACATTCGCCGTCCACTTCGCATACAAAGTCGTCATCGCAGTTTCGGCCCAAGCTTTCGCACTCGTGCCGTCCGCGTTGTAGTATTGCGTTCCGCTCCCACCTGTAGAAGTATAATACCCCCCGAACGTATATCCCTTCCGCGTAGGCATCTCCGCCGACGGCATTGCGCTGCCGTATGCCGCGCTTACATTGTCAGACCCTCCAGAACCGCTCTGCTTGTTCAGCGTCACCGTATAACTGTTCGCCGTCCACTGCGCATATAGCGTTGTCGCCGCCGTCTTGTCCCATGTCCTCACACTTGAACCGTTCGCGTTGTAGTATTTTGTTCCACCGCTCGTCGCGTCGTAATACCCCTGAAATGCATACCCCGTCCGCGTCGGCTTGGTGATTGCAGGCATTGCTGCGTCATATGTCGCGGTCACACTCTCCGTGTCGCCGCTGCCGCCCTGCTGATCAAGCGTCACCGTATAAGTCTTCGCCGTCCAATTCGCTTTGACGATGACCGGCGTGGAGGCGCTTCCCAAGGTAAAGGATGGGTTGTAATACTCCTTGCCTTGCAGGCTCTCCCCCGTCTCCGTTTTCCAATGCTGGAACGCATACCCGAGCTTTGCTTTAGGCGTGGGGAGCTCGACGCCAATAGGCCCGTCATCGCCTTCCGCTTCAGTGCCAGCCGCCGCTATCACATTGGTGGTATTCGCCACCGGATCCACAAACCAAAACTCCCGTGCCGGACGGATAAGCGGAACAATGTGATAGCGCGGATAGCCACTACCCTTGATTTGTGAGAGCGTAAATTTGTTGGTGTTTGCCACTAGGTTGCTTACATCTGGCCCCGTTTTAGGATGCGATGCATACAAAAAGCCATACGAAACATAACCGGAAGGAGGAACAATCTTGACCCCCAAATCCACCCCGCCAAGATTATTACCTACGCCGGAGTAAATCCACGAGGCGCGGCTTTCCGTGGTTGCGAACGACAAGTCTCCGCTCGATATTAAAAGGTCTTTCGCGGTAGGTGCTCCACTATACTCCCATACATTTTCAGATGTATAAAGATTGGTTATCGACGCAATCTTCAGATCGCTAAGCACAACCGTTTCCGTGGCATTCGTGAATTCAGACGTAATGAACGAGCAGAGGTAATTAAAAGTTCTACCATAATTTTCGTCGAGACTCTCCACCGTCATTTTGTAATTATAAGTCAATTCCGCATTTGCGGAGAGCAGAATTGCGGCGATGGGAATAAATGCGGCAAGTCTCAACTTCATATGCCTACCCCCCTTATTCTAGCATTAAATGCCTTTATTCTTGAGGTCGAGCGCGAGGATGAATTCGGGGTTGGACTTTGTTTTCTTGAGCGAATTGAGGACCGACTTCATGGCGTTTTCCGATCCCGCGCCGGCGAGGACGCGGCGCATCGCCCAAGTCTTCTCCAGTTCCATCGGCTCGAGGAGCAGATCTTCCTTGCGGGTGCCGGACTTGTCGATATCGATCGCCGGGAAGATTCGCTTGTCGGCAAGCGAGCGGTCGAGGACGAGTTCCATGTTGCCGGTACCCTTGAACTCCTCGAAGATCACCTCGTCCATGCGCGAACCGGTATCGATCAGCGCGGTTGCGAGGATCGTGAGCGAGCCGCCGTTTTCGATATTGCGCGCCGCTCCGAAGAAACGCTTCGGACGGTGCAGGGCGAGCGCGTCGACGCCGCCCGTCAGAATCTTGCCGGAATGCGGCTGCACGGTGTTGTAGGCGCGGGCGAGACGGGTTATGGAGTCGAGCAGTATCACGACATCCTTGCCGTTCTCCGCCTGGCGCTTGCTCATCTCGATCACCATCTCCGCCACGTTCACATGGTGCTGGGGCTCTTCGTCGAAAGTGGAGGAAAGAACCATCGCCTTGGTGTTGCGCTGCATGTCGGTCACTTCCTCGGGACGTTCGTCGACGAGCAGAATGATGAGGATCGCCTCCGGGTGGTTGGCGGATATGGCGTTGGCGATTTTCTGGAGGAGCACGGTCTTGCCGACGCGCGGCGGCGCCACGATGATGCCGCGCTGGCCAAAGCCGATAGGCGTAAAGATGTCGATTACGCGGGTTGAGAGCTCTTTGGCGTCGGTCTCGAGGATGATGCGGCGATCCGGGAAGATGGGAGTAAGGTTTTCAAAGTGGACGACGCGGGCGGCGACGGACGGCTCTTTGCCGTTTACGCGCTGGACGGCACCCAGACAGAAGAAGCGGTCGCGGTCGCGCGGATCGCGGATCGGGCCTTCGATCACGTCGCCGGTCCTGAGCGCGTGGCGGCGGATCTGCTGCTGGGTGACGAAGACATCCTCCGGACAGGCGAGGAAGTTGTTCTTGGCCGACCGCAAAAAGCCATGCCCCTCGCGGACGATCTCCAGACAGCCGCTGGCGAGCACCGCGCCGCCGCGCCGCAGGTAATCGCGAATGGCGGCGAAGATAAGTTCGTGCGGACGGTATGCGCCAAGTTCCTCCGGGTCGGCGCCGGGCATCATGCGGACGACAATGTCCTCCGCGCGCCAAGTCTGGATATCGGAAAGCCCGTATTCGGGAAGATCGGGATTGCGGTTCGGGTTGGCGAGGATCTCACTCTCCTGGGAACGCGGCTCGGTCGGCAGCGGCGCGTTCAGCAAGGGATTGACGCTCTCTTCGCCATTCGCGCCGCGGATCGGGGAGTTGTTCGACTTCTGCTGACGCGGCCTGCCGGCGCCGGTGAAATTCTTGCGCGGCGGCACCTTGCGCGGCGGCTGGGGCTTTGCTTTCTCCTGCGGCTCCGGATTGAGTGCACCGGCGAATACGTCAAACTCGTTTTCCATTTTCGATTTGCTCCTTGAGAAAAGAAACCATGTCTGCCGCCGCGCGGCGCAAGGCTTCAGGCCCGGCATCATTGCGCACGACATAATGGGATTTTTTCGCCTTCAGCTCCGCCGGCAGCTGCGCCGCCAGCCGGGCCTCGGCTTCCTCCTTGGAATATCCTCGGAGGTGCGTCATCCGGTCGGCTTGTGCAGCCCTTTCCGATATGACGGTGCATATTATATCATATTTTCCTTCCCAATGCAATTCGAAAAGCAAAGGAATTACGACGAGCGAAATGCGCCCGGCGGTGCACGGATGTCCGGCGTGGAACTTTTCGATCTCCGCCAGAATCTGCGGATGGAGGCGGGCTTCGAGCGCCTTGCGCTTGGCGGGATCCGCGAAAACCTCGGCGGCAATGCGCCGGCGCTCGGCAGGATCGGGTATGAGCGAATGCGCCACATCGTCGGCATCGAGAATCTCGACGCCAAGTTCTTTCAGATAAGACGAAAGGAGGGATTTGCCCGAGGCAATCCCTCCCGTGAGACATACTCTCATGAGTCTGTTCAGTTCTCCGAAACCGCAGGCGCGGCCTTGACCTCCGCCTCCGACTCGTCGCCCGCGCCCATCGACACCTCGCGGCCGTGGACATCCACCAGACGGGTCGTCACGAAAATCAGGAGATTGCGCTTGGTCGTCTGCTCGGCGTGCGAACGGAAGAGCCGCCCGATGAACGGCAGATCGCCCAGGAACGGCACCTTGTCGTCCATGGCCTTGCGAGCCTCGGTGATGAGACCGCCCATGACGATCGTCGCGCCCGGGAACATCGAGACCGACGACGTAATGTGGCGCGTATGGAAGAACGGCTGTTCCATCGGTGCTTCGTAGTAGGTCATGTTCTCACCGCCCGAAGACGAGAGCGAATTCATCGCGTTCATGGCGGATTCGGTGGCGTTATTGACTATCGTCTGCTTGGTGTCCGTAGGCAGCGTGGCGCCGACGGTATCGATCAACCCGGCGAGAGACTCGAAGATTTCGCCAATGCCCTGGAAACTTTCGAGCGAGCTGGAGTTGCCGGAATAAGGAATCCTCATGCCGTAGTTCTTCCAGGTAGGCTCGTCGACCACCTGGGCGTCGAGCACGAGATCGATGAGGTTGCCGTCGTCGGTCAAGGTAGGCGTGACGGTAAGGATCACGCCCACTTCGCGCATCGTGAACGACTGCGGTTCGACGACCGCGAGCACCGCAGACTGCGAAGACGAATTGCCGGAACCGGAAGAGCTGGAGCTCTGGAGCTGGACATCGTAGTCGGTCGGGTAGATGAACTCGGTCACGACCTTGATCGTCGCTTCCTCGCCGGGCTTGGTGAGCACCTTGGGCGCGGAGAGGAGGTCGGTATCGCTGCGCTGCGAGAGCATGTGGAGGATCATCGAAAGATCCGCGCTGCCGAGGAACGCATTGACGCGCATGAACTGGTCGTTCGTCGATTGCCCGGATCCGGAGATGTGGTTGCCGGTAGTCGAGAGATAACGGTTGCCGTTCTGGTAGTCCGAAGTGCCGCCGAATGCGTTTACGCCCATATTGGAACGCATGCTCGACGTACTGCGGGAAGACGAGCTTGATGTCGCGATCGCCGTATTTCTGCTGCCGGCGCCGGCGTCGGTGCCGCTGGAGCCGGAGACGGAACTGCTGCTGCTGCTGGACGAGGAAGAAGACGAAGACCTCACCCAAGCGCCATCTGACCACTGGCCGCTCTTAACGCCCGCCCAACGCCCGAGCTTACTGGTGTTGAGCGTATAGTCGCTGTTGAGAATCCACTCGAAGCCGAGGGAGTTGAGGTCGTCCTGTTCGACTTCCACGAAACGCGTTTCGATTTCGACGAGCTTGGGATCGGCGTTCATTTCGGTAAGCGCCTTTTCAAGTTCGGCGAGGTTGTCGTAGGTGTTCTTGACGCGGAGCTTGCCGATCGTCTTGATATACATGATCGACGAACCTTCCGGCCACTCGACGCCGAGGAGCGTGAAGAATTCCTTCCAGTCGCGCTCCTGATTCTCCTCTTCTTCGTCGTTGCGGCGCGCAGACCTGCCGCCGAAACCTGCCGACTGCATTTCCTTCATTTCGCTGGAAGCGGTACCCATGCGCTCCATGAACGCGGAAACGACGGGGTAGCTGCGGGTGATCATTTCATCGGTGGACATGCCCTTGGGCATTACCATGATGACCGTGCCCTGAACCTTGAACTTCCAGTTTACCTGATCGCAGATGAGTTTCAAGGCGTCATACAGCGAAAGGTTGTCCGCACCGATCATCTTCATCACCGGCACGCCGCCGACCGCCGGTCCTTCCGGCGTTTCGTTGTCGGTCGAGCTGAAGTCGTCGCTGTCTTCGCCAGACTCTTCGGCCGTCTGCAGGGTAAGATCGTTAGGCGTCCTGACGACGAAGTTGAAGCCGCGCTGATCGAGCGGGAGATCGGGACGGTCGAAATCCTTGGACATCTGGCGGAAGGTATCGACGGCGTCCAGAATCGTCGACGGCGCCTTGAACTCGATATGCGGCAGGCGCATTTCCTTCATGCGGCGGATGATGGACTGTTCGATGGAACGCTCGGGATCGTCGCCGAGGGCGCTCTTCACCGTGGTGTTGCCCACTTCATCGAGCTTGCGGGCGTTGGGCGCGTACACCGGGCGCCAGGCACGGTCGACATCGGCGATCATGCCGTCGCGGGCGACCTGGAATTCCTGGCCGAGAATCAGTTTGCGCTTGGCAATGATCGCCGCGCGCAGGCGGATCGCTTCCTGGTTGTACTTGTCGTTGACCAGCACGAGTTCGCACTCCTCGAGCGCCTTGTCGATCTCGCGGACGGCGAGCAGTTGGCGCGCACGGCGCAGATGCCTGCGGTTGGTTTCGCGCTGCGCCTTGAAATCATCGTCGTTGCGGCGATGCTTGATGGAAGAATAATCGATCTTGTTGGCGTTGGGGTCTTCGGCGGAGAGCCAGATTTCAAGCTGCTTGCGCGCCTTGGGGTGGCGCATGTCCACGGCCTTCTCCATAAGCTTCATCGCGCGGTCGCGGCGGCCGGTCATCTCCTCTTCCATGGCGGCGCGATAGAGACCCTCGGCGATGCCCTGTTCGCATTCCTTGCGGAGCGGCTTGGAAGCGGGACGGTCGTTCAGGAGGCGAAGCGCGATGCCGTAGTGGCGGGAGGCCTCGGTATATTCCTTGTTGCCCATGCACTCGCGGGCCTCGGCGATTTCGCGCAACGCCTGCTTGTCGTAGGCCTCGCGGCGGAGTTTCTCCGTAGCGCGGATGGAAGCGATAAGTTCCGCGTCCTTCGCGGGAACGGCAGTCGCCGGAGCGGGCTGGGGAGCGACAGTCGCGGCGGCGGGAGCAGGCTCGGCGGCGGCAGGCGTTTCTCCAGCGGCAGGGAGCACTTCCGCAGAGAGTTCGTCGAGCACCGAGAGCGCACCTTCAACCTGCTCGTCCGTGACGGCGTCCTCGACCGGCTCTTCGGCCGCAGGCTCTTCAGCTGGAGCAGGCTCCTCATCAGCCGCAGGTTCCTCTTCCGCTACCGGCTCTTCATCGGCGGGAGCAGGCTCTTCTTCCGCCGCAGGCTCTTCAGCTGGAGCAGGCTCCTCCTCGGCGGGAGCAGGTTCCTCTTCCGCTGCAGGCTCTTCCTCCGCGGGAGTTTCCTCGACCGCAGGTTCCTCGTCGGCGGGAGCAGGCTCTTCAGCTGCGGGAGTTTCCTCGACCGCAGGTTCCTCGTCGGCGGGAGCAGGCTCTTCAGCTGCGGCAGGTTCCTCCTCGGCGGGAGCAGGTTCCTCTTCCGCTGCCGGCTCTCCCTCTGCAACAGGAGTTTCCTCGACCGCAGGTTCCTCGTCGGCGGGAGCAGGCTCTTCTTCCTCCGCGGACGCCTCATCGGCGGCAGGAGAGACATCCTCTTCCGCGGCGGGAGCTTCCTCCGCCGATGCCTCTTCAGACGCTGGCGCGGCTTCCCCGGCAGCCGCGCCTTCGCCAGTGCCGAGCACTTCTCCCTCCAGATCTTTAAGCAAATCGTCCAGATCATCCTGGGCAATCGCACTGATGCCGCAGGCGACGAAAGCCATCGTCGCGACGACGGCGGTGAGGCGCTTTATGTTTCGCATAATGACCATTGCTCCCTTGTTGATATGCATATTATATCAAAAATCAAATTACTGTTCAAGTGCTTCCAAAAGTTTTTTCGTGCCCAGCGTAGAGTGCTCGAGCAGCACGCGCACGGCATTGCCTTCCTTGCGGATGGACTTGACCACATGCTTTTCGCCGTTGAGGTCGATGGTATCGCCGACGATGACATTGAACTCGCGCGTTTCGCCGAGCTCGAAGACGATCGTCGCCTGGACGTCTACCATCTGCAGTTTGCGGTCGCCCACCGTAAGCACGATTTCCTTGTTGTCGGACTTGCGCACGACGGTCGCGGTGGAAGTATCGACCATCTTCTCCATGCCTCTGCCGCTGGCGATCGCACGCTTCTCGCTCTTGGCCTCGTAGCTCTTCACGATGTAGCCGGTATCGCCAATCTCTTCTCCGGTGACCGGAGTGTAGTGGACGCCCTTGCGGTTGTAAGCCTTGTCGAACTTGGTGGGATTGATGAACTTGAAGCGGTGCCCGGCGGGAATCTTGATGGCGCTGTCGAAGTAGAACGGCAGCTTGGTCTCCTTGAGCGGAAGCTGCAGGCGCAGATAGTTGGAGTAGGGCGCATGGCTCTTGGCGTCGGTAGGATCGGTGCCCATCGCGAACTCTTCGGCGTTGGTGAAGAGATCGCCGTCGGTATCGGCCTGGGCGTCGGAGAGGTCGTTGATGTTAAGGCCGTAGCGCTTTTCCCAATCGTCCGGAAGGCCGTCGCCATCGGTATCGTATACGATCGGCTTGTCCTCGGGCTGGGCCTTCTTGCAGAACGGGCAGATTTTTTCCGCGGTGGGGATCGGCGCGGCGCATTCGGCGCAGCGGATGCGGCGCTCGGACGCGAGGAAGCTGGCTTCCTTGTCGGCCACGACCGGGAGCTTGAACGGATCCTTGGTGATGCGCGTCATGTAATGGTACGGTTCCATCGAGACCGGTTCGACGCCGGAAGGGGCGTCGGCAGGGATTGTGGGCGTCACGCCGTCGATGCGAACTTCATCGCCGCCCAGCGACATGAAGAAGACGCCGCCGGCCAGCGCCAGCACACCGACCAGCAGCACGACGATTTCGTAATGCGCGATGAAGAAATTCTTTTTGTTTGCAGAGGCGATTGCCATGGTCAGTCCTCCTTTTCCGACGCAGGCGCGCCGAGCGACTTGAAATCATAGATCTTGACGGTCATGCCCACTTTGAGGAGCGACGCCTTCAAAGGATCGGTGACTAACTGCCCCTTCTTGGAGATTTCGTCGTCGTCATCCTGCTGTTCCTCCTCCTGGACGAATGCGGCGCGGCGGCCGCGGCCGCGGCCGCGCGATGCCGGCTGGACGGCTTCGGTCTTTTTCTCGCCGCCGAGCGCCTCGAGCAGATCGTCCTTTTCGCGCACGAAACGGAAATCGTCGACGACGCAGAAGCGCTCGTTCACCGCGAAGGAATTCAGCGTCGCCACGAGTCCGGCGGGACGGGTGAGGAATTCAACCGCCATCACCGTGACGTCAGGTTCGTCGTCCGACTCCTTCTGCTGCGCGACCTCCCTCTTGGGCTGACGGCGGTTGCGGCGGTTGGCGTTGCGGCCTTGCTGGGCTTCCTCCGCCTTCGGCGCCGCGCTTGCGCCCTCCTTGATCGTAATGGAAACCAGTTCGTAGATGCCGGAGTTGGCAAGCGTGGAGACGACTGTCGTCACATCGTCCCACTGGCGCTGAAGCTTCTTGAGATCCGCCGCCGGCGGCATTGCGCCATCAAGGATGTATTGCTGGAAGCCGAACGGGAAACCGGCCTTCACCAGTTTGCCTTCAACGCCGCCCGGAAGTTCGGAAAGCCGGTGGGCCTCCGCCACCATGAACTGCTTGAAGGCCGCTTCGCTGGTAGGCTCGAACTGCTTGTCGCCGCGCACGGCGAGCGCCTGAGCCTCCACGGTCCATTCGGCATACGCCTTGCGCTGCTCCTCGATCGCATCGACCGAGGATTTCACCGGCTTGACCGCCGCCTTCACATGCTTGACGATCGCATCCCTCATGGTCTCAAGCTCTTCGCGGGTCTCGTCCTGCTGTGATAATCCGTCCCAGATGAGATAGGCGAGCACCAGCGCCGCCACGCCACACACACCGCCGATCGCGGCGAGAATTATCTTGGTCTTGTTCATTTGAATTTGATCTCCACGGTGAACTGTTCAACATTGCCGTTGCGGCCGATTGCCTTCATATCGCTGATCTTCACGTCTTCATCCTCGATCAGCTCCTTGCGTCCCTTGAGCTTGGACACGACGATTTCCGACGCCGTGCGCTGCTTGCCGCCGTTGGCCTCGGCATCGCTCTTCACGAGCTCGTCGAGTTTGTCCTTCCAGCCGCGGATCGTCACCTTGTTGCCTTCCCAGCTTTCGATCCACATTCCCGGCGCCAGCGCCAACTCGACAAGCCGCATCCTGATTACGGTCTTTTCGCGGTCGAAGAGCAGTGCGCCGATCTTGTCGGCCTCCTCCTTGGCGGCGGCCACCGCCTTTTCGCCCGCCGCGATCTTGGTGGCGAAGCTCTTGTAGGAATTGACCTTGGCTTCTTTGCGCTCAAGTTCCGCGACCAAGGCGTTCTGCTCCTTGTTCACGCCCAAAAGCATGCAGACGAGCGCCGCGACCACCATCGCGCCGCCGGCGGCGACGAGAGGAATCTTCGCCTTCTCGGCCTTGGCCTCGATAATCGCCGGAGGAATAAGGTTGATGTCGAACGGCCCGGCCTTGATCATGTGCACGGCCACGCCGGAAGCCGAAGCGAGCATCGCGGTATCCGCGCCCAGCTGGTCGGCATCGACCGCGCCGCCGACGCCGATCCTTTCGAAGGGATTGAGGAATGCGACCTCGATGCCCAGATTCTCGGCGAAGAAAGTGTCGATCTGCGGCAGGAGCGCAGTGCCGCCGGTAAGATAGAGTTTGGTGGGGGCGGAGCCGCCCTGCTGCGAGCGGTAGAAGTTGACCGAGCGGCTGATCTCCGCATGCAGACGAGTAAGCACCGCGCGGCAGACCTTGGAGATGCGGTCGGCCACTTCGTCTTCATCCTCGACGACGCCGCCCTGGCTCACATAGCCCTTCTCGAGCTTTGCCTGCTCGGCCTCGACCGAGCCCACGCCCAGCGCCTGGCCGATGTCGCGGTTGATGTTGTTGCCGCCGATCGGAATGGTGCGGTTGTAGAGCTTTTCGCCCTCGGCGATGACGAGGCTCGTCGTCTTCGCGCCGATGTCGAGCATGATGACCGGGCTGCCGTCGTCGCCGTAGACGTAGCGCATCGTGTTCGTGGCGGCGATCGGCGCGACATCCACGAGGACCGGATTGAACCCGAGTCCGGAGAGCGCGCCGGTAATGCCTTCGATCTGTTCGAGCTTGGCGGCGACGATCATCACCGACTTGTCGCCGTCCTCGGTGTCGCCCAGGATCTGGCGGTCGCAGACCATCTCGTCGATCGGGAACGGGATGTTCTGCTCCACTTCGTAGCGCACCATCTGCTCGAATTTATCCATGCCGCCGGCCATGGGAATCGCCGCGAAGCGCGGAAACACCATCTGTCCGGATACGGACACGGCGATATCGCCGGGCTTGATCCCCTTCTCGCGCATGATCTCGCCGATCGCCGGCGAGAGGATCGCATCGGCGTTGCCCGAATCAAGCGGCGCGGCGAGCTGCGCAATCCCGTATTTGAGGAGCGTGAGCGAATCCTTGCCGCTTTGCTCGAACTCGGCAAGCGCGACGCGCGAGGCTCCTATGTCGAGAGTGAGAAGTTTCTTGCCCATGGCGAATGTCCTTAACTTGAAGAAGTGTTACTGGATTACGAGTTCGTAGTCGTTGGGGTTCACGAGCGCCCAGATGGTCTTGGAGCGGTCCTGCAGTCCCTGACGGCGCTCGATCATCGGCTCGCCGCCCTGCTTGGCGTCCATGATGCTCTGGTCTTCCCAGAATTTCTTGTGCGCATCGATGCCCTTGATTTCGCTGAGGGCGTCGCCGGTAATCTCGTTGCCGCTGGAGTCGCTGATCACGAGACCCACTGCCTTGGGCTCGCCGTACTGCTCGAGATAGGAAGGATGCAGGCATACGGAGGCAGCATGGGTGCCGCGCGGAATATTCGCATACGAAACGGTCTGGGTGAAGTAAGAATAGGGCGGCATCTTCGACTGGCCTTCCTTGTCCTTGGCGGTGGCGCTCTTCGTCTCCAGAAGGACATGCCAGGTGAACGTCAGCTGGTCGATGCACTTGTCGGTCGTGGAGTACTTGGATTCGAGCACGATCCACTGGCGAGGCTTGCCGTTCCAGGCCTGGCCGAGGACCGAGCCGCCGTTGATGCTGGGCGCGGCGAGCGTCGCCTGACGACCGAGCTTGGGATACTGCTCCACATGGACTTTCACTTTGGAACCGGCAGTCTCGCCATCGTCGGCGGCGGCAGTTGCGGCGGCACGGCGACCGGTGCGCGTACGAGTGGTGGTAGGAGCGGCCTCGAGCGCAATCGCGCACGCCGCGACAATTCCTGCTATCATCAATTTCTTCATGTCTTCGGTTCCTTTCTTTCGCTTTAAAGAACTTTCATTTTAGGCAGATCCTGAATGTCCACGATACCGACGGCGCGGCCCTCCTGGTCGCACACGGGCAGATCGTCGATGCGGCGCTTCTCGAAAATCTTCAGAAGCTCGGCGGCATAGACGTCGTTGCGGACGAAAAGCGGATTCTTGGTCATGTAGTCGGTAATCGGCCCGGCGAGCACATCCCGGCCGCCGGAATTATTGCTCATCACGCGGCGGAAGTCGCCATCGGTGAAGATGCCCAGAAGCCTGCCGCCCTCGCCGGTCACGACGGCGGAGCCGCTCTTCGCCTTGGTCATCGCCAGGAGCGTCTGGAGAACCGTGGCCTCTGGCGGCACGGCGGCGAACCTGTCGCCGGTGCGCATGATGTCCGTAACCCGCATCACGAGCGCACGGCCGATCGCCCCGGCGGGATGGTTCATCGCATAGTCCTCGATCGCAAACTGCTGGCAGTCGATCATCACCATCGCGAGCGCGTCGCCCATCGCCATGGTGGAGGTGGTGGAATTCGTGGGCGCCATCCCGAACGGACACGCCTCCTTCCCGCACGGAATCTCGATATGCACGTCCGAAAGCCGCGCCAGCGTCGATTCCGGATTGCGGGTCATCGAGATCACCTTGAGACCGTGGCGGCGGATCGCGGGGATGAGGCGGTTTACTTCGTCCGACTCGCCGCTGAACGAGAGCGCGATGAGCACGTCCTTGGCGCTGACCATGCCGAGATCCCCGTGCATCGCCTGCACGGGATTGAGCACGATCGAACGCGTGCCGGTGGAGGAGAAGATCGCCGACATCTTTTCGGCGATGTGCAGGTTCTTCCCCACGCCGGTCACGACGACGATGCCGCCGTCCTTCTGGGAGGCGAGCATCATCTCGATCGCCTTGACGAACGATGCGCCGAGCGAGGCGGAGGTTTTCTTCAAACCTTCGATTTCGACGGCGAAGACTTCCTTCGCCCGCTCAAGCATTTTTTCGCCCGTCATTGTTTGGTGGCGCTCTGAAGCAGGGTTACGCAAATGGTGCCGACGATATCCTCGGCCGAGCAGCCGCGCGAGAGGTCGTTCATCGCCTTGGCGAGGCCCTGGAGATTCGGACCGATCGCATCCGCCTCGCCGAGACGCTGGGCGATCTTGTAGCCGATATTGCCGGCCTGGAGATCCGGGAAGATGAAGACGTTGGCATTGCCCTGGATTTCGCCGCCCGGATTCTTGAGTTCGCCGACGGCCGGAACGATCGCTGCGTCAAACTGCATTTCGCCGTCCATCTTGATGCCTCTTTCGGCAAATACGGGACGGGCGAGCTCCACGGCCTTCTGCACCTTCTCGACGAGGTCGCCGGCGGCGGAGCCCTTGGTGGAGAAGGAGAGATACGCCACGCGCGGCTCGTTGCCGGTCAGATCGCGGTAGGTCTGGGCGGTGGCAAGACCGATATCGACGAGCTGTTCGGCCGTCGGGTTGGGAATTACGGCGCAGTCGCCAAAGGCGAGAACACTGTCGCCAGAAGGCGTGGGGCGCTTCAAATCCATGATGAAGCACGAAGAGGCGGTCTTGACGCCCTTCTGGGTGCCGAGCGTATGGAACGCGGCGCGGAGCATGTCGCCCGTGGAGGCGATGGAACCGGCGACAAGACCGTTCACCCGGCCGAGCTTCACCATCATGCCGCCGAAGTAGATGCGCTTGGTGCGCAGCGTCTTCTGCGCGGCGGCGAGATCGATGATCTTCTGCTTCTCTACGGGTTTCTTCGACTCCTTGGCGTTCCAGGCCTCAAGGTAAGCCGTCTCGAGTTCGGCATCGCCCTGGGTGTAGTCGATCGTCTTGATGCCGCGGTCGGCAAGCTTGAGTCCGGCCTTCGCTTCGGCGGCGGCGATCTCTTCCGCCGTGCCCAGCACCACCGGCGTGCAGATCTTGCGGTCCACGCACGCGCAGGCCGCCGTTATCACACGAGCATCCATGCCCTCCGGAAGCACGATCGTGCCGTTCAATGCAGAGGCTTTTTCGATAATAGTCTTGATGGCGTTCATAATTCTTCTGTATTTTCCGATTCTTCGATTTATCGATTTTCCGATTGCCCGAAATCACCCCAGCACCCTGACCGTATCCTGCGCGATCATGAGTTCTTCGTTGGTGGGGAGGACGATGACTGGAATCTTGGAGTCCTTGGTGGAGATGACGCCGGTCGCGCCGCGCGTCTTGGCGTTCGCCTTCTTGTCGAGCTTCACGCCCAATGCGCCGAGCCGCCCGACGACCCGCTCGCGGCCCTCGGCGGAGTTCTCGCCGATGCCGCCGGTGAGGATGATCGCATCCGCCCCGCCGATCACGGTGTTGTAGCCGCCGATGTACAGCGCCACGCGATACGCCCACATCTCCAGCGCGAGTTCCGCGTTCCTGTCGCCCTTGGCGGCATTCGTGCAGATGTCGCGCATATCGCCGCCCTTGACGCCGCTGATCGCCTGCAGACCGGACTGCTTGTTGAGCATCGTGTCCATCTCCGCCGGCGTCTTCTTCTCGCTTTCCATGAGCGAGAGCACCGCGGCGGCGTCGATGTCGCCGCAGCGCGTGCCCATCACGAGACCGGCAAGCGGAGTGAGCCCCATCGTCGTATCCACGCATTCGCCGTTCTTCACCGCCGCGAGCGAGGAGCCGTTGCCGAGGTGGCAGGTGACGAGGTTCACCTTGCCGACCGGCTTCTTGAGCAGCTTCGCCGCCTCCTTGACGATGAACTTGTGGCTCGTGCCGTGGAAGCCGTATTTGCGGATGCCGTACTTCTTGTAGAACTTGGGATCGATCGCATACAGAGCCGAACATTCCGGCATCGTCTGGTGGAAGGCGGTGTCGAACACGGCGACATTGGGAACGCCCTTGAAGATCTTCTGGCACGCTTCGATGCCGCCGAGGTTGGCGGGCATGTGCAGCGGGCCGAACTTCACGAGCTTCTTGCACTTGGCCATGTTCTTGGAGTCCATCTTGACGGAGTCCTTGAAGACTTCGCCGCCGTGGAGAACGCGATGGCCGATGGCATCGATGTCCTTGGGATTGCCGAGATCGGCCACGACCTGCTTCAAGGCCTCGGCGTGGTTGGCGGGGCCGCCCGCGCCGATACGCTCCACAAGGCCCTTCGCCAGACGGGTGTTGGTCGTCATGTCGAAGAGCTGGTATTTGAGCGAACTCGATCCTGAATTGACTACGAGAACCTTGCGGATTTCCTTTTTCATTATGCTTTCTTTCTTCTTTCTTTTATTGCGCGAGCTCGATCTTGAAGAACCGGGCGCCGGACGCCTCGGCCGGGAGCGGGTACTCGATGGTTCCGCTGCTGGAACCAACTTCAACCGTATCCGTGACCTCGGCAACCGTCCATTCGGCGTCGCTCAGGCTCGCCTTGTAGAGAACCTTGACATCGAACGTGACATTGCCGCCGCCCACGACATAGAACGCGGTCGCTTCCGAATCGGCGCCGAGCGTTTCGACTTCGCTCGTATAGCCGATCTTGACGGTCTTGGCCGCCGTATCCACATCGAGCGAGGTGATGGCGACCACCGAAGAATCGGAAATCGTCTCCGCGGCGGCCTTGGCCTCTTCGAGCGTATCGTAGCCCAGCGCCAAGGCGGCGATCTTCGGATGCGAGAGCGTATCGACGAGCTGCGACGCCATTGCGCCGGTGCTCGGTCCCGTGCTCGCCGACATCTTGGCGAGCAGTACCGGCGCCATGCCGCTGGTCACCGTTCCGGCGCCGCCGCTGGAGAGGGTCGCCAGCGCGGTGCTGTAGCTGATGCCGAGCCCCATGCCGTCCGTCGTGACATTGAGCGGATTGTTTGCCTTCCAGCTGCCGTCGGCCTGCTGCGCGGCGGTGGCCGTGGCATACTCGTAGGCGTCGGGCACGCTGTTGCCGTTCGTATCGGCGTCTTCGATGTAGATTTCGATCGAATCGCCTTCACCGAGGATATCGGCGGAGTACTTCACGCCGGTCGGGTTGAACGGCACCATGCCGGACTTGCCGCGGGCGCAGAGGTAGCCCATGGACTCCCAGTCGTCGCAGACGCCATTGTCGTTGGAGTCGATGAACGCGCGGAAGTAATAGGTGCCGGGGTTGATGCCGACTACCGCGGCATTCTCCGCCACCGCCGCACTGGTTTCGGCGAGCTGGGCAGTGTTGGTCACATATCCCGCCGCGACCGGAACGCCGCTGAAGTCGGGCGTCGTGAACGCCTGCACCCGGATGGTGGCGCCGCTGTCGACGACCGTGTCCGGTCCGAGGTAGCGCACCTTCACGCCCTGGGTGTGCGTCGCGAGGTTCTTCTCGGCGACATTCAAGAGATACTTGCCGCTGCCGCCATTCTCGTCGGTCTTGAACTTGGAGTTGTAGCAGTAGACGTTCCAGGCGTATTCCTGATTGTTGGCGTAGACGCCGGAGCCATGCTCGCCGTCGATCTTGTCGCCCACGCAGATGGGCGCGGTCCAGTAATAGTTGCCCTCGGCATCCTTGAGCGGCATCTGCTGGTATCCTGAGTCGTAACTGAAGCCCGTTCCGGTCACGACGATCCTGAACACGGTGTAGGTGCCGGAGCGGCCGGGCATCGTCCAGCGGAAGGTGGGACGCGCGTCGGTGACGCGATAGCCGACCTCCTCGGTGGGTTCCACCGCCACCGCCGTCGACCGCATGCTCTTGGGATCGAACGCCCTGATGAACGAGTTGTGCGCGACCGACACCGAATTGCTCAGCGTGGATGTCGTGACCTTTTCGATCTCGCCGTTGCCGAACACGATGCGGTACACGGCATTCTGGATGTCAATGTCGTCGCCGGTCGATGCATCGACGATGCCCGCGGTATCTTCGGCCAGATCCCAGTCGATGTCGTACTTGCCGTCGCCCAGGAACCAGCCTTCGTGGATGAACTTGCCGAGTTCGCCGGAGATGTTGGCGACGCGGTCCTCTACCACCTTGGTGGTGTCATTGGCCGTGTATGCGGTTCCGTCGTAGTAGGACCTGACGATCCTGACGCGCACGAAGTTGCCGAAGCTTCCCTCTTCCTCGTAGGCGGCCTCTTCGATATTTTCGGACCACTTGCCCCAGTTGACTGCGCGGTCGTTGTCGCCGGTCGCAAGGTTGGCGCGGATCGAGACGGGCGAGGTGCGGGTGAGCTGGATCGCCGCCTTGCCGCCCTTCCAGCCGATGTCCACGTCGCACGCGACGCCCATCGGTTCGCCGGGCGTGTAGAGACCGTCGCCGTCGAGGTCGGCAATCGCGACCACCTGGCTCTTGCCTTCCTTGATCGCGCCCTTGGCCGCCTCGCCGAGATAGACCGTGCGCGGCATGTCGGTGGGCGGATTGGCGTCGTAGCGGATGCGATAGGTGTGCGACTCCGCCGGTGTCCGCTCGGTCGTGTCGCCACCGAGGAATACCGACCTGCCGGCCAGCGCACCGAAGTCCAGGTCGTACTCGCCGGTGGTGAGATTGATCGTGCCGAACTCGATGGTGAGCGCGTCGTTCATGTACACCGTCGCAATATCGCCTTCGGTGCGGATCGACACCGTGTCGAGCGTGTGATACTCGGAATCGGGCGTCACCACGTCTACCACGTCGCTGCCGTAGTTGTAGTAATCGGCGAGATACTCGTCTCTGGTGCCGGAACGGTAGGCGTACTGCGTCTCGCCGTCGCTGCCGACAGTCGTGATGCGCCAGCTGAACAGCGTGTTGTCCGGCGTGTAGGCCGCTTCAAAGACGATCGAGTTCGCCTTGACATTGCCGGGCGTGAGCGTGCCGATGGCGTGGCGGTTCGTCCACTTGCCGAGCACGCGGGTATACACGTTGGAAGCCGCGGTCGATGTGGTGGAGTTGGTGCCGCCGTCAACGATGAACTTGGCGTCGAAGTCCGCATTCGAGCCGTTGCGCGTCACATAGACGACGAGCTTCGAATCCTCTACTTCGTGGATATCGGCTTCGCTGTAGCCGACGGTGAGCGCGAGCGTGGGAATCGGGTGGTCGATCACCGTATCCTCCACCGTGTTCACGTGCGACTTGCGGCTGCCGACGATCGGCTGCACCATCTGCGAATAGCGCGCCTCGCTCCTGAGCGACCAGCCGTCGTTGTCCGCGTCGCTGCCGGCGTCATACTTCAGCCGCGTAGCGTAGTCGGAGGTATACTGGTCTTCCCAGGAATCCTCCACCTGATCGTGGTCGGTGAAGATTTCGCCGACATACAGCTTGCCGAGCTTGAAGAAGTAGTCGAGGCAATATGTATTGACCGAATACGCATTGCGCGCATCGAACGTGCCTACGTTGAAGACTTCCGCGAGGAGGTATTCCGAGTAGTTGGAGAGGCCGTCGTTGTCGTAGTCGGCGAGGCCGTCCGCGCCCTTGATCATATACTTGTACGCGAGGCTGTCGGAAACGCCGTCGCCGTCGGTGTCGATCTGCCACGGATCGGTCGGATAGTTGCCGCGGTCGTATTCGTCGACCAGCGTCATCTCGCCGCCTACCGTCCTGGACATATCACGAGCATCGGCTGCGGTAATCCACGGCGAAATCTGCCAACCGGTCGTGGCAGTTCCGCTTGCGGCGCCCACGCCGCCGGGCCCGAACATCGTATAGAGTTCCCAGCCGTCGGGGATGCCGTCGAGATTGGAGTCGTTCGTGCCAGCCTTGAGAATGGCGGACGAAGCATCGGTCACTCCAATCGCCTCGAAGTATGTCTTCACGAGCGCCTTGTCGAGGTTGGTGAACTCCTTGGTGTTGACATACGGAGACGCCGTGGGGTTGGCGGTCGCCGGGTTGAACCCGTATAGATCGTAGACCTGAGCGTGCACAAACGCAATCGTGGCGTTCTTTTCGACGCCGGTCACTCGCCAGTCGGAGAGCGTGCCGAACGCGGTCATGTCGGTCGTGCCCGCACCCCAGACATAATCCGATCCGGTGCCGTACTTGTACACGGTCAGATAGTCGCCACTGCCGAGCGTGTCGCCAGTCTGATGGCTTTCGCCCGTCAATTCCGCCACATATCTGATTTCACCGGTCGTCTCGCTCACCGCCTTGTATACATAGCCGTTCAGTTCGGCGTAGGCCATGACATCGCCGGCCACGCTCTTGTTCGCATCGGAGGCATCGGTCGGATCGGTATTCATCGCTATCTCGTCGCCATCGGAGATTCCATCGCCGTCGGTGTCGCTGGTGTATGGATCGGTTCCCATTTCCTCCTCTTCTTCGTCGGTCAAGCCATCGCCGTCGGAATCCGTGCTGCTCTCGGATTGAGCTCCGACGACATTGAGCTCGCAAATATCGGGTACCTCGTTCTGGTTGATGTCGCAGTCCTCGATGTAGATGGTGTTCGAGGGGCAGAGCGAGATCGCATCCGATATGTCGATGCCGACCGGAGTGTAGATCGACAGCGCATCTACCGTATCGCCGTCGTTGGGCAGGCCGACGCCGTTCGCATAGCCCCAGCTTTCCCAGGCATCGCGGACGCAGTTGTTGTTGGAATCGATGTATGCCATCAGATAGACTCTGCTGATATTATTGTCTGTCGTGGCCTCGATACCCCTGAGGATGACATTTGTCGTAGTCACATCCGCCGCGTCGTCCAGTCCGCTCGTATCGGCAATACGCATTCTTGCGAGCGGCGAACCGGTAAAGTCCGCTGTCGCGTACGCCTCGACGATTACATTCGTGAGACCATCTCCCGTACCCTGAACATCGCCCGCGCCATAGTAGCGGACGGCGCTCGCGACCTTGCCGTAGCCGGTCTGCACGTCCGGGTTCTGGTTTCTGTTGCGCACATCCATCTGGAACTTGCCCCAATCGCTCCAGACATCCGCATTGCGGAACTTGGAGTTCAAGAGCGACACGCGCCAGAAGTAGTTGGAGCCATCGAACAGCATCGCCGTGCCGTTCGTTGTCGCAAATGTATCGACATAGAACTCCGGCGTTACCCTGTAGGTACTGCCGTGGTCTACCGTGTAGGAGACGCGACCGGGAAGAGCCACTGCGCCGGAATCCCACACGATGCCGCCTTCGGTTTCGTCGGTGGAAACCTGCAGGCGGTATGCCGCGACCGTATCATCGGAAGTTTCGAATGTGAATGTCGGACGGGCCGAGTACACCAGCGCAGTATCGACTGGGGATACGATTGCCGCCTTCGCCTGCACATCCTTGAAAGTGCGGGTGAACGAAGAAACAGCCTCGCCGTTGACCAGAATCGCATACTCGACTTCAAGGATATCCTCCGGCTCAAGATCGACGGCTTTTGCATCATCCGCCAGATACATCCAGTCGAAGTCCGGCTGGGTGCTGGTGATCACATCGGCTTCCGTCACGTAACCGCGATCGTCATTGACCAATGTCGCACGCTTAAGCGTACGGGCAAGCGAACCGGAGGAGCCGGTCTGCGCAGTCAGCCCGTTTATGGACGAGCGAACCACCTGAATCTTCGTAACCAGGGATTCGGCGACTCCTGTCGCACTCTCGTTCGCCGTGGCGGCATACGTGCGGGTGAACGATCTGGAATCGTCGGTGAGTTCCAAGGTTATCGGCTCGCCGGTCCGATGCCAGCCGATCTCCACATCCTTGACCATACCGTAAGGCTCGCCGGGCGTCCAGATGCCATCGTTGTCAAGGTCGATGAACGCCTCGATGGTGTTCTTGCCCTGCTTGACGCGGCCTCTATCCTCCTCGGTATCCGTCCCATCATTGACCTGACTGATCCAGATTGTCTGCGGATAGTAGTCACCAATTCGATACTGCCATTGCGCCGCAATGATAGTCCCGCCCAGGTCTATGCCGCAGGCGGCAACCTTGGCGAGGTCGATTTCATATTCGCCAGAGCCAAAGTTAATCCAGCCGACGACACCCAGAATGACCGTGTCGTTTGTGACGGCGACAAGGTCACCCGCCATGCCGTCAGCGTTGCTCTGCGCAATGACAAACTGCTCATAGTCCGATGCCGGAGGCGTCGCGGCAAGGTAAACGCCATCGACTCCACTTTGCTCGTCCTTCGGCCTGCAACTGCTGAGATGATCCCGGTATTCCTCGTAGGAAGTAGTGTGCAGCGGGATACCGTGGCGGGTGCATTCCCAAGTATACAGCAATGTCGAGTTGATGTCGCGTTTGAGGAACTTGGTGCCAGCACCGGGAAGTATGCATCCGGGATCGAGATATCCGTGAATCGTTATCTCGCCGGGATACAAACCGACAACAGTTTGCGCTTGAATGCCTGATCCGTCGCTGCCGGCAGCTTCCTCGCCGCCCGGCACGGTGAATGTCGCATCCACTCGCTTGCTGCCAGATGTCATAGTGCGCACAACGAGCGATTTCTTCGCGATATTGCGGACTCCATAGTAGGTGACGTTGATACCGATCGCCGGCTGCGGATAGCACCGCAGATGATCCTGTTCACGGCTCAAGAAGAAGCGGTCGATGAGGTTGCCGATCATGCCGCCGCGCCAGTAGTATGTTCTCGCTTCAGACCAATTGTCCCAGCCGTCGCCATCGATGTCAAGATGCGCATCGTACACGAACGCATTGGCGTAGCTGTTCACATACTTCTGTTCCCACTTCATCTCCATGAAGTCATGATCGGTCGCCATCTCGCCATAGTAGGAATTGGCTGTGATGCGCGAATCGGTGATGACGCTACTGTCGGGCTTGAGGAAGTAGTCCACAACCGCACTCGCAACGCCGCTTGCGTCGGGCGAATGCGCATTCGTAGGATCGAGGATTCTCGTGCCCTTGTTGAGCGGGATGCCGTTCGCGAACGACGCGGTCTGCTTGGTCGTGAGCGTCCAATCGCCGAAGCTGATCTGGTATTCCTGGAAGTTTGAGAGGCCGTCGTTGTCCAGATCTCCGTTGCGCTCGCAACCGTAGATCCCGAAATAGGTCTCCCACCAGTCGGGGATGCCGTTTCCGTTCAAGTCGGTGACATCGCCCGAATTGGCACGCGCGGTGAAGTAATAGTCGCGTGTATACGCTTCCTGCAACGAGCCATCCGGCAGCAGGCCTTTTTCCAGCGCCGCCGTGTACTTCTCCACCGTATCGTATCCGGCGTCGATAGCCCACTGCGGGATGCCGTTGGAGTCGAGGTTGCCATCGGCTACGGAGCCGTACTTGGTGCGCGTCCACGCATCTTCGGGGCCTTCGCCGTCCCAGGACTCGGTGAGGCGCTTGGCGAACGCGGAACCTAGCGGGACGAGGTCGGTGCAGCCATTGAACGCCATGCGGCGGTCATAAAGGTTCATCTGGTAGACTGCGTTGTTGTTCGTCGTCTGGTTATCGGGAAGCGCATCGCCCTCTGCGTAGGTGGAGATGGAAACCCTGTAGAACTTCCTATGCTCGTAATCCACTTCATCGCCGTTGAGATTGACGATGTTGTATGGATTCATAGTATTGGCAATATCGAACTGTTCGAGGCCGTCATGGAACTCAGACGGCGTATAGCCCGCGAACTGCTCGCCCCAGAAGACGCTGTCGGCGACGACACCGCTCAACTTCGGCAAATGCGCGACCGTGTTTTCGATCCACGGCACGACGTGCGGCGAGGAGTAGACGGTGCCGATGGCGGCATTCCCGGCGATCCTGCTCCACCAGCCGATCTTCACGGCGTCGGTCAGCGGGGTGTCCGTGTCCGGATTGCGCACATTGCCGACGACATCGCGCGAGAATCCGGCGGGTTCGGTGACCACATACTGCGTCTCGGTCGCGCCCGGGAGCGAGTCGAAGCCGAAGTGCTGGACGAGTTCCGGGCTCAAATCGCCCTTGGTGCGGCGCGCGCCATGACGATACTGGCTATACACCGTATCGCGCAGAGCCTTGATGGACTCGACCGTATAGCGCGCATCGCGGTCGGCAAGGATGGCATCCGCAGACCTCGCGCCGTCCCAGATGCGGACTTCCGAAACGCTACCCTTGAAGAAATTGGTCGCGACATCCGTCCACGCGGTGGCGTTGCCCGCTTCGTTCACGTCGAAGGCGGCAGAGCCGCTCGCGCGGGCGCCGAGGATTGTCGCGCCCGGGACGGCTTCGTAGGTGTAAATCTCATACGGGAACGCCTTGCCGTACTGCGGATCCTGCAGGTCGCCGATGACGCCGTTGGCCGGAATGAGCTTCGTCGGCATGGACGCCGCCTCGGCTCCATTGACATAGACGCGGAAGGTGACGCCGTCGAACGTGGCGGCGAGGTGCGTCCAGACGCCGGTCTCCGCCGCGCCGGCAGGGAGGCGGAAGGAGGTATCGGTGGAGTTCTGCATTTCGCCGAACAAGTTGCCGCTTCCATCTACGCCGAGCGCGAAGTTCATGCGAATCACGCTGTTGGAATTCGCGAGATCCCAGCCGGCATAGTTGCTCGCGCGGCTGACGATATACTGGTCGGCACCGGTCGCGGGCGTCTCGGCGCGCACCCACGCTTCCACCGTGAACTGCTTGAAGAGGTCGTAGCCGAGGGTGGTGCGCCGGGAAAGCTCGTAGCTTACCGCCGCGCCGGGCTCGCTCGCGCCGCCGAACCAGATACTCTGGCGGCGCGGCAGGTCGCCGGCGTTGAGCGGGTCGCTCGTCACCTCCACCGTCTTGCGCATCTCCACGTCGTCGCTTCTCCAGTCGTTGTCGGTATCGTAGCCTTCATTCTCCTCGAACGAGAAGAAGTAGTCGGCGTAATGCAAGAACGCACTGGAGGTCTTGTAACTGCCGAGGAAATCGTCGCGGAGGAAGTTGGCATAGTAAAGCCCCGCATACGACGGCGATTCCATGAGCTCGAAAGCGGCGTACTCGAAGATATTCGTGACCGTTCTGTAGACACGCTCGTTAGTGACCGGGTCGCGCCAGGAGACGGTCGTATCCTTGACGATATTCGTCCCGATCGCCGCATAGTTCGTGTAGGAGCCGGAAGAATCGGTCATCCACAGCGGCGTGGGGTCGGTATGGTAGGTCTTGGGATCCGTGAGGTTGGCGGTGAGCGATTCCTCGTTGTTGCGCAGGCCGTCGCCGTCGGCGTCGCACATTCCTTCTCCCATCATCCACGGATAGCGGATCGGGTCGTAGGCCGGACGCTCCATGTTGTCCCAGCCGACCCAGCCGTTGCGCATGCCGGTCACGACGCCATACTGGTCGGCGATGACGTCTTTCGCATCGGTGATGGAGTAGGTGGTGGCGGTGCTGCCGTCGGTGCCCGTCGTGGTGGAGGAACTCACGGTGCCCACGTTGCCGAGGAGCGGGTTGAGGCCATGGAAGATTTCGTAGTAGTCGTCCATGCCGTCCTCGTCGGTATCCCACAGGCGCGGATCGGTGCCCACATAGCCGCGAGCCTTGTAGGTGGTGTTGGAGTATATGGCGTATCTCACATCAATGCTGTCGACGAGCGGCAGCACGCGGTCGAGATACACGATCGTTGGATCGGTCGTATCGTTTTCGACCACGACCAGACTGTTCAGGTTCTTGTTGGTGTAGAGCAGAATCGTGCCGTCTGCATAGGCGAGGCTCTCGTCATAGTTATCAATCGTCGCGACCTCGTTCGTGAATGGCGTGCCCGCGTAATCGGACTTCATTATGTATCCTTCATCGTCCGGCGACGCATAGCCGTAATACTGATTGTCGAAATCGTCCACATACATCGTGGGCACATAAGTAGTCGTTGCGCCCAGCGGTCGCTTGCACGTCGGCGGGAGCATGTAGACATAGCCGAGCGAAAGCTTTGCGTAGTCCCAGTCCATGGGCGGCGCGGCAAAGTAGCCGAGTTCACGCAGGTAGTCTGGGTTCTCCTTCAGATAGGCGACGAAGTTCTTGTAGCCGAGATCTTCCAGCGTCTGGTACTGGTCGGAGTCGTTGATGGCCGTCGAGTAGCTGATCTTCAAGAAGCCCTTGTCGCCGTTCCAGGAGCCTTCGACCATTTCGCCGGTCGTGGAGTCGAACGCGGCGGTATCGCGGCCGAGAAGCGGGGTCTTGTCGTCGTCGTAGCGGAAGTGGCGCATTGCCTGCACCATGTATTCCTGCCAGTTCTGGAGACCATCGCCATCCCAGTCGATATCGGACGTCCTCAAGCCGTCGTAGGAATAGGCGTCGGCCACGGTGCCGTCCATGCCCATGATGATGTGCCAGACGTCGTTGGTGATGTTCTTCTCCCACCAGCCGAGCGCGGCGACCGCGGCGCGGATGTCGTCGTAGACGGAGCCGGGCACGCCGGTCGTGGGCGGGAATACGTAGTTGCCCTCGCCGGAGTTTTCTTCGGTCATGATCTTGTCGTTCTTGAAGACGAGACCGGTGTACTGGTGTTCCCACGGGTCGGGGAGCGCGTCGCCGTCGGTATCGATGGAGCACGGGTTGTAGCCGCCGCCGGCGATGCAGGTGGAGCCGTCATCGACCGGGCTGCCGTAGAACATGCGGTAGGAGACGCCGGAAATCGTGGTCGATCCCTTGCTGCGGTTGCCGTCCTGGCCCCAGCGGTTGATTGTGTAGGTGCCGGTCCAGTTCTCGCCTTCTTCGCCGTCGTCGAGTCCGTCGCCATCGGTGTCGTCGCTGTGCGGGTCGGTAGGCATGAACTTGTTGTACCACTTGGCGACTATGCTGTTCTCTTGGCCCGGGTGGTTGGCGTAGACGGTCGAGCAGCCGGAATAGACGCCGCAGGAGTCGGTGCCGGCATATTCACGGGCGAGAGACATGCCGTCGGTGTAGACCTCTGTATCGCCGGGACCGGGCCAAATGCCGTTGCCGTCCCAATAGAGCGGATCGTAGCCGGGCGAACCCTTGGCAATGCGGAAGTCTCTGTTCGGGTCGACGCCGATGTAAAGTTCCCAGCCGTCCGGAACCGCGTCGCCGTCGGTATCGGCACCATGGCGGCTCTGGGCGTATGTCGTCTCGGAATCGCCCCAAGTCTTGCTCTCGAAGTTCGCGCTGGGGTTGGTGGTGCCGGAGACGATTACGCTGGACATCGTGGTTTTGCCGTTGCGGATGTTCTCCTGATCTTCGGCGGCATTGCGCAGACCGACGATATAGCGATACTTGAGCAGGCGGAATTCGTCGATGGCCTTGAACGCAGTGGTATTCACGGCTGCACCGGCGACCAGGCCGAAGCGTCCGGCGCTGAGCCCGGTGGGGCCGTAGTACCAGCCGGTGCGCGGGTCGAACCCGAAGTAGTTGTGCACCTGGTGGTGATAGAGGGAGACCGTCGTGTTGACAATCGGCGTCTTCGGATCGAAGGCTACGGTCACCAAGCGCGCATTGCGGGCGGCGTAGTTCGCCGTATTTTCCGTAGGCAGGATGTAGCCGCCGTTGAAGGGCTTGACCTCAAAGCCGACGCCCGTGACGGAGAGCGCCTCCGCGTTTATGTCCGTGCTGCCGTCATACATCGTATCAAGAATCCAGTAGGTGCCGTTGGTCGCCGCATAGACATGAGAGTACTCTCCAAGCGGATCGTCGGCCGTAGCCTGCCAGAACGCCATGAAGTCGCCGTCGCCGTTGTATGCGCCGTTGGAGCCGACGGCAGCGCTCATCGGGCTGATGTTGTACATTACCTCGTAGAGATCGCTGAGGCCGTCGGCATCGGTGTCCCAATGCACCGGGCTCGTGCCGATGAGGAATTCCTCGAGGTCGTAGATGCCGTCGTTGTCGGTATCCTGATGAGTCCAGGAGCGGGAGAGGTTCGGGTTGTAGATTTTCTCAATGCTGTCTGGCTCAATCTTGTCTTCGTAGCTTTCGACGTCGGCGAGATTGAAGCGGCAGCCGGTAAGGCGGTTCGTGCCGTCCGTGCCGACCACGGCATCGTACCAGATGAAGTATTCATAGCCGTCGGGCATGCCGTCGCCATCGGTATCGTCACTCAACGGATCCGTGCGGTTTTCGCATGTCCAGCCCCAGGTGCCCGCGATCGCGTAGTGACGCCAGGTAAGGTCGATAAAGTGCTTGGCGGCCTGCTGCTGCCTGCTCAAAAGACCGGCGACCGCGACATTGCTCCCGTCGAGCCACTCCCCGAAGTTGATGTCGTCGAGCGTGATGGTGTCGGTCGGGTTCTGTTTATCGAGCGGCGTGACTACACCTGTCACCGTGTTGCTCAACGAGTAGAGCTCCGACTCGCCGACAAGCACATTGGTGACGGTCACCTCCTCATACGAGCTGTTGGTGTAGGTTGTAATCCACCGGTTTATCGTCTGATCTGGATAGTCGGGGTCGTCGGTTACATCGCACTCCCATGTCGCATCCGGATCGTATACATAAGTCGGCGTGATATGGGCGGGATCCTGACTCGTCGAACCGCTGCGGATTACCGAAGCGAGGATATTTGTGATTGCAGTCCAGTCCTCGTTATCGTATTGACCCGCACGACCTGTATAGCGACGCTTCAAAATGTTGTCGCGGGTCTCGAAAATACGGCGCATCAAGGAGCGCTTTTCGTTGCCGGTAAGCGAGAGCGTGGAAATCCATCCCGCCTCGCTTTCGCTCTTCGCCATGGTGCCGGTCCGGTAGGCGCGGAACATGCCGTAGTTGAGACCGTCGCCGAGACCGCGGATTTCCCTGAAGGCGGTGAACGCCTGACCGGACGTCTCCCAACCGCTCATGGCGCCGGGTATGAGCGTCGAACGCCCGAGCTGGGAAGTGGAGGGGATGAAGTCGCCGTCGTCGTTGTTGGCGTTCACCGCACCGAGCTCGCCGCCCGCGCCGTCGCTCTTGGCGAGCGTGTTGCCGCCCGCATAGGTCTTGAGCGCGAAAATATCCGGAATGCCGTCGTGATCGATATCGCCCAAATTGTCGTATTGGTCGTATTCGGACGAGAACACGGCCTCGATGCGCGTAGGCACATAGCCGTTGCCGTCATCGGTTTTTGCCGTCGGCAGCGTGAAGGATCCCATCACCGTGGCGTTCGTCCCCACTTGCGGCGCGACGCTGATCGAATAATCGTCGCCACCCGGCTCGGAAGCCTTGATCCAGCCGTAGAAGAAGCTGTCATACATGGACGTATATTTATACGGATCCGACACCGTGGTCGCGCCGGAAACGCGCGAGCCCGACGAGTCGATCGCCCAGTCTTTGCCGCCGTCGAGATCTCCATCGTCCTTGTCGCCAGACTTGTAGCCGAACGCATAGACATTTACCGAATTGAGCGTGCCGCAATTCCAGGTAATGCTGAAGTTTTCCGCCGATGCCGCCGCCGTGCCGGTGGTGCTGATGTAGGTATGGCCCTTGCCGATGCCTTCCTGACGGGCGTAGAGCTGGGAAAGTTGGCTCATCGCATTGCCGCCGGACGGACCGGTCGAACTCGTGACCACCTCCTTGGCGTCCGCAACCTTGAAGTACCAGACGCGCTCGAAGCTGCCCACGCCGGAATCCTTGTCCTTGTCGGCAACCGTGACGCGGACGCGCTTGACGCCCGGAGTCTTGAAGGTGGGCGTATAGGTATAGGTTTCACCGTCGGTGACGCTCTTGGTTTCAGCCGTGCCGTCATCGCACTTCCAAGTCACGGTCACCTTCCCTTTAAGGTCTGCCGCCACATCGTCAATGGAGTATTCGATCTGATCGCCGGCGCCGATCGCCGCCGCGAACGCATTCGTTTCCGTGTTTTCCTCGCCCAGCGAAGTCACCAGCGTCGGTTCCACGTTCTGGATGGTGAGGACGATGGGGGTGGAGGTGTAGAATTCGCTCCATGTCTTGGTCGCCGCACCAGCCAGACCGGCGTTGCCGGAAGTGACGACAGTAGGCTTAATCTTCCACCCCTTGGTGGAGGAGAGCTTGGTGCCGTCCAGCGTGTCGAGATAGAAATTCGCCGTCTTGACGCCCGCAGGAATCGTCGTCTTGTAGTATGAGATGGCGTCAGCATCGGTAGTTTCGACGTCAGTCGAGTCGTATGCGGTAAGACCGCCAAGGACGAGAACGCCCGCCTTGGTCGCATCGCTTGCAAGGGACTCGACCTCAATCTTGACCGTCTGCTCGGTGGCGTAGGCTTCCGAAAGCACGATGGACATCCTCGAAGCATTCAGCCCGACGCTCGTTTCGGCGTAATCCGTAAGCCCGCTTTCGGTCGTGATAGAGACCGACGGACTGTCGTTCACCGTGAGTTTGCAGACGAACTTCTGTCCATACGCGGTCATGTCCTTGTCCTTGACCTGCACGGTCAAGGTCACCGATCCCGGCGTGTTGAACGTGTGTTTGAGGACATTGGCGGCGTCGTTCGGATTGCCGTCTATCGTGCCGTTGGCCGTTTCCGCGCCGCTGAATTCCCACTTCAGCTTGAACTCACTATCGCCGGTCGCGTCAAGATCCTTGAGCACGTCCTCGACCGACATCGCGAATGTCTGCTCGATTCCCTTGGCGACAGTCACTGCGAACGTACCGCCGGATTCTTCCACCGCACTGCCGCCGTTTATCGTCACGCCGGTAATTGTTGGCTCCACGTTCTTGGAGAACAGCTTCAAAGTCTTGCCCTGATAGCCGCTTACCGTCTTCGTGGAGTCGTATTCCTCCGTTGTGCAAAGCTTGATATCGTACTGGCAGAGCGTGCCCACGCCCTTGCCGCCATCCGGGAAGTTGATATAGCCAATCTCGGATTCCAGCTCGCCCGCTCCAATCAGCAAGCCTTTCGTCACCGCAGATGTCGAAACCGGATAGCCCGTCGTGGCGTCCGTTGTAGCAGAATCCTTGGGCACGAGGAATGCGTAAACTGCCTTCTTGTAGGTCTTGGACAAGACGACCTTGACTGGAATCGAGTCCGTATCCGACTCGCTGAATGTCGCGCCGGTCGAATACGTGGCGCCATTGTCAGTGCTGACGTAAGCCTGCATCGTCGCCGGCTCGGAAATGGCCACCGTCACCTGCGCCTCGTTGCTGACCACATCGCCGACGGGGGTTTTGACGCGGAAGGTCGTGACGTATTCGCCAGCAGTGTAGAGGAGCGAAGGAAGCGAGGTCTCGCTCGTCGTGCTCACCAGGATGCCCGCGGAATTCAGTTTCCACTTTCCTTCAAGCGCTTCCCAGTCGTTGTCCTCTTCACTCTGCTTGTATTCGATCGTATAGCCGGTAGCGTCGGAAACATTCTTGTAGTTGTCGGCGATCGCAAGCTCGAAGGTGCGCGCCACATTGCCGACGCCCTTCACGCTCGAAGCCGTCGTGAGCACCGGCGCTTCGGGAACGAGCTTCACCGCGCAGTGGGAGAGGGTATAGTGGGTCTCGGCGGCGCTGGGGGAGATGGTCACCGTGAAGAGAACGCCGTTGCCGGTCGTGCTCGTGTATTTGTCCGCGCCCATGCCGAAGACATAAATGCTCTTCGTGAGTTCGGTCGTGCCGGCCGCGAAGGTGAACGATACCGGATCATCGTTCAAGTAGCTGCCGGTTTCGTTATCGGCGGCGATATGCACATAATCGTAAATATCGAGTTCGTCAGTCTCCGTCGTATTCTTCTGGAACGACGGCGTCACGGTGACGGTCACATCTTCCGTGTAGGCCTCGCTCACCGTGAGCGTCAAGGTGCCGATCGAGCTTTCGTAATCGGTCCTCCCGACCGTCATGGAACTCGCGCCGGTGAGCGTAATGCGCGGCGTCAACTTGTCGCCCACGACCATCTTCTTCGTCACATAGTCTTTGATTATCATGCCGGCGCCGCGCGGCTGAAATCCCTTGTATTCGCTCAAATAGATGTTGGCTTCCTGCCCCTTGGTGCCGGCTGCAGCTTGAACCTTGAAGGCATAGGAAGATTTGCCCGCAGTAAGTTTGATCGTGCCGACGCTGGCCGTAATCGTGCCGGAGGCGGGATTGTCCGGATCGGCAGCCATGGAAACCGCTCCATCACCCGGGGCGACGGTGACATCATTGCCGGAGATGATCTTGATCGCGCTGTCGTTGTCCGACCAGATATAAAGCTCGGAAGCGACGGACGGCGTACCGGTGACCTCGATCGTGAGCGTGGAGTCGCTCGTCGTGGAATTCTCGTGCACGAGACCCCAGTAGGTATTGTCGCCGTGATCGGCAAAGTCCACGGTCTTCACATAGAACTGGCTCAAATACAAATCGTAGTTGCTTGTACGCGCAACGAGACCTTCAGGTTGCTGGGCGCCAGCGGTATCGGAGGCAAACATCAACTGAGCCTCTACCGATTCATCCGCCTCCGACACGAGCTTCCAGCCCTGTGAAGTGCTGGAATCGTAGCCGTTTACAAGATAAACCGGATCGCCGCTCTCCACAGGATTGCCGGAATTATCCTTGGCGAGGCGGATCGGGAGCGCGATATCGCCTTGCTGCACGGTATACTCGCAGATGACATCTGTGTAATAAAGATAAGGGGAAGGACCGGACTGGACGCGCACAATCTTGGCATTGCGGGTTTTGCCGTTTACGACAATACCGATGCCTGCAGGGGTTTGGGCAGCGGCAACCGCCTCGCTGCTGACACCATACCACTTGAGCTTCCAGTGCGTGGTCGAACTAGTGTACACCGACGCGAAGTCCGGATTCAAGAGGCGCACCACGAACTGGAACGTCTCGCCGCTCACGAGCGCATCGTCCACCGAAGTGACGTAGGGATCCGCCCCCGCCTTGTTCGTCTCCGCGTCCCAGGCGCGGATTTCATAGATCGAAGGGATAGTCGTCGCCGATGCGATTCCCGCGAACGCCGCCGCCAATGCCGAGGTAAGGAATTTCATTTTCATGGTACTTTCCCTTTACTTAGAGATTCGCTGTCTGATCATTTCCCGCGAACGGGCCGACTGTGCTTCAATCGCCGCATTGGCGTCTTCGCACTGCTTGTACAAATCGTTCCATGCCGGATTCTTCTCGAGCTCGGCCTTGACCGCGTCATCGGTCGCGCCGGGCATCCGCGCCTTTACCGCCGCAATCATCTTCTCCATCTCCGCGGCGATGGCGGCACGGTTTTTGATGAGATCGCCGCGCTCGGCGATGGCGGCATCGATCTGCGCACGGTAGACGGGATCGGCCAGCCGGTCCTTGACCGGATCCAACTGCGGCTCCTGCGCTTCTTCACGGCTGCAGCCGGTCCAGACGGCCGCGCAAACCGCCGCCGCAAAACAAAATCCCGCTATTCTCTTCATGGTCATGGAGTTTCTTCGTAGTATATGTAGTTTTCCGGTTTCAAGACCGAAGGCGCCTGCGGACGCATCTCCCCGTTGATGTTCCACCGGTAGAACATGGGATAGGACGAATCCCAGAACTCATCCCACCCTTCGTAGGCGCCCGGAGTTCCCTGCAGACGCTGGTCGGGGATGTCGATCTTAGCGCAATGATCAGAATCGAACGAGGTGGAAACGCGCCCGCTTCCGCTGAAGACGAACCATCTCACCGGCATGAATCCGATGTTGAACTGATAGTTGTTGGCGAGCTTGGCGGTCACCTTGAAAGTCACGCTCGTCCAGGCGCCGCCGGAGAGATCCTGCGAGTTGGAGCCGGGCTCAAGCCCGCGCAGGACGTATGGCGACCAGATTTCCGTCGCGTCATTCTCGTTGGTGACGGCCATGTATATCGTCATCAAGGCATTATTGGCGGTGCGCGTGACTTGCGAACCGTTGCCAAGAGTCTCGACCACGTTCGTGGTGTATGGCGTAAGCTCCTTGGTGCCGGCGGTGAGGTGCAGACCGCCGACGGTCGGATCCATATCGAACCAATACATCGTCGTGACATCGAGATTGGTGTGGAAATTGCCGTCGTAGGAGTGGAACTTCGCCGGCCTGATCTCACCGGGATTGGCGAAGGAAGTACCATCCAGAAGCTGACCGCCGACCAGCCAGTCGAGCACCGCAGGCGTATAGGCGTTGTCTTCCGTAAGACCATAGCCGCCCTCCTCGACACTCTTCGCAAGCTCGCTCCAGGGCCGCGCCGACGCCACCACATAGACCGCGTTGCTCACGCCCTTGCCTACATTGACCTCCACCGTGCCCATCTTGCCGGAATGCTCCGCAAGCGCGATTTCGTTGGTGGTCAAGGAGTCAATCTCAAAGTAGTCGCCCACCTTGTAGGTGATGTTGGTGCCGAACTCCGATCCCTTCTGCACGAGCACCATGACCGTATCGGAGGTTTCGGTCGCATCGCCCACGGTCTGCGTGATGTGGGCGGCGGAGTCGTCATCAATCTCGCAATATATGACGACCGAAGCGCCCGACGGTGTTGGCGGATCTCCCGGCAGGACTTGCCCCTCGTTGATGCGACCGGGAGTCTTCACGATTTCCTTGCTCCAGTTCGCCTCCGCCGAGCCGTTCGAATTGGTGACCGAAAGCGAATTCGCCTTGTCGCCGTTGTCGTAGCCGATCGAGAACCACTTGGTGCCGTAAAGACCCAGGCTTTCCGCGTCCTCCGTAAGCTTGCGGACCATATTGGTGGTGGAATATTGCCATGCGCTCGACGAGGAATTCCCGTTCCGGCGCGCATTCGCCTCGTAGCCGTCAGTGCCGCCCAAGACGACCTGCTCCTCAATCACCCCGGAAGCGCGAACCAACTGGAGCGCAACCGGATTGTAGGTGCTGTTGTAGGTGCTGTTTTTTGCGCTGGTGTTTGCGTCGAAGGTGAAATCGCCGCTACCGGTCCAGCTCCAAACACCATCGCGCTCGCCGTCATTTTCATCCAGCGTCGCAATGGAGCGCGGCGAGCATACATTGATGAACGCGAAACCCTGGGTGATATTCTTGGTCTTGCTCGCCTTGGCGTAGCCGTTGCCGTAACTGTCGTCCGTAAACCTGACGATCGTGTTCGTGTGGCCCTGGAGCGTGATCGCATCGATGCGCCAACCCTCTATTTTCTGGATGGCGGGAACCGCAACCTCGATATACTGGTTCGTCTCATCGACATTCACGAGGCTGTCCTGCGTATCCTCGCCGTAGACGTTCGCCTCATTGATCCACACCCAGCCCGGGGCGATGGCGTCGAGAATCGTGTATGCCGCCTTGCCGCCCATGCCGGCGAACTTCTTGTTGTAGTCCACGCCCAGATACCACTCCGGCTTGGTCCACTCGCCGGAGACGTTGAGGAACTGCTCGTCGACCGGAGTATCGGAGCCCTTGAGGTAATAGGTGACGGAAAGCATATACTGGACGACTTCCATGTCCTCCGTCGTGGCGGGGAAGACGGAAGACGGATTCTCCATGAACGAGCTGCGGAAAACATACTCGCCTTCTGCGCAGTCGTCGCACTTGACGAGTTCCTTGACTCCTGCCGGACTTGTCGACCAGTTTTCATACCCCCACGGCATCTGCTTGTTCAGGTAATACACGCGGACGGTGATCGGCCGGTCGAAGTCAATCTCCTCGGCGAGCGCGGTCGCGTAGACTTCCGCCTGGATGCCCCAGTCTTCGCCGGCGAGCGGCTGTTCGCTGGCGCGGTCGGCATAATCGAGCTTACCGAGCGTATCGAGGTTGCTGCGGAAGGCCATGATATTCTTGAAGCCCAGCTTCGGGACGATCGTCTCGACGATGGAGACATTGTCGATTACCACCCGGACGACTTCGTCCGGAACCTCGCCGCCGTTCATCTCGTTCGCGCCGGGGACGCCCACGACCGCAAGCCGGTAGGCGCGGTAGGTGCTGCCGGTGGTGCGGTAGGTGAAATTGGTGAAGACGTCGCAATCGATATCGAAATGCGTCACATACCGCCACTGGGAATCGTTGGCGTTGGCGTCGGTCGCGCCGTAGACGGTGACGCGCGCGGTGGTTCCCTGCGCCGTGTCGTAGCGACGCGCCTTGAACGAGACTTCGCCCACGGTCGGAGTGCCGTCGCCGGTATCGACGAACGTCGGCGTCTGCAGGAACGGCAGATGTTGGGGATATGCATCAATATCTTCGGCCACGACATTCTCCGTAACGGAGTTGTTGAGCGCGACCGACTGGCCGAAATCCTCGAGATTCACGGTAGAACCGTCGGCCAGATACTGGAGATAGCCGTCTGCGCGTTCGTGGAGGAAGTCGCCCGTCCTGAGGTTCCAGCCCCACCAGGCCGCAGTCGAGATTTCCGGATCGTCGCGGAAGAGGATCTGGGTGATGAAGATGCGGCCATAGTCGGCCTGCCGCGCGGCGGCGGCATCGGCGATCGTCGCGGGGTCTACGATAATGCGCATCATGCCCTTCACGTCGTGCAGCCCCAGGTAATACGACGCCACGCCGCCGGCATCCTTGAGCGGAATGCCGTCGGTCCGCGCCGAACCCACGAAATTGGTCACCGTCGTCCAATATGTCGTACTGCCGGCGGTGGCAACGGTCGCCGCACGTACGCTCGTCAGCGCAGTGTCGTTCGTGGCGATCTGCAGGAGAAGACTGACGTTTTCGTTGCAGTTCGTGTAGGAGAAGGCGACCATGCCCAACCCCGTGCCGCGATCGCCCTCGCCGTCGAAAAGCGGCGAGCGGAGCGACACGACGCTATTGGTGCCGCTGGTGGTCGCCCGCGAGGCGTTCAGCTCCACGCTGTGCGGATGGACGACTTCCTCCTCCTCGTTCGTCGTTTCATGCACCCATGCCGTCGTGTAGACGATCGTGCCCGGCGCGCCGGTCGTGCCGTATTTGTTGAAATACGCAGTATCGCCCGTATACGTGCCGCCGCGCCACTGGGTGAAGGAAAGATAGGAGAGGACGATATCCGCGCTCGTCTTGTCGTCTTCATTGCCGGTGCGGATTTCCAGCGAGGCGTCTTCCGGCCAATAGACATCGAACGACCCTTCCGCGAGCGAGAAACCGGAGATGGTGTTCGTGGCGATCGGCACGAAGTCAATACTGCCGGAGGGCGCGATGCCGAGAATGATCTCCTGCTCGAGCTCCGCACACTTCAAGCCCCAGTTCATGCCGGCGACATCCTCGGAATCAGCGCTCACATTGTACATCTCCATCCGGCCATAAGATGTATCCCAGTTGCCTTTGTGGAGCGAATCGTACATCCGCGAAGCAGTGCCCGCGATGTCCACCCGCTGGCCCGCGTTGTAGCTGATCTTGGCGGGATCGGTCCAGGGATAGAAGCCGCCCTTGAGGTCTTGGTTGCCGACGGCATGGCCGGTGAAGAACTGCGGGCGGGCGAAGCGCGCCGGACAGTTGGCGCTCGTCACGCCGCAGGAGCCGGACGTGAGGCGGGTGGAAGCGTTGTCGTTGTAGATGAGCGTGTTGTAGTTGAGCCCGCTCAAGTTTTCGGAAAGTGCGCAGGTGCCGCTTTTCTGGATGCCGGCGACAATGTGCGTGGCGCCGTCGACGACCGAAGAATCGGCGGAAATGAACAACGCCGGGAAGCGGAAGTTGCCGCTGCCCACATCCACATCGAACGCATACGCGGCGGAAATGTTTTGCGCCGATCCAAGAAGCATAGACGACACCTTGCGCCCGGAAACCGTCCAGCGGTAGAGCTCGAGGTTGTAGTGGTTGCCCTCCTGGCAGTTGGTGACGCGGAATTCGTAGCAGCCCTTGTTCGGGTGGTAGTAGGCGACAATTGAGAGCGACGCGACGCCATCGTGCTTTTCGGTCAAATACCCCATCACCGCACGGGTGCCGAAGGTGTAGTTCGTCGCCGCAAAGACATCGCCATAGGCGTTGCCGACGGCCTCGTCGGAAATGCAGAAGGCGAAATCGTCGAAATCAATCGACTGCGCGAGTCGTGCGGTATAGGAGACGGTCCCGATGCCCCGCGGCGTTTCCGCGGCGTTCACGAATTGCAGCGCACCGCTGCCGCCGCCCTCAATCTGCACCGCATAGGACGTCCCCGTCTTGTACTTGGCGTGAATCCACTGGCCCGCGTACGCCTGCAGCCCCTGAGGCGATTTCTCCCGCTTGAACGTATGGTAGAGCGTATAGGAATTCAAATCGAGCAGGAACTTTTCGGTCCAGTAGTCGCTCGTCTCCGACATCGCCGCCCAGCCGTCGAAATAGGTGGAGTAGGTCTTTTGGGCGTTGGAGACGCCCTTCAGGGAATCTTTGTCGGTCGAGGTGCCCACAAACGTCTCCTCGCCCAGATTCGCGTCGCTCCAGCCGTTGAAATTCTGGTAATCGGCGCGGGAGAGCATCACCATGCGGTCGTCCTCAACGTATTGGAAGCGCAGGTAGCCGGTCTCGTCGCCATACTCGATGTCAAACCAGGCGTTGTCGCCGTTGGCGATGGCGGTGATGCCGTTGATCGTATCCGGCCACTTGGAATAAGCCCAGTCTTCCTGGTAGAGGTAGTTGGTCGTGTTGCCGCTGTCCACCGTGCGGAATCTGATCTGGCACTTGCCGCCGGTGGAGTTGGTCACGGCCGGCATGAACATGTTCCAAGTATAGTCGCCCACGATTATGCCGGAGTACACGTCCGTCGCGGTCGCGGTGGATGTCGCGCGCATCTCGACATCCACGCGCTTCAAGTCCGACGCTCCGTCCCGCAGGCGGGTGAAGTAGTCCGTGCCGCCGGAAGCGAGGCGCGAGGCCGTCATCGACCGGCGCGCGAGCATCGTGGAGAGGCGCTCGAAATCTTCGCTCAGCCACTCCACATCCAGCCCCGTGAAGTCCACATAGCGGTAGTAGGGAGCGTCCACGGTGGCCGTATAGTAGTATTCGATATCGCCCGGCAGGGCGGAGCAGGAATCGTCGATCGCCTCGCCCGCGAGTTCGCCGTCGGTCTCGGTCATGGGCACGGACAGGAATCCGCCGTCATGCACGCCCTCGACCTTCGCAAGCAGATGGGTGTAGTTCTTGTTGCCGAACTTGGCGAGATCCGCGTCCCGGACGCGCACGGCGTACACCAGCGAAGAATCGGACAGCGCCGCCGGCTGGACGACGCGCATGTTCGCCGCCTCGGAGATTTCCGTGCCGTATTGATCGAGGAACTTGATGTCGTATCGCTTTCCGGTGCGCACCTCCAGCACTGGATCGAACTCGTAGCGGAGCGCCCACGAGCCGTCAGGATGCTTGCCGAGGCTGGAATAGACGCCATCGCCGTTGAGCCGCTTGGAGCGCTTTCCGTCAACCTCTATATACTGCACGACGCCGGCGGTGAGATAGGAAGTGTTGCCGAGGACGATCGCGCTCATCCTGACCGCCCGGTTGGTAAAGGTGGAATCGACCGCCGGGATTTCGAGCGTCGCGCCCGAAAGTTTGGCCTGGGAGCTCGTCGCCGTGATCGAGCTCGCCTCAAGCTCCACCTCGCCGCCGATGAGCTTCTGGGCGAGATAGCGCCAGCGATAGTGGAATTTCGCGTCGGAAACCGTCACGTCGCCCGGGACGCCGTCGGGCACGATGCGCTCCACCGTCGCCACCGGCACGAGTCCGGTCGCGCCGAAATGCGGCATCGGCATGTCGCGGAACGTCCCCGACCAGCCTATGACCTGTTCGCCGGCAAGGTCGCTTTCGAAAGTGCCGCCCGGCACGAGATTCGCCGTCCCCGCCGGATACGAGCAGATTACATTGTCCACTATCACCATGCCGGAGGTTTCCAGCCCTTCGCCGTCATGGTCGTTGCGCTCGATCTTGAACCGCGCCGGACCGCGGTAGTTCACGAACCGGGGGTCGTTGAGCATGATGCGGTAGAAGTTGTTCGTCGCCCCGCCCGCCGTCATCGCAAGCACGATATTGTCGTCCAGCGCCACTTGCGACGCTTCCACATCCACCGCCCCGTTCGTTACCGCCACGACATCCACGAGCGCGCGCTGCCAGTCGGCATCCGCCTCGGAAGTCTCGTTCGTGGAGACGTAGAGCGCGATGTAGTTGGGAGTATCTGCGGTGAAGTTCACCGCGTCGAAATAAATGCGGCCGATGCCGGCTTCATACAGCGGCGAGACGATGCGCGGACGATCCTCGGGATCGTCGGTATTGATCATCACGATCTGCCCGGCGTCGCGCTGGGTGCGGGCGCGGGCGGTGGAGTTGGTGGCCGTCAGCGCGGTGCCGTTGTTCCACGGCAGATAGTTTGAACCCGCGCCAAGCGCCGTGCCGTTCACGTTGAACGTGTTGCCCAGGCGCACGTTCTTCAAGTGCCAGGGATTTTCAGCGCCGGAGGGATTGAAATAAAATTCCGTTCCGGGCGTGAGATTGTAGTCTGCATCCTCGACCTCGTCCTCGTTCACGCGCGTCCATGCGTCGCTGTCGCAGCCCTGCCCGCTGACGCTGCACAAGGAGCTCTTGTCGTCGTTCGCGAGAAGTACGCGATCGCTCCCGAGCTGTGAATACGACGCTCCTGCCGTGGTCAGCGACACGCCAACCACGGCCAAAAACAGCGCTAACACGGCTTTCTCACGCATATTGAAGGTGAAATTCCGCATACTACTGTCAGATATGATACCATAAATTTCCGCATAAGTCAACTGCTTTTTGCGCCTTGGGGCGGCGCGGCGCGGTTTTCACGGCCAGGCCTCCAGACGGCAATGCGAATTTTCGAGCGCCCAATCGACTAGCGCATGTGCGCGGATGTGCATTTCGCGCTTGTCGAGTTTCGCCGCCTGCGGCGCGTAGGGGGAGAGGTAGAGCATGCGCCCGGCGGCGCAAAGCCGCTCCTGCTTTTCCGTGGGATGCCAGCGTTCGCCAAAGCCCTGCATGGAAAGCACGATCAACGCCCCGCCGGCCTTGATAATGGCGTTGCCCGCCTCCTTTTCAAGCGGCGAGAGGAAGGTGGAAAGCCCCGCCCCGCCCGGTCCTATCCGCGCCGCCGCCGCCATCATCGCGCCAGCGCTCGCAGCCGCTCCGGCTTGCGGAGCAAGCCCTGCAAAACCGGCAAAACCTGGTTTTGCAGTTGCGTCTCCGCCGCAACATTTGGCAACATCCGGCGGATGGCCTGCAAAACCTGGCGCGGGCATGGCGGCAAAATCCGGCGGATGGCCTGCAAAACCTGGTTTTGCAGTTGCGCCTCCGGCGCAACATTCCAACGGCCGCCGGTGGCCCTTGATCGCCACAATCACCGGCAAGTCCAGCAACGCCTCGTTGCCGTATGCCCAGTAGCGCACGCCGCGAAAAACGATTTGCCGCGCCTTGGTGAAAAACCGGCGATTGGCCCGCCTGAGCGCATAGCGCGGCGGGTTCTCAAGAATATACTTGCGAAAGGCCGCAAGCTGCCCCTCCTTCTTGATTATCCAGTCATGCCACTCATGCTCAAAGAGCGGGGAAGGAGGCTCGTGGAGCGAACCTTTCAAAACCGGCGAACCCTGCAAAACCGGCGGCGGGAGGTTTTGCGGTTGCGCCTCCGGCGCAACCGCCCCCGCCACGCTCCGCTCCAGCGCCTTCAACAGCTGCCTTGCCACCACCGCCAGCGAGACGCGCTTTTCAATATCGCGCATCTTTATGATAAGGTGAAGATGATCCGGCATGATCACATAGTAGCGGATAGGCTCAATGCAATACCAGGTTTCATGAAAGCCGCGAATCACCCGCTCAAACGCCGCCGTGGTGTCGTTTGCCACCACCCGCCCATCGTCGGAAACGGCGCAAAACGCCACCTTGCCGCCGGCGGCGCGCTTGAGCGTGACCATGTAGAAGAACGGCCGCTTGTAATCAAAGCCCGGCAGTCGCCCCATTGCGGCTACTCGACGATTTCAACCTTGTGGCCGTATTGGACGGTGCGCCAGGCGCCGGTTTCGCTCCAGACCGGAACATACCGCCACTCCACCTTGATCGTGCGCTCGCCGTAGAACGGCGCAATCGAGTCAAGCCCTGCGGGCCACGGGATTTCGCACCGCTCCACGCCGCCGGTACTCACGATATTCGCGTCGCAGGTTGTCGAACACGGCTCGTTGCCGCCATTCATGTAGAAAATCGCCACCTGCGCCTTCCCGGACGCGGAAAGCCGCTCGCCCTCGATGATAATCGTCTCGCCCTTCTTGACCTTGTTCTCGCCCGGTGCGCCAGTGCTCGTGATGTTGCCGATATGCGGAACCGGCCGGCGCTTCACATTGACCGGCACGACGCCCTTGAGCTTCTTCTTCAGCCCCTGAAGCGCACGGATATTCACCTTCACGCTGTGGCGTTTGGAATCAAACGGCTCATCCTCGGCATCGAACGACCCATTGACATCAAGCTGAATCTCGAAAAGATTGTCGAACCTGCGCGTAATGCCGTCTTTGAGCGTATTCGAAATCATCGAGTTCAAAACCGCCGCGACCACCGACTTGCAAACCTCCGGCGAAGTCGAAAGTCCACTATACTTTATCGCTTCCTCCAAAACCTGTTCGGTCTCGTAAAGGCCGTTGTGCAAGGTGCTGGGACGGTATTTCTGCACACCACCCTTGCCCTTGCCCTTAAGCAATTTAAACTCCAGTTGCATAATTCCTCCTTATCTTTGGTTTAATATGCCCATATTATATCATTTCGACGCAGTAAAGTCAAGCCTGATAACGCCGCCGGTAAAAGGTATGACCTTTTACCCTAAAAGGTATGACCTTTTTACCCAAAAGGTATGACCTTTTACCCTAAAAGGTATGACCTTTTTACCCAAAAGGTATGACCTTTTACCCTAAAAGGTATGACCTTTTACCCTAAAAGGTATGACCTTTTACCCAAGAAGGTCATACCTTTCTACTGCAAAGGTCATACCTTTAATTCTGGAGGGACTCAAGTTCGGTTCCGGCGGCTTCCCAGTCGGCGGTGTAGCGCTCGATTTCGAACTGCAAAGTGCGCACTTCGCGGTTCACGGCGGCGAAATCGGTGGTGGGTTTAGGCTCGAAGAGTTCCTTGCTGGCCGCATCGAGTTTTTGCTGAAGCTCGTCGATTTTCTTCTCGCAGCGCTCCATGGTGGATTTAAGCTCCTTTACCTTGGGGGCGATTTTGGCGCGCTCGGCGGCGCGTTGGCGGCGAAGTTCCTTGGGATCGCAAGCCGGACCGGGGCTTGGGGACTGCACCGGTTTCGCCGAGGCCGCCTTGGCGGCTCCCTGTTCCTTGTTTCCGCCGCCCGCTTCCCGCTTCTTCTCCATATAATAATCGTAGCCGCCGGGGTACTGGCGGATGCCGTCGCGGGAGATTTCGAGGACGCTGGTCGCCACCTCGCGCACGAATTCGATGTCGTGCGAGACGAGGAGGATCGTGCCCGTGTATTTCTTGAGCGCGTCCTGCAAAAGCCTGCGGCCGTCGAGATCGAGGTGGGTCGTAGGCTCGTCGAGCAGCAGAAAGTTGGGGGCGGCGAGGAAAAGCCGCAGGAACGCGAGGCGGATCTTTTCGCCGCCGGAGAGGACGCCAGCGGGTTTTTCCACGTCGTTCTCGTCGAACCCGAACGCCCCTAGCTGATTGCGGAAATTCTTTTCCGGTCCGCCGCCGGCGGCATCCCAGACGTTCTTCGCATTGCGGTAGACGGTGACGTCCGGCGGAATCGTTTCGGCGAACTCCTGGCTCAGATACCCCGGCACCACGTTGTGCCCCAAGACCGCTTTGCCGCCGGTCGGCGCGCGCGTCCCGGCGATGATGCGCATGAGCGTCGTCTTGCCGAGGCCGTTGTAGCCGATCAGCGCAACCTTGTCGCCGCGGGAGATGTTGAAGGTGACGCCGTCGAGGATGTTGCGCTTGCCGTCGTAGGAAAAGACGAGATCCTCGCAGCGGAACATCTCGACGCCGCTCGGGGGCGGCGGCGCGAGCCGGAGCCTGCCGGACTGCGTATAGCGTTTGGGCAGGACGATCCGCGCCTCGTCGATCTTGTCGATCAGCTTCTGGCGGCTCTGCGCCTGCGCGGCTTTCGTCGCCTGGGCGCGGAAACGGTCGACGAACCGCTGGAGCTGTTCGCGGTGGTGATCCTGATTTTCCTTCGCCGCCTTCAGATGCTCATAGCGCACTTCGCGCTCGGTGAGGTAGTAATCGAGGTTTCCCTCGTAGCGCGTGGCGGTGCCGGCGTCGACCTCCACGATGATATTGGTGAGCGTCCGCAAAAGGTAGCGGTCGTGGGAAATCAGCATCAGCGTGCCGTCGTAGGCCTTGAGGAATTTCTGCAGCCAATCGACCGCAGGGAGATCGAGGTAGTTGCTCGGCTCGTCGAGAAGCAGCAAATCGGGCTTCGACGCCAGCACGCGCGAAAGCTCGGCGCGCATTCTCCAGCCGCCGGAGAACGATTTGAAAGGTTTGGAGAATTCATCGGTCGCGAATCCCAGTCCGCCCAGCGCGACCTTGACGCGAGTTTCGATGTCGTATCCGCCGAGATGCTCGAAGGCGGTTTGCAGTTCGCCGTAGCGCTTCATCTTCGCGGGGTCTTGAAGGTCGCCTTCGAGTTCCGCCATTTCCGCTTCCATTTCGGAGAGGCCGGGGATGCCGCGAAGCGCGTATTCGAGCAGCGTTTCGCTTTCGGAATCCGGCTCGGGGTTCTGGCGCGTCCAGCCGATGCGCGGCGAGCCTTCGATAATCACCTCGCCCTTGTCGGTGCCAAGCTCCCCGAGGACGATTTTAAAGAGCGTGGATTTCCCGGATCCGTTCGGCCCCACGACGCCAACGCGGTCGCCGGCGTTCACGCGGAACGTCACGTCCGCAAGCACGTCCTGGTGTCCGTAGTGGACGCTGATGTTCCTGAAATCAAGCATAGATCCAATCGCTGACCCGGTGCTGGGAGAATGCCGTCAGTTTCGTCTGGCCGCATCCGGCGCACGCAAGCCCCTTCGCCACCGTCTCGAGCGCGAGATGCGGCGAGTTGCAATCCTGCGAAAGGTGCGCAAGCGCGAGATGCTTTAGCCGCGGCACGGCGCAGGAGGCGACGAAATCCGCCGCCTGATCGTTGGAGAGATGGCCGCAAGGGCCCTCGATGCGGCGCACGACATGATACGGCCTGCCGCTGGAGCGCAGCATGGCGAGATCGTGGTTGCTCTCCAATGTCGCAACATCCGCCATGTCGAAATATTCCTCCATCTCGACCGTGGGTTCGCCGGTGTCGGTGATGTGGAAATACGAGCCGCCAGGGCCTTCGACAAAATAACCAACGGGATCGGAAACATCGTGAGAGGTTTCAATCGCCCGCACCTTGAGATCCCCCACCGGAAACCGGCTGTCGTTTTCGAACGCCACTATCATTTCATCGCAGACGTCCGGGTATAATGCGCAGACGGCGTCGGCGGTGGAAAAATTCATGAAGACGGGGACATCGGGGGCGAAACGCTGGAAGGCGGCAAGCCCCGCCACATGATCGCTGTGTTCGTGGGTGATCAGCACTGCGGTGATGTCGTCGATCGCCACGCCCGCCAGCGCCATCTGCGTTTTCAGGGTCCTGGGGCCGATTCCGCAGTCGATCAGGATAAGCTCGCCAGCATCGTCGACCAGATACGCATTGCCCTTGCTGCCGCTGGCTAACGAGCAGAATCTCATCTTGCGAGCGCCCGGTGCGCGATATCCTTGCGGTAGAACGCACCCTCGAAACCGATCTCCGCGACGCGCGCATAAGCCTTGTCCACCGCTTCGCGCAAAGTGCCGCCGAGGGCGGTGACCGAGAGCACCCGCCCGCCGCTCGTCAGGACTCTGCCGCCCTCCGCCTTCGTGCCGCAGTGGAAGACGATCGCGTCCCCGCCGTGTCCGTCAAGGCCGGAAATCTCCTTGCCCTTCGCGTAGCTTCCGGGATAGCCGCCGGACGCGATGATGACGGTCGCGGCCGCTTCGGGCTTGACGACGATATCTTCCTCCTTGAGGCAGCCCTGCGCCGCATGGACTAGCGCCGACGCAAAATCGCCGCCGAGGCGCGGCAGCACGGCTTCGGTCTCCGGATCGCCGAAGCGCGCGTTGAATTCGACGACATTTATCCTGCTGCCGGACTTTGCGATCCTGCCGCCTTCGGGCGTGACCATCAGCCCGGCGTAGAGAATCCCCTTGTAGACGATGCCGCGCCGCTTGAGTTCGCGCACCACCGGGAGGATGATCTGCTCCTTGATGAAAGGAAGCGTGTCCGCCGTCACCACCGGCGCGGGCGAATACGCCCCCATGCCGCCGGTGTTCGGGCCCTTGTCGCCGTCGAACACGCGCTTGTGATCCTGGGAAGACGGCAGCAGCACGGCGTTTTCGCCGTCGACCATGGCGAGGATCGAGCACTCTTCGCCGTCGAGGAATTCTTCGATCAGGACTTCCGCGCCCGCCGCGCCGAACTTGTTCGCGACGAGCATGTCGTCGATCGCCGCCTCGGCCTGCGCGAGCGTCTCGGCCACGATCACGCCCTTGCCGGCCGCGAGGCCGTCCGCCTTGACGACGACGGGCAGACCATACGCCGCAAGCGCCGCCTTGGCCTTCGCGGGATCGGTGAAGACCTCCGCCTTGCCGGTCGGCACGCCGGCCGCGTCCATGACTTCCTTCGCGAAACGCTTGGAGCCTTCCATCCTAGCCCCTGCGGCCACCGGACCGAAGGCGAGAATCCCCGCCGCCTCAAGGCGGTCGACCAGCCCCTTCACGAGCGGAGCCTCCGGGCCTACGACCACGAGGTCGGGCTTGTTCGCCGCCGCCCAGGCGGCAATGCCATCGATATCCTCCGCGCCGATCGCGAGGTTCGTCGCCACCGCCGCCGTGCCCGCATTCCCCGGCGCACAATAAATCTCGCGCCCGCCCTCGTCCTTCGAAAGGCGCCACGCAATCGCATGCTCCCTGCCGCCCGACCCTACAACCAGAATCTTCATGCCGCTCACTCCTTGGGAACTTTGATTTTCTGCCCCAACTTCAGGGCATTGGGATTAAGTCCGGGATTCATCGCCTTGATCTTCGCGATCGTCGTGTTGTAGGCGCGTGCGATGAGATAGAGGTTGTCGCCCTTCTCCACCTCGTACTCGATATACGGACCCGACACGACCGTCTGCGTCTGCGGTTTGGGCCTGGGCGGCGGCGCGGATTCCTTGATCACCTGCGCCATCTTGCCGGAAAGCTCCTTCACGATTTCCTCGCGCTGCGACCGGAGCTGGCGCTTGAGCTCGTCGATCTTGGCGTTGAGCGAGCGGATTTCCGCGCGAAGCTGCTCGGCCTCGCCGCCGCCGCGCTCGAGCTTCTCCACGCGGCGCTCCAAGGCGTCGTAGTTGCCTTGGATCATGTCGATCTGGCTCGTCACCCGCTGGAGTTCGGCCATCGCCTGCTGGCGGATGAACGCATCGCGCGCCGTGCCTTGGGCGAACGCGAAAACCGGCGCCAGACACAATGCGCCCAGCAAGATTTTATTAGTCGTGTTTTTCATATGAACATCAATATTAGATAGATTGCGGTTATCGCCCCGGTCCAGGCGAGAAAGCGGTTCTGCCGCCGTTCGCGCTTATCCTGCTCAAGCGTCCGCCCGAACGCCATCATGCCGCCGCCGGCGATATAGCGCACCAGACGGTTTTCGATGAGCACCATCTTCCACGGCAGCTTGTCGGCCGTGTAGGCGTGTCCGGGCTTCAGAAAGAAATCGTGCGTCATCTCGGCGGCAGTTTGATGACCTGTCCGGCGCGGATGCGCCCGTCGGTGGAGATCTTGTCTTTGTTGGCCTCGCGGATCTGCTTCCACGCGCCCACCGTGCCGTAGAAATCCTTCGCGATCTTGTAGAGCGTATCGCCCTCCTGCACGGTGTAGGTTTCGGGAAGCGGCGCGAGCGGCTCGGGCCCGGGCTCTTTCTCTTTCTTCTCCTTCTCCGCGACTTGTATCGGCGGCGTCATCGATTCCTCGGGCTCTTCGCTCAGCAAGAGCGCCACGTCCTTGGAGAATTTGATGCGGTCCTCGTCGTCCTCCTCTTCGTCAAGGAGCTTCTTCACATCGGCAACATCCACCGGACGCGCCGTCTCCTCGTCCGCACCAATCGACCCGACGAGCCGCCGCACGCGCTCGGTCTCGAGCTGGAGCGCGGCGATATTCCGGTCGCGGGTCGCGACCTCCGCTTCCAGCCGCGCCTTTTCGCGCTCAAGCTCCACGATGCGCTCCTGCTGGCGCTTCAAATCTGCGACCATGCCGGCGTTCTCGCTGTTGCGGATGTCGCGCTCCATCTTCGTCTTGAACTGCTCCTCGCAAAGCTTGGCGCGTTCGATTGCGATGGCGCTCTTGTCGCTCTTGGGGGCGATCTCCGCGTAGATGCGGTAGTTGGCGATCGCCTCCAGGTATTTATGCTGATGGTCGTGCTGGAGGCTCGCGAGCTGGAAACGCGCCGTGGCGTTCATCGGCGAGTGCGCGATCACTTTCTCGAAACCCGCCGCCGCCGCATCGAGCCGTCCGGCCTGATAATCCGCCATCGCGCTGCGGAATGCCGCATTGTCGCGGTCGCTCACGATCGCCTGGCGCCGGTCGCCGTCGCATCCGGCCAGCATTGCCGCCGCCGACATCATCGCAAAAAACGCAAGTCTCATTTCACTCCTCCTCGTCGTCTTCAAATTCATTGTCGTCTTCGTCGTCGAACTCGTCCGGCGTGTCGTCGATGAAGAAATCGTCTTCCTGGATCGCGGCCGCCGCGCTTTCAACTTCAGGTTTCGCCGTTTCCGCCGCCGCTTCCGCGCTTTCGCCTTCAGGTTGCGCGGCCTCCGCCGCTTCCGCCTTGGCGGCTTCTTCGGCGGCGATTTCCAGTTCCGTCTTGCCGGGGCGCTTGTACGACGCGGCCTTGAGCCGCGGATTCGAGCGTTGCAGCGTGGGGTCGAGCTCGTTCAATTCCTGCAGATTCGCGAGGCCGAAGTGTTCGAGGAAGAACGGCGTCGTGCCGTACAAAAACGGATGGCCGGGAAGTTCGCTCTTGCCCACGAGCCGGATTATCTCCATCTCCATCAAGGTCTTGATGTTCGCCGTGACGTCCACGCCGCGGATTTGCTCGATCTCGCTTTTGGTGATCGGCTGGCGGTAGGCGATGATGGCGAGCGTCTCCAGCGATGCGCGTCCCAGACGGCTGGGGCGGTCCATCTTGAGCATCGCCCTGACATACCGGCCGCAGCTCGGAACCGACTGGATGCGGTATGCACCGGCGGTGCACACGAGCGAGAATCCGCACCGGGCGACCTCAAGCGCCTTGCCCACGCCTTTGATCGCCTCGTCCACCTCGCGCGACGTGCAGCTTTTGTAGACGCCGAAGATCTCCGCGTTGTCGCCTTCCTCCATCTCCAGCGACCTGATCGATTCGCGGATCTCGCCTGCGGTGAGCGGCGTCTCGCTCGCAAACAAAAGCGCGCCAACTATCTCCTGCAGCGAACCCGGCAAGGGAATTTTCGTTTCGTCACTCATAATCGTCGGGTTTCTCCAAAGGTTTGTCCGCATCTTCCTCTTGCGAAGGAAGAATCGTTATTTCGTGGAAGGCGGCATTCTGGTAGATGATCACGCGATGCTGGCGCAGCAGCTCCAGAAGCGCGAGAAAGGTCACGATGATTTCGCCCTTGGCCGCGTCCGGCGCGAAGAGCGAAGTAAACGCCAGCCGACCGGCGCTGCGTGCGCGTTCGAGCACCATGTCCATCTTGTCGGGCACGGAATAGCGAATGCCCTTCAATTCCTCCTGCGGCAATTCGTTCGCCCGCGCGACCACCTCCTGGAACGCCGTCAAGAGGTCGTAGAGATCGAGATTCTTCAACGCGCCGCGGGCGTCCGCCGCCGTCTTCTCGAACTTCGGTCTGCCGCCGCCGTAATCGAAGGCGTTCTGCCTGAGCGCTTCCATGCGTTCGAGCCGCAGCGCCGCGTCCTTGAATTTCTTGTACTCGACAAGCTGGCGCACGAGGTCGAGGCGGGGATCCGTCCACTCTTCGTCCTCGCCGCTTTCGGCGCGGCGGCGGTCGACCGGCAAAAGCATCCGGCTCTTGATCACCATAAGCGTGGCCGCCATCACCACGAATTCGCCGGCGATATCGAGATTGAGCTCGCGCGCCTCCTTGATGAACTTCATGTACTCGGCGGTCACGAACTCGATCGGGATGTCGTAGATGTCCAGCTCCTCGCGCCGGATCAGATACAAAAGCAGATCCAATGGACCCTCGAACACGTCGAGCGTCACCTTGTAATCCCCGGCCAAGAGTTCGTTCTGCGCCAAAGTCTAGTTCTCTCCGTGGAAAAGCCCGGAAGTCGCAAAGTAGGGATCGGACGTGAACCGGCATCCGAGACGCCGCAAGCCCGCCTGGTCGCCGGGCGTCACGATGTGCGTCATGTGCACCTCGCAGCCCGCCAGAGCGTTCAGCTTCTCCATCGCGATCTGCGCCGCCGGATTCGACGCCGCGGAAATCGCCAGCCCGATGAGCGCTTCGTCGAGGTTGAGCGATGCCGAAGCGCCGCGCAGAATGTCTTCCTTCATGTGCCGGACCGACTGCACCACGTTCGGCGCGATCAAGGGAATCTGCGCGGGAATGCCGCTGAGCTGCTTGATGGCGTTGAGCACCATCGCCGAAGCCGCATGGAGGGAATCGGAATTCCTGCCGGTGACGATCGTGCCGTCGTCGAGCTCGATCGCCGCGCCGGAAACGACGCCGCCGGTCTTGCCCTTGCCGGCCTGACGCGCCTCCTCCGCGCATTTGCGCGCCGCCTGCACGACCGGACGATCCTCGGGGACAAGCCCCATCGATACCATCAGTTCGTTCGCGCGCTCCACGCTCGCGCGGTCGCAGGTGCCCTCCGCAAACTGGCACTGGTACCGCAGGAACCGGCGCACGATCTCCTGCTTGGACGCATACCGCACCGTCTCGTCGTCGACAATCCCGAACCCGATCCGGTTCACGCCCATGTCGGTTGGCGACTTGTACGGACATTCGCCATTGGTCATCTTCTCCCAGATCGCCTTCAACAGCGGATACGCATCCACGTCGCGGTTGTAGTTCACCGTCTCCACGCCATACGCCGCCTTGTGGTAGGGATCGATGAGATTCACATCGTTCAAATCAATCGTCGCCGCTTCGTATGCCACGTTGAGCGGATGCTTCAAGGGCAGATTCCACACCGGGAAACTCTCGAACTTCGAGTAGCCCGCCATCCTGCCCATCCGGTATTCGTGGTAGATCTGGGCAAGGCAGGTCGCGAACTTGCCCGACCCCGGACCGGGCGCTGTCACGACCACGATCGGCTTCGTGGTCTCCACAAATTCGTTCCGCCCGTATCCCTGCTCCGAGACGATCTTTTCCACATTCGCGGGATAGCCCTCGGTTTTGTAGTGGAGATAGACCTTGACGCCCTGCGCTTCAAGCTTCGCGCGGAACGCCTTGACGCCCGGCTGATCCTGGTAGCGCGTGATGACCACGCCCGCGACGGAAATCCCCAAGCCCGTGAGGTCGTCAATCAGCTTCATCGCGTCGGCATCGTAGCTGATCCCGAAGTCCGCGCGCATTTTCTTGCGCTCGATGTCGCCGGAAAAGATGCAGAGGATGATTTCGGCCTGATCCTTGAGGCTCTGCAAAAGCCGGAGTTTGACGTTGGGATCGTAGCCCGGCAGGCACCTTGCGGCATGGAAGTCGTTCATCAGTTTGCCGCCGAATTCCAGATAAAGCTTGCCGTATTTCGCCGCCCGCTGTCGGATATACTCGCTTTGCTCGGCGAGGTATTTTTCGTTATCGAAGCCGATTTTCTTCATAAATCCTCTATTTCCCGTTGATTTCGTCGAGAATCGCCTGGATCTTGGGGATGCAGCGCCCGCAGCCGCCGCCGGCTTTCGTGTAGTTCGTCACTTCCTCCACCGTCGTGAGCGAATTCTCGGTGATTACGCGCCGCACTTCATTTTCGCTCACATTGTAGCAGGAGCACAGGATCGTCTCTTCGAGATTCCTGTCCTGGTTTTCGCCGGTGCGGTAGTTTTTGATCGCCGCCTCCATGGCCTCGCGCCCCATCACGCTGCAGTGCATTTTCTGCGGCGGCAGACCGCCGAGATAATCGGCGATTTCCTGATTGGTGATCTTCGCCGCCTCGTCGAGCGTCTTGCCGATCACCATTTCGGTCAGCGCGGAAGAGCTTGCAATGGCGCTCGCGCAGCCGAAAGTCTGGAACTTCGCTTCGGCAATGCGCCCGTCCTCGCCGAGGCGAAACTGGAACTTCAAGGCGTCGCCGCACGCCAGCGACCCGACCGTCGCTTCACCGTCGGGATTTTCGATCTTCCCGACATTCCGCGGATTGCGGAAATGGTCCATCATTTTCTCGGAATAATCCCACATTTCTGTTCTCCCAAAATATTCTTGTATTATACCAAAAATCGCCGTGAAAGGCAAGTAGAGGGAGGACGCGTGAGACAAAAATCACGATGCTGAACTTCGCAGTCCAAGGCAATGGACTTCCTAGTCTAGCATGCCGGACTTCGCAGTCCAAGGATCTGGACTTCGCAGTCCAAGGCAATGGACTTCCTAGTCGAGCATGCCGGACTTCGTAGTCTAAGGTGCTCTTTTACATAATATGTAAAGATGAACAAGCAACTCGCGACGCGACGCGATAGAGTTACAAACTTTCGCGGAGGATTGAGATTACCTCGTCGCGGGTGAGTTGCTTGTAGCCGCCGTCCAGCAGGAATGTAGCATCGGCAATTCTTGGAATCATCTCCTCGGTCGCGCCAAGTTCGGTAATTTTCATCGCAACGCCAATCTCGCGCATCCACGCCTCCAGTGCGGCAAGCCCTTCGTCGGCAAGCCGTCCGTCGTCCTTGCCGTCGGGCGAAATGCCCCAGACGTTGACCGCAAAACGGGCGAACTTCTTGAGTCCGAACGGCTTGATAAGCCGGTAATACGGAAGCGACACCGCCGAAAGCGTCATGCCGTGCGTAGCGTCGGTATAGGTGCCCACTGCGTGGCCGATCATGTGCACCTCCCAGTCCGTCGTTTTGCCCATGGCAATAAGCGTATTGAGCGCCCAGGTCGCCGTCCACATGATGTTCGAGCGGGCTTCATAGTCCTCTGGATTCCTGACGGCGGCACGGGACGAGACGATAAGCGAGCGCATCAGCCCCTCGGCGATGTAATCGCTCGTATTGTCGTCGGTACCGCTGAAATACTGCTCGAGGATGTGGCTCATGATGTCGAAGAAACCGGCGACCATCTGCCGGCGCGGTACGGAGAATGTGAAGCGCGGATTGAGAATCGCAAATTTCGGGTACACCGCAGGATTGAAGACCTTGCCGACCTTGAGGTTGGCCTTGTGGTTGCTGATGACGCTGCCGCCATTCATCTCGCTGCCGGTTCCCACCATCGTGAGAACGCTTCCGACGGGAATTATGCGGCATGCCGGTTCCTCGAAGCGCACATAGTACTTCTCCCACGGATCTTCGTCGCACCATGCCGAAACGCTGACGGCCTTTGCGTAGTCGATGGTGGAACCGCCGCCGACAGCGAGGATGAGGTCTACATTGTTCGCCTTCGCGCGCGCCGCGCCTTCGAGCATTCGCTCCAGCGTGGGATTGGGCATTACGCCGCCGTCGTCGACGATCGTCTTCCCCGCCGCCTTGAGCGCCGCCACAACCTGGTCGTAGATGCCGTTCCGCTTGATCGAACCGCCGCCATAGCTGAGCTGCACGACCGGCCCGAAATTCTTAAGCTCCCCGGCAAGCGCATCCATCGCCTTTTCGCCAAAGTGCAGCTTAGTGGGGTTGTGATAAGTGAAGTTTCCGTTCATGTGTCATTCCTTTCGTTTAGAGTGGACATTACAATTCAAGGACGCGATTGAAGCACGGGGGGACGTCGTCGGCACGGTGCGAGACGAGAATCGCCGCCGCCTTGGGATTGCGCTTCAAATACGCAGAAATCTTGCGCTTGGCCGACGCGCGCTCATGCACCGGCATATTCATGAATGGTTCGTCCAGCAAGAGCAAATCGCGTCCCTTTGCCAACGCCTCATCCAAAAGCTCCGACGCGCACCGCCCCTCGTACGCCTGCATCTCCGCACTCACCATGCCAATGCGTCGGCGAACCGACTCCAGCGTCACACCCTCGCTGCGCGACAAGCCAAACACCTTGAGGTCGCATGCGTAAGCAAAGGGATTGTCGCCGCTCACCAGCGAAAGCAGCGTGGATTTCCCGCTGCCGTTTGCACCGCGCAAGACCCACCGCTCGCCCTCGCGCACCGTCCACGAAAAGCCGTCGAACAATTTGCGCCCGCATAGCGAAAGCGTCAGATTGGAGATTTCAACTAATGGCGGCGGCGGAAGGGGCGAGGGAGCAGAGACGACACCTTCTCCCTTCTCCATTGCAATTTCTTCCTTCTCCCTCGCGCCAGGAACTTCGTCGGGATGGCGATAGCTCATGGCGACGGCCATGCCGCGGCGGCAAAGCGCGACAATGATTCCTTTAAGTTTCTCGCGCTGCACGGGGTCGAGTCCTGCCGCCGGATCGTCGAGGATGAGAATGGACGGATTTTTGAGCAAAGCGTGCGCCAGCAATACGCGGCGCGTCTCGCCGTTGGAAAGCGCGATGAAAGGCCGGCGCACAAGCCGGCGCAGATCGAGCAGGCGCAAAATCCGCTCGCGCAGAGCCGCAAACTCCTTGCGGGTCATTGGCCGACGCGCCCCTACTTCAAAGGGATTTACTTCCCAGACCGAATTGTAAGCGAGAAACTGCGCGACGGTGAGGTCGCCATCCTCATGCCAGCGCGCTTGCAGCCAGCCCGACTGCTGCGCCATGGCCGCGTGCTGGGCGAAAGACAATACCGCGATGCGCTGCGCGATGGAATCGTCCCGCAGCCACTTGTCGAAGAGCGGCCGCGCACGATCAATTCGCAACGCCAGCAACTCGCCGGGCTTTGGAAATTTCCTCATTTCACGAGGCGCAACTTGCGCCAAATGCCAAGCGCAGGCAATTTTCGCCTTCATACGCGACCGTGTAGGCGCGATTCGTCGTCGTCACATATTGCCCAGTGGCGGATATTTCCGTCGTCACCGTCTCATTCGTGTCCGAGATTTTGAGCCCCGCCTGAATGCGGAACACGTCAGGACGCCAAAAACTCACGCGAAGCTCCATATTTGTGGAAGTATGGATCGTCCACGCCTTCGAGGTGTAACTCTCCGGCACGACTTTGACTACCATCCCTTGCGCTATCGCCGCGAATGTCATGGCGAAAACCGCCGCCGCAACAAATCTAACCATTGTCATTTTTCTTTGGACTTTCAAAACTAGCACCGCATATTTTACTATAATTTCACGGTTTTGGGAAGCATAAAATCAAAAATAAGCGGGGAACAGGGAACTGAAAAGCCTACCAACTCTGTGCCTCTGTGTGGTAAAAACAGAAAGCAGTGACCGTTGAACGGGGGATCTCGAATGGTTGCCTCGCAGGGACTCGAACCCCAACAAGCAGAATCAGAATCTGCGGTGCTACCATTACACCACGAGGCAACTAAGGCTCGTTCTTTCAGAATGGCGGGGTCGACGGGGCTCGAACCCGCAACCCCCGGATCGACAGTCCAGTGCGCTAACCAATTGCGCCACAACCCCGTATTCCAGAAAGTGATGCATATTATATCATATTAATCCGGGAAAAGTCAATAGGGAATTTCACGGAAGTTGTCACACCTTGCGGAATTCCACCCGGCGCAGAAAACGGATCTGCAAATACGCAAAGCCGATTAGCGCGACGCCCAAAAACCACGCCATCGTCGTGGCGGTCGAAAAACGCAGATTGTTGTAGGCCTCCTTCCAGATCTGGAGCGACAAAACCTGTGTCGCGTCGCCAGGTCCGCCGAAGGTCAAAAGGAATATGCTGCCAATTCCCTGAAAGGCGGCAATGAACGCACCGACGAAATTGATCACCATGAGCGGCGCAAGCTGCGGAAAGGTGACATGGCGAAAACGCCCCAAAATCCCCGCGCCGTCGATCGCCGCCGCCTCGTAATAGTCTTGCGGCATGGACGAAAGCGCGGCGACGTAGATGAGCGAACTGATGCCGGCGCCCGCCCATACGCCCGGCAAAATGCAGCAGGTCATCGCCAATGCAGGATCCAAAAGCCACGACTGACGCTCAAAGCCCAGCGACATGACAATCTGGTTCAGTATCCCGCTTTCGGTAGGGTCGAACATCAGTTTCCACAACAGCGTCACCACCAGCGCGGAAGTCAAATGCGGAAGAAAGTAGAGAAAACGGAAAAACACCTTGCCCCTCGGAATCTCGCAAAGCATGAGCGCGAGGAAAACCGGCGAAAGAAAGCCCAAGACGAGCGTGATGCCTACATATTCGAGCGTCCTGACCCATGCCGACCAGAAATTGGGATCGATCGCCACGCGGATGAAATTGTCGAGTCCCGCCCAAGTGGAATCGCCGACGATGCGGTAATCCTGAAACGCCATGAGCGCACCGCGCACCAGCGGATAATACGACCACAGCAAAATGCTGGCGCACGCCGGAAAAAGAAAGAGAAACCCGCAACGTTCCCTGTTCCCCGTTCCCAGTTCCCTGTTTTCTGTTTTTACCACACGCGAAGTCCGCAAAGTCCGCAAACTGTTCCCCGTTCCCCATGCCATGGCGGCGATGACGAGCAGCGAACACAAGACGACCCCGAGGATGACGCGGGCGTAAGGCCTTGCGGCATCGATGCGCGAAGAATCAGAATCGAACATCAATCCGCGGTTGGCGTCTTCGTTTATGGCTTTGAGCGCGGCGGCAAAATCGAAGGTCTTGCCGGCATCGGAGAGCAGAATCCCCAAGAATCGACGCTGCACGAGATCCGACGCCGCCTGCCAGAATCCGGCCCACGGCTCGGTCACCGGCTTGATCGAGCCGTCGGCCAAGCCTTGCCGGATATTGTCGGCCAGCCAAAACGCCCTGCCTTCGCGGATGGCGCGCCCGGTCTCCTCGTCGGCGAGCGATTCGTCGCACATGCGCTCGAGGCACTTGAAGGCGAGGTCGCGCTCTTCCTTGGGTTTGCGTCCGAGCGATTCGCTGAGGGCGTAGAAATGCTTGTGCGCCTGCAAGACGCGCGGAAAATTTCCGTTTGCGGCTGGAAACGGCATCATGCCAATCAGTTCGACCGGAAAATTCTGCGCTTCCAAAAGGCGTTTGACCAGCGTTTCGCCGCCGAAGACCATGGCGATATCGCCTGTCGCGAAGCGCTCGCTGATTTCATCGGCCTGCGTAAGCGTTGGAAAGCCAAGCACCAGATCTTCGCGCACGAGCGACTGGAGGAAGGCGGCGGCTTCGAGCGCCGCCGGGGAATCGAAGGTGGCGGCAGTCCCTTCTTCGTTCACGACATCGCCGCCTGCGGATTGCACCCAGGGGAGAAATCCCCAAGGGCGGTTTTCAATCGCGAACGGACGCATGCCGGGCTTTTTGAGCTTGCGGCACCACTCGCGGAAACCATCCCAGGTTTCCGGCGGCGAATCGGGGTCGAGTCCGGCGGCGGCGGCAAGGTCGCGACGGTAGATGATGCCGTAATATTGGATCCCGGGCGTGGTGACAGCCCAGACATGACCGTCCTTGACGCGGACTTTGTCCCAAATCGACTTGGCGGGATCGACGGACGCAGGGTCGATCCATTCATCGAGCGGATAGACGAAGCCCTGCTCGATGTCGTTGCGCAGGATGTGGAACCAGGCCTTGTAAATGTCCGGCGCGGTGCCGCCGGCCAAAGCGAGCATGAAAGTGGAGCGCCCTCCCGCTCCAGGCAAAACCAGCCCGCCCCACTTTACGGGGCGTATCGACTTGTCTTCGCGCGCAAGCTCCAGAATGGCACGGGTGACAGGCTCTTCAGGATGCTCCGGATCGTATGCCCAGAGAAAACTTACGGCGAGCAGAATCGCCCTGAAAATCATCCGAGAACGCTGGTGACCATGCCTGCGGCCACTTTGGCGGCAACATCTTCGCCGGCGAGCGCCTGCAGGACGACGAGCGAAAAAAGCATCGCCGCACCAGGCGCCTGACCGGTAATGACATCGTGGTCGGACACGACCTGGACCGGCGCCACCGGGCGGTCCATCTCCGGTGCCACGGAGGGATAGCAGGTCACATGGAGTCCGGGATCGACGACGCCCGCTTCGACGAGCACGGTCGGCGCGGCGCAAATCGCACAATTGAGACGCCCCGCCTCCTTCTGCACCTGCAACCGGCGGCAAAGAGCGTCGCAATTCATGAGGTTCTCGGTTCCTTCTCCGCCGCCGGGCAGGACGATGGCGTCATACTCCATGTCCTTGACTTCGGCAAACAGCGCATCGGCCCTGACGACCATGCCGTGGGCGCCCTCGACTTCCGTCTGCGCGGAGATCGAGGCGGTCGTCACGTCTACGCCGCCGCGGCGGAGAACGTCGATTATCGTCACCGCCTCGATTTCTTCAAAGCCCTTGGCGAGCGGAACCAGAACCTTGGCCATCTCAAGCCTCTACATTCTTGGCTTCGTTGCACTTCAGCCTGCGGCCGAGGATCTCCTTGTCGTTGAGAGCCTTGATCGCGGCCTCGGCCTCGGCGCGATTGGGCATGTGCACGAACCCGAAGCCCTTGGACCGGCCGTTGAAGCGGTTGACGATGATGCGCGCGGAATTGACCTGACCGAACGCGGCAAACTCCTTGTTGAGCTGCTCGTCGTTCATTTCATAGCTGAGGTTGCCCACATAGATTTCCACCGAACCGTCGGCCGGCGCGGGATGCAGCTTCTGAATGCGCTCAGGCTTGCGCCCCTGGCGGCGGTCGCCGCCCTTGGCGCCATGAGCCTTGTAGCGGCATTTGAGCCGACAGACCAACGCCGTAAGTACCACTCCGGCGGCAAAACCGCAACCTGCGGCAATTGCCAGCGACTTGATGCATGTCGTATCCATTTTTCTCTTCTTCTCCTTGTTCTTCTCTTGTTTCGTCTCTTGTTTCTTCGTTTTCCGTTTGCTCTTTTCTCCGGACTTGAACCGCACCTGCCTCAATTTTCCTGCTGGCTGCGGTAGTCCATCAAAGTCTTCATGCGGCTGGGGTGTTTGAGTTTCCTCAACGCCTTGGCCTCGATCTGGCGAATGCGCTCGCGCGTGACATTGAAGATCTTGCCCACCTCTTCAAGCGTGCGCGCATACCCGGCGGTAATGCCGAAACGCAAATCAATCACCTGCTTCTCGCGCTCGGTGAGCGTGCCAAGAATCTCGGTCAGACGCTCGCGCAGCAAGTGCCCTTCCGTCGCCTCCGACGGATTTTCGCTGTTGACATCGGCGATAAAGTCGCCATAGCTCGCATCCTCGTTGTCGCCGACCTTGCGCTGGAGCGAGATCGGTTGCTGGGACATCTTGCGGATGGCGCGGATTTGGTCCGGCGTGAGATTCATCTCGGCGGCGATTTCGGCTTCGGTCGCCTCGCGGCCAAGCTTCTGCACCAGCCGCTTTTGCGTACGCATGAGGCGGTTGATATTCTCGATCATGTGCACCGGGATGCGGATTGTGCGCGCCTGGTCGGCGATCGCACGGTTCGCCGCCTGGCGAATCCACCACGTGGCGTAGGTCGAAAATTTGTAGCCGCGCTTGTATTCGAATTTCTCCACCGCCTTCATCAGCCCCGTGTTGCCTTCCTGGATGAGGTCGAGGAAGCTGAGACCGCGGTTCATGTACTTCTTGACGATGGAGATGACGAGGCGCAGGTTGGCCTCGACCATCGTGGTGCGCGCCTGCTGGCCGCGCTTGAGAATCTTGCGCAGCTCCGCGAACGACGTCACGAAATCCTCCGGCAGCATGCCGAACTCCGACTCCATCGCCGCCATCTTTTCGCGCAGCGCCTCGACCTCGCGGTCGCGGCGCTTGCTCGCCTTGGTCTTGAGCAGCTCGGCAAGCTGCGCACGGTAGCGGCGATAGGGAAGATAGAACTGTTCATCGGCGTCGGCGCACAAAAGTTCCAGGGTCTTCTGCTTGAACTTCATGTCGCCAAAGAGATCCAGGAGCGCCTTGCGAGCGTTCGCAAGCGACGTCTCCGCGCCGCGCATCTTCACCGTCGGCACATTCTCCCGCCCGATCAGCGAAAGATATTTGCCGCTCGCTTCGCGCAGACGGCGCTCGGTCTCCTTGAGCCGCTTGCGGAACGACGGGATCATCGAAATGTAGCTCTCGCGATCGTCTTCGTACTCATCGTTGACAATGCGGTCGAACCGGTCGATCTGGCCCTCCAGCCGGTTCAACACGTTGTTGTACATCACCGGCACGAAGAGGAAGCGGTTGAAAATGTCGCGCGCCTTCGTCTCCGCCTCGTCGATCGTCTCGTAGATTTCCACTTCCCGCTCGCGGGAGAGCAGCTCGACCTTGCCCATCTGGTGCAGATACATGCGAATCGGATCTTCGATCTCCGGGCGCACCTTCTCGTTGAGCTGCTGATTCTTGTTGTCCTGCCACTGCTTGACGTCTTCCTCGCGCATCACATGCACGCCGAGCATCTCCAGCAATTTCAGATAATGCTCGGTCTGGACCGAATCGAGAATATTCTGCGGGAACATCTTGTTCAGGTCTTCGTAGGTGACGAAGCCGCCGTTCTGCTCGCTGCGCGACACGATTTCGCGAACGACATCGTTCATCTCCTTTTCGCGGAGAACCGAAAGCCCGCCCATCTCCGACCCCGGCAGCACTTCCTCGCCTTCCTCGGACTGCTCGCGGATTTTGGCGGCAATATTGTCGTCTTCGGGCGTCAAATCCTGCGCATCGCCGGAATCGCCATCGTCTTCATCGCCCAAGTCATCCTCAGACCCGCTCAAAAGCCCCTTGGCTTCCTGCTTGTTGATCTGGTCGGTGAGCTTGTCGGCATCGAAATTGCGCACCTCTTGCTGGATCTGCTCCTCGTCGTCCTGGGCATCCTCCTCGTCCCCGTCGACGCCTTGATTGGCCGCCGCGACCGCCTTTGGCTTGCGACCGCGCTTCTTAGGACTCGCCGATTCGTCTTTTCCCGGATCTTGGATTTTGCTTCCAGTTTTTTTGGTTCTTGCCATTATTGCCGCTCCAGTATACAATTCACCCGACTGCAGTTTGTCAACTGTTGGCGGGTATTTTACCAAAAATCGCCTGTTTTGTCAATGGCAGGGCGACCCCGCGTTGCGTTGACAGGGAGTTCGCAGTCCAGATGGCCGGACTGCCAAGTAAAAAACCCTGGACTACGAAGTGGAGAAGGCTAGACTACCAAGTCTAAGGGGCTTGACTACGAAGGAAAGGAGGCTGGACTACGAAGTGGAGGATGAGGAACTAGGAGCAGTGGTCAAATGCCGGCGGCAAGAGATTCCAGGCGGGGAAGCGCATAAGCAAAAAACCGCTTGTATCCCGAACACATGACCGACGGCGCACGCCCCGCCGAATGCGTCGGACGGTTTCGCGGACAATCGCCCATGCAAAATGCGAGATATTCACACTTGCCGCACTGCTCCGGCCAATCTTGCTTGCGAAGCCCGAAATCGCGCATTTTAGCACTCTCCCAAAGCTCTTCAAGCGAATTTTCATGGATATTGCCAAGTTTCCACGCCTTTTCCACGTGAAAATCGCACGGATAGACATCGCCATTCCACTCGACTACGAGATAATTGCGGCAATCGGCGGCAAATTGACAGACTTGAGGCGTGCCGAAAACGAGTTTCGAAATAATGGAATCGAAAAGCCGGATGCTTATCCGATGCGTATCGCCGTCGAAGAACCAGGCATCGAAGAGCCGGCACAGGAATTCCCCCCACTCTTCGCCGCTTATCGCATAAGGCGCGGGGGCGGTGCATTCGATATATTGCTGATTCTTGCTGCCAAGTTCGTCGCGTAAAAAGCGGTAGACCTCTTCCGCATGGCCGATATTCGCCTTGGAGACGAGCGTCATGGTGTTGGTTTTCGCGCCCGCTGCCATGAGGCGGTCGTATCCGCGCCGCACGGCGGCGAATTGCTCGCGATAGCGATCGTGCAGCGGTTCTGGTCCATCGATGGAAAGCCCGACAAGCCAGTCGTCTTCGGCCAAAAATTCCGCGAAGGACGGCGTAATCAGCGTGCCGTTGGTCTGGATCGAGAAATCGATTCCGCCGGCGGCGATTTCCGCCGCCCGGCGGTAGAATGCCTCGCCCATCAAGGTTGGTTCGCCGCCCTGGAACGCAATCGAGCCCACAGGATAGCGGCGCAGAAGTTCGCGAAGCGTCTTTTCCGTCATCCGCGGATGCGGAGTTTGCGGATAAAGCGCCGCCTTTTCGCGGTAAAAGCAATATCTGCAACCGAGATTGCAGTCGGCTCCGGCCGGCTTGACGAGCAGCGAAAAAGGCGGCATCAAAGCCAATATTCGTGGGCGTCCTGGAATTGGTCGGTATCGCCCAGTTCTTCGCGAAGCTCCTGAAGGCGGCGCTTGAGCGCGGCGATGCGCTCCTGGTATTCGGGATCGGAATAGCCGTTGTGGAGTTCTTCTGGGTCTTTGACCGTATCGAAGTATTCCCACTCGCCGCGCTTGTAGTAGAAGCAAAGTTTGTCGGTCTTCGTCTTGAGCCCGTACCAAGCGGCGGTCTGGTGCTCGCCGCCCTCCACATAGTAGCGCGCGTAGCAGGCGTCGCGATGCTCGCCCTTGCCGCCCTCCAGAAGCGGCAGAAAGCTCTTGCCCTGCATCGGCGCGGGCTTGGCCGCGCCGGCGATGTCAAGGAAGGTCTCGGCGAAATCGACATTGCTCACGAGCTCGCCGTTCTCGCTGCCAGGCTCGATAATCCCGGGGCAACGGACGATAAGCGGCATCTTGAGCGTCTCTTCCATGATGAAACGCTTGTCGTAAAGCCCGTGGTCGCCAAGGAAAAAGCCCTGGTCGGACGTATAGAAGATCACGGTGTTTTCGTCCAGCCCCTTGTCCTTGAGATAGGCGACCATGTCGCCGACGCTGTCGTCCACCGACTGCACGCAGGCGAGATAGTCCTGCATGTAGCGCAGGTAGCTGAGCGCGGTCTTGGCGCGGTCGTCCATGCCTTCGGGCCAGTCGTCCACGAACTTTCCGGCGGCGTTTTTGCGCCCTTCATAGACGCGTCCCTCGAACTCGAAGGTGTGGCCCTCGGAGAAAAATTCCGCGAGCTTGAGATCCATCCCCGTGCGCATGTGCTTGAGGAGCGTCATGGCCGTAGTGCGGATTGGCGTGGCGCGGCCTTTCCAGTCGTCGAAGAGCGTTTCGGGGATCGGGATGTCTTTCAAGGTGAGGTTGCGGAACTTGCGCCGGTATTTGTCCGACGGCAGCCAATTGCGGTGCGGCGCCTTGTGATGCATCATCACGAAAAACGGCTTGCCGGCGGCGATGGACGCGTCTATAGTCTGCTGCGTCACCTTGGTGATGTTCTCGGTCGCGTATTCGCCCTTGTAAACGGTCCGCACGACTTCGCCGTTCTTTTTCTCGAAGAACCAAGGATCGAAATACTGGCCTTGTCCGCCGTAGATCATCCACTTGTCCCAATCGGCGTCGCGCATGGTATCGGGACCGCCGAGGTGCCACTTGCCGATAAAGGCTGTGTAGTATCCGGCATCGCGCATATATCCACCGACGGTTTTCTTTTCCGGCGAAATGTCGTTGAAGACCGGGACGCCGTTTTTATGACTGTATTCGCCGGTCAAAATGCCGCCGCGCGACGGAGTGCAGATCGGGTTGGTGCAGACGCAGCGCGAGAAGATCATGCCGCCTCTGGCGAGGGCGTCCAGATTCGGGGTTTTATTGACGCGGCTGCCGTAGGCGCTGATCGCGTGGGCGGCATGGTCGTCCGTCATTATGAACAGGACGTTGAGCCGTTTTTGTCCGAGAATCCGCGCGAGGGCGCCGCCGCCGAAGCCGGAGCAAAGCACCGCCGCACCCAGTCCCTTGAGGAACTCTCGCCTGGAGGTCGTCATAGGCAACCTCCGTTACTTGATGAAGATGGAGTTCTGACGGCGGCAGAGCTGAATCGCCACGCCCCACGGATCGCGCAGAATCGCCATGTGGAACGCGGGATTCTCGACCTTGAGCTGCTCCAAGGTCGCGCCGGCGGCGACGAGACGCTTCACATCCGCCTCGACATCGTCGGAGACGAACGCCACATGAAGCGTCATCGAATTCATCGCCTTGTAGTCGGGAGCGGCGGGAGTCTCGCCAGTGCGGTAGATCTCCAGCCCCGACTCCCCGGAGTCGTCCATTATGAAGCCGGGATTGGAAGAAACCCTCATTCCCAGATTCTTGCACCACCACTCCTTGAACGCCTCGGCGTCCGGCACGTCAATCGCGATATGCTCAATCTTCATAATGGACTCTCCTGGTTGGTTGTTATTGTTGTTGTCGGTTCGCTCAGCCTTCGGCTTCGAGCGCGGCGTCGACTTCGTCGGTCGTCTCCATGTTCGTGTAGACGTCCTGGACGTCCTCGAGATCCTCGAGCATTTCCACGAACTTGTTGATGGCCTTCGCGGCGGCGACGTCGCTCACCGGATTCATCATATTGGGCACGAGACCCACGGACGAATTTTCTTCATCCACGCCAATCCCCGCGGCCTTGATCGCCTCGAGCACGGTCGTGAAATCGTTGGGCTGGCACTTGACGGTAAAGCCGCCGTCTTCGGAGATGACGTCTTCGGCGCCGACTTCAAGCGCGACTTCCGTCACCTTGTCCTCGTCCACGCCGTCGGCGGCGGGGATCATAATCTGGCCCATGCGGTCGAAGAGGCGCGTGGCGCTGCCCTGCTTGGCGAATTCAAGGCCGTTCTTCTTGAAGACGTTGCCCACCTCCGCCGCCGCGCGGTTCTTGTTGTCGGTAAGGACGTTCACGACGATGGCGGTGCCGCCCTTGATGCCCTCGTACTGCGCATCCACGAGCGCGGCGGATTCGAGTTCGCCGGTGCCCTTCTTGATGGCGCGGTCGATATTGTCGTTGGGCATCTGCGCCGCCTTCGCCTTCGCAATGAGCGTGCGGAGCGTCGGGTTGTTGTCCGGATTGCCGCCCTTCGCCTTCACCACGATGGTGATTTCCTTGCCCAGCTTCGAGAAGATTTTGCCCTTCTTCGCGTCCGCCGCGCCTTTCGCGCGCTTGATTGTCGCCCAGTGGCTGTGACCTGACATTTTGTCGTTCCTTCTTTTGGTTTAAGTGTCTAGTTTGATGAAATCATGCCTGCGGCGGGAGAGGCTCCTTGTGGCGGTAGGTGATGCGCCCCTTGCCAAGGTCGTACGGCGAAATCTCCACCGTCACCTTGTCGCCAATCGCTATCTTGATGAAGAACTTGCGCATCTTCCCGGAGATGTGCGCCAAGACTTCATGCCCGTTTTCCAGACGCACCTTGTACATGGTCGCCGGAAGCACCTTGGTGACCGTCCCGGTCACCTCGATCGCCTGATCCTCTTCTTTTGCCATTTGGTTTTCCTTGTTTTTCCGCAAAGACTATTCGCAGTCCACGACCGACGCCCAGTGCATCAGGAGATCCATGTTCTTGGGGTTGGACTGGGGCTTGGCGGTTTCCGCCGCCGCGACAATCGGAAGATACTTCTGCACATCCTGGAGCTTGATCTTGGTCGCCTCGCACGCAAGCTGCATGTACTTTGTCGCCGCGACCACATGGCCATCGAGCCAGAAGAGCAGATAGGTGCGCGCGATATCCGCCGCCGGATCGCCGATGCGCACATGTGCCCAGTCGATGACCGTCCAGGTGCCGTCGGGACGGATGATTACGTTCGTGGGGTTGAAGTCGCCATGGCACAGCGCCTTGCCGCGCGGCAGGCTCTGCAGCTTCATGTGCAGGTCGTAGCGGATTTCGCGCTCCAGGGTGGAAGCGGAAATCTGCCGGTCGAGCTTCTCGGCGATGTTGCCCATCCGGGGCGAGGTCTTGGTGAATATCTCGCACTGGATCTTGACGAACTCCTTCAAATACTTGTCCATGTTGCGCTTGTCCGCCGCCATCACGTCGGCGAGCGTGACACCATCGACAAACTCGCGGCGGATGCACCAGTGACCGCGAAGTTTCATAACCTCGATCACCTTGGCGACCGGCAGCCCCGCCTCGAGCGCACGCACCTCGTTCATCGCCTCGTTGAGAATGTCGCTCACGAGATAGCTGGGGCCGAACACCTTGAGCACGGAATCGCCGTCCTTGGTGATCACCTTGTCCGTGCGCTCCATGAGCACGTTGGACTTGGCCTTCGCCGCCTTTTTGGCGACTGGCGCCTTCTTCGCCGCCGCAGGATTCTTCTCCGCCTTGTTCACGCTCTTCGCTGCTTTCTTGGTAGCCATGGTTTTCAAACTCCTTAGACTGTTTCGCGCTTGCCGTAGTAGGCGTTGAGGTACATTTCCTTGATCTCGCGCATCAACGGATAGCGCGGGTTGGCGCCGGTGCACTGGTCGTCGAACGCCTGCTCGACCATGTCGTCAAGCCGAGCGAGGAAGTCCGCCTCGTCGGGGACATAGTCTTTGATCGTCGGCTTGATGCCGATTCGCGCCTGCAACTCGCGGATTGCCTTGATGAGATTCTCGAACTGCTCGTTCTTGTCCTTGCCGGAAATGCCGAGCGCGGTGGCGATCTCGCAATAGCGTTCGAGGGTGTGCGGATGGTCGTACTGCGGGAACGTGCCCATCTTGCGCGGCACGGCCACGGCGTTGAACCTGAGAACCTGCTCCATCATGAGCGCGTTGGCGATGCCGTGCGGGATGTGGTGGAACGCGCCGAGCTTGTGCGCCATCGAGTGCATCACGCCAAGGAACGCGTTCGCAAACGCCATGCCGGCCATGGTGGCGGCGTTGGCCATCTTTTCGCGCGCCTTGGGCGCGGCCTTCTTCGCCACCGCCGCGTCGTAGCACTGCGGCAGAAACTCGAAGATCGTCTGCAACGCGCGGATCGCAAGGCCGTCGGTGTAGTCGGTGGCCATCATCGAAGCGTATGCCTCGAGCGCATGCGACACGGCGTCGATGCCCGAGGCAGAAGTCAATCCGGGCGGCGCCATCATCTGCACATCGGCATCCACGATCGCCATGTCGGGCATGAGCTCGTAGTCCGCGAGCGGATACTTGACTCCCGTCTGCTCGTCGGTAATCACCGCAAACGGCGTCACCTCAGAGCCTGTGCCGGCGGAAGTGGGGACGCAGACGAAATACGCCTTTTCGCCCATTTTCGGGAATTTGTAGACGCGCTTGCGGATATCCATGAAGCGCATCGCCATGTCCATGAAGTCGGCCTCGGGGTGTTCGTAGAGCACCCACATGATCTTCGCGGCGTCCATCGCCGAGCCGCCGCCGATCGCGATAATCACATCCGGCTTGAACCCGGCCATGAGCTTGGCGCCTTCCTTGGCGCACGCAAGCGTAGGATCCGGCGCGACGTTCGAGAACGTCGTGAACATGATGCCCTGCTCCTCGAGGCTCTTCTCGATCGGCTTGGTGTAGCCGTTGGCGTAGAGGAACGAGTCGGTAACGATAAACGCCTTCTTCTTGCCCAGCTCTTCGCTCAACTCGCGGAGCGCGACCGGGAGACAGCCCTTCTTGATGTACACCTTCTCTGGCGCACGGAACCACAACATGTTTTCTCTCCTTATCGCCACCGTCTTGATATTCACGAGGTGCTTGACCCCAACATTCTCGCTCACGGAATTGCCGCCCCAGCTGCCGCAGCCAAGCGTGAGCGAAGGCGTCAGACGGAAGTTGTAGATATCGCCGATGCCGCCCTGGGATGACGGCGTGTTGATGAGGATGCGGCAGGTCTTCATGCGCTCGCGGAACTCCGCGACCTTCGCCTGCTCGTTGAGGTCGTCCACATAAAGGCTGGATGTATGGCCGAACCCGCCGTCTGCGACGAGCCGCTCCGCCTTGGCGAGCGCGTCCGCGAAGTCCGCCGCACGGTACATCGCGAGCACCGGCGAGAGTTTTTCGTGCGCAAATTCCTCCGCGGGGTCCACGCTCGTCACTTCGCCGATCAGAATCTTGGTGTCCTCGGGAACCTCGAATCCCGCCGCCTTGGCGATCGTTACCGGCTTCTGACCCACGATTTTCGCGTTCAGCGCACCGTTGATGAGAATCGTTTTGCGCGTTTTCTCGAGCTCTTCGTCATTGAGGAAGTAGCAGCCGGATTCGGCAAATAGCTTCTTCACTTCGTCATAGACGCTATCAAGCACGATTGCCGACTGCTCCGAGGCGCAAATCATGCCGTTGTCGAACGTCTTGGAGTGGATGAGCGAAGCAACGGCGAGTTTGAGATCGGCCGTGTCATCAATGATTGCAGGGGTATTGCCCGCGCCGACGCCCAAAGCGGGCTTGCCGGAACTGTATGCCGCCTTCACCATGCCGGGTCCACCCGTCGCGAGGATGATGTCCGACTCTTTCATGAGCAGATTCGTCTTGGGCAGCGATGGCTGATCAATCCACCCGATTATGCCCTCCGGCGCACCGGCGGCAACCGCCGCATCCAAAACCACCTTTGCCGCCGCGATCGTCGATTGCTTGGCGCGAGGATGGGGGCTGATCACGATGCCATTGCGCGTCTTGAGCGCAATCAAGGTTTTGAAAATCGCCGTCGAAGTGGGGTTCGTCGTTGGGATTACCGCGCCGATAAGGCCGATCGGCTCCGCCACGCGCTGGTAGCCGGCGCTCGCATCTTCCTCGATGACGCCGCAAGTCTGCACGTTCTTGTAGGCGTTGTAGATATATTCGGCGGCATAGTGGTTTTTGATGATCTTGTCTTCAACGACCCCCATGCCGGTCTCCGCGACCGCCTGCTTGGCAAGCGGAATGCGCGCCTTGTCGGCGGCGATCGCCGCCGCCTTGAAAATAGCATCAACCTGCTCTTGGGTGAACGACGCAAACTTGCGTTGCGCCTCGCGCACTCTCGCGAGCAACTCGCCAAACTCGCGCATGCCGTCGTCAACCGGCGTCGCGAGCGTATCTTCTTCGCTCATTTTATCCTTTCCCGGTGCGGATCATTCCGCCTCTATCTTTTTCGTAATTATTCGCATTATATCAAAAATCGGCGCAAAATGCAATGGTGCAGGCGTAAAATCGTGTTGCAACACGCATCATCCCGCGATTGAACGGGAGAGGCGGCGAATGATTTCGTTTGCCGTCTCTTCTCCGACACCGGCCGTCTTGGCGATATCCGCCGCCGATGCTTTGGCAATGCCGTAGACGCTCTTGAACTTCTTGAGGAGCTTTATCTTCTTCGCCTCGCCGATTCCGGGGATTTCATCGAGAACCGACTCTCTGATCGTGCGGTCTCTGAGCGAACGATGGTAGGTTATGGCGAAACGGTGCGCCTCATCGCGCAGGCGGGTAATCACCATCAAGGCTTCGGAATCGCGCGGCAGGAAGATATTCTCGCGCCCGTCGTCCAAGACTACTTCCTCTTGGCGTTTGGCCAGCCCGATCGTCGGGATGTCGAAGACGCCGATTTCCGCAAACGCCGCCCTGGCGGCTCTAAGCTGGGTTATGCCGCCGTCGCAAATGTAGAGATCGGCGCGCGGACTTTTCGCGAGCAGCGTCGAATCCGGTCCGTACCGCCGCCGCACGACTTCCGCCATTGCCGCCGGGTCGTCGGCGCCTTCGAACGATTTGATCTTGAAATGGCGGTAGTACCGTCCGTCCGGGAGGCCGTCGCGCGCAACTACGAGCGACGCGACATTGTGCGTGCCGAAGAGGTTGGAGATGTCCACGCACTCGATGGTGCGCGGCGGCTTTTCAAGCCCGATCGCCGCCGCCAGTTCTTCGATTCCCTGCCGCGCCGCCGCTTCCTTCATGCGCGGCGACTTGCGCACGAAATGCGCTTTCGTCATCTCTTTGAGCGCAAACAGCAAATCACGCGTCTGTGCCGCCTCCTCGAATCTGCCGCTCTTGCCCAGCTCGCGCATCTTCGCATCAAGCTCCGCCAGAACGTCTGGACGCTTGCCATCGAGAAACGCGCACGCCTCGTCGAACCGCGCACGGTATTCTTCCTGCGAAATCTTTCCCAGACATGGCGCGGCGCAGCATCTCACGATATTCGCCAGACAATGCGCATGCGTCTCGCCATCCGGCAACAGCGCGTCGCATTCTCTTATCCCGTAGCGTTTCTCCACGAAATCCTTCGCCTTGCGCACAACCGGCGACGAAGGAAACGGACCGAAGTATTTCGCGCCGTCCTCGCGCACGATCCTCACGCACTCGAACCGCGGCCATGGCGCGTCGGAATCGGCGCGGAGCGCGAGATAGCGCTTGTCGTCGCGCATCAAGATGTTGAAATGCGGCTTGTATTTCTTGATAAGCGCCGCTTCGGTGAGCAGGCTCTCGGCCTCGTTCTTGACCGTCATGAACTCGAAATCGTAGACGGTGTCCACCATGCTGCGGACCTTGGGCGCGTGCTTGGCGCCCTTGCGGAAATAGGACGAGACGCGGCGCTTGAGATTCTTGGCTTTGCCTACATATATAATCGCGCCCTGGCGATCCCGCATGAGATAACAGCCAGGGCGGTTGGGGAGGGTCTTGAGCCGCGCATCAATCTGCGCGTTCATCTTCCTTTTCGCCCTCCTTGAGCCCCTTCTGGAACTCGCCCTTCGCCTTGCCGAGCGAACGCGCAAGTTCGGGGATGCGCTTGGCGCCGAACAATACCGCCACAATGGCGACGACGATGATTACCTGCCAGAATCCCGGTCTCATTTCAGTTTCCTCCATTCAGCATGTTGTTCCACTTCGCCTCTTCCGCCATTTTCCGGCGGCGTTCCACGAGACGGACGTATCCATCGCGGTTTTCAAAGAGGTCGGCAATAATCGGCGCACTCAGGAACGAAAGCCCGTGGGAGCGGCAGATGCTGGAAAGCTGCGCTTCGCTCGTCGCGGTCTGCATCGCCTCCGGAAGCACCGCGATGATTTTCTTCGCGGTGGCCGCGTCGCCGCTCGTCCCTGCGTAGTCGGAGCCGAAGAACACAAATCCGCCGGCGCGGAGCTTCTGGTCGATCACCGTGCGGCGCGAATTGATTCGTGCGACCATCTTCTGCGACGCGGCGTTCATTTCGAATTCGCCGTCGAATTCCACCTTGGTCGTCGTCACCTTGCGGGGACCCGCGGGCTTCTTCGCCGCCTTCTTCGCCTTCTTGGGCTTGGGTTCGTCGCCAAAGAGATCCGCGAGCGGATCGTCATCGTCGAAATCCTCCTCGATCTCGACCTCCGGCTCGGACGCGCCGTCGGCAGGGGCGATTTCCGTAGTGGAGGTGGTAACCTTCGCGCCTTCCTGCGTCCTGAGGAACGAATCCCACGGAATGAGCGGTCCCGTGACCTGGATGTTGTTGATCCTTATCGCCGTGCCGTAGCGTTCCACGACATAGGGCGGCGGAATATACTTGCCGTCCATGAAGACGATTCCCGTGCGGATCTGCTTGCCGCGCGTGGCCTTAAGCGCCTTGAGGGCCGCTACCGGAACCTTGGCCGGCGCCGCCTCGCAGACGACTGCCGCCAGCGCAATCGCCAGCATCGTCAAAATCCGTTTCATTTTTCTCTCCTTTCCTCTTTTCGTTTCGTTCAAAAAAGCCCCGCGCTGCCGTAAGGCGGAGTGACCCGGAACCCAATCTGATACGGGGCTATCAACCCATTTTTCAAAATGTCGATTCGGGCGCTTTCCCGCCGAGTCCGCGCGCAGCACAGGACCCACGTCATTGAGAAATCTCCTTCACTGCGTCGACTATCCGCTGGAACGTCCTCCCGACTTCATCATCGGTGAGCGTCCGCTCGGCCGAACGGAATGTGAGCGAATAGGCGCGAGAATCCTTGAATTCGTCGAACAACTCCACCTTCACGAGCTCTTTGCCGCCGTTCTTCTTGAACAGCTTCACAATCTCGTCGTGGGTGACGCCCTTCCTGGCCTTGAAAGAGATGTCGCGCACCACTGCGGGGAACTGCGGCGCCGCGCTCACTTTGCCGAGCCGGTCGACGTTCTTCGTCAGCATATCCACCTTTATCTCGCAAATGACGAGCTGCGTGGAGAGCCGGTAAGGATGCTTGAGAGCCTTGCCCGCCGCGCCCAAAATGCCGATCTCGCGGCCATTGAGTTTCACGGCCAGCGTCGCGCCCGGCGCAAACGCCTCGCGCTCGGCGGGAGCGAACTCCAGCCGCCCCGCATGGAGCTTCGCCACGAATTCCTCGAGCACGCCCTTCATCCACAAGACGGCCTCTTCCTCGCCAAGCGCCGCGCGGCTCCGCAATGTCTCGCGTCCCACCGGACCGACGAACCCGATGCACAAGCGCTCTTCCTCGGCAGGACCCGGCAGAAACACCTTGCCCATCTCGAAAAGGAGCGTGCGCTCTTCGCCGCGCGCGGCATTGCGCCCAAGCGTCGCAGCCATCTGCGGGATGAGCGAAGGGCGCATTACGCCATACTCCGCCGAAACCGGATCCGGGATTGCAAGCACATCCTTGAACCCGTAGACCTTCAATTCGCCAGCCGACAGGAAACTGTAGTGCATCGCTTCGGAAAAGCCCAGCGCACAGAGAAGTTCGCGCATCCGCTCGCGAGCACGGAACGGCGCATCGCTGAGCGCACTCACCGAGGGCGCCGAAGGCATGGTGTCCGGAATATTGTCGAGCCCGTAGAGACGCGCAATCTCTTCCACGAGATCCGCCTCCATAGAAATGTCGTAACGCCAGCTCGGCACCTCGAACGACACCTGCTCCACGCCTGCGAAATGGTCGCCTGCGACAACCGGAACGAATCCGAGACGCTTCAAAATATAGACCATCGCATCGTTGCCCACGGGAATGCCGATCAACCGCCGCGCACGCTCGAAGTCGAGCGCGACAGGGGCGTTGAACGGACGGGGGCGGCTGTCCGCATCGACGACGCCGGCGGCGATTTTCGCCTTGCCGTACTTCTGCAGCAGATGCGCCGCGCGGCGCGACGCGAAGTCCGCAAGATCCTTGTCCACGCCGCGGATGTAGCGGTAGCTCGATTCGGTAGCAAGACCAAGTTTGGTTGCCGTGTATTTCGTCGATTCCGGCTGGAACAAGGCCGACTCCAAAAGCACTGTCTTCGTCCCGGCGGCGATTTCGCTCTCCGCTCCGCCCATTACGCCGGCGACGGCATTTGGCCGCTCCGCATCGCAGATGACGAGCATCGAACTGTCAAGCTTGCGCTCGACGCCATCAAGCGTCTTCATAGTCTCGCCATCGCGCGCCGTGCGCACCACAATCGTGCGATCCTTGAGTTTCGTGTGGTCGAAAGCATGCATCGGCTGGCCGAGCTCGAGCATCACATAGTTCGTGACGTCCACCACGAGCCCCAGACTCCGCACTCCGCAAAGCTCCAGACGCTTGGCCATCAAATCCGGGCTAGGGCCGTCCTCGACCTCGGTCACCACGCGCGCCGTATAGCGCGGACACTTCACCGCGTCCTCGACCACCACCTTCACCTCGTCCTCGACCTTGCGGTCGCATTCGGTGAAATCGACGGCCGGGAGCTTGATTTCGCGCCCGAGGATCGCGCTGTATTCGCGGGCGATGCCGAGAACGCTCAAGGCGTCCGGGCGGTTCCACGTGACCTCGATCTCGAATACCGTCTCGGGCTTTTCGGCACAGACGGCATCGCGCACGAACGCGCCGACAGGCGTTTCCGCAGGAAACTCGATAATGCCGTCGCTGCCGCCTTCGAGCCCCAGTTCGCGATAGCTGCAGCACATGCCGAACGACTCCACGCCGCGCAGCTTGCCCTTCTTGATTTTGAAGCCGCCCTCCGGGATTACGGCGCCGATCTTCGCGAACGCAGTCTTGATGCCGGTGCGCATGTTCGGCGCACCGCAGACAACCTGATACTCGTTCGCGCCGTCCGTCACTTTGCAGACGTGCAAGTGGTCGGAATCAGGATGCGGAACGCTCTCCAGAACTTCAACAACCACGAAATCGTCCGCGAGCGGAACGCCGCCGACAGTCTCGACAGTCTCGACCTGAAGCCCAGCGCGCGTCAACTTTTCCGCGAGCTCCTTGGGGTCGATGTCGTCGATCTTTATATATTCGTTAAGCCAACTGAGTGGAATCTTCATTTGCTGTTCCCTGTTCTCCGTTCCCGGACTCCTCTGCGGCCTGCGCCGGCACCTCCGCCTCCGCAGGCTTTTCGGCTTCAGCAGGCTTTTCCGCCACCGCAGGCGCCACCGGGCGTTTCTGGTACTGCGGTCCGTACTTCGGGTGCTTCTCCACCGCGCTGAACACGCCATTGACGAACGCGACGATATGCCCGGTGGAGACGAGCCAGTTAAGATGCTTTTCGTCCTCTGGCGACTTCACGATATCCGCCTTGGGCAGGCATGGATGTTCCTTCACGAAATCTGCGATTTGCGCGAGTTCGGGAATCGCGTGGGCGCTGTCAAACTCCTTCAGATCCGCGCTCGTCACAAACTCCGGTCCGCGAGGGTCGTTCGCGCGGAAGAACTTCAGTTTGCGGCTGTGGAAAGCGCCGCGCAGCGCAAAGCACATGTTGTACGGCGCACGCTCCTCCGTGCGCAACGCATCTTTCACCGCATACACCAGCGGCTTCACCGGCGAATTGAGCGCCTTGTCTGCCGTAATCGAAAGCACTTTCGGACGCGACACCATCTGGGCGAGCATCACCCGCTTGAATTCGCCTTCCGCCTGCTCGCGCGTCAGCGGCTTCGCCTTTTCCGTGTCGCTCTTCGCGAAGTAGACGCGCTTTTTGGTCGCGCTCTGCCGCCAAGCTTCAATCGTCTCGGCGTCGCGCACCATCTCGATGTGCGAGCGGAATTCCTCTTCGCCCATCTGCGGATATTTCTCGCGCCAGACGGCCTTGACGACGGAATTGAATTCGTGGATGTTGGTAGGCCCCAGCAGTTCGCCGCCGAGATTGCAGCGCGCCACCGCCGTGAAATTGCCCTTCGGCGGCTCGCAATCAATCGTCTCCTCGGCGTAGTAGTCGCCAAGATGTTCGCCGACAAGGTGGGCGATCACGTCCTGCTCGTCGGTCGACGCAAATCCGCACGCCCCGCATTGGCAGAACTTCACCGCCTCGGGGTCTTTGGGAGTGATTTTGAGGAGGATTGACTCTGGATTGTCCAGAAGAAAATAGGCGAGATCCTTTAGTTTGTAGGCGTGGAAATCGCTCTGAAGCCGACGGATTATCACGCCCAACGCCTTCTGTTCAGGCAAAATCCTGACCTCGACATCAAGCGGCTTCGGCGGCGGAGCCATGCGCTCGGGGCGGCGCGGACGGTCGAAGTGCGGCTTGCCGCCCTTTTCGCGAGGCCGATTCCCCGCACCCCGCTCACCGCCACCGGCCGGTCTATCCTGCCTTCTGTCGCGGTTTTCGTCGCGAGTGCCAAATCCCGAAGTCCGGGATCCATTCCCGGACGACACCTTGACCCCTGCATCCTTGCGCGCCCAATCAGGAGTGAAATCGAGTGCGCCCAAATTCAGTGCGTTGTTTTCCATAATTGTTTATATTATACCATATTTCCGCCGAGAATACAAGAGGAAGCGGCTTTTTCAATTTTCGACCGGAATCGAAAAGCCGTTCCATTCTCTATCCGAGAACGCTCTCGAAATATGCTATCGTCTGGGCGAGGCCGGCGGCGAGAGGGACTTCCGGCTCCCAGCCAAGCAACGCCTTGGCGAGCGCGATATCCGGTTTGCGGTGCTTGGGGTCGTCGGACGGCAACGGACGGAAAACGAGGCGGGATTTCGATTCCGGAATCTGACGCAGCACCTCTCGCGCAAGTTCAAGTATCGTCCATTCGCTTGGGTTGCCGAGATTGAGAACCGGGGCTTCCAAACCCTGGGCGGCGAAAAACGCGTCGATTTCCGTGCGCGGCTTTTCCATGTAGAGGCGCATTGCGCGGATGAGATCGGTGCAATACTGGAAACTGCGCGTCTGGCTGCCGTCGCCGTAGACGGTGAGGTCTTCCCCCTTCAACGCCTCGATGATGAAATTGGAGACGACTCTGCCGTCCTCCGGATGCATATTAGGCCCGTAGGTGTTGAAGATCCTGATCATGCGCACATCGACGCCATGTTGTCGGCGGTAGTCGGCGCAAATGGTCTCGGCGCAACGCTTGCCTTCATCGTAGCAGCTACGGAGTCCAATAGTGTTTACATTGCCCCAATAGCGTTCGTTCTGAGGGTAGACCAGCGAATCGCCGTAGATCTCGCTTGTGGAGGCGTGCATGACTTTCGCGCCGGTTTTTTCCGCCAGCTCCATGATATTCAGGATGCCGAGGACGCAGGTGCGCACCGTCATAACGCTGTCGCGCTGGTAGTGCGGGGGACTTGCGGGGCAGGCGAGGTTGTAGATTTCATCAAACTCGCCGTCGATAGGATCGGCTACATCGCGCTCCCGGAACGAAAACGCGGGATGGGCAAGAAGCTGATCGATATTTCGTCTGGAGCCAGTGTAGAGATTGTCGAGGGCGGTCACCTCGTAGCCGTCGACCAACAGGCGGCGGCAAAGGTGGCTGCCGAGAAACCCGGCGCCTCCGGTTACAAGCGCTTTCATCGCCTACTTCCTCGCCACTCCGGATTCGCGCGCGGCTTTGGCCACTGCGGCAGGCACCACATCCTTGAGGCGCTTGTCGAACGGTTTGGGGATTATATAGCCGGTGCCGAACTCGAGTTTTTCGTTGGGGTAGAGCGACTGGACTTCTTCCGGGACTTTCTCGCGTGCGAGGGCGGCCAGCGCATTCGCCGCCGCGACCTTCATCGCGGTATTGATCGTCGTGGCGCGGCAATCCAAGGCTCCGCGGAAGAGGAACGGGAAGCACAGGACGTTGTTGATCTGGTTGGGATAGTCGCTCCTGCCGGTGACCATGACATACTTGCGCCCGGCTAGGGCTTCGGCGACAACTTCGGGCGCGATCTCGGGATCGGGGTTGGCCATCGCGAAAATGGCCGGGAAACCGTCCATGCCTTGGACGTCGGCGGCGGAAAGGACATTCGCCTTGCTCACGCCGATGAAGACGTCGGCCCCCTTCAAGGCTTCGCCGCGGGTCATGGCGGGATCGACATCGGCGCGGACATGGGTCTGGGTATATTTGCTGAGACCCTGCGTAGATGGAGTGAGCACGCCCTTGGAGTTGAACATCACGAGGTCTTTGACGCCGGCGGCCTTGAGCATGTCGGCGATGCGCGTCCCCGCCGCGCCCGCGCCGTTCACCACGACCTTGAGCGCATCCATCGGCTTGCCTTTGAGCAGCGCATAGTTCATCACGCCGGCGGTAGTGATCACCGCAGTGCCCCACTGGTCGTCGTGGAAGACCGGGATGTCCAGTTCGCGGTCGAGCGTGTCTTCGATTTCGAAGCATGCCGGGGCGGCGATGTCTTCGAGATTGATGCCGCCATACTGCGGCGCGATCATCTTGACCGCCTCGATGACGCGCTTGGGGTCGGTCTTGCCGGTGTTTTCGCCGCCGATGCGGCAGTGGTTCAACGGAACCGGCCACGCGTCCACGCCGCCGAAAGCCTTGAAGAGCACGGCCTTGCCCTCCATCACGGGAATGGACGCCGCGGCTCCAAGATCGCCAAGACCCAAAATCGCCGTGCCGTCGCTCACGACGGCAACAAGGTTGGATTTGGCGGTATAGTCGAATTTGGCCTCGTCGTTCGCGGCGATCTCCTTCACCGCATGCGCCACGCCCGGCGTATACGCGAGGCACAAATCGTCGCTCGTCGCCAATGGACGCGTCAGACGCACCCCCACCTTGCCGCCTTTGTGGAACTCCAGAACTTCTTCTCTGCCGTATTTTGCCATTACATTATCTCCGTTTCCGCAAGATTGAAATAAGACACCTTAACGCCGGTCGGACCAAGCGTATCCTTCACGACCTTCATCCATCTGCCGTCGATCTCACAGGCGATGACGACGGAATCGACATTGAGACTGTTGATGATTTCCGGCGCTTCGAGGAGCGTCCCTTTGATCTGGATGCCGCCGATGTATTTGCCCTTCAAGACAAGATCGTCGTCGAGTATCCCGACGATAATGCGCGAGTTCGCGGTGGCGGTGCGCACAAGTTCGCGCCGGAACGAGCGATACCTGAGGCCGGAGCCGTAGACGAGAATCCGGCTCACATCCTTGCGGCCGACGAGCCGCGCGGAGTCGATCGCATACAAGAGATCGCGCAAGACGATTCTCACCATGCGGATCGAAGAAAGCGCAAGCACGCTCGCAAGCGCATAGCCGCAGTTGAAAGACATCCAATCGCGGATCGCCATGGGTGAAATGTAGTAGATGATGACGCCGCCGATCATCGAACCGATGAAGCAGGCGACGAAAAGCCGGAGGTAGTTGCTGAGCATCGCGCGCGACCAGATGGTGCGGTAGGTCTTGAAGAACGCGAGGCAGGCGAAGACGGAGAAGACGCGGATCGGGACGAGCGTGCGCAAAACGCGCACGTCGATATCCCGCGCCCACATCCAGCACATGACAAGCGAGATGAGCGAGAGCGCGATTACATCGCAGGCGATATAGATGGGGACCGCGAGCATGGCTACCTTGCGGCGCGTCTTGACGGTGTGGTCGCGCGCGACGGAGTTGAGCAGCCGCCCGGCGTCGAAGAGTTCGACGCGGTAGATATCCTTGAAGATGATTATCGTGGCGATGGTGATCGCGAGGAGCCAAAGCCCGCCGGCGCGGGATTTCAGAATCATGCCGAGCAGCCCTACGCCCACCAGAAACGCCGCAAACGCATAGAGAGTCCATGCGGTCTTTTTCTGGTTGAGCCCCATGGTGCGGAGAATGCGGTGGTGGAGGTGGTCGCTGTCGGCGGTCATCACGCGGCCGGCGCCGTCGGCGGAGTTGCGGAGAATGAGGCGGCGGATCGAACGGCGGACGATCGCGAGGGAGGTGTCGAAAATCGGCACGCCCATCGCGAGGAGCGGCACGCCCACGGAAACGAGAAACGAGTCGCCCGCCTGATGGGTGCAAAGCGGCAATACCGCGATCACGAAACCAATGTACATGCTTCCGGAGTCGCCAAGGAAGATCGAGGCCGGATTGTAGTTGTAGCGCAGAAAGCCCAAAAGTCCGCCGGCGAAGATAAAATAGAAGATTGCACTGTCGGGGATGCCCAAGAAGAACAAACTTCCGCCCATGCCGATCGTCGCGATGAGCGCGAGGCCGGACGCCAGACCGTCGAGTCCGTCGATCAAGTTGAACGCATTCACCGCGCCAACGATCCAGAAAACCGTAAAGAATGCGTCAAGCCACGCCGGAAGCGACGGGAACGAACTGCGGAACCCGACGCCGCCCCATGCCCAAGCGAGAACCGCCACCAGAATCTGGCCGAGAAGTTTAACCTTGGGCGGAAGACTGAATTTGTCGTCGGCAAGGCCGATGATGCACATTGCCGCCGCAAGAACCGCCATTTTACGGAAGTAGGGATTGGCAAACAGTGCGAGTTCTTTGCCGTACAACAGCCACATGAAAAGGACGGAAAACTGCACGCCCAGAAAGAGCGCAATTCCGCCGCCGCGCGGAATGGGAATCTTGTTGATGCGGCGAGGGTCGGGCCTGTCGACCATTCCGAGCGCCCGGTTCAGTGCACGCACCAGCGGCGTCAAAACGAGCGTAAAGAGAAACGCGGAGACGAGCGCGGCACCATAGACAATCACTTTTTCCATAACGTCCCCTCCAGTTTTTCCAGGAATCCGCCGAGCGCCGCCTCGCCGGCGCGGCTTGAATTCACCGTCACCATGACCCAGCGGTCGAACCGGCCCTTGAGGCTGCGGTCGAGAATATCGCGCATGATGCGGCTAATGTGCGAACTCGTGGCGAAATTTTCCTGATTGAAGAATGTGTACGCAAAACCCAGCGGACGTGCATAGCCGCGCTCAAGCTCCATGATGCGCCAATCGCGTCCGGCGAAAGCGCGGCTGCGCGGATTCACCATTTGGAATCCCTGGCTGGGGAGGCAGAGTTCGGGACGATGGATCGACCGCTTGGATTTGCCGCCGATGACGCAGGTGACCAGATACCAATCGCCCGTAGTGTCGTCCGTGTACATCTTTTTGACGAATGTGGTATCGTCCGGGAGGTTGGCGATTTCCGCCTCGGCGGGCGGCAAATCTTCACCGGAAAAACCTGCGAGTTCCGCAAGCACGATCTGCGGCGCATCCGTCAAAACCGTCTCGGGCATGTGCGCCTGCCACACCATGAAGGCGGCAAGGAAAACCGACAGGGTGGCGGCGCCTGCCGCACCGCAGCCGACGACTGGTCGCGACGACCCCGTTGCGCCGCCGCAGCTGGCTGGACGCGACGACCCCGTTGTGCCGATCTTATCCAACAACGCGCTTACGCCTAGCATGCAGCCGACGGCGACAATGAACACCACATAGCCGGAATAGTCGTGATAGAAACCGGTGGCGAAATCGGGGTCGCACCAACTGGCCGTCGCGACGATAGTGAGGATGCGGCAGATGTTGCCCAAAACCGCAAGCGGCACCGAACTTGCGAACAAAACCGACCAGCGCCAGAACTTTCGCTGCGCGAAATAGCCATATCCCGCCGCAAGCGCCATAAGTGCAAAAATGCTCCTTAGGCCCGAGCACGGAGCGGCAATGTCGATTGCAAAACTGCCGTCCGCCGCCCCAATCATCGTGCCTTGGCGGATGATGTCCGCGCCAACCCCCTTGAGAACCGCAAACGATACAGAGGTCGCGAAAAGCCGCAAATGCACCGTGACTATGTCGAGGTAGGAATTGAGCGGAATGCAAAATAGCAAAAACCAGCAGGGAAATGCCGTTTTCCGTGCGACCTTCCAGCCACCAAAAATCCAGCTCAACGTCCACAAAATACCGGCAAAACCCACAATTTCGAAACGAAGCTGCGTCCCGCGCACGCCAATAAAACCGACAAACAAAAAGAAAACAAGCAAAAAGAAAAGGCCGATTGCCTCAAATCTGGAACGTTGTGCAGGTATCGATTCTTCATCCGCCCGGTTCTTGGCCCATGGCAACAATTTTTTTCCAAATTCCCTCCACAAAACATAAAGCGAAAAGAGTGGCACGAACCAGCCATAGGAAAGATCTTCCTCGACCGCACTGAATGCGCCTGCGGCATGGGGAAACATCGACTGGAAACCCCAGAAGACCGACGCAACCGCGACTAAAAATGCCGCCGATTGCACTCCAATGCCGCCAAATACGAATTTCTTCAAATATTTCTTCACTAGAATATAAATTATACCAAAAATCCCGTGAGAATACAAGGGCTAGGCCGCATAAGGAGGTAAATACAGGGGTGTGTCGATTGAAAAAGCAAGTGGGCAGGGGCGACGGAGTTTCCTGCCCGTTTAGTCGTACAAACGCAAATGCCCACTTTCCTTTGCAAGCATTTTATGCCATAATTCCCGCAAGTGCGGCAATTCCGCCGCGCATAACAAAAGAAAGGATGCCATCATGGCAATCAAGAAAGAAAAGAACAAGCACCTGACGGACGACCTGCGCCTTGAGTTGGAGACCGCTCTCCGCACGCGCAAATCGTTCTCGCAGATCAAGCGCGAGCTGGGGATTCCCCGCTCGACCATCAAGCGCGAGATAATGAACCGCCGCGTAGAGTCCACGAAGGTCTTCTACGGCCGCAGGTTCAATCCGTGCGCCCACCGCATCGGCTGCAAGGCGACGGGGATGTGCCCAAGGCCTGACTGCGCTCGCCTGTGCACTTTCTGCGGCATCGGGTGCAATGCGCAGTCATGCCCGCGCTTCAAGGAAGAAGTCTGCCCGC
>OCTX014539822.1_pt1 | contig 85066 bp, 65 predicted proteins | sample 1539691 | NCBI WGS metagenome assembly OCTX01 (sample SAMN02144231, study PRJEB22623) | gut metagenome | biome: sheep rumen | host: Ovis aries | place: New Zealand
TTTTCTTATCCTATACAAAGATACAAAACTTGTATCACATTGAAAAACAAATAGTTATAAATAATCTTAATATTCAACGACAGACCCTATTTAAAATTCCAATTTTTACCGTGCTCTTCGTGCCACTCTTTCCCATAAGGACTATTTTCCATATAGTCATTAACCCTTTTACGCTTGTCTGAATTTTCAAAGCCACCTTGAATATTTTTACTTCTTAGTTTTTTCTTTAAATCTTTGGTGAAACTGTTTTGCATAGCAGTATTAATATCGTCACGACCTTTTTGTGTATTACCTATTTCATTTAAGATTCTATTTACTGACTCTTTCACAATTCTGTGAAGGTCTTGCTCTGTTAATCTTATAAGTTTCTTATTCATATTTGTATTTGTTTTATATTGTTTATTTTCATCAAGATTATTATTTATATATTCTTTAACTTCTGTATCCATAGGATTATTAGTTGGGTGGAACTCACCATTAGACTTGAATAATCCTTCGCTTCCATCTGCGTGTTGTGTAGATATTTCTTGTCTTCCCCCTTGATAAGTATGAACGCTTGATTTTGACCTCTGTTTTGAATACTTTAGGTTTAATGCATCTGTTGCATACATATCAAGTCCATATACTATCTGTATAAGCCTTACACCATTTTTGTCTTGCTCAAGACCTGTTACTATATGTTTTGCAATTTGTTTAGCTTTTAAAGCATAGTCTTGCCATTGTTTCCTTAACATATTATAAATGTTTTCTTGAATATTATTAGTTTTTAATAAATATCACTATCTTTGCAAAAAAAACGAAAATATGTGGGATATAAGAGTAATTGTTGAACTAATAAAGTGCTTTGAAGATATTCAATTCACTGAGCAAATTGATGGCAATCGTATAGGATGCATTCAAGATAACGATAGAACAGTTCAAGTTTCTTTTCTTGGGGATAATGTAGGTAAATACATAATGTTGTTTTATGAGGTTGAAGATGTTAACAATATAGAAAAGGTAGACACGAATCTTTCTGAGAGATTCATTAATGGGAGACATATGATAGATGGCAATCGTGTAATTCTATACACGATATTCCCACTTTTGAGCGAAACTTTTGTTAGAGAGCAAATAAAACAAGGTTTATCAGAAATATGGGATATGAATAATGTGCTTAAATCCGTATCTCAAGAAAATGAGCAGCCAAACCAATGACTGCTCATATATTTGGGTCAACTTCTATGTTATTGCCAGAATTAAACCGTTGAGTGAATATACAAATTAGTCTGAAAATTCTGAAATAGGCTTGAAACGGGTAGAATATTGTGACCAGTTAGAGTCTGCCTTGTAGGTCTCTACAAGTTCGTCTGGGACATAGACAGGACAATCGTTTGTATTATACAACGCGTTTCTTCCTGACACGGCTATCATGGTATTTGGTAGCAGTATTATGTATTCAAGTTTTGGATTGTTGCGGATCGAGTAAAAAGAAAAGTATGTTACGCTGACAGGAACAACCAACCTTTTAAGATTGGTGCTGTTTTGTACAAAGTTCGTAAACGATTTAAGATTTGTAAAGTGTAGTAATTCAACCAACGAGGTGATAAGTGTATTATTCGTAAATACAGTCCCCAAGGCATTACAACCCCTTGGGGACTGCGCTGAGAGAAGGCATATACGGGAACTTTACGGAGACAGTGTTTTTTAAAGGGCCGATAAATGTTGCAAGTTTTGGAAACACAACCTTTTCGGGAACTGTTTTTTGGCCCGGCAATATGGTATCTGATGGTAGGGGTTATCCTTTAAACAACTTTATATGCCAAAAACTCATCATGCTAGAAGGCTTTACTGGGACTTTCCATTGGACCGCCTTCTATTATGCTAATATTGATACGATAGTCTTCCCATCTACAATACCTATAATACCCAACGTCAGCAAAAGTGGTTTCTCTAGAACATGCAAACTTGTTATCAACGGTAGCAATGTTATCCCTATTGCAGAACAAAGTTATTACAGAGCATCGTATAATATCTACGCTTACGTTCCTGATGAGCTCGTTAGTGCCTATAAGAATGAGGAATCCTGGCAAAGCAATTTCAACACCGACAAGATATTGCCAATGTCTGAATACGAGGAAGGTTAACCATCGTACTCACTCAGCGGTCTTATCTTGCTTGCCCAGGTGCTCCAGTTGGTTGCTGACTTGTACGCATCTACTGCTTCGTCGGGAACATAGATGGTTGGCGTACTGCCAGAAGAAAACATTCTATTTCCTGAAAGCGCAGGAGGTGTCGTTGCCAGAATCACGAATGTTGACAACCTGCTATACAAATGTATCTCAGCCCCCATAGTTGTAACAGAGCTTGGATAGATAATATTCTTTAGCCCCACACTTCTGAAACAAGAACCACCAATTGACATAACACCTTCGGGTATAGTCATGCTCTGGAGTTTGGTGCACGCAAAAAACATACCGTCGGAGAGCGAGGTAATTCCACCTGGCTCAATCACGCAACTGATTATTTCGGAACTAAGGAAAGTATTGTTTCCAACACTCTTAATATTGGAAGGAAGTGTTACGTTCTTTAATCCTGAACAATTCTGGAAAGCAGATTGAACCAAAGACGAAATGTTCAGGTGACGAATATCATAGATATCCTCTATGACTTTATTTCCACGAAACGCAGTTCCCAAGGCACTATCTGAACGCCCGCTTCACATCTTTATATATAGTATTGTCGAGAACATGGGCATAGCCCTGTGTCGTTCCGATGTAGCGGTGTCCCAGGATCTGCTGGATGGTGGTGATGGGTACACCCCGGTGGATGAGGATGGTGGCGCAGGTCACTCTCGCGCAGTGGAACGACAGGTGCTTCCTGATGTGCATCCGCTTGGCCAGCCGCTTCAGCAGCTCGTTGCATCGGCTGTTGGCTGGCAGTCCCGGAAACAGTTTTCCCCGCGTGGTAATGAGCGAGAGGGCCTTGCCAGAGAACATCTTCGAGAGTGGTATGCGTACGGTGGTCTTGGTCTTACGCATTCGCAGGATAAGCCATTTCTGCCTCGATACAGTCTTGATGTGGTTGTAATGCACCTCCCTGATATCGGAGAACCGCAACCCGGTGTAGCAGCTGAAAAGGAAAGCCCTTGCGATGAGCATTTCTTCGTCACTTCCTTCTGAGCTGCTGACATACTGCTCCCACTTGCGCAGGTTCCTCTCAGTGAGCGCCTGCTTGGATGTCGGCTCAGTACGCACGTGCCATTTGCGGAACGGGTCGGAGGTGAGCAGTTCCTCGTCGATGGCCACGTTCACGTACCTGCGGAAAATCTTCATCTGCTTGGCCACGGTGTTAATCTTCAGTCCGAGTCCGTGCAGGTAGCCTTCGAAGTCTGCCACCAAGTGCGGCGAGAGGTCTGTGAACGTCATTGCCGCGTTGAATCCGTTGAGGTGTCTGAGCGTGTTGCGGTGGTTCTCGCGTGTTCCCTCGCTGACCAGTGCATTGCCTATTGCCTTTTCCAGCCATGTCAAGAAGGGTGCTGAAGGCTCCGTCATCACCCTTGGGTGCTCTGCCAGCTTCCCTTCCCCGATGTGCCTTGCATAGTACTCATTCCCCACCTGTATCTGCACGAATGCCCGTTGCCCCTCCAGCTCCCGCTCGATGAAGGCCATGATGTCCTGGATGTTCTTCATGCAGGGATAACGCGATGAGATGTGAGCAAATTGTAATTATGTCTCAGGGTTGGTATTCTCAACCGGGGGTGTGAACACCGCCTTAATAAGTTTGGCGTTATTCTCGTTGATAATGGAGAAGTCTTTAGCAATATACACATCGGCAATGTCAAGTGTTCCGACATGGTTCAGGGCTTCGTCAACATCAGACTTGCTGAAACGCATGAAATTTCGGGACAATGTAGCGAAAGTGTGCCTTGCTTGGTAGAAGTTCAGTCCGTTAATTCCGACGGCTTCACCGACATCTTTCAGCCCCTTGTTGAGATTTTGATTGAAGGTGCTGGCCGTTGCGTATCGCTCAGAGAAGTTGAACACTTTGCTCCTGCCTTTATATTTCTTTACCAGTTCTTTAATAAATGGCTGGATGACTATCTCAATATACGCCTCATCACTTCTGCGGTCTTTGGTCTTGGCTCGCTTGTATCGTATGGTGTCACCCTTTTTGTCGGCACATGAGTACATATCTACGGAGTTCATGCCCATCAGACAGAAAGAGAGAATAAAGCAATCCCGTGCAAGCTGTGCTCGGCTGTGTGGCCTGCCATTGTAATGGTAAATTTTCAAGAGCTGCTCTAATGTGAGAGAACGGACACCTTTCTTTAGGACCTGCCGTGGTACTTTATATCTTAAAAAAGGATCATTTTTGATTATCTGGTCATAATCGGTGTTGTACCTTCTCATGGCTTCCCTGTACAAATGGCGCATCTGTCCGAGGTAGAGAGATTGCGCTCTCGGTTTTTCTTTCAGGTATTCCTCAAAACCCTTCAATGTTTTATAAGATATGGTAGAGAACGGAAGATAACGTCTTCCGAGATATGCTTCAAGGGAGTTGAGCATCGTCGCATAGTTCTTAGCTCCCTTAATAGTGGAGTGTTTCAGCCATTCGTCTGTAAATGTAAAGAAATCAATATCCTCATGCGTGGCTGTTATTCGCTCTACGATGTATGAGGCATCCGCGTTTCTTCCGGCAAGATCAAGTGATAGCGCTGCAAGCCTGTCTTCAAGTTGCCGGCGCATCCTCTCAACAATCATTGCCTTCTCGACATTCTTAATCTTCTTGCCGTTTGAAGAAAGTTCTGAGTCAGCCACGCTGATTTCTGTTGAGATTCTCTTTTTTGAGTTCTTTCCCTGGCATACGAGGAATGTTACAGGGTGTACTCCTTTCTTGTTCTTTTTACCGATTTCAAGTGTGATTGTTGCCATATTTTTTGCGGATGTTTGGCGGAAGTTTTAGGTTTTAAAAGTGAAAATGAGGTCTAAAAGTGAATTTGAGCTTTGTACGAAAAAACCCCTACAAACCTTGATTTGCAGGGATTTTCGGTGTGTGATCCCGCAGGGATTCAAACCCTGGACCTTCAGAACCGGAATCTGACGCTCTATTCAGCTAAGCTACGGGACCTTGATGTGTGTGTTGCAGGTTTCTTCGGCAACAGCGGGTGCAAAGGTAAGAAAAAGAATTGATAAAACGTCAGGGGATAGGCAAAAAAAACTAAAACTTGTCGGGAAAAGTTCTGGAAAAGTTTTGGGATTGTTCTTTTTGGAGCCAGTAAAGCGATAGATAATGATTTGGAAAAAGAGAATTGGCGGGGTGATTTGTGTAAGCAAAAATGGAAAATTGCTGTCAAAATGCAAAAATTTTAGTTGTTTTTGCTTGCACATAAGCATTTTATTTGTACCTTTGCAGCAATTTTAGACATTTTGCTGGATTTCTGCCATGTTGAATTCTTTGGCGGGAGTTTGGAAGAAGTAGTTTTAGTTATATAATTAAGGTAATGAGTAAATTAATCAGACCCATCAACTACGAGCAGCTGCTCAACATGAAGCAGACCGAGCAGGGAATCAAGCAGATTAAGGATTTTTTTCAGGCCAATCTGTCAACTGAGTTGCGCCTGCGGCGTGTCACTGCTCCTCTTTTCGTTCTGAAGGGGTTGGGTATTAACGATGATTTGAATGGTGTGGAGCGTGCGGTGACATTTCCCATCAAGGATTTGGACGACGCTCGTGCCGAGGTGGTTCACTCGCTGGCCAAGTGGAAACGCTTGACGCTGGCCGAATATGATGTGGAGCCCGGTTACGGTGTGTATGCCGACATGAATGCCATTCGTGCTGACGAAGAATTGGACAACCTGCACTCTCTCTACGTGGACCAGTGGGACTGGGAGGCTGTGATAACGCCAGAAGAACGCAATCTGGATTTCTTGAAGCGTGTGGTGCGGCGTATCTATGCCGCCATTTTGCGCACGGAGTATCTCACGTGCGAAACCTACGACCAGATAAAGCCGTTCTTGCCCCGCGACATCCACTTCATCCACAGTGAGGACTTGCTGGCGCTTTATCCTGACAAGACGGTGAAGGAGCGTGAGGATTTGATAGCCAAGAAATATGGTGCCGTGTTCATCATTGGCATTGGTGGCAAACTGGCCAATGGCGAGCCTCACGATGGGCGCGCGCCCGACTATGACGACTGGACGACGGAGACGGGCGAGGGCAAGCGTGGCCTGAACGGTGACATCCTGATATGGTATCCTGTGCTGGGCCGCGCCGTTGAACTCTCGTCGATGGGCATCCGTGTAGATAGGGAGGCGCTGCTCCGCCAGCTGAAGTTGTCGGGCAAGGAGGATCGTCTGCAACTTTATTTTCACCAGAAGCTGGTGCAAGGCGAATTGCCGTTGAGCATCGGTGGCGGCATCGGCCAAAGCCGTCTTTGCATGGTGTTGCTCCATAAAGGCCATGTGGGCGAGATACAGGCCAGCATCTGGCCAGAGCAGATGATTCGCGAATGTGCTCAAATGGGAATGCCGTTGATTTGAGCTTCCTGCAGTGAATTGAGGATGCGCATCCCCCGGAGGGGCGAAAAGAATGTCGTGCTTTAGGATGAAACTTTCAAGTGTGTTTCAATCTAAAGCACGACATTTTTTTGTGTCAAGTCAGCAGCAGGCTTACCTGACTACTACTTTCTGAACCTTCATTTGGCCGTTGGCCAGGCGCTCCTGGCGGAAGAAGATGCCGCTGCGGGGCGATTGGATGCGACGGCCCTGCAGGTCGTAGAAGGAGACGCCTACCACCGAAGCGTTTTCTCCGGCAGCCAAGTTGCTGATGCCGTCGGTGGACGATTTTCCGGCCCAAGCCTTGTTGGCATTCACTATTTCGCCCGTCTGCTTGTTGATGAGCAGCACGTTGACGCGCAGCTTCGACTTGTCGGCCACGAGGTCGGGCTTCAGCGTGGAGATGTCGAACTTGTACTCGTAGCTCTGCGTCTCGTCGGCCTTGATGGGCGATTTGACAGAGCCTTCGATGCCGGCGGCACCCGAACGGGCCACCACCACATCGTTGAACACCAAGTCTGCTACCTTGCTTCCCCCTTCAACAAACATGTCCATGGACGAGGGCCAGCCAGCCTCGCCACTGTAGTAGTTGGCCTGCCGCCACTCGCTTGCGGTTCCCGTCAGTCCGTCGGAAGTAAGGACGAAGCCCAGTTCGTAAGGATTGTCGGCGCGCTCGACGGGGAAGGTCACTTCTGCCGTGGCAACGAGCACATTGCTGTTGCTGCTGTCCCATTTTGTCCGTACCTCCACTTCGGCAGGTGCAAACACCTTGTTGCGCTCCAACCAAGCCTTGTCGATGCCGAACGTGCCATACTGCGAGTTGCCGCTGAAAGCGTCGGTCTGCATGATGCGGTCGATGGCAGCCGAGGGATAGCCCGGGAATTCGCCCAGAACAGCCGGGTTCCACGGGAACTCGTTGACGGTGAACACCTCCATGGGGTCGGCGTTGTGATAGGAGAGAGCGATGAAGTCGTTCGGATACAGGCGGTTCATCTCCTCCAGTCCCACGTAGCCACGCGGGCAGTAGCCACACCACGTTCCGGTGTATTCTTCCACCACGGCGCGGTGGGTGGGCAGCGTGTTATAGACATTCACCACCCCTTGTCCGAAAGCATTGGGCTGCTTATTGCTCACTCCGTTCACCTTCGAGATGACGATGGTCAGTGGGTAAGCGCCTTTCTTGGGCAGAGCGGGCAACTGGGCCGTTATGCCGACCGTTTGTCCGTAAACGGCGGGCACAGCCTCGTCCAGGTCAACGTGCTTGGAAATGTTTTTTCCGTCGATGCTCAGCGTGTAGTCGAACGACTGTATTCCATTCGAACCATAGTTCACCAGCTGGAATGTGGTAGTCGATTCTTTGCCCGTCTCAACATTCGCTTCTTCAATCTCGCCCACGGTGGCGGCGTTGGTGTAGATTTTGTCACCTTCGAGCAGCACCTGGATGGTCAGGTCGCCCGCCTGTCCATAGAGGCTGCGCCAAGCCGTGCGGTAGATCTTGGTGGTGTGAATGTAGAATCCGTCGGGAGAGGTGTATTTGCCCGTCCAAACGGGATAAAGAGCCGTTTCGACCTTCTCAACGTCGAACGAGTAGCCCACATACACGCCCTCGTCGGTGAGCGTGTAGGGTTTGCTGAACAGCACCTCGGTGTAGCCTTCGGCAATGGTGAAGCTCTGTGTCAGGATGTCGAACTCGCCAGCCTTGCTGCTTTTGATTTCGGGCAGCTGCTTGGTGAGCCACGCCTTGGCGTTGCTCAGCCCGTTTGCAAACGGGAAAGCAATGCGCACACCCTTGATGCTGACGCCCTTCAGATTGGGGTCGCTGATGCGGATGCCCACGTCGTAGGTCTCGGCGTTCTTGCCGCCCGTACCATACTGGGTGGTGTTGTCGCCCAGACTATAGACAATGTTGCCGGCGGCGGCACCCTGCACCCCAAGGAGGGCGAGGGCGGCTGCCGCAGCACATTTGATTATCGTTTTCTTGACTTTCATTGTTTCAGAGAATCATGGTTGCTGTATAAAACTCCGTTGCGCGTTTACTTGCGAACCACTTTGAAGTTCTTCTTCGAACCGTCGGCGAAGCTGACGCTCTTGATGACGAATCCCTTGGCGTCGGCATTGACCTGACGGCCGGTGGCGTCGTAGTAGGCTTCGCGGGCCACGCCCTTCACGTTGGAAGCGCCGACCGACTTGATGCCCGAAACGACTTCTGTCTCGCCAGTCTCGATGTTGTAATAGACGATGTTAGAGCGGTGCTCCTCGCCGCCACCGGTGTAGATGCTCTGCAGACCCACGTTCTCGGCGGGCTGGAAGAACAGGCACAGGAAGTTTTGGGCAATCCATTCATTGTCAGTGAATCCGTAGGGCAGCACGGTGTAGTCCTTGTCGAGCGCGTCGTACTCGTCCTGCTCGAAGGTGAACACCTCGTTGTCAACATACACCTGATAGCTCAGCTTCTCGGGAGTGATGTAGTTGCCTTCCGTGTCGAAGGTAGGAATGTTGAAGTCAAGCTCGGCACACTCATAGGCTTCGTCGTAATCCCAGAAATAGGTAATGACTGGATCGGCGGGCGTAGCGGCCACCTCTTTGAAGAAGTAGAGCTTGGGAGCGACATAAGCTTCGGCATAATATATCCTTGAAGTAGATCCATTGATATACATGGCCGTGTTCTTGGGCGCAGTGAGCGTCTTGGTGGCAGCATCGTAATCGAACACGATGTCGCTTGCAATAGTGGGTTCAAAATAGGTTTCGTCATATTCCTTGTCGTAAGCCTCCTCAACGGTAGCTGTGGTCAAATACTGATACGAATTGTAATACTCGTCGAGTCCGAGGAACTGATTACCCTCGAATGTCACTTTGTTGCCGCTGATGGTACCCACATACCAGCCAGGCACATTTTCATAGGACTGAACATACACTTTGTCATCGACAAAGGCCACCTTCACATTCTTGCTGCTCTTTGTATCGCCTTCGACAAACTCCAGAATCATATCTTCCACTTTAGCCCCAGCAGGCGGAGTGATGTATTCCTCGGTCATGATTGATGCTTTCAGGTTCCAGTTGGCGCTTCCTCCCCAATTCCATGTAAGTTCGTCACTTTCGTCACTCACATAGTCCTCGTAGATTACGCCATAGACATAATCGCCTTCTTGCATGTCGATGTCAGTGCTGAGCACGCCATCCTTCCACGTGATGTTGATGTCGCTGTTTTCCGACTCCACATAAGAGGAACCTTCTTCGTTCATTTCCAAACGAGCAACGTAGTCAAGTTCCTCATAGCCCTCACTGCCATAGTAGCCTATGGGCTGCTTCTTGATGACATACTTGCCGTCACCCTTTGCTTCGGCCTTCACCCAGTAGTATTCTGTAGCATAAAGACTGGGAACCAGGTTTGAGATGTAGAGATTGCCGTCGGTACCTTCCACAACTTTCATGGGACTGGCATCAGACGAGGCATCATAATAGCCCGTTAACCAGTTGTAAGCTATAGCGTTGAAGGCAGCTTTCAGTTCGTACAATGTTCCTTGGGGCTGGTCAACTACGCCATAGGCCTTGGCAGGACTCTGAGCCCTGAGCACTTGATTCTTTGCGCGCTGTGCTTTGCGCGAAATGCCCTCTGCAGCAGCCACTTTGCCCTGCATCACACTACGTTTTGCCAACATTACACGCTGCACGTCGAGTTTGCCCTCAGGGCGCACACCTTTGCGGTTCAGTGGCTGAGCCGACAGACTGATAACGGCCAAAACTGCCGTCACGATGATAAAGGTAAATCTTTTCATAAGCAAATTCCTTAATAAAAAATAATACAAATGTTTATTACTAGTAACTATAATTTCTAAAAAACATCTGCAAAAATATGAAAATGTAACGAAACAGCCTAATTATTTGCACATTTTATTCGGATTTGCCCCCAAAAACTTTCAAAAATACCATGACTGTGGTATTTTTCCTTTCGTTTTCCCAATTTTCATGGCGTCGTTTCTTGACGCAAAAAGCCGATGCGCGTTTCCGTGCATCGGCTTTTCCATATCGTTGCGGTGAGGAATGTTATCCCATTTTGTCCAGTTCGGCCAGATTGGCGGCAATCTCCGAGTCGGGAATGTCGTAGTTGCGCAGGTCGCCGTTCAGGTAAGAGTCGTACGACGGCATGTCGATGAGCCCGTGTCCGCTCAGGTTGAACAGGATGACCTTCTCCTCTCCCGTTTCCTTGCACTTCTTGGCCTCGCGGATGGTGGCCGCAATGGCGTGGCAGCTCTCGGGAGCGGGAATGATGCCTTCGGTGCGCGCGAAGAGCAGTCCGGCCTCGAACGTCTCGAGCTGCGGAATGTCCACGCCGTGCATCAGTCCGTCCTTGATGAGCTGGCTGACAATCATGCCGGCGCCGTGGTAGCGCAGTCCGCCAGCGTGGATGTTCGACGGCTTGAACGTGTGGCCGAGCGTGTACATGGGCAGCAGGGGCGTGTAGCCAGCCTCGTCGCCGAAGTCGTAGCGGAACTGTCCGCGCGTCAGCTTGGGACAGCTGTTGGGCTCAGCAGCAATGAACTCGGTCTGCTTGCCCTCCAGGATGTTGTGGCGCATGAAGGGGAAGGCGATGCCGCCGAAGTTGCTGCCGCCGCCGAAGCAGGCAATCACCGTGTCGGGATATTCGCCGGCCATCTCCATCTGCTTTTCGGCCTCCAGGCCGATGATGCTCTGGTGCAGGGCCACGTGGTTGAGCACCGAGCCCAGGGTGTATTTGCAGTGGGGCGTGGTGGTGGCCAGCTCCACAGCCTCGCTGATGGCCGTGCCGAGCGAGCCCGAGTGCGTCGGGTCTTTGGTGAGGATGTCCTTGCCTGCGCGGGTTGACATCGAGGGCGACCCCGTCACGGCGGCGCCGAAGGTGCGCATAATGAGCGAGCGGTAGGGTTTCTGCTGCATGGTGAGCTTCACCTGATAGACGGCAGCGTCGAGGCCGAAAATCTTGGCGGCATAGCTCAGAGCGGCGCCCCACTGTCCGGCGCCCGTTTCGGTGGTTACGTTGGTGGTGCCCTCAATCTTGGCATAGTAAGCCTGTGGCAGGGCCGAATTTATCTTGTGAGAGCCCAGAGGGTTCACGCTTTCGTTCTTGAAATAGATGTGTGCAGGGGTGCCGAGCGCCTCTTCCAGAGCGTAGGCGCGCACCAGCGGAGTGGCGCGGTAGTAGCGGTATTTTTCGAGCACGGGCTCGGGAATGTCAATCCAGGCATGCTCGGTGTCGAGTTCCTGCTTGCAGCACTCCGTGGGGAAGATGTGGGCCAGGTCCTCCCATGTCAGCGGCTGGCGTGTGGCGGGATGGATGGGCGGCATGGGCTTGTTCACCATGTCGGCCTGGATGTTGTACCACTGCGTAGGCAGTTCGTTCTCCTGCAAAAGGAATTTTTTCTGTTTCATGTTGTTTTCGGTTGTCGTTGTTAATGTTCTAGTTATCTATAAAATTACCATTTTCAAATGCAAAGGTACTACTAAACGGACGAAAAGCCAAAGAAAAACTCACTTTTCTTTCATTTTTGGCCGAAAACGCCCCGTTTCGCTACATTCTGTCGGACGATGGTTTGCCGTTTCCGCAGGGGGCGAAAACAATGTCGTGTTTTAGGCAAAGATTTTCTAGAAAATTTGAGCGTAGCGTCGTGAGTTGTTTTTCGGTTGTCGCGGGTTGTAAAAACAATGTCGGGAGATAATTAACTGTAGTCTTGAGTTTGTTTTTCTGTTGTCGTGCTTTACGAGGGAATCCCTGGGAATGATAACGCTTTGCGTCTTTCAAAAACAATAAAAACAAAGAAAAACCAACAAAAACAAGAGGGGTTTTACAAATAAAAACCTGTTTTTCCTTGTCCGTTTTTGTTTTTATTTGTTTTTGAAAGACGCGTAGCGTATGCTTTTCAGCCGAAGAAACAATGCAGGCCTCGAGACTACGAATGTAGCGTCGGGAAATAAAAAAATATCTCCCGACAATAATTTCGTATTGTCGGGAGATAAAAACAAATTCTCAAGAAATTTTTGTGGACAATGGCGAAAAATGCTTACCTTTGCCGCGTTTTGGGCTGACAGCGTACGGAAAGGACGCAGCGGAACCCCGCGGCGGATGCAGAAATCCCGTGCGCAAGAAGCCCGCAGACAGCAGAATCATGATCATACTGACAACCATCATCCTCTACTTCGGCCTGCTGATGGCGCTGAGCCGCTGGACGGCACACCGCCAGGCCAGCAACGACACGTTTTTCCGCGGCAACCGACAGTCGCCATGGTATCTGGTGGCTTTCGGAATGATTGGGGCTTCCATATCGGGAGTCACCTTTGTCAGTGTGCCCGGCATGGTGCTCAAGAGCGACATGACCTATCTGCAGACCTGCCTGGGGTTCATCTTCGGCTATCTCGTCGTGGCCTTCGTGCTCCTGCCTGTCTATTACAAGTACAATCTGACCACCATCTACAGTTATCTGCACGAGCGGCTGGGCAAACGTTCGTACAAGACCGGAGCCTCGTTTTTCCTGCTGTCCAAGATGACCGGGGCCGCCGTGCGCTTCTATCTGGTGTGCATGATCATCCACCAGGTGATGGGCCTCGGCTCGGCAACCGGGGGCTTGGCTGGCCCGGCGGCAGGAGGCGCAGTAGGGCCAGGCGTGGGCAGCGCCGTTGCAGATTATTTGGCGTTTCTGCTCATCGTGGTGGCTATGGTGGTGCTCATCTGGCTCTACACACGGCGTGGAGGCATCAAGACGCTGGTGTGGACCGACTCGCTGCAGACTGCCTGCATGCTGCTGGCGCTGCTGCTTATTATATATAAGGTGGCGGGAGCCATGGACATGAGTTGGAGCGAAACGCTGCGCGCCATCGCCTCCGACGAGCACAGCCGGGTGTTCGTCTGGGACGACTGGGTGTCGCGTCAGAACTTTTGGAAACAGTTTCTCAGCGGCATCTTCATCGTGATTGTCATGACGGGACTCGACCAGGACATGATGCAGAAGAACCTGAGTTGCCACACGCTGCGCGACGCGCAGAAGGACATGTCGTGCTACGGGCTGGCTTTCGTGCCCGTCAACCTGTTGTTTCTCTCGCTGGGAGTGCTGCTGGTGCTGCTGGCCAGACAGGAAGGGGTGGCCATGCCCGCCAATGGCGACGAGCTGTTGCCCATGTTTGCCGCCACGGGGCGGCTGGGCGTGGCCGTGCAGGTGTTGTTTGCGCTGGGTGTCGTGGCCGCGGCCTTCAGCAGTGCCGACTCGGCGCTGACGGCGCTGACCACCAGTTTCTGCGTGGATATCTGCGGGCGCAAGGACGACGAGCGGTTGCGCCGCCGCGTCCATGTGGGCATGGCGGTGGCCTTCGTGTTGTTTGTGCTGCTGTTCAGGGTGCTCAACTCCACGAGCGTCATCGACGCCGTCTATATTCTCTGCTCCTACACCTACGGTCCGCTGCTGGGCCTTTTCGCCTTCAGCCTGCTGACCCACAAAACGACAAACGACCGCTATGTACCTTACATAGCAGTCGCTTCTCCTTTGGTTTGTTATGCGCTCGACGCCTTCACCATCCACCGTTGGGGCTACCACTTCGGCTACGAGCTGCTCATGCTCAACGGATTGCTTACGTTCCTGGGCCTGTGGCTCTTGGGACTCGCGCGGAAGTGACGGACGTCGCCCCGGTTCAGAGCAGCCTTATCACGCCCTCGAACGAACTGGAGCGCTGGCCCTGCGCCTTCATCATGACGTCGCAGCGCGACGTCTTGTAGGCAATGATGGTGAGCGAGTATTTTCCCGCCGAGTCTTCGGCCTCAATCTCCACTGTGTGAACGGTTTTCTTCTTGTTGGACGTCACCTTGTAGGAAGTGATGCGGGCGGTGAACTTCAGTTGCTCGTTGTTGCCGTAGGCACCCGAAACAGAGCCCACCGATGCGGGCAGACAGACCGTCAGCTCGTCGCCGTTCACCCCCAGCCCGTAGCCAGCGTCCAGCCCGTGGAACTGCTGGTTGAAGGTGGTGATGCGGTTCACGTCAATCTCGAACAGTTTGGCCTCTATGCGCTCGTTGATGAGCTGCTGGACAATCTCGGCTTTTTCTTTCTTGGTCAGCTTCTCGTTGTTCAGCAGTTTCTCCCTGATTTCCTGCCGCTGGGCTGCGACGGGCTGTGACACCTGTGCCAGGGCCAATGCCAGCACGGCAATGAAAAGAAACTGTTTCATCTGTATCGCTTGTTTAAATGGTTTGCAAATAGCGCTCGGCCTCGAGGGCTGCCTTGCAGCCGCTGGCTGCGGCGGTGATGGCTTGGCGGTAGATGGGGTCGGCCACGTCGCCTGCGGCGAAAACGCCGGGAATCTTGGTGCGCGGAGTGCCGTCGATGGTCTTGATGTAGCCCACCTCGTCGGTGTCGAGCCACGGTTTGAACAGTTCGCTGTTGGGATTGTGGCCGATGGCCAGGAAGAAACCGTCGATGGCGATATCGACCATCTGCTCGTCGGGCTCGCCGCGACGCTTCACCAGATGGGCGCCTTCAACGCCGTTTTCGCCGAACAGCCCCACCGTGTTGTGCTCGAACAGAATCTCGATGTTCTCGGCATTCATCACGCGCTGTTGCATCACCTTCGATGCGCGCAGGAATGGTTTGCGCACAATGAGATACACTTTCTTGCACAGCCCCGAAAGGTAGAGCGCATCCTCGCAGGCGGTGTCGCCACCACCGACAACGGCCACCGTCTTCTTGCGATAGAAGAATCCGTCGCACGTGGCACAGGCCGAAACGCCCTCGCCGCGATACTTGGCTTCGTCGGCCAGTCCCAGATATTTGGCCGATGCTCCCGTGGCAATGATCACGGTGTCGGCCGAAATCTCGTGCCCCTCTTCGGTGGTGAGCACGTAGGGGGCTTGGCTCAGGTCGGCCTTGACGATGATGCCGTCGCGGATGTCGGCGCCCAGGTTCTCCGCCTGCTGGCGGATGTCCATCATCATCTGGTTGCCGTCAACACCGTTGGGATAGCCGGGGAAATTCTCCACCGTAGTGGTTTGTGTGAGCTGGCCGCCGGGCTGAATGCCGGCATACTCCACGGGCTGCAGGTTGGCGCGCGAAGCATAGATGGCAGCCGTGTAGCCCGCAGGCCCGCTGCCTATGATCAGACATTTTACGTGTTCCATTCGGTTCAGGATTGTTGTTCTTCTGTTAGGCGTGAAGAAGAACTTCTATTTGCTTAGCTATGTTCTCCAGATTCTCCGTAGGCTCGAAACGGGCCACCACCTGGCCTTTCTTGTTGATGAGGAACTTGGTGAAGTTCCATTTGATGTCGGGCTTCTGCTGGTAGTCGGGGTCGGCCTTGTGGAGCATGTCGTCGAGGATGTGGGCGATGGGGTGGTTCATGTCCCATCCGGCAAAGCCCTTCTGCTCCTGCAGGAATTTGTAGAGCGGGTCGGCGTCGTCGCCGTTCACCTTTATCTTCTTGAATCGGGGGAACTCGGTGCCATAGTTCAGTTTGCAGAAATTGTGTATCGACTCGTCGGTGCCGGGAGCCTGCTGCCCAAACTGATTGCAGGGGAAGTCGAGAATCTCGAAGCCGTCAGCATGGTATTTCTCGTAGAGTTTCTCCAGTTCCTCGTACTGAGGGGTGAAACCACACTTGGTTGCCGTGTTGACAATGAGAAGCACTTCGTTGGCATACTCTTTGAGCGACACATCCTTTCCTTTTCTGTCCTTGACAGAGAAATCATAAACTGTTTTCATTGTTGGGGTCTTTGTTTTGATTAGTATTTCGTTGGTCAGCTTTTTCGCTGGTTGGTTCATTAATGCAAAGATAACGCAAATAATTGACAAACCAAAAACTTTTTTTATTTTTAACGACCAGCATGGGGTTTTCTTTCGACGAATAGGGAAAACCATATTGCAAATTAGGGATTTTTTATTTGTAGGTCATGGATTATTGTTGTATCTTTGCAGCAAGAAAGACAAATGAAACGTATTATTCACTTAAAAAAGAATAGGAGAACCAAACAATGAAAAAACTGACTTCACTCTTGGCAATGGTGCTGATTATGGCCATGACGGCAACTTTCTTCGTTTCGTGTACCACCGAAGACGAGTATGAGGCCTACACGCTCGAAGGCGCATGGGAAGGCGACATGGGCGTGGTGTTTGGCGGTTACCGCTCGGTTCGCTCGGTCATCTACTTCGACCGCGACCCCTATCGCTATGCCAGCGGAAGCGGATATCAGGCTGACTACTTCAACCAGTCGGGATGGGGATACCGTTACGACTACATCGCCAACAACATCACTTGGTCGGTGCGCAATCGTATCATTACAATCCATTATCTCGAAGAAGATGTCTATGCCGAAATCAGCGAATACAGCCTCAACAACGGTTACTTCGAAGGATACATCGACTATGAGGACGGCAGCAGCTCGCGCTTCCACTTGATGAAGACCTACGCACCGAACAACTGGCGCAGTTCTTACGACTGGGGTTGGTGGGACGACTACGACTGGTACTGGAGCAAGCCTGCCACTGAATTCGACGAGACTCGCGCTGCCGACGGCGACTCCACCACCATGGTGCCCATGAAGCCCAAGCGCGGAGCCATAGGCAATGCCCACGAAACGGCGAAATAACCCAACAATGGACAACATCATAACGCCACAGCGGCACCGTGAGCTCACGGTGCCGCTGCGGCGTTTTTAGGTTTGCTGTCGAATGGAATTCGGCGCTGGGGGCGGCCAACGGGCATTCACTTGGCCCGATGGAGCGTGATGACGACGACTTCGCCCGTGGCGCCAAAGCGGAAGGGAATGAAACCGCCCACGCCCTTGCTGACGTACATGTTGCGGCCATCCTCCGAGTAGAGTCCGCCGCCACGGCGGTTGAGGAGTTCCATGGGCGACCTGCCAAACAGCGCGAATTGGCCGCCGTGCGTGTGGCCCGAAAGCGTGAGCTGGGCATCGCTGTTGGGAAGTATGTCGGTTTCCCATGCCCACGGGTCGTGCTCGAGCATGATGGTGAAAGCGCCTTTCCGAACGCCCGACATGGCCTCGCGGGCATTGCCCTTGTGAGGATAGGGCGCGGGGCTGAGGTTTTCCATGCCTGCCACCACGATGGAGTCCTTGCCTCTGCGGATGGCATGATGCTCGTTCAACAGCACGTTCCAGCCCAACTGGCGCTGCCGGTTGACGGTTTCGCGCTCGTTGGCCGTCTTCACGGCATCGTCGGCACTGGGAATGTAGTAGGCGTAGTCGTGGTTGCCCAACACCGAGAACACTCCGTCTGGAGCCTGCAGGCCGCTGAGAATCTGCATGACGGGATAGAGTTCCTGGGGCTCCATGTTCTGGATGTCGCCCGTGAACATGATGGCATCGGGGAGCTGGGCGTTGATGCTATCTACCATTTTCTGCAATAATTGCTGGTCTGAACCCGTGTACGAGCCCACATGGATGTCGGAGAAATGCACAATGCGGTAGCCGTCGAAAGCGGCAGGCAGGTCGGCGGCGGCGATGTCAACATGGCGCACTTCAAGCTTGCGGAATCCTATGGTGGCGCCGTAAACAACGACAAAGACGACGAATACGCCCAGCAGGAAACCTATCATGTTGCCCCAATTGATGCGCTTGTGCCGCCACTTGCACCACCGCCAGCCCAAAAACGAGCAGAGGGCATACAAGGCCCGGGGCACGGCAAAGATGCCGAGGAAAAGGAGAAACCAGAAAAGCAGCGACTTGTTGTCGGGTGCGAAGTTGGGTTCAAGGGCGAGCACGACGGCCCATCCGCAAAGCAGCGCCACAGGCAGCCAGCCCAACAGGCGCCGCCAGCGGCGACCGTGCTTTTTGTGGCGCGTGTAGTGGAGGTCCATGTATAGCTGGGGCAGTACCAGCAGCAGTATGAGGGGGATGATGATTCTTGCTATCACTGTTTTTTTTAGGGCTTATGGGTGTTATGGGGCTTATGAGTCTTATAGGACTTATAGGACTTATGGGTCTTATAGGGCTAATGGGTTTTATAGGACTTATGGGCCTTATAGGGCTAATGGTCGAACGCTACGGGTTCGCCGTGTGCATTCTCGTCGAACTTTCCTTGGTCCAGCAGGTGCTGGCCATTGCAGAATGTGTGTTCCACCTGCCAGTTGAAAGTGTGGCCTTCCATGGGGCTCCACTTGCACTTGCTCTGGATGGTGTCACGGCCTACTGTCCAGGCTGCATCGGGACGCACCACCACAATGTCGGCCTTGTAGCCGGGGCGCAGGAACCCTCTTTCGCGAACACAGAACCGCCGGGCGGGATTGTGGCACATGAGTTCCACCAACCGTTCGAGCGAAAGAATGCCCTGGTCGGCCAGCTCGAGCATGGTAACGAGCGAGAACTGAACCATGGGCATGCCCGAAACAGCCGTGGCGCAGCCGCCTTGTTTTTCGCTGAGCTGGTGGGGAGCATGGTCGGTGCCCACGACGCTGATGCGCCCGTCGGTCAATGCCCGCCGCAGTGCTTCGCGGTCGGAAGGCCGTTTGATGGCCGGGTTGCACTTGATGAGTGTGCCCAAGCGGGCATAGTCGCAGTCGGTGAAATGGAGATGGGCCACGGTGGCCTCGGCGGTGATGGGAGGCAGCGGAGCCGAAGTGCCCGGCTGCGAGGGTTCGAACAACTGCAGTTCGCGCGCCGTGGTGAGATGGGCCACGTGCAGGCTGGCATGGTGCTTCACTGCCAATTCGACCGCCAGTTCGGTGGAGCGCAGACAGGCTTCTTCCGAACGAATGACGGGGTGGAAACCAATCACCGGGTCGGGTCCGAACTCGGCCTTCACACGCGCCATGTTGCGGTTGATGATGGCGGTGTCCTCGCAATGGGTCATAATGGGCAGTGGCGAACAGGCAAAGATGCGTTCCAGCGTTTCGCGGCGGTCAACAAGCATGTTGCCCGTTGAGGAACCCATGAAGAGTTTCACTCCCGGCACCCGCGCGGTGTTGAGCTGCTCCAGCAGATGGCTGTTGTCGTTGGTGGCACCGAAGAAAAAGCTGTAGTTGACGTGGCTCGTCAGTTCCGCCCGGCGGAACTTGTCGTCAAGTGCTTCGAGCGTCGTGGTTTGCGGAACGGTGTTGGGCATGTCGAAGTAGGTGGTCACGCCGCCGTAGGCTGCCGCGCGGCTTTCGCTTTCGATGTCGGCCTTGGCCGTCAGGCCCGGCTCGCGGAAGTGAACGTGGTCGTCGATGACGCCCGGCAAAACGAAACACCCCGTGGCATCGACCGTTTCGTCGAAATGCCCGCGGGGTGTGTCTGTTGGGTTGAAAATGGATGCTATGCGGTCGCCTTCGATGGCGATGGAGCCGCTTCGGCGGCCTTCGCTCACGATGGTAGCATTGGATATCAGTATTCTTTTCATTGCAACGCTTTGGAATGAGTTGTGGCACGTGGCTCGCGCTCTTTTTTGCTTTTATTCTGCCTTGAGCGTGTCAATGGGCAGACTGACACCGGGAGCCGTCATGGGGGCCGCCTGGGGCGTAGTCGTGGCTGCCGGCTCGGCCATTCCGTTCATGATGGCTTGGTTCTCCTGCGCCTTCTGGTAGTAGTCCTTCACGTAGGGGTCGCTCTTGAACTTGTCGGTGGCTTTGCTCATGATGTCTTCAATCCAGGGAGTCAGCTCGGGGTACCGATAGACGGCTGTCATCATCATGAACACGCCCGGTCCGAGCACGTTGTCGAAGTTGTCGGTGATGAAGGTGGTTACAAGACTGTCCTCGCGCTGGGCAATGATGTTGGCCTCGCGCATGAGTCGCTCGTTGGTCACCTGCTCGTCCTCGCCGTCCATGATGGCCTGGCTCTGCTTGTGGCCCAGCTCGTTGACCTGATTCTGCAGCTGGGTGTAGTGGTCGATGAACTTGAAGAGCTTGTCGTTGAGCGGTGTGCCGCTCACGGCGCGCTGCGTGAGGTCGAGCTTGATGGCGATGTCGCCGTCTTCGAGCACGATGGGCATGATGCTCTCGTCGTCCATGAAGATGGTGGCCATGGTGGTGGTGTCGATGTTTCCTGCAAAATGGAACTGTCCGTGAACCACCTCGCAGGAGTCCACGTTCTTCAGGTCGTTGTTCTTGAGAACTTTCAGGAAGAGCATGCGTCCATCTAGCGTTGACACGTTCGACGTGCCTTGAATGCTGTACGTATCAGCGCACGATGTGAGTACGCCCAGAACCATTAGTGCATAGAATATCTTGTTCATAGGTATGAATGGCATCGATTTTAGTAGCAGCAAAAGTACAATGTATTATCGAACTTAGGAAAAAAATTTATGCTATTTAAAACAATTGTACCCACTTTTAGCGTTTTTTTGCCTCTTTGTCGAGTTCGTTGGAGATTCTGTGCGTAGAATAGAGCTCCAACACGGCGGCGATGAGCAGCAGCACCACCCAGTTGTTGTGTATATATAATAGGTAGGCGTTGTAGCCGTCGATGCCGTGCCGATAGAATGTGGGCAGAAGGAAATTGTAGCTGTTCTCTACCATGAAAACGGCTGAGAGCATGAAACACACGTCGGCCGTGAGCATGATGCGGCGCAAACGGCGGATGGTGGGGTTGCTGCCCTCGTATCGCTGCTGCATCTGCAAGGCTGCAAAGGTGAAGGCGCCAACGGCAAACACCCAGGGCGCCAACTTGTGGATGCCAAACACGTACATGCCGGCGCCGACAACCATCAGCACCGAGGCAACGAAAAACAAAATGCTTTGGTTTTTACTCAGTTGTTTCATTTTCTGTAACGGTGGACCGCGTGTCGTCGCTCAGCACGAAGATGTCTTCGTCGTCAGCCTTCATGAAGTAGCGTTCGCGGGCGATTTTCTCAATGGCTTTAGGGTTGCGGTTCAGCTCGCGGAGCTGGCGCGAGTCAGTCTCATAGCGGTTGTTGTACTCCTCTATCTGGCTCTTCAAGTCGCGTATTTGGAACTCCTGCTCCATGCGCTGCAAGAAACTGTTGTCATCGAGGAACCCCACGATGATAACTCCCAGGAAAACCACAATCCAATATTTGTTGTGACTCAGGAATTTCCAAACAGAACCCAAACGATCGGCCATGAATGTTGTGTCTATTCAATAAAACTTGTGCAAAGATAGACATTATTATTGAATTTTAGCACGATAGTTTTTACATTTTTCAAGAAAAACACTAAATTTGCACATTATTTTATAACAAGCACTATGGAATATATCGTTTCTGCGCGAAAATACCGCCCGATGACGTTCGACTCGGTGGTGGGGCAGTCGGCTCTCACCACCACTCTGAAGAACGCCGTGAAGAGCGGAAAACTGGCTCACGCCTACCTCTTCTGCGGGCCGCGCGGAGTGGGGAAAACCACCTGCGCGCGCATTTTCGCCAAAGCCATCAACTGTCTTGAGCCTACCGACGAAGGCGAGGCTTGCAACCACTGCGAAAGCTGCCAGGCATTCAACGAGCAGCGGTCGTACAACATCTTCGAACTTGACGCTGCGTCGAACAACTCGGTGGAAAACATAAAGTCGCTCATGGAACAAACGCGCATTCCGCCGCAGGTGGGCAAGTACAAGGTGTTCATCATCGACGAGGTACACATGCTCTCGACACAGGCCTTCAACGCATTCCTCAAAACGCTCGAGGAACCGCCCGCACACGTCATCTTCATCCTGGCCACCACCGAGAAGCACAAGATTCTGCCCACCATCATCTCGCGTTGCCAGATTTATGACTTCGAGCGCATGACCGTGCCCAACATCATTGAGCACCTCAAGATGGTGGCGCAGAAAGAAGGCATCACCTATGAAGAAGAGGCGCTCGGCGTCATTGCCGAAAAAGCTGACGGTGGCATGCGCGACGCGCTGAGCATCTTCGACCAGGCGGCTTCGTTCTGTCAGGGCAACATCACCTATGCCAAGGTGGTGGAGGACCTCAATGTGCTCGACTCTGAGAACTACTTCCAGCTGACAGACCTCTGCTTGCAGAACAAAGTGAGCGATGCCATGGTGCTGCTCAATCAGATCATAGGCAAAGGCTTCGACGGGAGCCACCTCATCAGCGGCTTGGCCAGCCACGTGCGCAACGTGCTCATGGCAAAAGACCCGCAGACCATACCGCTGCTGGAGGTGAGCCAGCAGCAGGCCGAGAGATACAAGGAACAGGCACAGAAATGCCCAACCAAATTCCTCTATCAGGCACTGAAAATCATGAACGAGTGCGACATCAACTATCGGCAGTCGAGCAACAAACGCCTGCTCGTGGAGCTGACGCTCATCAGGATGGCGCAAATCACGCAAGACGACGATTCGCCCGCGGCGGGGCGCAGCCCCAAGCGACTGAAATCCCTGTTCCGCAAAATGATGGCACAGTCTCAGCCTGCAACGGCCCAGCAGGTGGCCGCGGCTGAGAAACCGATGCAGCGACAGACGCAGGCCACGCTGCACAGGCAAGCCACCGAGAAGCCTGCCAATGACACACCCGAAGCCAAACCCAAGCAAAAACTCAACTTGGGAGCCATCGGAATGACGTTCGGGTCGCTGAGGAAAAGCCCAGAAGTAGAGGCACGGCAAGAACCCGAAATCACCAACCGCAACGAAAACGCCAACTTCACCAACGAGGACTTGCAGCGTGAGTGGTTGGCCATGTGCCAACGCATGCCCCAACGGATGACGGGCATGGCGCAACGCATGCGCAACATGACTCCGGTGGTCAGCACGTTCCCCGAAATAGAGGTGGTCGTTGACAATCAGATATTGCTCGACCAGATGAACAGCATCAAGGGGCGTATCCGCGCCACCATGGCTCAAGTGCTCCACAACGGAAACATCAACATTTCCCTCCGTATGGCCAGCAAGGAAGAGATAAAGCCCATACTTTCCCGCAGAGAGCTCTTCGACGAGATGCGGCAGAACAACAAGGCCATCGAGAAAATGCGCCAACTGCTAGACTTGGAGTTGGCCTGACAAAAAACAACGCAACACCCATGCATGTTTGCTGCCAAACGACGGCGGCACAAAAACAGAATGGCAGGATTCTCACGAACCCTGCCATTTTTTACTTTAAAAAAACTAAGAACTTTACTTGCTAATTATTAACTGCATTCAATTCTTTTTCATTTTTTTCTTTGGTGTCTCGTGTTGGCTTTGAGCCATTGGTGTCTCGGAGACATGATAGGTTTTGCAATATGCAAATTTGCAGTCGTTAAGATGATGATTATTTGGCTACAAAATTAGTGCTTTTCTGCCTAATTGCCGTGTTGGGATGTTGCCATTTGAATGCTGGAATGTAACTTTGCGTGTTCAAATGTTTCCAAAAGGTGCATGAAATGTTAATCCTGGAAGATGAAAACCAAATGACATAACATTTTGACCCCGAAAAGGCGCTTTTTTGAGGCAAAATGTTATGTCAGTGAGTTTGCTGGCCTACTGGCCCGATTGGTCAATGGCTTTGAGGATGTTGACGGCCTGTTCAACGCTGCTGACATCCTTCACCACCATCGAGCGCTTGCCTTTGGTTTCGCGCAGATTGCATCGGCGGGTATTGTGTCCGATGAAGTTGAGCACATGGTCGAAGGCTCGGCTCTGATAGTAGGCGCTCATGGGGTTCTGCACGAAGAAGAGGGTCATCATGCCCTGCTTGAGCATGATTTTTTCGCAGCCCAGCCGTTTGCCCAGTCGGCGCAGCGGCACCACGAGCAGCAGTTCGTTGCCTTCGGGCGGTATGGGGCCGAAGCGGTCGTTGAGCCGACGTTTGTATTCCTCCAGATCCTGGTCGTTGCGGATGTGCTCCAACTCGCGGTAGAGCAGCATGCGCTCGCTGCTGCTGGGTACGTAGAGGTCGGGGAAGTACATTTCCAGGTCGCTTTCCAGCGAGCAGTCGTCAACAAATTCTACGCTCTGTCCGCTGGTCGAAGCGGCAGGTGTGTGGGCTTGGTCCTTTTCCATTTCGGCGTAGAGGTCGTGGAACTCGTCGTTCTTCAGTTCGGTGACTGCCTGCGAGAGGATTTTCTGGTAGGTTTCGTAGCCCAGGTCTTCCATGAATCCGCTTTGCTCGGCTCCGAGCAGGTTGCCGGCTCCGCGGATGTCGAGGTCCTGCATCGACAGATTGAATCCGCTTCCCAGCTCCGAGAATGTTTCCAGTGCCTCCAGCCGTCGGCGCGCTTCCTGATTGAGGCTGGCCAGGGGAGGAGCCAGCAGGTAGCAGAAGGCTTTCTTGTTGCTTCGTCCCACTCGGCCGCGCATTTGGTGGAGGTCGGAGAGTCCGAATCGGTGGGCGTCGTTGATGATGATGGTGTTGGCGTTGGGAATGTCGATGCCGTTTTCTACGATGGTGGTGGATAGCAGCACGTCGTAGTCGTAGTTGATGAACCCCATGATGATTTTCTCCAGTTCCTCGGGTTTCATTTGTCCGTGTCCTACGGCCACTCTACAGTCGGGCACGTATTTCTGTATCATCAGTGCCAGTTCGGGCAGGTTGCTGATGCGGTCGTTGACGAAATACACCTGTCCGTTGCGGCTCATTTCGAAGTTGATGGCGTCGGCTATGATTTCCTTGTCGAAGGTGTGTACTTCGGTGCAGATGGGGTAGCGGTTGGGTGGGGGAGTCTGAATGATGCTCATGTCGCGCGCCCCCATGAGCGAGAACTGCAAGGTGCGCGGTATGGGTGTGGCGCTCATGGTGAGCGTATCGACGTTGGTTTTCAGCTTGCGCAGTTTCTCCTTGGTGGATACTCCGAACTTCTGCTCCTCGTCGATGATGAGCAGTCCCAGGTCTTTCCATTTCACGGCTTTCCCGATGAGTTTGTGGGTTCCGATGAGAATGTCCACTTTGCCCGCTTCGAGGTCGGCCAGGATTTCCTTGGTCTTTTTGGCACTGCGGGCGCGCGACAAGTACTCCACTCTGACGGGCAGGTCCTTCAGTCGTGAGCTGAAAGTCTGGTAGTGCTGATAGGCCAGCACGGTGGTGGGCACGAGCACGGCCACTTGCTTCGAGTCGCAGGCGGCTTTGAAGGCGGCGCGTATGGCCACTTCGGTCTTGCCGAATCCCACGTCGCCGCAAACCAGACGGTCCATGGGGCGCGCACTCTCCATGTCGGCCTTCACGTCGTTGGTGGCCTTGAGCTGGTCGGGGGTGTCCTCGTAGAGGAAGCTGGCCTCCAGCTCCTGTTGCATGAACGAGTCGGCGCTGAAGGCATGGCCGCGCTCGTGGCGGCGGGCGGCGTAGAGGCGGATGAGGTCGCGGGCGATGTCCTTGATCTTGGTCTTGGTGCGCTCCTTCAGACGGTCCCATGCGCCGGTGCCCAAGGTGGAGAGGCGTGGTGGCGTTTCGCTGTCGCGCCGCTTGTACTTCGATATCTTGTAGAGCGAATGGATGCTCACATCCACGATGTCGCCGTGCTGGTAGATGATTCGGATGACTTCTTGGTAGGCCTGATGGTCGTCAGACGGCTGACCGTCGCCTGACGATGGGCGATGGGGATTGGAAGGCAGCGGCACACGCACCAGTCCGGCGAACTTTCCGATGCCGAAGTCCACATGCACGATGAAGTCGCCGGGCTCCATCTCCTGCAGTTCTTTCATGGTGAGCGCCATCTTGCCGCTGCGGGCAGCGTCGCTGCGCAGGTTGTATTTGTGGAAACGGTCGAAGATTTGGTGGTCGGTGAACAGGCACATCTGCATCTGGTGGTCGATGAATCCGGCATGCAGCGTCTTTTCGACCGGCGTGAACGTTATTTGGCGTTCCATGCCTTCAAAGATGTCGCGCAGACGCTCGTTCTGTTTCTGGCTGTCGGCCAGTACGTAGAGCCGGTAGCCGCGCAGCTGGTAGTCCTCGAAGGTTTGGGTGAGCAGGTCGAAGTTTTTGTGGAACAGCTGCTGGGGCGACATGTCGAACCGCAGGGTTGCCTGCGGCTGTCCCGTGGCGTGGGTGCCGAACTCTATGCGTCGGAAGTTGAGCAGGTCGTCGGCGAACTGCGCGCCGCTGAGCAGCATGTTTTCGCTCTGCATCTGGCGCAAGAGTTCGTGCTGCTCCATTTCGGTCATTCCCTCCATCCGCTCGGTGACGGCTTGCTGTGAGAATCCGTCTTGATAGGTGCGCTCCACCACGTCGCGCACATAGAGCAGGTCCTTCATGGCAACGACGGTGTCGGCGGGAAGGAACTTCATGAATGAGGTTTTCTCGGTTTCGGCGGCGGTGAGTTCGGGCACGATTTCCACGCTTTCGCGCTTGTCTCGCGAGAGTTGTGTCTGCACTTCGAAGGTGCGGATGGAGTCCACTTCGTCGCCGAAGAAATCGATGCGGAAAGGCCACTCGCTGCTGTAGCTATAGACGTCGAGAATGCTTCCGCGCACGGCAAACTGCCCCGGCTCATACACGTAGTCGGTTTCGTGGAACCCATAGTCGCGCAGTGTGCGCTCCAGGCGGGTGAGGCTGTGCTCTTCGCCTACGGCCAGTCTGAGGCACCGCTCGTCGAGTTGCTTTTTCGAAACCACCAGCTCGGCCAATGCTTCGGGGTGGGTGACGATGAAGGGAGTGGTGCGCCGCTTGCCGTCTGACGGATGCTGCTTGCCAGCACCTGCGAGTCGGCTCAGCACCTCGGTGCGCAGTATTTCGTTGGCGGCATCGCGCTGTCCGTACTTCACCTGCCGCCGGTAGGACGAGGGGTAGAACAGCACTTGCTCCTGGCCCAGCAACTGCGTCAGGTCGTGATAGAAATAGCCCGCTTCGTCGGCATCTTGCAGCACAAAGAGCACGGGGACGGTGGTTTGCTGAGCCACCGAGGCGAACATGACGGGCGCACCCGAGACAACGAGCCCCTGCAGGAAAACGGCGCGGAGCGATTTGTCTTCCAGAGTTTTCGCCAGCGCCGCGGCCTGCGGCGACTTGGCATATGTTTTCAATAAGTCTTGTATCTTCATGATAACGGCGGCAAAGGTACGAAAAAAACGCCTAAGCAGACACAGAAATGAGAGAAAATAGTCTTCACGCCTAAAAAACATTTGTCAAGTGGATGGTAGAAAGGAAATAATTTGTACTTTTGCAGAAAAGAAACCTCTTTGACCATGAATCCAAGCGACAGCATTGTCATCATTCCCACTTACAACGAGAAGGAGAACATCGAAAAAATCATCAGGGCCGTCTTTGCGCTCGAGAAAACGTTCCACATCCTTGTCATTGACGACGGTTCGCCCGACGGCACCGCCCAAATTGTGCATCGGCTGATGGCCGACGAGTTTGCCGACCGCCTGTTCATTATCGAGCGTTCGGGCAAACAGGGGTTGGGAACGGCCTATATCATGGGCTTCAAGTGGGCTTTGCAACGCGACTACGAGTATGTTTTCGAGATGGATGCCGATTTCAGCCACGACCCCAACGACCTGCCGCGGCTCTACAGCGCCTGCGCCGACGAGGGATACGATGTGGCCATCGGTTCGCGCTACATCAGTGGCGTGAATGTGGTGAACTGGCCCATAGGACGTGTGCTCATGAGCTATTTCGCATCGATGTACGTGCGTCTGGTGACGGGTTTCAAGGTCCACGACACCACCGCCGGATTCAAGTGCTACCGCCGGCGTGTGCTCAGCACCATCGAACTGGACAAGATTCGGTTCAAGGGCTACGCCTTCCAGATAGAAATGAAATACACCGCCTACAAGATTGGGTTCCGCATCAAGGAGGTGCCCGTCATCTTCGTCAATCGGCGCGAGGGGGTGAGCAAAATGAGCGGTGGCATCTTTGGCGAGGCTTTCTTCGGCGTGATGCGTCTGCGCTGGGATGGATGGACGCGCAAATATCCGAAAATCAAGGACTGAAGGCCGCCCATGCGCCCATTGTTGTCGAGGCGCGAAGTCTGAAGTTCAAAAGCGTGGAAGCTGAACCGTTAATCGTGAATTCGTAAAATTTGGAAATCGTGAAGTATCTCTATCGACTCTATCAAATCTGCATAGCCTTTCCCGTCACCATTGTGGCCACCATCATCACCAGCATCACCGTGACCATCGGATGCACCTTGGGCAACGGCCATTTTTGGGGCTATTATCCCGGCAAGTGGTGGTCGCGCGTGGAACTGTGGGCGTTTCTCATCCCCGTCAAGGTGGTCGGGCGCGAACATTTAAAGAAAGGCGAGTCTTATGTTTTCGTGAGCAACCATCAGGGTGCTTTCGACATATTCCTCATCTACGGCTATCTGAGCCGCAACTTCAAGTGGATGATGAAGCGCGGCATCAAGAAAATTCCCTTCGTGGGGTTCGCCTGCGAGCGCAGCCATCAGATATTCGTCGATAAGAGCGGACCGCGCAAGGTGAAGGAAACCTACGACAAAGCCCGCGAAATACTGCGCGACGGCATTTCGCTGGTCGTCTTTCCCGAGGGAGCGCGCAGCTTCACCGGCCACATGGGCGTGTTTCGCCGCGGAGCCTTCATGCTGGCCGACGAGTTGCAGTTGCCCGTGGTGCCGCTCACCATCAACGGGTCGTTCGACATCATGCCCCGCACACGCGACTGGCATTTTGCCAACTGGCACCCGCTCACACTCACCATCCACGAACCCATCTATCCGCAGAGCCAGGGAGCCGAGAACGTGAAACAGACCTTGGAAAGCAGCTATCAGACCATCATGGACGGTCTTGTGCCCGAAATGCAAGGTTTCGTTGAGAACCCCGACCAATAGATTCCGACGCCATGCAGCTGGGCATCCATCAGTTTTCCTATCCCATCGGCGAAGTGCAGCCCTACATCAACTGGCTCTACTTCTTCCATGCGTGGGGGCTCAGCGGCAAACCGGCCTCCGAGCAGGCCGACTTGCGGCGCGAGGCCGAGGCCATGCTCTGCGAGTTCCGTCAACGTGGTTTCCAGACGCGCGCCCTCGTAGGCCTGTTCGAAGCCTACAGCCAAGGCGATGACATTGTGGTGAAACCACCGCTGACACCCTCAGGGGAGAGGGGAAAAAACGTATGGGGGAGGGACGGCAAGGACTTTTCGCTACCCATGCTTCGCCAACAGCGTCCTGTACGCGCCGGACAGCCCAACCTGTGTTTGGCCGACTATCTTCGTCCGGCAGGCTGCGGGCAGAAAGACCACATCGGCATCTTTGCCGCCACCATGCCCCACACCGTCGAAACCGACTTCGGCCACGAGCCCTACCAGAAGATGCTGGCGCAGACGCTGGCCGACCGACTGGCCGAAGCAACTGCCGAACGGCTGCACCTGGAAGTGCGCCGCCGAATTTGGGGCTATGCTCCCGACGAGCAACTCACCATCGACCAACTCCATCAAGAGGCTTTTCAGGGCATTCGACCCGCCGTAGGATACCCGTCGCTGCCTGACACCAGCATCAATTTCGCCATTGCTCAATTGCTGGGCATCGCCGACATTGGCATCCGACTCACCGAGAGTGGCATGATGGTGCCCCACGCCTCGGTCTCGGGACTGATGTTCGCCCATCCCCAGGCCCGCTACTTCGACCTCGGGAAAATCGGCGACGACCAGCTGCGCGACTACGCCCGCCGCCGCCGCGTCCCCGTTGAGCTGATGCGCCGTTTTCTCAGCACCAGCCTTCTCGACGAATAGTCAGGTGAATCATTGCCTCCTGTCGAGGTGTTTTTCCCTGTTTTCAAATGTGGCAAAAATAAAGCAGTGCTTTACGACCTAATTCTCTAGAGAATTACAGCGTAAAGCACTGCTTTATTTTTCTATTGCCGCCAGTTGTGGATTTCTTGTCGTGAATTATGTAATTCTTGCCGTGAATTATGAAATTCTTGTCGTGAGTTACGGATTTCTTGTCGTGAGCTATGAAAGTCTTGTCGTGCGACACGAAAGGGGTGTCGGGAGTTCCTATTTGAATCCCCAGGAGTTGAGATAGACGTTTTGCTCCACCGTGTCCTCCACGTCGTCGGGCAGGTTGCAGAAAAAGTCAATACCTGTTTTCTCCTCCAACTCGTCAATGCTTATGACGTATTTCTTCAAGGCGTTGCCATCGTCGTATCCAGCCTTGTGCTCTATCCAGAAAGCCATGGCCTTGTAGCCTTGATTGTTGCCGCTGACCTGCTTGTTTTTGCAGAGAACGGCCATGAAGAAATACTTGGGCACGGGAATCTGAGAGGCGCCAGTGCCGATGTAGCGCATGATGTTTTCCTTGCTGTCGATGGTGCCGCCCTTGCATACGTAGAGAGTGTCGCGGAAGTCGTTGCGGTTCCAGGTGCGCACCATTCCCTCCATGTTGGCCCAAACGTTGGCGTTGAATGCGTTCACTTGCGGCTGCATGTTGGTCAGATAGAACGTCTGGTAGTTGCAGTCGAACGAACTGAGCCGGTCAGCCGACGGGCAGATGTGGCCGTGGTCGAAGCCCGAGCCCCAGTAGGGGTCGGTGGGCAGCTGATAGTCGGTGTGGAGGAAGTCGTCGTGCGGATATTGCTCCTCGCCCTTCTTCGTGTTGGCATAGTAGCGAGAGGTGTTGCCTTCGCGCAGCGACTCGTACATCTGGTAGCAGCTCCAGCGCTGGGCCCGCTTCTCGGCATCCCACTCTGTGCTGTAGTTCACGCCCGTCTCGCCGTTGCGCGAGTTGAGCAGGCATGTGTGGACTATCACCAGGCTGCTGCCGCCTCGTACATGGGGGAACTCCAGCCTGGCCAGATTGGCGTTCTGGCGGGCGTTGTTGGCATTGACATTGCGAACGGTGGTTTTGCCGCCGTTGTCATCGTCGTCTTTTGAACACGCTGTGAGCAGCAGTGCCACGGCGAGCAGGGGGAGGAAAAAGCGGATGGGGTTCATGGCCGGTGGGGGTGTTGGTTGATGATGCTAAAAAAAGTGCGGTCTCGGCGTATATGCAACTACGCTTGGGACGCACTCTCTTTTTCGTCGGAATTATATGATAATCTCTCTCTTATTTCTTTGCAGCCTTGCCGTAGCGGCTCATGAACTTGTCAACGCGTCCGGCGGTGTCAACGAGCTTGCTCTTACCAGTGTAGAACGGGTGCGAGCTGCTGGAGATTTCTACTTTTACAACGGGGTAAGTTTCGCCTTCAAATTCCACGGTGTCATTGGTTCTTGCCGTAGATTTTGTAAGGAACATATCGCCGTTGGACATGTCACGGAACACGACGGGGCGATAGTTTTCGGGATGAATTCCTTTTTTCATTTTTGTTTAAAAATTGCTGTTATTAATGATAATGTTTGATGTCACAATACGTTACGGGCTGCAAAATTACAAAGAATTTCGCAGCCCGCCAAATATTTTTCAATTTATTTTCACTTGATCACCGTCGTGGAGCCTGTCTTGAGGGTGAAGTCGTCAATCAGGACGTCGGCACCGGGATTCTTGGAGTTCATGATGACAATGCAATAGACACCGTCGGCTGAGAGTTCGAACGTGTGGGTCACCTTCTGCCACTCGCCGGAAAGGTCGTTCACGTAGTCACCATAGATGTAGCTGCCCACGGAACCGTCGCTCTTCACCTGCACGTAGCCCGGACGCACGGAACCACCGTTGCCCGTAGCGGCCTTCACGTAGAATTCCATGGTGTAGTTGCCGGCCTTGAGTTGCAGTTCCTTGTAGCCGATGCGTTTGTTCGAGGCGGATGTTCCGCCCACCTTCACCGAGTAGCTGCCGCCGTGGGCGTCGCTGCTCTTCGAAAGGGTGGCGTTGCCGGCTGTGGAAGTGGTCTTCCAGTTGTCGGGCGTGTCGCCGCTCCAAGCCTCGAAGTTTCCGTTGTTGCCGCTGGTGGGCTCGGTGCTCGAACCACCGCCTTCGCCGCTTCCGCCACCTTCGCCGCTTCCACCTTCGCTCTTTCCGTTGAGCGAATAGAGGTAGCACTTGTTGGCCACGGTTTCGGGCGTGTTGCCACGGTAATTCATCAGCTTGCCATGAATGACCACTTCGTCGCCAACCTTGATGTCGGTTCCAGACTCATATTTCTTGTTGCCCAAATACAGGAGGCGGTAGCAATAGAACTCAGCATCGGCTCCGTCGTCCTTGATGTAGAACGAGGCGTTGCCGTAGGTGCCGCTCTCACCGTAGGTGCCCTTGTCGGCTATTCTGCTGATCTTGCCTTTCACATAGACTTCGTCGGTGGTGTCATAGGTGTCGTTGCTCGTCCATGTAAGGTTGGCCACGGCCGCACAGGCTGCTGCCACGTTGAACGGCTTAGCCAGTGTGCCGTCGCCTGAAGGCGAACCGGCTTCACCGCCGCCACCGCCACCGGAGCCGCCTTCGCTCTTGCCGTTGAGCGCGTAGAGATAAGCCTTGCCCGCAACGGTCTCGGGCGTGTTGCCGCGATAATTCATCAGCTGTCCGCACACAACGACTTCGTCGCCGACCTTGATGTCAGTCTGTCCGGCCTCGAACTTCTTGTTGCCCAGATAGAGGACGCGGAAGCAGTAGAATTCGCCATTCTCCGTTCCGTCTTCCGAGATGTAGAACGAGGCGTTGCCATAGGTGCCGCCATCGGTGAAGGTACCCTTGTCTGCGATGCGTGAAATCTTACCTTTCACATATACCTCGCCAGTCGTGTCGTAGGTGTCGTTGCTCGTCCAGGTCAGATTGGCCACCGCTGCTGCTGCGCCTGCCGGATTGTACGGGTCGGCCTGCGTACCAGAACCCTTGGCTTCGCCCGATGGAGTTGAACTGCCGCCACCTTCGCTCTTTCCGTTGAGCGAGTAGAGGAAAGCCTTGTTCTGCTGGGTTTCGTAGGTGCCGTTGTAGTTGGTCACCTTTCCGCAGACAATCACCTCGTCGCCTTCCTTCAGCAGGTCGCCGCTGGTGTACTTCTTGTTGCCCAGATAGAGGCAACGGTAAACGAGGAACTGCTGGGTAGAGCTGCCGTCCTCGGAAATGTAGAACTTGGCATTGCCATACTGGGTGGTGAAGTTCTCGTCGATGGATGCGACGACGCCCTTCACGTAGATGTCTTGTGCGCTTTCGGCTCCCGGCTCCAGCTTGCTGCAATACTCGTTGGCGGCTGCCGCATTGAACGGGTCTTCCAACGTGCCGCTGCCCTTGGGCTCAACTTTCTCTGTTTCGCCGCCGCCACCGCCGCCTTCTGTTGGCAGGTCGTAGGGAGCGGGAACATCCTCGCAACTGGTGAATGTCATGGCCGTCAGGGCCAGAACAAACAATGAATAAATAATCTTTTTCATATTCTTATTTCTTTATTTTGTTTCCAAATAATTCAATTATATATATCCTACTATTATTCAATAGACATTATTTTGCTTCCAGATGTAAACTCTATCGTTGAGCCGCCATAGAGCACTAGCTTTCCTGCAATTGTCACTTTCTTGCCCAAAGCTAACATGTCCTTGGTATCTTCTGTGAACTTATCACCATTGAGATAGTAGCCACGGTAAATTTCCAACTGTTTGGCATCTGTGCCGTCATCGGAAATAAAATAGGTGGCGTTGCCATACTTGCCCGTATCTACCTCGTTGACTTGTGAGATAATACCCTTTACATAGACTTCGGCAGTTGGGTCGTTGTTGCCGCTTTCTACAAGTGCCAGTGCACGTTCAACATTGAAAGGCTCTTCTGCTGTGCCCTGTCCTGTCCCAGGAAGATCGTTGACAGAGAATGTCTGTGCAGGCTGTACGTCATCAAGGGTGCGCAGCAAAATCTGCCACGTGTTGCGGTAGCGGGTGAAGATGCCCGTTATGTCGAGCGCCTCGGTGGGCATGACCTGGTTGGCAAAGTCGGCGTAGGTGCTTGTGCGCAACACCAGGCTACTGCTGCTGATGTTCTTGAAGGCTCGGTTGGCGCAGTTGGCCGTCAGCGCCACGCTGCCGTCGTCGGGGGCATAGACGCGCTTGCCGTTGGCATCCTTGAGCACCACGTTCTTGATAGTCATCAGCTTGCCGCAGTTGGCGGCCAGATAGTTGGCGTCGGTGAGTTTCGACTGGTCAAACACTTCGGGTTCCACCTTCGACGCGTCGGGGCGTCCGATGAGCTTGTAGTGCGAATCCCACATGTAGCGGCTCATGCGCCCGATGGACTGTGCGCCGGTTTTCGAGTTGGTATAGATGCCGCCGATTTCCAGCTGCTGGCCGTAACCGCCAATCATGAGTCCTTTCAGCGAGATGAGCACTTCCTGGCCAACGGGCAAATAGCCGTAGAGGCCGCCCTGGTTGATGCACACGAGCAGGGCTCCGGTGGCATCTTGCAGCGAAATCTCGTTGTAGATGTTGCCGCCCACGTCGTTGCCCGTCACCACACCCTTGATCTGGATGTCCTCGGTGACTTCGGTCATGGTGCTGTTGTTGATGTAGGAGGCATATTTCACTTTCAGCTGAGCAATGGTCAGGAGGTTGCTCTCCGTCAGCTCGTTGTTGCCATACGGCGAATTGCTCAGGTCGGGCTCTGCAAATCCGTCACCCATACAAGATGCGAAAAGTGTGCAGGCCAGTGCAAAGATGATATATTTCAGGTCTTTCATATCGGTATGGTTTTTTAGAATTTGTAAGCGATGTTCAGCATTCCGTTGATTCCGAAAATGTAGTATTTCTTAGGGTTCTGCGTGAATTTATAGACGCGTGTGTTGTTCAGCGTGGTGTTGCCTTCTGAATCGGTCTTCACGGTGTAGTCGCTACGGCTCTGCTCGTAGCCGCCGGTCACGATTTTGCGGTTGTTCAGAATGTTGGTCACCATGAAGTTGATGCTCACCGACTTGCCGCGCTTCAGCCGCAGGCTTCGGCCAATGCTTCCGTCGAGCATGAATCCGCCTCTGCCCTTCGTCTGCTCGGGCACGATGAAGTTGCCCTCGTTATCTACGTTGCCCATCGTGGTGAGCGTGCCCTGGTAGCGGTAGCTGGGCGAGTAGGAGAGGTAGATGCGGTCGTAGTAGTTGCCCTTGAGGTCGATGAACCATCCGCCCGAGTGGTAGTCGAGGATGATGCTTCCTGCGGTGAGCGGTGTGCCGGCCTCGCGCATGTTCTTGTTCATCACGATGTCGTCGGTGTAGGTGCGCTTGGTAGAGCTCATGTATCTCACGTTGGCGTTGTTGGCATAGCGACCTTCGCTCCATGTTCCGATGGCCTTGACGTTGAACGAGGGGGAAACCTTGAAGTTCATGCCCAGCTCCACGCCGTAGTATTCTTTCTTGATGCCGGTCATGGACACGTAGGAGAACGAGTTGATGTCGTCGAAGTAGAAGTTCTGCCATTCGGTGGCATGGTCAATCTTGCTGTAGTAGGCGCTCAGGTTGGCGTGGAGCCAAGAGGTTTCGAACTGGTAGCCAAACTCCGAACTGAACACGCGCTCGTTCTTGAGGTTGCTCACGAAGTCGTTGTTCATCTCGGGCGAAACGAACGCCGTGGTGGCCAGCGGCGCGCGCCACTCGTAGCCTGCACCCAGCAGCACGGTGTTGCCCTTGCCCAAGGTGTAGGTGAAGCCAAACTTGCCTCCACCCTCCATGAACTTGGCCGTGCCGCTCTTGCCGTAGGAGTTCTCGGCAAACATACCGTTGCGCATGTTGCCCTTGCGGTACATGTCGGTGCCACCCCACTTGCCGGCCACCATGAGGTGCAAGCGTCCGGTGGTGAGGGTGTAGTTGCTCCAGAGGAGGCCCTTGTGTACGTTGATGTCGTAGTCGTAGCCAAACTTGTCGCCCTCGTAGATGAGCTTGCCCATGCGGTTGGGGCCCATGGTGTTGAGGTCGTACTGCACGAAGTCGTTGTCCAAGGCGTATGTTCCCAGCGCGTAGGAATTGATGTTGTGGAACGATTTGCCTCCCAGCAGGTCCTCCATGGTTTGGTAGTGTTTTCCCTTGTTGGCTCCCAGGTTGAATCCTACGTTCCACTGCTGGCTCTTGCTCAGGTGGGCCACGAGTGTTGACGACAGGTTGAATGTGAGGTTGTCATTGTGCTTGGCCTGTACGTAGTAGAGGGCGTCGTTGCCAACCTGTCCGGCGTGTGTGTTGGCCCAGTAGAGGCGGTCCCAGTTGATTTGCCGGTTGGCTTTCGAGGCCAGCCAGAAGTTGTAGGAGTTGTTCCAGTCGGCCAGCGAGTTGGCGCTGCGGTTGAATGCGTCGTCGGCGTCCCACACGTCGTAGTAGCTGCTGGGCAGGTTCTTCCAGTAGTCGGGCTGTGGGTTTTCGGCGTTGTTGTAGTTGAGTTTTGTGCTCTTGTACATGGAGTACTTGCCGAAGAGGGTGGTGGTGAGCTTCATGTCGTCGCTGATGTCCCAGTCCCATGTTGCGATGGCCGACGGTGCAAAGTCGTTGACGACGCGCGAGTTGCGCTTCTTGCCGTTCTGGTAGCCCCAGTAGGGGTTGTAGTAGTAGTCGTTGGCCAGCCAGTAGGCTTCGTCGGTCGATGCGCCCTGCGTGGAGCGTTCGGTGGGGTTGCCCCATGTGGAAAGGGCGATGGAGTGTCCGTTGGCCCATTTCTTCTGCACTCCGAAGAAGTAGGAGAGGGCGTTGTAGAACGTACCTTCCACGTATCCCTGGTTGGCCCATCGGTAGGTGATGTTGGCCGCAATGGCCCATCCCTTGCTGTTGAATCCGCTGGCATAGGTGTACATGCCGCGCAGGGTGTAGTTGCGGTTGGCCGCGCTGAGCGTGATGCGCTGTCCGGCCGCCATGTTTCCGGCGCGGAAGTCGTAGTTGTTGCTTCCACCCATGTTCGAGACGGCGAAGTTGTTGCTTTCGAAGGGCAGTGCAAAGTCCACGTTTCGCGTCTGCTGGTTGAGTCCGCCCACGAGAGAATAGCGGAACTGCCCCGACTCCATGTCGTTCATGGGCGTTCCGTTGATGAAGACATCGTTGTACTTCTGGTTGAAGGCACGATATCTGAAACGAACAGGCGAGAACAGGTATCCCACCTCACTGGCGTAAACATTGGAGTTAGAGTTCAGGATGGTGACGTTTTGTGTCATGTCGTCGTCTTCTCCCAGCTGCGCCTCCGTAAACGTGAAAGCCGATTCGTTGTTGGCCTTTTGCTCCTCTGTCTCGGTGGTTTGTGCAAAGACAAACGGCGAGTAACAAAGGGCTATCACTGCTAATTTCAGCTTTTTCTGCATAGTAAAAGTTTTAATTATTTTGTTTTGTCTTTTCTTTCTTCATTTCTCCTTTTTCCCGGCTGGGCGGTTTGCTCATTCGGCTGAGGCGTTGTCCTCGATGGCCTGTTGCTGGCCGATGCGTCCGCCGTCGGGTGTGGGCTGCTGTTGCCGGCTGCGTCGCTGTTCGCGCTCAAGGCGTCGGCGCACGGTGAATATCTTTATGGCGTTGGCCACCTCGGCCACTCCGTAGAGAATCATGAACAGGCCGATGATGACCAGCGGGGCACTGGCTATCCAGATGGGTTTCACCAGAATGACGATGCCTGCCAGCAGAATGACGCACGGCGCGAGCCAGAAACCCGTGCTCACGGGCGCGAAGCGCCGCAGGTTGGTGAGTGCTGCCAGTTGGTTGATGGCTCCCAGGATGAGTATGGCGGCCATGAAATAGAGCAGCCACTTGACGAAGGTGTCGGGCATGAGCGCGAGGATGAATCCCAGCAGCACACTTCCGATGCCGACGATGGGGAAGGGGGGCGTACGGCTGACGATGAGCCTTCCTTCGGCGTCGTAAACTTCCACCTCGCTCGGGTTGCGCTTGGCGCTCCAGTAGGCCACTATCGAGATGATGCCCGACAGCAGGAACAGCCCGCCAATGCAGATGGTGAGCCACGTCACTGTTTGCTCGCGATACTTGATGAGCAGTACACCTATTATAATAGTACACAGTGCGCGCAGGAGCGAGCCTTGCATCATTCTCATTTCTTGTCCTCCACGGGCACCAGGCCCTCAATGTATCTGCAAAGTATGCCGATGCCCTTGAGGTTCTCGCCTCCTTGCGGGATGATGAGGTCGGCATACTTCTTGGTGGGTTCGATGAACTGTTCGTGCATGGGTTTGAGCACGTCGAGATAGCGTTTGATGACCATGTCCACGGTTCGTCCGCGCTCCACCACGTCGCGCTGGATGTTGCGTATGAGCCGTTCGTCGGAGTCGGTGTCAACGAATATCTTCAGGTCCATCATGTCGCGCAGTTTCTTGTTGATGAGCGTCATGATGCCCTCGATGATGATGACGGGCTTGGGCTCCACGTGTACCGTTTCGGGCAGTCGGTTGGAGAGTATGTACGAGTAGGTGGGCTGTTCGATGGCTTCTCCGCTGCGCAGTTGGTTGATTTGCTTGATGAGCAGCTTCCAGTCGAATGCGTCGGGATGGTCGAAGTTGATGGCCCGTCGTTCCTCGTCGGTCATGTGGGTCGTGTCGTTGTAGTATGAGTCGAGGGGCACCACGGCCACGTAGTGTGGAGGCAAGGCCTTGACTATTTTTCTCACGACGGTGGTTTTTCCCGAACCTGTTCCGCCGGCTATTCCGATGATGGTCATGTCGTTTTTCATGAATGGCTGTGATTGAGAGATTGTTTTCTGTTGTATTTTTGTTTTTTCCGTTTTTTCGTCTTTACCGCTTTTCCTGGATGCTTTCGCTTTTCCGGACGCTCTGTTTCTCGCCGTTCATTCCAACTCGGCGAGCAGGGCGCGGTAGAATTCGGCCTTTCGCTCTATCTTCATGGGGTAGGCTCTCGACGAACTGGGCATTCGGTAGAGGCGTACGGGGCGGTCGGCTATGGTGAAGTCGGTGTGGCTTCCCACCTTGGGGCTCCTGATGCCGAAGTGCTCGCAGAGGAGTCCGGTGGCCTTTTCGCCGGTGGTGACGATGGCGCGGCACTGGGGTATGCGTTCCAGCAGCGCGTCCATGTCGGTCGGCTCCACCACTTGCAGGTCTTTGTCAGCGGCTGTGTTGCGCGTTCGGCAGACGGCGGTGGCAGTGTCGTAGATGCCTATTCGCTTTTCGTTGAGCATCGCCATGATGTCGGCCTGGCGGAATGTCTTGTGCTCCTTGTCAACAAAGTGGTCTTTGTCTTCGTGGAGCAGCAGCCCCCAAATGCGCCACATGTCGTTGGTGAAGTTGGGATAGAAGAAATCCATGCACCAACGTTTCCTTGCGGGCGGAAAACTGCCCAGCATGAGCAGCTGTGTGCCTTCGGGCAGAAAAGGCTCCAGCGGGTGGCGCTCAATCGTCAGATCGTCCAATGTACGGTGGTCAATGGATAAATTGTCCTCACTTTTGCTCCTTCACCAGATACACCACCACGGGCAGGTGGTCGCTGTAGCCGTCGAGCCACACGCCGCCGGCGGTGGTTCGCTTGGGGTTGCCTTTGTATTTGCCCTCGGTTTGGAACAGATAGTCGCGGTTGAAGACTTGACACTTCAGGTAAGTCAGCTTCTCGTAGTTGCGTTTGCCTTCGCGGTCGAGCACGTTGGGTGTCATCACCACCTGGTCGAAGAGGTTCCACGAACCGTCGTATCTCAGCGTTCCCGTTCCGCTCTTGAGGATGTTCCACCAAGGGTTGAACATTTCGCCGTCCTTCACTTTCTTCAGGTCGGGCTTGGCTCCCAGTTCCTCGCTCATGCTTCGGTTCATGGGGTCGTCGTTCATGTCGCCCATGACGAAAACCTTGCGTTCGGGGTTGGCGCGCAGCAGCGAGTCTTTGATGACGCGCACCTGTCGGCCTGCCGACTCGCGGTAGAACGAACCGCTGAAGCGGCTGGGCCAGTGGCACACAATGGCCGTGACGGGCTCGCCCGCCATCGTTCCGCTCACCTCGAGGAATCCGCGCGTAAGGAATCCGCTGTCTGCCTCCAGCTCCTGCACGTAGGGATGGAGCACCACGGTGTCGGGCTTGAACTGCATGGGGTCGTAGAGCAAGGCGCAGTCAACGCCTCGGCGGTCGGGCCCCTCGATGTGTGCAAACTGGTAGCCAATCTTTTTCAGGGGCTCCTGATTGATGAGGTCGGTCAGCGCGCGCGCGTTTTCCACCTCTGAGAGTCCAATGATGGCGCAGTGCAGATTGTTGCCCATGTCGCTGCCCATCTCCGAGAGCACGCGAGCCATGTTGCGCAGTTTCTTGGTGTATTTCAGTTCGTTCCACCCGTAGGAACCGCCCGGCAGGAACTCGTAGTCGTTCTTGCCCTCGTCGTGGCAGGTGTCAAAGAGGTTCTCCTGGTTGTAGAACCCTACACCATAGACAGAAAATTTTTTCTGGGCTGAGGCGGTCATTCCAAGAAGCAGGAAAACAACCGCAAAAAGGATATGTTTTTTCATATAGATTATATTTTGAGTACAAAAATACAAATTTCATCTGACATTACCAATTTTTTTGGCTACTTTTGCACCCAAAATTATCATTATGACCAAGATTTATCTCGTCAGGCATGGCGAAACGGTGGATAATGTCAACCAAATCATGCAGGGGCAGACGCAGGGCGAGCTCACGCCCGCCGGGCTGCAGCAGGCCCGGCGGCTGGCCGACGAGCTGGCCGGGGTGCGTTTCGACGCCTTTTTGGCGAGCGACCTGAAGCGCTCCATCGACACTTGCGCCGTCATCGCCAGCCGCCACGGGGCGACGGTGGTCACCACGCCTCTGCTGCGCGAGCGCGACTGGGGCGATTTCACGGGGCGCTATATTCCCGACCTGCGCGGCCTCGACTTCCCCGCCAACGTGGAGAGCCTCGATGCGCTGAAATCCCGCGCCCGTGAGTTTCTCGACCGTGTTGCCCGTCGCTATCCTGGGCAGACGGTGCTCGCCGTTGGCCACGGCATCATCAACAAAGCCATCCAGGCTGTCCACTACGGCAAGTCCATGCCTGAGATTCCCCGTATGGGGAACGCCGAAGTGAGGGTGCTGGACGTGGAGTAAAACAGGTGGTGGAGGCTGTTTTACTTTTCTTGACCATCCTCCTTCTTGTTCTTTTTTTTTGATGTGGTTTTTTGTTGTTTTGTCAATAAAATTCACAGAAAATGAGCGTTTTATGTGCGATTTTAGCGCGCTGGAGGCCACGAGGAATTTTTCCTGGACGAATATGCGAAAAATGGCGATTTTGTTAAAATGTTGGTTTTAAGCACGTTGTGCAATTGTTGCCGTGCTTTGGAAAATTATTGTCGGGAGATAAAAAATTATCTCCCGACGTTATGAAAAAATCTGTTTGGCAAAAAGTGGTGGTGCAAACCATTTGAAATGTTAAAAAGCTGCACAAAACACTCGTTTTGTGCAGCTTTTTGCCGTTTCTTTGCATTTGCTTTTTGTGTTTTCGATGAGGCCAGCGTCAAATTCTTGCGCAAAACTGGCCGTTTGTGCAATTTCTGTTTCCAGAATCGCTCGCGGTCCGGATGAGTGGTGTGTAAAAATATTTCACATTCTTTTTTGCGTTGTTCCTCCCCGTCGCCTCGTCCGCAGTTCTGCCTTTGCGTCAGCTGGAGCTACCATGGAGAATAAGGCTTTGGGTGGCGGGTCGATGGACTCGCACGAGCAGTGTTGTTTCTCCCTCCTGTCCGGTGGGCGAGCGAAGGATGCACCTGCGCTCCCTGTCGTTGACTGCTGAGGGAAGAAAACGAAAGGCCCAGAGGCATGGCTGGCAAAGGCAATGAAAGGAAAAAAGAATGGTCCGCAGAAGCGAGGCTTTTAACGCGTGCTGACCTCGTCCTGCGGACCGAATGTTACCTATTGAGATATGAATCCTGACTTAATAACTAACCTATTGAACAATCTGTTGTTGTCTTGAAAATACTTAACTTGAATGCTTGGTTTTCTCAAACTATATCTATAACGTCTATTTCTTGTTGTTTCTGTGCGGTTTTTGGGGGGCTTAGCGATGTCCGCCGTGCGAGCCGCCACCATGCGAACCACCTCCGCGCGAGCCTCCGAAACTGCCACCTCCGCGTGAGCCTCCGAAGCTGCCGCCACCGCGCGAGCCACTGAAGCCACCGCGCGAGCCACTGAAGCCACCGCCACGCGAGCCGCTAAAGCTGCTGCCGCGCGAGCCTCCGAAGCTGCTGCTGGAGCTACGCGAGGGAGCGCTGTAGCTGCGGCTGCCCGACGAACGGCTGGGGCTGAAGGTGCGGCTGGGCACCGAACTCTCGCGAGAGAAGTTGCTGCGCGAGCTGCCGAATCCGCTGCCGCTGCGCGAGGGTGAACCCATGGTCGAACGCGAACCGCCCACGGTGGTGCGGGTGCTGCTTTCGCGGCTGAATCCCGATCCGCCTCTGTTCATCGAACTGCGCGGTGCGCTCATGCTGCCACGGTCGTTGCGGTTGAAGTTTCCATCCTGGCGGCCCCGGTTGTTGTAGTTGCCGCTGCCCCGGTTGTTGCCGTCGAACGAGCCCCGGTTGCCGCGGTTCTCCAGCGAGCGTCCATTGCCGCGGTCGAACGAGCCACGGTTGCCGCGATTCTCCAGCGAGCCCCGGTTGCCGCGGTCGAACGAACCACGGTTGCCGCGATGTTCAAGGGCGCGTCCGTTGTCGTGACGACCTCCGATGGTGCGGTTGCGATAGTCGCCGCGGTCGAAACCGTTGCGCATGCCGAATCCGCGTCCGCCAGTGCCGTGGCGATGGGCCATACCCCAGTTGCGTCCGTGATACCAGCTGCGTCCGCCATTGTGGTGCCAGGCATGACCGCCGCGGTAGGAAACGTAGAAGTGAGGACGTCCGAAGTAGAAGTAGCTACGGTGGGGATAGCGGGCGTAGATGCCGAAGTGCCAGTAGCCGGCGTCCCAGTAGAGCGGACGGTAGAAGTAGCGGGCGGCGCAGTAGGCGCGATATTGCCAGTCGAGCAGAATGTAGCTCAGGTCCAAGTTGCGGCGCTCCCAGTAGAGTCCGTAGAGGTCGGCCTGGTTCTCCACGCTGAGCAGATAGTCGAGGTTGATTTCATAGGCAGCCTCGTACTGGTCTTCGGTCAGGTTGAGCTCGTAGGCCATCTTGTCGGTGAGGAAGAGAGCCTGTTCGCGAGCCTGCTCAAAACTCATGGCGTTTGCCTGAACAGCCATTGCGAGTATTGCAGTGAGGGTGATGATGAACTTCTTCATAGTGGTTATGTTTTTTTAGATTGTTAATATTCCGAGTTTCTTGTTCTCGTTGGCAAAGGTAGCTTGTTTTTCACGACTGCTGAAAGGATTTTCCCTAAACGCTGGGGGGAAAATCCCTAAAGTGTAGGTTGTGGCACATTTTCTGCCCGTTTATACACTATTTGCTCGAAAAACGCGTTATCATCTAAATATAAATAGGTAATGAAAAAGTATTTTGCACTCATCATACTGCTTTTGCTGTTTTCCTCTTCCGTCCTCAGGGCGCAGGGGAAACTCAGCGGCCTGGAATATCGGCTGGAGATGCAGGCCGGCATAGCCGACGGGCGCACGCCGCTGTGGCTCAATGCCAACAAGCACGGACTCAGCTCGCTCGACACGAAGAACGGCTACGCCCGCGCCGCACTCGTGCGTCCGCTGAGCGCCGACTCGGCCCGCCGATGGGGGATAGGCTACGGCGTTGACGCCGTGGTGCCCGTCAACTACACCAGCAAACTCGTTGTGCAGCAGGCCTTTGCCGAACTGAGGTGGCTGAAGGGTGTGCTCAGCGTAGGCGCGAAGGAGTATCCCATGGAGCTGAAAAACAACGAGCTGAGCACCGGCTCGCAAACACTGGGCATCAATGCCCGCCCCGTGCCCCAGGTGCGTCTGGCCCTGCCCGACTATTGGACACTCCCCATCCTGAACGGATGGCTGCACCTGAAAGGCCACATCGCCTATGGTATGATGACTGACGACAACTGGCAGCACGACTTCACCGGGCGCAACCAGCGCTATTCGGAAAAAGTGCTCTATCACAGCAAGGCCGGATTCCTGAAAATAGGCAACGAAGACGTGTTCTGCCCTTGGTCCCTCGAGCTTGGACTGGAAATGGCCGCCCAGTTCGGTGGCACATCCTACATCTGGCAGGAAGGCAAACTGGTGCCCGTGAAGGGGGCGACCAACCTGACAGCCTTCAAAAACGCTTTCCTTCCAGGCGGCTCTGAGGTGGTGGAGCAGGGCACTGCCTATCAGAATGTGGAAGGAAACCAGTTGGGTTCGTGGATGGCCAGAATCAACTACGAAAGCGACATTTGGAAATTTGGCGTCTATATCGACAAATACTTTGAAGACCACTCGTCGATGCTGATGATGGACTACAACGGTTATGGGACGGGCGAGGAATGGAATGTGCGCAAGCGCCGCCACTACTTTGTCTATGACCCCAAGGACATGCTTCTGGGAGCCGAACTGACCTACAAGTACAGCCGTCCGGTGAGAAGCGTAGTGTTCGAGTATCTTTACAGCAAATATCAGAGCGGCCCCGTCTATCACGACCATACGCAGGCTTTCCCCGACCACATCAGTGGCCGCGACAACTATTACAACCACTACATCTATCCCGGTTGGCAGCACTGGGGGCAGGTGATTGGCAATCCGCTCTATCGATCGCCCCTCTACAACGACGACGGAATCATCCAGGTGGAGAACAACCGATTTGTGGCCTTCCACCTGGGCGTGAGCGGCGACATTTCCGAAAGACTCGCCTACCGGGTGAAGACCACCTACCAGACAGCCTACGGAACCTACGACCAACCCTACAACAAGCGCCGCCACAACTTCTCGGCCATGGCTGAGGCTACTTACCAGCTGCCCTGGGACGTCTCCGTCAGCGGGGCTTTCGGGCTGGATGCAGGCCGCGTCTATGGCAACAGCTACGGCTTCCAGCTGACGGTGGCCAAAACAGGACTCCTTAACAGCAAGAAGAAATGAAAAAAACAAGAAACATATTTTTTGCGTCCCTCTGTGCGCTGCTGTTCCTGAATACGGCTTGCAGCAAATGGTTTGAGACCTCCAAGAACGGCCATCTGGACGGCTACTGGCATCTGGATGCCGTTGACACGCTGAGCACGGGCGGCACGTTGGACTTGGCCGAGCAGCGGGTGTTTTGGTCGGTACAGGGAACGGTGTTCTCCCTCTATGCTCCCGATGTGGCGGGCCAACGCTATGTGAGCCAGTTCTCGTACAGCGGCGACACGTTCAAGATTCTCGACCTGCGCATCGACGACCGTACCAAAGGCGACCCGAAAGTGGAGGACATCTCCAAGGTGCAGCACTTCGGGGTGAACAGGACCGACGAGAGCTTCACCATAGAAAACCTGAAGCACAACAAAATGACGCTCCGCTCCGAGTCGCTCAGACTGCATTTCACCAAGATGTAGCGGGAGTCGAGCCAAGGGTGGACGGCCTCACCTCGTGGCCGCGAGCACCGCCTTGCCTTCATCAGCAGCGCATGGGTTGAAAAAACGCGCCGTGTACGGGAAACAGCTCTCATTATGAGGCGTTTCCCGTACACGGCAAATCATTGGGTGATGTATGAGTTATGAAGAATAAGGAGTTCTGAACTAAAACTTCTTTCCGAACGCAATGTTGACGAAAGTCTTGAAAAGGATGCTGATGTCGAGCCACCATGAGCGGTGCTCCAGATAGTACAGATCCAGCTCCAAGCGTCGGAGCATTTTTTCCAGCGTGTCGGTGTATCCGTTGTAGAGCGTGGCGTAGGACGTTACGCCAGGGCGAATCTGGTAGAGATAGACGTATCGCGGGTCGCGCTCGATAATCTGGTCGATGTAATATTTCCTTTCCGGCCGTGGGCCGATGAAAGCCATGTCGCCTTTCACCACGTTCCACAACTGCGGAAGCTCGTCAAGGTGGTGAACACGAAGAAATTTTCCGATTTTCGTCATGCGCGTCTCGTTCTCGTGCTGATAGAGTGCGGGGCCGTCCTTCTCGGCATCTATTCTCATGCTGCGGAACTTGTAGATGGTGAACGGACGGCCGAACCTGCCGATGCGCTCCTGACGGAATATGGCAGGGCCACCGTCTTCTCGCTTAATGGCAAGATAGCATATCAGGAAGAGGGGCGAGAATACGACGAGGCAAACCAAGGCGGTGACAAAGTCTATCATTCGCTTGATGTTGCGCTCAAATTCGTTCATTCCGTCGAGAACATACCCACTTTCGAGTGTTGTCATATAGTAGAATTAGGTGTTATCTTGTTCTATGTATCGTGTGTGTTACTTGTTTAACGAGCTACTTGCCGATTTATTGTATTAAAAATATATTTATTTATTTTATTTTTCTGAAGTTCACTGTGGCAGTTGGTGAATTTTTAGTAATTTTGCCACATTAAAACTCCGCAAGATGAAAAGAAAGAAAACATTGTTGCTTTATTCAGCCTGCCTGTTGCTGATAGCGTTTGTGTCGCTATTGTTTGTAAAATCAGACAGTTCGACGATTTGTGCACAAACCCAAAATGACAAGTATGTGATGATATTCAACGACGAGTTCAATCAGCCAAACGGCAGTGCCCCCGATGCCAAGAAATGGAGCACGAAATTGCCAAGGGCAAAGGCTATTTGGAATCGTTGGATTGCCGATTCTCCAAAACTCGTGTATGTGAAAAACGGGCAGCTTGTCTGCAGGGCTATGCCAAACACAATTTTCCCCAACGATACAGCGGCAATGTTGACAGGGGCGTTGGAAACCAAAGGTAAGTTTGCATTCAAGTATGGCAAGATTGAGGTGCGGCTGAAAACGAATCTCAAAGATGGCAATTTCCCCGCAGTGTGGTTGATGCCTGAGCCTCCTGCAAAAGTCCATCCCTATGGAGGCGAGATTGACATTTTCGAGTCGTATGGAAAATCGGACGCTTACCATACCGCGCATACCCACTGGACTGTGAATCTGAAGAAAAAGAAAACGCCTCAGCATCAGTTTCACGAGAAGGTGAAACTGAACAAGTGGCATGTTTATGGCTTGATTTGGGAAAAGGACAGGCTGGTATGGACACTCGATGGAAAAATAGTTGGCGTCTATACGAAATTGGAAACCCAAGAGGCAAAAGACAACGGTCAGTGGCCTTTCGACCATCCTTTCTTCATCAGGATGAACCAGAGTCTAGGCAACGAAACGTGGAAGCGTGGGCCCAGTCTTGACGATGTATATGAAACAAAAATTGACTGGGTTAGAGTCTATAAGAAAATCTGATGACGCGAAGAAAGGTTGAGGGGTGAGAAAAGCATGAAAAATGGCTTTTCTCACCCCTCAACCTTGAATTCTTGGTTTTGTCGGCATTTTGGGAGGTTATCATCAGTTGATGTCAGTTTCTCAAGAATGTGAGATAGAACCAGTCTCTTATCTTGTTGGGGAAGATTCTCACAATGAATCGGATGCAGATGTTCTTGATCATCCGGAAAGCTGAGATGTACCCTATTTTGAACAATGATTTCTGGAGCGAAATTTCACTTTTCGCATAGTTTAAACCGCCTCTGCGCCTAATCATTTCCGGAGAACGGCGAAAGCGGAGCAGCGATTGTTGCATGTTGTGAAATTTGGCACCTTTCTTCAGCATCCTTGCCCAGAGATAATAGTCTTCGAACAGTTTGAATGGCTGATAGCCACCAGCATCAATGACGGCTTGCTTGCGAAAAATGACCACCGGATGGTTAATGGGATTTCTGATTTTTCCAAATTTATAAATGTCCTGGTGATTCTCTGGCAATTTTCTGATTGCCACAACATTGTCGGGCGAACTGTCAAACTCTTCTATGAAGGCGCTGAGAACGTCAATGTCTGGGTGTTCTTCCAGATATTTCATCTGGGTTTCAAAACGCTGAGGAAGGCAAATGTCATCGGTGTCCATACGCGCTACGTATTCATATTGACAATGCTTGATGCCGATGTTGAGGGCAACGCCGAGCCCTTGGTTCTTTTCGAGAGGAACCCTGATGATATTATTAAAGCGGTTGCAAGTTTTTTCTATGGCGGAATACAATTCAGGCGTAAGCGGACCGTCTTCAACAAGTATGATTTCAGTCGGCTTGTAAGTTTGATTATAGATGCTGTCAAAAGCTTCTATAAAAAAGGCAGCTTTCTCTCCCTTATAGACTGAGAGAAGCAGTGAAAAGTCTTTCATGCTGCAAAATTACATAAAAAACCTGAATAATAGCCGCTTGGAACAAAAAAAATAAAAAAAATACTGGTGGAGGCAAGATGGATGCAAGGTTCATCTGCAATGGATGCTTTGGGTTCTTTTCCTGACTTTAATTTTTTTGTGGTTGTTTTTTGCATGAAAAAACTAACATTTTCGAAAAAAATAGTTATTTTTGCAGCAAATAGTCAAAAAAAAGATTCACTACTGTGTCTTTTAGGCATTCGTGCAGTAGCCTTTACCATCCTTTATGCCAGTTTTGGATTTTATAGTGTTGATACAAAGACGATTAACGGGGAAATTCATGTCTGTCGTCCTTCCTTCGTTCATCAGCATATTGTTGTTGGCTATGCCGATGATATGGTGGGGATGTTCGGGCGAGGACTATTTCACCGATGTTTATGAGCTGAACACCCCCTCCGATTCAAGCTATTTCTCGGTTTCTGGCATAATGAAACTCAACAACAAACCCTACGACAACTCGCAGCAAGGCATGGCTGTTTGGGACAGTTTGGCTTTTGTTTTCAATGAAGGTGGCTATTGCCGAATCATTGATTTGCATAATAAACGGCATGTGGCATCGACTAGGCTGGCATCATTCGATGGTAGCAACCATGCAAACACGGTCAGTTTTGGCAATTTCTTGGTGCCAGACGAAGGCGTCCCTTTGTTTTATGTCTCTCGATGGGAACCTCCCGTCACTTGCTATGTCGAGCAATATAATATGCAAACGAACCGTTTTGAACTCATGCAAACCATTAATACCGTCCATACAAAATATCAAGGATGGTATTCGAATTTTGTCATCGATCAGGACAGAAAAAGGCTCTATACGGTGATGATGGAGCATGTGGCGGACTCTATTTTGAACATAAGGTCGTATAATATACCTGATTTAGGTGAGAACATGGTTACGCTTGGCAAAGAGGATGTGCTCTCTGAGGTGGAACTGAATTTAGGAGTGGCACATATCTGGCAGGGTGCTTTTATTTATGGCCGTCAACTCCTGATTCTCTATGGGGGCTGGAACGATGGAGAAAGAGGGATGCTGGTGGTTGACCTGGATGAATATAAAACAAAAAACCACGATTTCTCGTGGTTTCCGTACGAGCCAGAAGCTGTGGCTTTCTATAATCATTCGCTGATAATGAACACTAATGGATATGGGGTGTATTATCTGTGGCATTTTGAGTGGCATCCGGGGCAGGATCATAAGAACCAAAGTCTGCTTCAATAAAGTGGTTTGAGCGTTGCTCTTTTAGGGGGGGCAATTTCATGTAGTCTCCAAAAAGGTGACGAAGATATTCATCATATTTTATGGGTACAGGCAGAGTGGTGTCTTCAAAGGGAATCCTTACGGACTGCTCAACAATGTCTGCACGAAGAAAGCAGTTGTGCCATCGGGTCTTTCCAAAAAAATTGCCATACCATCCTGTTTGCTTCCCGTTGTACTTTTCAGTCTGTTTGCGGAAGAATTCTCTGATGGTTTTGTTTTTTTGTGGGAATGCAAGCATCATCATGATTTTCTTAGAGAGGCTAGCCCTGTTATGGCGCAGTGACTGCAAATAGCAAAGACGGTATTTCCCGCAAAAGAATTGCCAAAGTCTTGCTGGTTTGGTTGTTGCTGCCTCGTCAAGTTTGAAAACGTCTATGAATACGCAATCTTTTTCTTCACCAACCGAGTATCCGTCTTTTTCCGTTATTTTTGTTCCTAGCAGTTTGATTTTCGTGAAATTTTGGGGCCAATCTTTTACACCTTCTTGGACATAATATTTGTCTTTGTCTAACTGTGTGTGGCATACTTGAAGGAAACGGCGGTAATTGTCGTCAGTCATTTCTATGTCCAAGTCGTCGTCCCAAGGGATAAACCCTTTATGGCGGACTGCTCCAATGGCAGAACCTGCTATGAGATGGTATTCTATGTTGTTGCGTTTGCACAACTCGTCGATGTCTTTTGCAATGGAGAGTATCACGAGCTGTAATTTCCTTAGTGTAGTCATAGATGTATTCTTTAAAGATTTGAATAAAGATTCTTATACTTCTTTTTTACAGAACTGGCAGAAAAAATATTCTTCACAGATTGGATGTCAACCGAAGTGCCTATGGTTTCTTCGACTTTTTGGTTGAAATCATCATAATCTTTGAATTTGAATATGCTATAGCCAGAAATGCCAGAAAGATAGTCGGCTATCCTGACGCGTTCAGACATGACAACAGGTGTGCCGTTTGACAGCGCCTCGATGGCGGCATAGGAAAATGCTTCGTATCTGGATGGGATTACCAGCAAAGATGCTTCCTTGTAGAGCTTTTCCAACTCTTCTTGGGGAATGTTGCAATGCTGAGTACAATCGGTTCGGTTGGGCTTCGTGCCGTTTCCTACCAGATGGATTTCATATTTTCCCTCAGGTAGGTGCATGATATGCTCTAGTCCTTTTACAGGATCGGAGAGACGGCCGACAAACAATAACATGTTTGTTTTTTTTCTAGGTGAGGGACTGTTCTCGTCGAAGTTTTGCCAATGAGGTATTTGATATACCTTGTGGCAGAAAGACTTGAAGAAAGCGGTGTCTTCATTGTTGATAGTCACTATCGCGTCGGCAAAACGTTGTATGAAAGGCTTCAGCATGATGTAGAAGAAGCACTTCCCTCCCTTTGGGTTGTTCAAATAGTTGAAAGGGTGCCAATGGGCGGTATAAACTATTTTCTTTTTTAGCAGTTTTGCTATAATGAATGCTTGGGTGTTCCCGATTTCAGTATATCCATTGATGTGAACGATGTCAGCCTTCTTGATGGCTTTGTAAAGCGGCCTTATTTTGTAGTAGAAATGAAAAAGGCGTGATTTCACAATGGGGTAGTCTTCTATGGCAAGAACTGTGAAGTCCTCGTCGTTCTGGAACATATTGTAGAGGGCGATGCAATAGTTCGATATGCCTCCGTATTTGTTGGTGGGTGTTCTCCTAATTTGTAAAATCTTCTTCATGCTTCCCAATGGCTATTTAATCAGAAAAGTGTGGAGTTCTGGCCGACAATAATTGTAGAGGCTCTTCAAGAATAAAGCATATCTTTTGTATCCCATGAGCTTGTAGAGGAAAAGAAAGAGCATGTTGATCATCTTCTTTTTCTGCTGCAACTGTGGAATGTTCCGTTGGTTCAGATTGTCGATTTTTTGTTTCTCAATCATTTTCTTTTTCTTCAGTTTGGAGAAAAAAGAGTCTCTGCCAGCCGAGAATGGTGAACTTGGGGCATTGCCTGACGAAACAAGTCCATGGTAGAGTCTTCTGTGAAAGGACGAAATTGGGTATCCGTTTTCGTATGTGTCATAAGAATACTGCAGGTGAATGAAACTGTCGAACACTTTACAGTTATCCATGATGGCCTTTTTATATACGTCGGTAGCCAAAGACAAATCTTCGTACTCCTGCAAGTTTTCGATTCTTTTGCGCTCGATAATTCCTTTTTTCAATTTTGTGTAATCGTAACCCGCAAAATGGAGAAAGACCAACGGCACTTCGCATTGTGGGTTGTCATCAGTCCTGAATCTCACCATGATCTTGTCATCTTTCATGAACAATTCGCGTTCAAAATAGTTCCAAGGTGCCATGTTCATTCCTAGATTTTGCATGACATAGAGATGGTCGTTGCCAAGTAAGCCGGGCATCCAGTCCATCCACTTCTGGTCTGTGAAATTGCCGGTGCTTCTGTCTGCAAAGCTGTTGTCTTTCAGTCTGGTTTTCCACCACTCCGTTATGTCGTGTGTGGTCTTAGTGTTCCTCATTCCGCAGAACCCAAGATTGAAAATGCCATTTACATTCATGGCCCATTCCGGATGTTCCCCTTTGTAGATGACATGTATGCCTGCTATTTGAGGGGTCAGTACAACATCGTAGGTTTCTAATTTTGAGAATATTTCATCAAGTGGGGAAAAAACATAGATGTCAGGGTCGAAGTAAATGACAGTTTGATAGTCCGAAGCAAATAAATGTTGAAAACATGCGGGTTTGATGGCCGTGCAAAACTCAGTGAGATTGTACTTGAATGCCATTTCTGTCCATTCTTTGTCCGAATAACTATTTGTTTCCTTGACCTTGATGACATTATTGGGGATGTCAATGTTTTCATTGTCAAATTCGTCAGCAACAAAAATGAAGAAGTCCGTATCAGGATGATGGGTGTTCAGCGACTGGCCTAGAATTCTGGCCAAGCCGATATAGTTTTTTGCTACTATCGTGAAGACACATTTTTTCATTTTCTTTCTTTATTTAATGGTTTTGACAATGGTGGCAGGATTTCCTGCAATGACACAAAAAGGTGGCACATCTTTTGTGACTACGCTGTTGGCTGCTATCACCGCACCCTCACAAATATGAACACCAGGGAGTATGGTGACCTTGTCGCCAATCCAAACTCTGTCTTCAATGATGACTGGCCCTTTCGAACTCAGTTGCCTGTCGGTAGGTGCGATGTCTTTTTCTTCTATAGTGTTAGATCCATGCGAATTGTCAGATATGGTTACCCATCGTCCTGTCAGCACCTTATTTCCTATGGCAACATGGTTGATACACGTGATGTGGATGTGTTCTCCCAAATGGCAGTTGTCTCCTATCTCAATACTTGGGGTATAAGATTTGTTCCCATAAAGGTTCCAAGCGGTGATTACTCCGTTTTTCCCTATTTCTGTCATTTCTCCGATGCTGATGAATTCCTCGCCTTTAGTTTGTAACGGACGATGTATCATGACACCTTTCCCGATACTCTTAAAATTGGGGATTATCCAATGTGTATAGAAAGTATCTAGGACCAGCGAGAGTTTTGCATTTGTCTTATATCCATAAAGATGGCTCAACAGTGCAAAAAAAACTCTGGATATGGGTTCGATGTATAATCGTATTTTTCTTTTAAACGTCATTTAGTGGATGTTATTATATCAGTTTCTTGTAAATATTATAAATATTATCAACATTATTTTCAATGGAATAGGTGTCAATGGCTATTGATTGTGCCAATAAAGCCTTTTCTTCATATTGTTCGTCTGTTAAGCAACTGACACTTTCCATACAGTCGGCAAGTGATGTGATGTCGTTAAAAAACAAGCCACCCGTCCGGTCTAGTATTTCTTTGGTTCCTCCAGTTTCTCTGCCGATAACCAGGCAACCATTGTAACAGGCTTCGGCTGTCATTCTGCCAAAACCTTCATAAATACTCCCCACGATGAGGGCTTTTGCTTTTCTCATTAGATTCCTGACATCGTTGACATAGCCGACAAATTCAACGGCTTCAGAACATTGTAATTCTACAGCCATTGACTTGAGCTTGTCCATATATTGGGCATCGCCAAAACCTGCGATGATGAGCTTGTAGTCCGGATGGTTCTTGTAAAAATGTGCGAAAGCCGAGATAACGTCATGATGTCCTTTTACGGGAACGACTCGTGAGGCGCAGAGAAAGTAGCTTTCTTTTTGGCGACAGTAGCTTGTATTCTCTTTCGGGTAGATACCGTTATAAACTACCGACGCGTTTTTGCATGCTTGCAAGTTGAAATGTTCACGTATGCCTTCGGTAATGCAGACTATTTCATCTGACTTTTTTATGAGTTTTTCAAATGATTTTTTTGAAGGAAAAATCATCCAGTCAAAATCCTTGTCTTGGTATTCTCTAAGGTGCATGACATGGGGAATGCCGAATTTTTTGGCAATCTTAAGGCCTTCATGAATAACGCCTACATTTGTGTGTATGATATCCGGTTTCTCGTTCTTTATAATTCGGGAGATTGAGAAAAGTGACGCTGTTTTCTTCACCATCATTGAGCAAAATGATAGTGGCCATCGAAAATGTTGAGACATTGTTCTTGGCCTGTATAGAGCACTAGCCGTAACGATTACGCCATAGCTTTTGATGTTGTAATCAGATAAAAAGGACATGAAGGCGTCGTCTTTCTTTCCATGTTTAGGATAAAGGACTATAGGCTCAATTCCTTTAGGAATCAAACCTTTCAACATGTTCATGAATGAAATTGTCGCTCCACCCATGAATGCAGCACTCAGTATATAGACTATTTTTATTCTGTTAAGCATGTTGTTCCTTTCTGTTGTTCGCTTCAGCCTCTATGTATGAGCCCTTTGGATTATAGAAAGCCATCACATAAATTGGTATGAAATTACAATACCACAAGGGAGTTCCTCTGACAATAAAGGCTAAGAGTGCAAGAAGTACGCCTGACAATAAGGCTTTCTTGTTTGTCGCAGAGTGAAGCGATGAAAAGAAGAAGAAGACCAAGAGGATCATTCCTATAACTCCATTCTCATAAATATATACCTTATAGCCCGAATTGCCAAAATTGTCCTTTGGCATATCTCTGCCTAGCATGATATCGGAGGATTTCCAAAAATTGCTGTACTCTGCATCGAAATCTTCTGTAACTCGATTGTTGCCAACGATATCTCCATCGTCAACTTCCATTCTTATCAGGATCAAGTCATGAATGAGATTGTTGCCGTTGTTATAGAAAAACGAGCCTACAATAATCGTAACAAAGATAAAAACGGATGCTGCCATTTTCAGGAATACTTTTTTCCCTTGAATCCACAGATTCGCAAAAGTAACGTAAACGATCAATACATAGGCTGCTAATGAGAAAGATAGTATTGCCGTTATTATCATGGCTATGTTATACCATTTCTTCCATTTCCCACATTGTGTAAACAAAAGCATCACGCAAGCGGTTCCAATCTGTCCTGGCTCAAGAAAAACGGAATGGAAACGATAAAACAGCGCGAGAAGTGCTCTGTCGTCAATTAAAAAGAAAAAATAGTTAGTGAATGAATAAAGTCCATCAGAGAAACTTGCATCCCTGGAGGGGAAAGGAAAACCGAATATCCATAATATATAAGCAATTGTTGAAACAGCCAGCAAGCCTCCCATAAATTTACACAAGAAGGTTGCAAGCTTCTCTAGTTTGTCAATGTCTATTAGGAACAGGCAAAGAAATATAACAACATGAAACAAGTTGAAAATAAAGCCGCCTATCCTTCCCCCATTCACAAACAGCTGATAATAGGACAATGCGATAAAGGCTGTTAACGGAAGAATAAAATCATTCCTTGTGTATATTGGGCGTGAAAGGGTTATGGAAAGCAAATATGATGCTACAAGCAAAATACCTGCTGGAAATGCATACAAAGTGCCAATGGGCCACATGAACCATGGATTCAATGACCCCAAATATGCAATAAGCATACCCGAAAAAAAAAGAAAAACAGCCAATTTCTCTTTGTTTATAAGATATAACTTCTTGAGGTCAAACATGTTTTTTTTGTCTTTTTATGGCATTCGTTACATACAACTGTTCCTCTTTGTCGAGAGTGAAAAACCAAGCGGATAATAAACCCGTTGCAATGGCTATAATGATCGTTGGGAGGAATCCTAATTTTTCATGCATGAATATCGATTGGCAAATCATGCAGCTCATGCACTCAAGAAGGCATAAAGGAATGATTCTTTTAATCACCTGATCCCAGAATTGCTTGATGCTTAAGCCTGCTTCTTTTTTCAAAAGGGGGATTCTTTGTGCGGCTACGTAAATTTCGATGAGCAAGTAAACCCACATGATGCTGGCCACCGAGTATCCGTGCTTTAACATCAACCAAATGACAAGCAGATAGAGCAGCTTGGGCGTATATGTAAGCAGAGTGTACTTGCGAATGCTTCCTATGGCCTGATTGGCAGTTTGCAGGCCAAGCGTTGTTTGGTCGAAAATGAATGAAATAAGAACAAACCTGCAAAAAAGAGCTGTGTAGTCAGGTACTTCTTCTAGCCAAATTCCCAGTATGGTTGGCATCTCAAAAAGCAAAGGTATCGTGACGATGGCAAGCAAAGAGGCTGAGAATTTGCATTCTTTGCATGCCAATGTGAGCATTTTGTTGCGGTCTTTGCCCCCCTCTGCTTTCATGATTTGAGGATTTATAGCATTCATGATAGAGGTGACGACAAACGAAATGGCGCCGAATACTTGGAATGATATGCCATAGGCTGCATTTATTGCAGTACCGAAAAAGTGGTTCAGTATGATGGCTGTTCCTTGATTTCTTCCTGCGACAGCTCCCATGCCATAAGTTGTCCATCCTGCAAACCCTATCAGTTGGAATAAATATAGCTTGTCGATGTCTTTCTTGTGAACATAGAGAGAGCACTCCTCGTATCTTAGAAGTGAAAAGGTGGCAAAAACGAAGAGGTTGAGCAATAGGATTAAAGCCATCATAAGTGAATAAATCAAAAGCTTATCGGCTTGAATGTATAAAAGGCAGATGGCTAAAGATAGTTTTATGACGCTGTCAACAATGTCAACTACAGCAATGAACACGATGTTCTCATGTGCAATGAACAGTGCTTTGAAGGGTGCTGTCACAATTGTGAGAAATAGCATGAAAATGGTTATGGCAAAAACAATCGAGGCGGTGTGGATGCGGTCTTGGGGAATGTTAAGGACGTTATCTATGATAAAGCCTCTCATGGAAAGAAGGATGGCGGAGAGCACAATACCTATGATGACATGAAGAAAGATGCTGTTTTTGAACACTTTCTTGACTGTTTCCAAATCTTTCTTTCCGTGGTAAAAAGATATATATCTCTGTGTGGTGATGACAAGCGCATTGGTGATAAATCCTAGCATTGCAACAACACCCCCCACGACTGAATACACTCCAAAGTCAGAGACTGTAAGTGCTTTGAGAATCAGTCTGGTGGAATACAGCGAAAGGCAAAGTGTGACAATCGCCTTCGTGTATTGGGCTATCGTGTTGACAATGATGCGTTTGGTTGGTTCCATGCGCTAAAGTGAGTAAAAAAACTGGCGGTTTTTGTTATTCTTTCATCAATGGAGTCAGGATGTCATCTTTCAGGATGTACCCAATAGTCAGGATAAACGCCAAAAACATCATTGCAAAGACAAAAATCATTCGCTTGGGACCAGCAGGCTTGATGGGTACGGAGGCACCTTGAATGATTGTAAATGCGGGTGTTTTTTCTTGTACCTTAGCCTTGGCTGCTTGCAACTGGGTGTTCAGCGCATTGTATGTGTTGAATTTTATTTGCATGTCATTTTCCAAGTCATCCTGCTTCGCTTTGTAGCTTTGAAGAACAACATCCACGTTAGCGTCGGAGAAATTCGCATACAACTGGCGGGCACGTTCGTAGTCGCGCTTTGCGTCAATTGTCAGTTTTGTATAATAGTCTAAATCTATGCGCGCTTTATTTGTTCGGTAATCGGTTATGAAATTTTGCAGGCGTGTCCTTATGCTGTCGGCCAGTGTTGCGCAAATCAGGGGGTCTTGCTCCTGAACGGCGATTGTTATGACGTCAGTCTTCTTGTCCACATCGCAACTGATATGGCTTTTCATCGTGCTCACCACATCCTGTTGGTCCTTGCTAAGCTTGAAAGGGTCAACTTTATGATTGCCTGTCGGTTTCGACTCTTCTTTCGTGAATAAACCGATGATGGCATTCTTCAGCCAATAGAAAGGCCGCAGCCAAAAGTTTGATTTCTGGTGTTTTTTGATGAATGTGTAATAGTCTGTGCTGAGTAGCCCGTCTTCTGTCGTAACTTTAATGGGGAATAAACTAACGATGAAGTCGGTGGACCCCATCAGGTCGGGGTAAAGCATGGGTGGTATGGCATCGGTTGAGCTTGCAGCATTTAGATTAATGCCAATGGTTGAAGCCAAAGAACCCAACGAGCCACCCGATGCGGTGTTCTCCATTTCGGGAGCAAGCGTGATGTTGCAATTATAGTATCTGGGTAGGGGCAGAATATAAATGCAAGCTAAGACGAAAGTTATAGAAAGAGTTTTCAAGAACAGTTTCTTTCTATTCCATATTTTCCTAAAAACCTTTCTTAGGTCAATGATTTCGGGCGAATTGTTATCAGTCATTTTCTTTATTTTAGTATGTTCGCCAATGTCGCTACCATTGTGGCTATTGACGCCACGCTGGTGCCGATGGTTAGGATTTCGGCCAGAGTGCGCCCGTCGCGTTTGGGCTTGCTTGGCACAATGATTTCACAGCCGGGGGCGGGCTTGGCGTTGTGCCCCACCTTGGCCACCTTTCCGTTCATGTAGATGATGTAGGTGTGGCTCTTCTTGGCGCGGTGGCCGAAACCGCCAGCCTGGTCGATGTAGTAGGCGGCTTTCTTGCCCTGCATGTAGGCAACCGTGTTGGGATACATCACGTCGCCGCTGATTTTCACCGTTCCGTTGTATTGGGGGATGATCAATCGGTCGCCCTCGCGCAGCACGATGTCGTCGTCGCTACCAGGATTGTCGAGTGCTTTGTCGAGCTCAATGCCCACATAATAGGTGTTGCCCAAATCGAGCTTGGTCACGTCGAGCGAGTCGGACTCACCGCTTTGCGACTTCAGCATCTTCAACACCGTCTGCATGCGCAGGCGCTCGTCGTCGGTGATGCGGCGCTCCAGTCGGGCTCCCTTAGAGTATGCAAGGTCGTTCAGCCCGCCTGCGGCCTTGATGGCATCGCTCAGGCGCTCGTTTTTCTTCGAGAGGGTGTAAGTGCCTTCAAACATTACCTCGCCCTCTACGCGGATGTTCTGCAGTTCGTAGGTGCCGGGGCTCTTGCGCACGTACACCTCGTCAAAGGGTTGCAGCTTGAAACCAGGCTCTCCGTCAATCACGAATCCGTCTTTCAGGGCGAAGCTGAAGGTCTTTGCCACTTCTTCGCCAGGCACAGTGGCTTTAGGGTCAACGATGCGGCGCGAAACATCCACTTTTACCGTCGATGCCGTCTCCTTCAAACCTCCGGCTTGCAGCACGAAATCCTCAATGGTTTCGTTGGCGGCATATTCGTAGATGCCTGGCTGCCACACCTCGCCATGAATGGTGATGGTTTGGTTCTGTTGGGCATCGTAGAGCGACGGAATGAACAGCACGTCGTTGTTCTGGATGGGGATGTCGGCCACGCGTCCAGACAAGATGCCATCGACATCCACCTGAATCACTTCCTTCGTGCGGTCTTCACGTTGGCGGTGCATCACGGCGTGTGCCGTAAACGCATCTTCGCGCAGACCGTCGGCATGCTGGATAAGTGTGCGCACACTGTTGATCTCGGCTCCCACTTCGTACATGCCCGGACGGAACACGGCACCTTTCACTTCCGCCATGTTCGAGAAACGCTGTATGATGCTGTCAACGCTCACCGAGTCCTCGTCGTTCAGTTGGAAGTCGTTGAATTTGAACTCCTCAACGTTGTGTATGCTGAATTCCTTGCCCGTCTTGCGCACCAGTCGCACGGCATTCTTGTAAGCGTCGCCGGTGAATCCTCCGGCATATTTCAACAGAGTTCCCACACTCTCGTTCTTCTTCATTTCGTAGAACATGGGGCGTTTCACCTTGCCCGTGATGTTCACCAGACAGTCGTAGGGACCCACCACAATCACGTCGTTGTCGGCCAGACGGATGTTGCCTGTCAGCTTGCCGTTGAGCATGTAGTCATACACGTCCACCGTGGTGGCCAGTTTGTTGTTGCGATAGACCTTGATGTTTCGCAGTGTTCCCAGGTCGTTGGGTCCGCCAGCCATGTATAAGGCGTGAAACACGCTTGCGAAGGCCGAGAGGGTATAGGTGCCCGGAGCCTTCACTTCGCCCATCACGTTCACCATGATGGTCTTGGTTTGCCCCACGGTGAGCCTCACCTGGCTGCTGCTGTATCGCGCACCCAGCTGCGAGCGCAGGTGGGCGTTGGCCTGAGCCACCGTCATGCCGCTCACCTGCACGGGCCCAAAGCCCTCGATGTTGATGTCGCCGTCGGGCGACACGGTGGCGGTGAAAGTCTTTTGAGAAGCGCCATACACATCCACGATCACGGCGTCGCCTGGCCCCAGTCGGTAGTTTTGCGGCGTGGCAATGTTCATGTTCGGTTCAAACGACAGGTTCTTCTTGTTGAATATGTCACGTCCGAAAACCTTTCTGACGGGTTCTTCCTCCTCTTCTTCCAGCACCATCAATGTGGAATCGGGGGCAAAGGTGTTCAGTTCCTGCTGAAAGGCCACAAAGTCCTCGTCGGTCTCATCGTATGTGCGCTGGTAGGTCGAACGCTTGCTGATGCGTTTGGTGGTGTTTTCCTTCGGGTCGCCGTTGTTCTTGCGCATGCGGGTTTCGGAATCGTCAACGGCCTTGTCGGCCACTTGCCCCAGTCCCTTGTCCTTCAGTTGCCGTTCGTAGCGCGCCTTGATACGCCTGATTTGCGTGATGTCAACACCCCTTTGCATCAGTTTCGTAACAATCTGCGCCTGGGAAGTTCCCGCCTTTTGCTCCTTCACGACAAACTGCATCACCTGCTCGTCGGTCATCGACGATTGGGCGAAGGTGCTCAATGCAAACAGTGCCAGCAGCAATGTCAGTGTATATAATCTTTTCATCATGATAAATCCCTTTTAAGCTCAATTATCAATTGTCAATTAATTATATAACCTTTTTTTTCTCAAATTGTTGCAAAGGTACGATTTTTTCTTCATATATTCTTGCATTTTCCCGAAGTTATTTATAACTTTGCACCGCAAAAACGTATTTTCGGGGGGAATATCCCAACTTTCCCCCGTTGCACCCTGGGGTTGACATGGATTAGACGGCAGGATGAAATGGTACGCAAGCACGCGGAGCCTCGTTGGCTAGCTCCTAAAACAGAGTGAACAAAAAATTAATTGGCAACAACAAGTATGCTCTCGCTGCTTAATCGAAGCACAGTAGATTACGAGCTTAATTCCGTCACCAGGTGATGGAACGAGACATCGCTCCGAGGATGTTGTTCCGAATCCAAGGGTCAAGCGGTGCAGGTAAATCGGAAATAGCGTTGGTGTGCCTCGCCATCGGCGTGAAGTTTTAGAGGATAAGGCATCAGTTGGTGGTCCAGGTCTTGCTGCTGCTCGAAAACTAAAGTCTGGAATAAGCGTGTAGAAACCGTATGGTTTCCCTGTGCGGACGCGGGTTCAAATCCCGCCAGCTCCACAAGCGGAAAACCGCAGCAAAACATTCGACAAGCGAGGCAAGTGCTATTTTGGCATTTGGCTCGCTTGTTGGTTTACCTTAAATGCTGATTAGCTGTGAGCGTCTATTTATAAAAAAAGGCGAGTCACCCCGCCCGAAATGTATTCACAACGGAATAATCCTTATTGTGATTAGCTAAATTTCGTTGCAAAAGTACAAATTATTTATGAAACATCCAAGTTTTTGCTGAAAAAAGTATAACTTTGTGGAAAACTTTAAAAACTTTTCAAACCGAACAAATATGAGAAACATTCTTGGGCTTGATATTGGTACAAATAGTATCGGATGGGCATTGATCGACGGTGATAACAATCGAATCATCAAGGTTGGTAGCCGTATTATTCCAATGGATGCAGCCACCTTGGGTTCATTCGAGGCGGGCAATCTTCAGTCTCAGGCATCAGTGCGAACAGGTTTCAGAGGCACCCGCAGACTTTATGAAAGAGCAGAATTGCGAAGGGAGCGGCTACTAAGGGTGCTCAATGTGCTCGGCTTCTTACCAGAGCATTTCAAAAACCAAATCGACTTTGTCGAACATCTTGGGCAGTTTAAGAATCATGCAGAACCTCTTTTGGCATACCGTAAGAATCAAGAAGGAAAAAATGAGTTCATCTTTCACGATTCTTTCTGTGAAATGCTGGCAGATTTTTCTGCACATCATCCTTCGCTTGTTTCAGGTGGCAAAAAGATTCCTTACGATTGGACCATCTACTATTTACGGAAGAAAGCCCTGAGTAAGCCCATCAGACGCGAAGAACTTGCTTGGATCATACTCAATTTCAACACGAAACGAGGCTATTACCAGTTGCGTGGCGAAGAAAACGAATTGGAAACGCCTGTCAACGAAGAGTATCGGGTTCTTGAAGTACGGAGCGTTGAACCAACGGGCGAGGACAAAAAACGGCATGGCATCTATTGGTTTGATATTACTTACGACAACGGAGCCGTTCAGCGTAAGTCAGGGCCAGTTGCCCCTCGCAAAGTTGGCGACAAAGTAGAATTGATTGTCACGACATCCACAGATAAAAAAGGTAATGTTACTGCCAAACTAAGAGATCCCAAACCCGATGATTGGACGCTCATGAAGAAACGTTCAGAAAATGCGATTCTACAGAGTGGCAAGCAGGTAGGGGAGTTTATCTATGACTCTATGCTCTCCCAACCAGACACCAAGGTAAGAGGGAAACTGGTGCGTGTGATAGAAAGAGATTTATACAAAAAAGAACTTGAAGCCATACTCAATAAGCAAAGAGAGTTCATACCCGAACTGTCTAACCGAAAACTGTACAACGAATGTATCAGGGAACTCTATCGGAGCAATGTGGCCCATGTGCAATCTATCCAAGACAAAGACTTTACGAGTCTCTTTGTGGATGATATCATTTTCTACCAGCGCCCCCTTAAGAGCAAGAAGAGCGAAATAGCAGATTGCCCTTATGAGCACTATCAATATATAGACAAGTCAACAGGGGAGCATTTCTACAAACCCATTAAATGCATTTCCAAGTCCCATCCGCTCTATCAAGAATTCCGTTTGTGGCAGTTTGTTCAGAATCTCCGAATATTCCAAAAGGAAAAAGACGTGGATGGAAAACTGAAATTGAACGTTGATGTCACACATGTTTTTCTAAAAACAGAGGCAGAGATTGTTGAACTTTTTGACTGGCTCTACGAGCATAAGGAGATTAGCCAGGAGCAGTTGCTAAAATACAAACCATTTGGAATAGGAAAGTCACTTTCCAACTATCGGTGGAATTATGTCGAAGATAAGTCCTACCCTTGCAATGAAACGCATTACTACATTTGCAAATGCTTGCAGAAGGTGGAAGGAACCCCTGTGCTCGACAAACAACAAGAACTTGCTCTTTGGCATATCCTCTATTCCGTAGATGATATTGTTGAACTTCGTAAAGCCTTGGGGTCGTTTGCCGAGGCCAATCAGCTTGAACCCACCTCTTTTGTAGAGAGTTTCATCAAAATGAAACCCTTCCCCAGTGATTACGGCGCTTATTCGGAGAAAGCCATCAAAAAACTGTTGGCCCTTATGCGCGCAGGAAAATATTGGGATGCCCAATCAATAGATGCTAATACTTGTTCACGCATAGCTAATATCATTGATGGGGTTGCCGACGAAAGCATCGCCAACCGAGTCCGGGAGAAATCCATCAGGTTGCATCAGACTGAAGATTTCAGATATCTTCCTCTTTGGCTTGCTTGTTATATCGTTTACAACCGCCACTCAGAATCAAACGATGCCCAGCGGTGGGAGAGTCCTGATGATATAGACAACTATTTGCGCAACATTTTCAAGCAGCATTCCTTGAGAAACCCCATTGTAGAGATGGTCTTGAGAGAGATGCTCAGAGTGGTGCGTGACATTTGGAAAACCTATGGAAAAATAGCAGAAGTGCATGTCGAGATGGGGCGCGACATGAAAGCCAATGCCAATGAACGCAAAAGACGCTCGGAAAGCATTAGCCGTAGCGAGCGCACCAACCAACGCATCAGATTGCTTCTGCAGGAATTTGCCAATCCCGAATATGCGATTGAGGATGTGCGCCCATATTCGCCCAGTCAGCAGGAGATTCTGAAAATCTATGAAGAAACAGCATTGAACAATGGAGAAGACGTCCCCGACGACATTCTTCTCATTGCTGACAATTTGGGCAACTCATCCAAGAGTGTCAGCAAGTCCGACATGCAGCGCTACCGCCTTTGGCTCGAACAGAAGTACAAGTCACCATATACGGGCCAGACTATTCCGCTTTCCAAATTGTTCACACCTTCCTATGAGATAGAGCATGTCATTCCTCAGTCTCGCTATTTCGACGATTCGCTTTCTAACAAGGTCATCTGCGAAAGTGAGGTCAACAAACTGAAAGACCGCATGTTGGGCTACGAGTTCATATTGAAGGAAGGCGGACGTATCATTGATGGTAATCTTGGTGGACAGATCAAAATTTTCACGAAGAGCCAATACGAAGAATTTGTCAAGCAGAACTATGCCCATAACAGACCGAAAATGCAGAAACTCTTGATGGAGGATATTCCCGACAAATTCATTGAACGTCAGCTCAATGACAGCCGCTACATAGCCCGTAAGACCATTGAAATTCTTTCCAAAATGGTTCGCGAAGAGAATGAGACAGAGGCTACATCCAAAAATGTCATTGCCACCAATGGCAGCATCACCGACAGGCTGAAGAAAGACTGGGGACTCAACGACGTATGGAATGACATTGTTGCCCCTCGCTTTGAACGGCTCAACCGAATAACCGGCACCAACGACTATGGTCAGTGGGTCAATCAGTATGGCAAACGCTATTTCCAGGCCAATGTTCCCGTCGGCATGGCACAAGGCTTCAGCAAGAAGCGCATTGACCATCGCCACCATGCAATGGATGCCATCGTCATTGCTTGTGCCACCCGCGACCATGTAAACTATCTCAACAACAAATCAGCCCTGTCTTCAGAAAGGGAAACCCGTTATGACTTGCAGCACAAACTGTGCGAGAAAGTGAAGACCGATGCCTATGGCAACTACGTTTGGCAGTTCAGCAAACCATGGGATGGTTTTACGAAAGATGCCAAAGACCAATTGCTTTCAGTCATTGTAAGCTTCAAGCAAAATCTCCGTGTCGTTACCAAGATGACCAATCGCTACTGGCACTACGTTGGTGGACAGAAGGTTCTGGAGCAACAGCAAGCAGCCGACGGCTGGGCCATTCGTAAGTCACTCCATAAGGCAACGGTGTCTGGAGCCGTCAGGTTGCAACAAGTCAAGAAAGTCCGTTTGGCGGAAGCTCTGAAAGACTGGCATCACATAAAGGACAAAGGTGTACGCAAGGCCATCCAGCAAGTTCTTGACATGTACGGGCACTATGATGAAAAGACCATTTTGCGCTATTTCAAGGACAGGAAGTATCTCGTAGATGGTAAGGACATCAGCAGGGTCGAGGTCTATTATCTCCCTGAAAAAGCCGACCTGTCAGCCACACGCGTCACCCTTGACATCGGTTTTGACAAGAAAAAAATAGAAAAAGTGACCGACAGTGGCATTCGCACCATTCTTCTGAGACACCTGCAAGAATACAACGGTGATCCAAAAATTGCTTTCACACCCGACGGAATAGCCGAGATGAACCGAAACATCCGGCGGCTCAACAATGGCCATGACCACAAGCCTATTCTGAAAGTTCGTGTGGCTGAGGCTTTCGGCATGAAGTTCCCCGTGGGTTATACAGGCAACAAAGCCAAGAAGTTTGTTGAAGCAGACAAGGGAACAAATCTTTTCTTTGCCATCTATGCTGATGCCGATGGAAACAGAACATACCGGAGCATCCCGTTCAATGAGGCTGTCGAGCGAATGAAAAACCGCATGCCCGTAGCTCCTGTTGAAGACGAAAATGGCAACAACTTGCTCTTTACCCTTTCGCCTGGCGACTTGGTATATATCCCTGAAGAAGGAGAACACGTTGATGGAATAAAAGACCTGAGCCGTATATATAAAATGGTGTCGTCGTCAGGAAATCAATGTTTCTTTATTCCAGCCTCTTTAGCTGCACCAATTGTTGATACAAAAGAATTAGGAGCAAACAATAAAGCTGAAAAAGCATGGACAGGTAGAATGATTAAGCAATGTTGTCTTAAACTATCCGTTGACAGGTTGGGAACCATTACAAAAATCTATTGAGTTATGATTAAAAAGACTCTCTACTTTGGTAATCCCGCCTATCTTTCATTAGCCAACAAACAGTTGGTCATCAAAATTCCTGAGGTCGAGAATGCCGATGCTCTGCCCGAAATTATAAAACATAAATCAGTACGAACGATTCCGATAGAAGACATCGGAATCGTCGTACTCGATCATCAGCAAATCACCATCACCCAGGCCCTCATAGCTGCCCTTCTCGATAATAATGCTGCTTTCATCACTTGCAACGACACGAGGATGCCAACTGGACTGTTGCTCCCACTGCAAGGTCATACCGTCTATAACGAGAGGTTCAGAAATCAGTTGGAAGCCTCACAACCACTGAGAAAGCAACTATGGCAGCAGACTATAAAAGCAAAGATTGAAAACCAAGCAGCTGTACTTCATAAAAACAATTTAGATGTTCGCGTCACCAATATGTTGTCATGGGCGCGCGATGTGAGAAGTGGCGACCCAGACAACTATGAGGCACGTGCTGCAGTGTTCTATTGGAAGAACATTTTCAGAGACCATCCCGATTTCATCCGTACACAAAAGGGCGAAGTACCCAACAATCTGCTGAACTACGGCTATGCCATTCTCCGTGCAGTAGTGGCGCGTGCATTAGTCATGAGTGGTCTGTTACCTTTGCTGGGCATTCACCACCATAACCGCTACAATCCCTATTGTCTGGCTGACGACATCATGGAACCCTATCGCCCATTCGTTGACCAAGCGGTCATCGACACGATGAGAAAAATGCCCATCCCCGACGAACTTACCACTGATGTCAAGCGTGAATTGCTGTCCATTCCTGTTTTGGATGTTTGGATAAATGGGAAGCGCAGTCCACTCATGCTGGCTGTTTCTCAAACGACAGCCAGTCTTGCAAAGTGCTTCAATGGAGAATTGAGGAAAATATCCTATCCCGTTGTTACATGATCAGTCGTTTAAATGAATACCGAGTTATGTGGGTTTTAGTCTTTTATGATTTGCCGACAGAAACTAAAAAGGAAAGAAAAATAGCTGCAAAATTTCGTAAAGACATCATGAGCGATGGCTTCACAATGTTTCAGTTTTCCATCTATGTTCGCCATTGTGCAAGTATGGACAATGCCCAAGTGCATATAAAAAGAGTGAAATCTTTGCTACCTGAGCATGGAAACGTTGGAATTCTTTGCATCACTGATAAGCAATTTGCCGATATGCAGATTTTCTATTGTAAGAAAGAAGTGAAACCTATTGCTCCTTACCAACAACTTGAATTGTTTTAAAAGATGGATTTTGCTTCAAAACAAAATCCATCTTTTTTTGTGACATGTTTTTTCTTTTTCTGTTTTTCTCCGCAAATGTCTCTTGTTCAGCATTTTGAGAAGAACGAGTTGTTTGTCACCTTGCAAAGGTACGAAAAATTTAGCTAATCACAACTTGTCGCCGACGAACTAAGGTCGGAAAGGAGTTGTTTGTCACCTTGCAAAGGTACGAAAAATTTAGCTAATCACAACAGCCGAAGGGGTGGGGGGCGGACCGCGGGGGTTGTTTGTCACCTTGCAAAGGTACGAAAAATTTAGCTAATCACAACAGACCGCCCGAGACGTGTCGCCACCGCTTGGTTGTTTGTCACCTTGCAAAGGTACGAAAAATTTAGCTAATCACAACGGAAATCAGCACGTTATCGGGCTTGGCCGTGTTGTTTGTCACCTTGCAAAGGTACGAAAAATTTAGCTAATCACAACCATAATCGTCGTTATGATGATTTCTGTATGTTGTTTGTCACCTTGCAAAGGTACGAAAAATTTAGCTAATCACAACACAACGTAAAGAGCCGTGAAGACATCGAGCGTTGTTTGTCACCTTGCAAAGGTACGAAAAATTTAGCTAATCACAACTTATATTGGGTTTGACATTTGTTCTACTTGGTTGTTTGTCACCTTGCAAAGGTACGAAAAATTTAGCTAATCACAACAACGGCTGGCGGGCTCTGCCGAGCAGGCCAGTTGTTTGTCACCTTGCAAAGGTACGAAAAATTTAGCTAATCACAACAGCGGTGTGGCCTCGTTCATCAGATCGGTGGTTGTTTGTCACCTTGCAAAGGTACGAAAAATTTAGCTAATCACAACATAGTAATCCTTATTATGATTACCCAGACGTTGTTTGTCACCTTGCAAAGGTACGAAAAATTTAGCTAATCACAACCATGTGAAGCCTTCACTTCGTCCATCGTTGGTTGTTTGTCACCTTGCAAAGGTACGAAAAATTTAGCTAATCACAACGACTTGAGGGTATTCCTGCTACTGAGTTGGGTTGTTTGTCACCTTGCAAAGGTACGAAAAATTTAGCTAATCACAACGATGCGCTTCTCACGGCTTCGTTTCACGGGTTGTTTGTCACCTTGCAAAGGTACGAAAAATTTAGCTAATCACAACTTACTTACGAGTGCAAAGATATAATTTAAGTTGTTTGTCACCTTGCAAAGGTACGAAAAATTTAGCTAATCACAACCGTCGATGTCGGCACTTATAACGCTTTCTGGTTGTTTGTCACCTTGCAAAGGTACGAAAAATTTAGCTAATCACAACAGATGGTAATGAGAATGAAACAGAAGTTGAGTTGTTTGTCACCTTGCAAAGGTACGAAAAATTTAGCTAATCACAACATTAAACATATTATCCACAGTAGAATGCGTGTTGTTTGTCACCTTGCAAAGGTACGAAAAATTTAGCTAATCACAACCAATGTAATTATTAAGTCAGATTGGAATGAGTTGTTTGTCACCTTGCAAAGGTACGAAAAATTTAGCTAATCACAACGCAAGTTGCCTTTTGCCTGCTTGCCATAGGTTGTTTGTCACCTTGCAAAGGTACGAAAAATTTAGCTAATCACAACGCCGCTTCAGGTCTTGCCACCATGCTGAGCGTTGTTTGTCACCTTGCAAAGGTACGAAAAATTTAGCTAATCACAACGGGTTTCGCTTGCGCTGGACTTCACGCTCCGTTGTTTGTCACCTTGCAAAGGTACGAAAAATTTAGCTAATCACAACTGCTTCGGGCGTTTCTTCCGATACACGGCGGTTGTTTGTCACCTTGCAAAGGTACGAAAAATTTAGCTAATCACAACCAAGCGGCCTTGCAATAACATGAAAAATAAGTTGTTTGTCACCTTGCAAAGGTACGAAAAATTTAGCTAATCACAACATAAGCAGATGCGCCTGTACTGGCCCAAAAGTTGTTTGTCACCTTGCAAAGGTACGAAAAATTTAGCTAATCACAACCGTAACTTCTTGATAATGTTGGCTGTTTGGTTGTTTGTCACCTTGCAAAGGTACGAAAAATTTAGCTAATCACAACTTGTAACTGCCTAAACTGGCAGATTTGTTTGTTGTTTGTCACCTTGCAAAGGTACGAAAAATTTAGCTAATCACAACATGAAAACTCCACGCGCCACACGTCCGCACGTTGTTTGTCACCTTGCAAAGGTACGAAAAATTTAGCTAATCACAACGATGTGGTCAAAATGCCGCTCTTTCAACAGTTGTTTGTCACCTTGCAAAGGTACGAAAAATTTAGCTAATCACAACTCAATATGTTTCAATTTCATGTTTATAAAGTTGTTTGTCACCTTGCAAAGGTACGAAAAATTTAGCTAATCACAACGGGTGAAGTGCTCATCCATGATGTCCTTCGGTTGTTTGTCACCTTGCAAAGGTACGAAAAATTTAGCTAATCACAACCAAGGTGCTTTTGCTGATGTTGAAGAAACTGTTGTTTGTCACCTTGCAAAGGTACGAAAAATTTAGCTAATCACAACCGCCATGTCTGCCTTAACCTTATAATAGTGTTGTTTGTCACCTTGCAAAGGTACGAAAAATTTAGCTAATCACAACATCCATTCCTGAAGTCCTACCGCGTGTTCAGTTGTTTGTCACCTTGCAAAGGTACGAAAAATTTAGCTAATCACAACCGGCAAGCTCCTTCTCACCGAGATAGGGAGTTGTTTGTCACCTTGCAAAGGTACGAAAAATTTAGCTAATCACAACCACTTTGATAGCCTTGCGCCGAAAGCGTGGGTTGTTTGTCACCTTGCAAAGGTACGAAAAATAGCTAATCAAAACCGCCCCCTAAGAGGTTTATTCGTTGTTGAAAGGATGTTTCATAAGGGAAAGCGGGAAAGCTGGAAAAACCAAGAAAGAGCGAAATGGTTCTTCTCTGTTTTTTCCGGCTTCCCCGCTTTTGTTAGATGTCCGCGTAGCTACGGCGGTGTGCCTACAGGCGTTTCAGCTGCACAGTAAAGTGGCGCATGAGGGGGGCTTCCCACTCGATGGCCACGCCACGAGTGATGCTTTCGCGGCGGTCATAGACGTTTTTCAGTGCGGCGGCAATCACTCTGATGTGGTTGTCGGTATAGACGCGGCGGGCGATGCAGAGGCGCAGCAGGTCGAGCCCGCCGAAACGGTTTTCGCGTGTCACGGGGTCGCGGTCGGCCAGCATGTATCCTATCTCGCAGCCGCGTATGCCTGCCTCGAGATAGAGCTCGCAGGTGAGCGTCTGTGCGGGAAATTCCTCTTTGGGCACATGGGTGAGCACACGGTCGGCGTCCACGAAGATGGCGTGGCCGCCAGCGGGGCGCTGATAGGGAATGCCATACTCATCGAGCAGGCTGGCCAGAAAAGCCACCTGATGGATGCGTGTGTGCAGCATGTCGAACTCGGTGTTCTCGTCCAGGCCCTGTGCCAGGGCGTTCAGGTCGCGGCCGCTCATGCCGCCGTAGGTGACGTAGCCCTCAAATGGGATGCAGAACAACTTGGCGCCTTCGAACCACTCCTTGTTGTTGGTGGCAATGAATCCGCCCATGTTCACCAGTCCGTCCTTCTTGGCCGACATGGTCATCGCATCCACGTGGGAGTACATCTCGCGGGTGATTTCCTTGATGGTCTTGTCTGCGTAGCCCTCTTCGCGCGTCTTGATGAAATATGCGTTTTCGGCAAAGCGGGCCGAGTCCATCACTACGGGCACTCCGTATTTGTGGCACAGCTCGCAGGTTTCGCGTATGTTCTTCATGCTGACGGGCTGTCCGCCCACGGTGTTGTTGGTCACGGTGAGCACCATGAAGGGCACGTTGCCTTTGTTCTCGGTCAGCACTCGCTCCAGTTTCTCCAGTCCCACGTTGCCTTTGAAGGGCACTTCCAGCTGGGTGTTGTGTGCCTCGTCGCAAGTAACGTCGATGGCTTTGGCTTTTCGGCTCTCGATGTGGCCTTTGGTGGTGTCGAAGTGGGCGTTGCCGGGTATCACTTGGCCTTCCTTCACCAAGTAGGAGAACAGCACGTTCTCGGCGGCGCGTCCCTGATGGGTGGGAATGACATACTTCATGCCAAACAGCCGCTGCACCACGGCCTCGAATTTATAGAACGAGGTGGCTCCGGCGTAGCTCTCGTCGCCCAGCATCATCTCGGCCCACTGACGGTCGCTCATGGCTCCTGTGCCCGAGTCGGTCAGACAGTCGATGTAAACCTGTTCTGCTTTCAGTTGAAACACGTTGTAGTGGGCTTCTTTGAGCCACTGTTCGCGCTCCTCGCGCGTACTTTTGCGGATGGGTTCAACCATCTTGATTTTCCACGATTCTGCAAATGGTAATTCCATAGTAACTTTTACTGTATTACGCTTGATGATTAATCTGATTGTTGGGGTTAATAAGGTTTGGTTGTTTTGTGGATTGGCCACGGGGCGCAGCCACAGCACATTGCACAATGTTCAATGCGCAATGGCCACTGTTCAACGTCTGATTGTTGAAAAATGGTCAAGTTCCTTAATGTTGATGTATCTGTTCGATACAATAGGTTTTGCGTTCATTATGTTTTTCGTAGCGATTGTTTTCAGTGTGCAAAAGTAATCATATTTTGCGAATCAAGCAAAAAAAACAAAGAAAAAAACAGGCGGATGAGACTTTCTCAGCGTCTCTCTGCCTGTTTTCTTTGTCCTGGTAGCCTGAACGTTCTGATAATCTGAATAATCAGAATAGTCAGAATAATCTGAATAATCAGACGAATTGTCTGTTTGTCTTCTTCTCTCTGTCAGGGATTCGATACGAGCACGTATGCGTTCGAGCAGCTGAATCCCGTGGGCAGCGCGAAGTCGTAGGTCGTCTCGCCGATGGTGACCGTCTGGCTTGCGGCAAACGAGCCTGTGGTGGCGGTGTAGGCCTGCGAACCCGTGGAAGGAACCACGTTCTTGCCTCCGATGCCCACCACGGTGGCGCCGTTGATGGTAAACAGGAAGTCCGTCTTGAATGTCGTGGCCTTGGGGGCGGCCACGGCCACATACACCTTTCCACCCGTGATGCTGATGTTTCCGTCCGACTTCATTCCCTGCGGCTTTGCGTCGTAGGTGCTGTCATATTTGTATCGTTCGCCCATGGTGACGATGGTGGTTTTTCCGCCACTGATGGTTACGTTGCCCGTAGCGTTGAGGCCGCGCCCGCCGTTGCCGTCGTTGGTGAGCGTCAGTGTGCCGTCGGTCATCACGAAGTTGCCGTCGGTCTTCAGTGCCGACGAACTCGACATGTCGCTCAGTGCGGTGTCGAACACCGATGCTCCGCTGGCCTTGGCCGTCACGGTGCCGCCGTTGATGGTGATGTGGCTTTCGGCCTTGATGGCCTTGCCCGTGGTGGAGGCGCCGTTGGCGTCAACGCCCGTCGAGTAGGCGCTGATGGAGCCGTTGTTCACCACCATCTGGCCGTTCAGCTCGTGGGTCGATTTTGCCTTTTTGCCCACGTCGATGCCGTCGCCCTGCGACGTGATGTTGATGGTGCCGCCGTCCATCTGGAAAAACTCGTTCACGTGCATGCCGTCGTTCACTGCGCCGGTGATGTTCATCGTTCCGCCCTGCATCAGGGTGTATTCGTCTGAGCAGTAGGCGTGGCGCGCCGTCCCGCTGAGGGTGAGCTGTCCGTCACCGCTGATGATGGCGTGTCCGTTGATGTAGAGGCAGGCCGGCTGAGTGCCTTCGGCGCCGTCGGCCAGCAGGCTGTTGCCCACCAGGGTGAACTCTATCTGCTTGCCGTCCTCAATGCGTATGGCCGCGCTGTCAGGGCTGGCCAGGGTCAGGTTGTCGATCACCACCTTGGCGTTGGCTTCCCCGTCCATGTAGAACGAGCCCTGCTGGCTGTTGCCCGTCAGGGTGTAGGTGATGGGGTCGGTGATATTGCTGTTGGCTAGGATGCGCACGTTGGCTCCCTTGATGGTGATGGAGAGGTCGGCTGCCAAATTGCCAGCCACCAGCACCTTGGCCTCGCCGCCGTCGAAACTAACGTTCACCGTGTTGTCCGCAACGTTCTGTTCGTCGTCAACGGTGATGCTGCTGATGTCGTTGATGTTGTAGGTGCGCCCCAAGATGGTGAGTGTCTCGCCGGCGTCGAAGGTCATCTCGCCCACTTGGGCCTTGGCGTAGGCGAACGAAATGTTGCCCGTGTTCACGCTTACGGTTTGTCCGACGGCCTGGCCTGCCAGACAAAAGCTGGCCGCAAGGGCGCAGCAAATGTTTGAGATGCGTTTCATGGTACTAGAACTTTCTTCGTTTCGCCATTCTTCGTTTTCACCACATAGACGCCCTTGGGCAGTTGGCCGCCGGGCTGCCTCGTTGCTTGTCCGTTCAGCAGTTGTCCCTGCAGGTTATAGACGGCCGTGCTGCTGCCAGTTGTCGCGCCGTCGTCAATCGACTTGATGGCCGTCGAGGTAGCCGAGAAGTACATCGACTTCAGCTCGCTGAGCACCAGTGTGACCACTTCGCCCTCGGCGGGCGTTGCTATGAGTTGGCCGTCCTTGAAGGTGATGGTCAGTCCGTTGGACAGCACTTCGGTTTTCTCGCCGGTTGTTTTCTCAAAGTGCAGATAGCCCAGTTCGTCGGCTCGCATTTCGCTCAGGGTCATGCCTGCCACCAAGGCGACAGCCGCCATGCCCCCTCTCTTCAGATAATTGTTTCGCATTGTTTTTGGCATTGTGTTGTTTCAGTTTTTTGTTTGCTCGCTTGGCGAGAAACTATTTCAGCACATCTTTAATCTTCTTGATGATGCTGCTCTCCTGCAGACTTTCCATGCTCTCGCGCAGGAACTCTCCGGCGCGTTCGCCCTGTTCCTTCACAAACTCCTGAGCCTGCTGGGTGGTTTCGCTGCTGCGCAACTGCTCCACGGTGTCGGTGATTTTTTCTTTCATGGCCTTCACCGTTTCGTTCTGGCTGATGTTGTTCAGCACTTCCTCGGCAGTTTCCTTCAGTTCTTCGGCTGCCTTCTTCACATTCTCCTTGACATCGCCCATGGGGTCGGCTGTCTGTTGGTTTTTGTTCTCTTTTTCCATGTTTATGTTGGTTTTTGGGTTAGTTGTCTGTTTCTTTGGGGTGTCATTTCAGTAGTTTCCAAATCTTGTTCTCGTCAGCCTGCGGGAGCAGTGCCTTCAGGTGCGCCTGCATCCGCCCGAGCGACTCCTCCGGCGAGCGGTCGCACAGGCAGGCCTCGCGGCCGTAGAGCTGTTCGGGTGTGGTGAGCAGCGACCATCCCCAGCCATATTCGCGGTTGTGCTTGTCCAGCGGATAGACAAAGTTCTCGGTCACGATGCGGCACCCCATTTGCAAACGGGTGATGTAAGCGTCAAACTTGCCCCGCATCTTCGGTCCGCTGAATCCGCAGGCCGCCCGCAGCTCGCGGGTGATGAGACTGCCGCTCTCGCTCAGAGTGGCCAGGATGGCTTCTTCTATGGAGCCTTCGCTCGGGGTGGGGTAGGCCCATCGGCGGTAGTTGCAGAAGTCGGGCCACCAGTCCATGCTGACGAAACCCGCCTTGTGGTCGAAGAACTTGCCATAGACGCAATGGCCCTCGCTCACGATGGTGCCTTTCCATTTCCACAGAGGCCATTCCCATCCGCCGTCGGGCAGCACCGTGTATCGGCAGTCGTCCGTCACCACATCGTCGGCCGAAAATCCCTCGATGCCGCTATAGAGCAGCGGCAGGAATCCCCATTCGGCTATCAGCTCCATCAGTTGCGCGTCGGTATAGATTCCTCTCTTTCTCATAGCCTTCACTCCTTCGCTCCGAGAGTCTCCTTCAACTCCTTGACAACCCTGCACGGATTGCCCACGGCCACCGAGTTCGAGGGAATGTCCTTGGTCACCACCGAACCGGCACCGATGGTCACGTTGTCGCCAATGGTCACACCGGGCAGAATGGTCACGCTGCCGCCAATCCACACGCTGTTGCCGATGGTTACGGGCAGTGCCCACTCCCGGCGCGTGTTGCGTTCCGTGGGGTCAGTGCTGTGGCAGGCCGTGTAGATGCTCACATTGGGCCCCACGAAACAGTCGTCGCCGATGGTGACAAACGCCTCGTCGAGCACGGTGAAGTTGAAGTTGGCGAAAAAACGTTTGCCAACCCTGATGTGCTTGCCATAGTCACAGTAGAACGGTTGGTTGATGAACACCCGGTCGTCGCCTGTGCTGCCCAACAGCGATTTCAACATCAGCAGCCGTTTCTCGGTTTCCGACGGTCTGAGTTGGTTGTATTCGTGAATGATGTCCTTCACGGCGTTCAGCTCCTCCAGCAGTTGCGGGTCAACAGCCGAATAAATTTCGCCAGCCAGCATCTTCTCTTTCTCGGTCATGGTTCGTTGTCGTTATTGTGGACTTTTTTTTCTTCTTGCATTTGCCTTCTATAATAACTAAAAGAAAGCTATTCATCTGTTTTGCAGTAGGAGGTGACGTGTCCCACGTCACGATCCTTGAATTTGTGACGTGAGACACGTCACCTCCTATTTGGACACTGCAAAGATACTGCAAATGCAACAAACAACAAAGGAACTCGGGCGAAAACTGAGGGGCTTTTCTGTAAATTTGGTAAATAAAACCTCAAAATGTATAGGTGGCAAGCCACGGAATCTTCGTAATTTTGCACACATCATTTATTAAAGTCAAACAACAATGAAAACCATAAAACTGACAATGGCACTTGTCGCCCTCATGGTGGCTGGTGGCCTTCAAGCACAAAACAACAGCATGGAACTATCAATCAGACAACAGTCGCTGGCGGCCATCGCCGCCAACGAGGCCAAGGGCGACATCAACGCCCTGAAACGCGAAATCAACACCGCTTTTGAGGCGGGGCTCACCGTGAGCGAAATCAAGGAGGCGCTCTCGCACCTCTATGCCTACACGGGCTTCCCGCGCTCGCTCAATGCCCTGGGAGCCCTTCAGCAGGTCATCGCCGACCGCCAGGCCCAGGCGAAAGCCTGTCCCCCGGGACGCGAGGCCGACGCCCTGCCCGCCGACTACGACGCCCTGAAGCAGGGCACCGAGGTGCAGACCCGTCTCACCGGACAACCCTTCAACTACACCTTTGCCCCACAGACCGACTACTATCTGAAAGCCCACCTCTTCGGCGACATCTTCGCCCGCAACAACCTGAGCTTTGCCGACCGCGAAATCGTCACCGTCAGCGCCATCTCGGCGCTGCCCGGCTGTGAGCCGCAGCTCAAGGCCCACGTCTCTGGAGCCCGCAATATGGGAGTCAGCGACCAGCAACTGCAAGCCTTGCCCGCCGTGCTGCTGGCCAAGGCCGGTGCCGACGAGGCCCGCCGTTGCACCGCTGCCGTCAACCAGGTGTGCGGCGTCAGCCTGCCGCAGGTTCCCGCCGGCGAAATGCCAGCCTCGCCGTGGCCACTGGGCGAAAAGAATCCCTACGGCCAGTTCTTCGTTGGCCAAAGCTATCTGGCGCCTTTGGCCGATGCCAGCCTGGGGCTGTTCAACGTTACCTTCGAACCGGGGTGCCGCAACAACTGGCATGTGCATCACCGCCAGGTGCAGGTGCTCATCTGCGTCAGCGGCCGCGGTTGGTATCAGGAGTGGGGCAAACCGGCCGTCCCGATGACTCCCGGCACCGTGGTGGCCATTCCCGCCGAGAAGAAACACTGGCACGGCGCCGCCCGCGACTCGTGGTTCCAGCATGTCACCTACCACACCCAAGTTCAGGAGGGTGCCTCCAACGAGTGGCTCGAACCCGTCAGCGACGAACAGTACAACGCCCTGCAATAGGCCGTGCTTTTCACCCTTCCATTCTCCTGCGAGAGATGAGGCCCCCCTCTCATCCCTCCTGGGGGGGACGCCCCAACGCGCAGCCATGCTCTCCCCCCAGGGGGAGTCGGAGGGGGCTTTCGTCCCCCCCCCAGGGGGGATGAGAGGGGGGCCTCATCTCTCCAGTATTTCTCCCAAGTGATAGGCCACGATGCCGTCCCTGTATGTGGTGTCGATGACCTGCACCAGCGCACTTTCGCGGTCACGGTGATAACCCACGTACAGCCGAAGCGCGTCATAGCTGCGCAAATAGCGCTTGCCGTCGCTTTCGTCAACATAGGTGTATTTGTTGAGTGTTGTCTGTTTCAGCTCACGGTATTCCGTACGTTTCGTTCCCTTCACGATTTCGTCGAAAAACTCCTTCTTGATGTTGAGCGTCAGTATTTTCAGCCCCTTCGTGTCAATCTTGTTCTGTTTCCTCACGATGTGCCGCTCCAGACATTCCTGCTCCGCGTTGTAGGCATAGCCCAGAATGGTGCCGTCCATCACCTTCCCGATGATTGTGTCGATTACTTCCAGCGGCACCACAAACCATTCTTGTGGCTCATGGCGCTGCCCGTTGTCGTCAACGACGGTCACATGGAATTGCACCGCCTTGAGCAACTGGTGTACCAAGTCTTCAAACTTCTGCGAGTGCAGGTTCGCCACCTTGTAGGTGGCCACAATCTTGACGGGTGCCATCAGATAGGTTGGCTCGTGCGCTGCGTTGGCTATCCGTTCCTCCACGCTGTTCGTCGAGAAACCAATCTTGTAGAGATTCTGCTGGCTGCTGATGGCAGGATGGTCCGAAAGTGAGCGCAGCACATATATATAGCCCGTAATCTTGTCCTTTTCCGTCAGGTCGCTGTTCGCGAAGAATTTGCCGTCGCTCTCTTCCTGCAGTTCCGTGACCGCATAGCCGCTGCCCACCACATTCTTGCGGAGCGTCTGGAGCAGGATGTCCGACTCGGTTCCGTTCTCATAGACGCAGCGCGTTCTGCCATTGAGCATGGAGTTGCTGCCCTGGTGGAGTTCGCCGACATGCTCCAGCAACAGCAGCTGCCCATCTACGATGTAGTAATGGCCCGCCTGCAGATTGATGGATTTGGATATTCTCACCAGGCTGCGTCTGCCCGCCTTGAGGTCTTTGTGTACTTGTCTGAACAGCGGCTCATACCTGCTGAAGTCATCACACAGTTTGCGCTGTGCCACATAGTCCGCCTTTTTCTTGGCCTCCATGCCCTTCCGCATGTCCGCAGGCATGGCGAACAGCTCAGCCTCTTTCTCCGAGATGTCCAGCAGCGGGTCATCAAGAATCTCGTCCAGCTCCTTGTCTATGTTCATACTTCAATTCCTTTCTGTCTTAATGCCGTCAAGGCGGCCCACATCATTTTTTCCTTCAAGTCGCCTCTCCGTCCTGGTTCCCGCCCATGGCGTTCCATCCATGCCCTCACTTCAACCAGTTTCTGGTTCATACGGTCGTCAGCCGTCGGGGCGGTCACTTTGGGCCGCACTCCGTCCAGCAGCGGGTCTTCAAACAGTTCCAACAATTCTTTTGGCCATTCCATAATTCTTCATTCCATAACTTAACTTTCGCATGTCTGGAGTTATCTGGAGTTATCGGAAGTTAGCAGCCTTTGGCTTTCCCTACGGCCGCCGATTTTCAATTCAGGCTGTGAAGTTAACAGACATTAGTTCTCCATTAGAAGGGTATTGTCCGCTAACTGAAGTTTCGGTTGTTTTCTACAACAACGAATTTAACGAATAAAACGAATCTGTCAAAGCATCGAAGATGCAACGAATGTTGACGAATGCAGCGATTCGAATGATTCGTTGGCCACTTGAGGCCATTCGCTGCCGCCAGAGGTGTATTCGGAGATTTCGCTATATTCGTTGTTGTAGAGATGTGGTAGCATGGCATCTCTACTCCCGAAACTTCAGTCCGCTAACTTCACGAGCCGGAGGCTCGTTAACTACAGCTAACTCCCGCTAACTCCTAGAAACAGAGCTTCCGAAACTTGAATCCATAATTTTTCATTCTTCATAATCCATCCCTGCCAGGCGTCTTGCCTTCAGGTTCCTGATCATCTGCAGGGCGGCAGCCATTTCCCTCACCTTGGGGTTCGGGTCTTCCGCGCTTGGCACCCGTCCGTCGTGCTCCTTCACATATTCCTTCAGCGGCCCCTTGAAGATGGTGATGGCCTGCTCCAGCGTCAGGTCGAACTTCTGCTCGGCTATCGTGTCCTGAATGATTTTCAGCGTAGGCGCATCCACCGACTTCGACAGCACCTCGTAGGCTCGCTGGAAGGGGTTGATGGTGTCAATCAGGTTGATGCTCAGCTTGTCGATGTTCACAAATCGGTTGGCAATCTTCATGAGTCGGTTGCCCTCGCTCTCCTGCTCGTCGCCGCCCTTCATGCTGCCTACATCCACGGGCTTGCCCTTGTCGTTCACGATGTCGGTGCCCTTGATCATCGTGTCGAGCAGCACCCGTTGGCGCACTTCTTCCACCTCGCCTTCCGACAAGTCGGGGTAACGCTCCCTGATTACCTTGGGTATCAGGTTCTGCGTGATGGTCTCTGCCGTCGTGGAGCCACTGATGGCCCTCACCACCAGTTCGTCTTGCAGAATGGCAGCCTTCAGGTCGTCCAACTGCTCTTGCACAATGAGGCGTGTCTTCTCGCTCGACAGCGGTTTCAGTCCCTCCACGATGAGTGTCCTCATGGGATTCCCCCTGTCACCATCGTCGTCATCCTTCGTAGTTTTGAAGTGCCACGAGGGAGCCATCACCTGTTCCATCAGCAGCGAGGCCGTGATGGCTTTCAGGAAGTCGTTCACCGCCACCTTCACGTCAGCCTGCTCAGCATCGGGCATGGCTATCATGTTGACGAACTTCGCCGTCTGCTTGCCCTCGCAATCGCGTGTGCAGCGTCCGATAATCTGAATCACCTCCGTCAGCGATCCGCGCACACCGATGGTCAGACACACCTCGCACCATTGCCAGTCGAAACCCTCCTTGGCTGTGCCCAGAGCAATGATGATATCCATGTCTTCGCGTTTCGTCATGCGCTGCAGATAGCCCTGCACCATGTTGCGTTCCTTCAAGTCGTCCTCCACCAGGTCGGCCACCTTCAACAGTCGTCCGTCGCTGGTGCGCACGTGGTAGATGCCCGTGTTGTAGTCTTTGCGTTCCACGGTGCCGATGACCTTCATGATTTCGCCCGTCTCGGCATACTTGCCGATGCCCGTTGAGGCCCGTGCGTTCACGCTGGGAATGTGGATGATGGTCTTCTTCGTGGTGTCCAGCACCTCGTGGATATGATCCAGATACGAACCGTGGTAGAAATGATAGCCCAGCACCAGGTTCTTCAGATATCTATAGCCGTTCAGCTGCTGGTAGTAGTTATAGGTGACGGGGTAGAACCGCGCTTCGTCCTCCACTCTCAGCACGGGTATGCCGTCGCCCCGGAAGTAACTGCCCGTCATGGCCACGATGTGGCCCGTCGAGTTGTTCATCACGCGGCGCACCACGTCGCCCAGGTTCGAGTTTGCGTCGGCCGAGGTGTGGTGGAACTCGTCAATTGCCAGCAGCGTGTCGTTGAAGTCCTCGTCCGAGATTTCCTTCATGCCGTTGCGCAGCGTGGCATGGGCGCACACCAGGATGGGCGCACTCTGCTGGTGGAAAAACTCTATGAAGCGTCCTTTCTTGTCCCGTTCGTTCTTCACGTCCGTCAGGTTGAAGTAGGGCGTCACCGTCCAGTCGGCAAAGAATCCGTAGGGCTTCAGCCGCGTGTTCTGAAACGAGCGCCCGATGCTTTTCTCCGGCACGGCCACCACCACCCGTTTCAGTCCCTGGTTCATCAGTTTGTCCAGTGCAATGAACATCAGCGCGCGGCTCTTGCCCGAAGCAGGCGGTGCCTTGATCAGCAGAAACCGCTTCTGCCGGGCCTCGTAGGCCTTGGCCTGCATCTCGCGCATGCCCAGACTGTTGGTGGCGCTCGACAGTCCCGTCTGTTGGTAACTGATGTCAACGATGTTGTTGCTATTTTGTTCCATAATTATGTGTTATTTCGTTTTTTATTATTTATCTTTGTCGGCAGAAACCAAAAGAATTAAGTTATGACGACAGCTGCTTTGAACAATCTTTGGACTTATATCAACGGGCTCTCCTTAAAAAAGAAAGACCGAGAGTGGCTTGCCAACAAACTGTTCGAACCAACCGAAGTGGAAGCCGAGACAAAACGCCAGCAGGAATTTGTCAAGGAGTCACTCACCCGTGCCATCAATGAGGTTAGGGCGGCAAAACGCGAGGGACGCAAGCTGATGACCCTGGAAGAATTTGAAGAAGAACTAAAGGCGGAGGGTATCCTGTGAATGTAAAACTTTTCCCTTCTGAAGAATTCTTGCGCAGGTTTATCTTGGTCATGGTGTCCATAAGGTGCGAATGCCTATTGCTTCTAAGGGGAAGGGTAAAAGTGGAAGTGCCAGGGTGCTGACACTGGTCATGTTGGTTAGCGATGACGCTGAGGTTACGCTGCTGACGATCTATGACAAGGGCGAAATCAACAATGTGTCTGACAGTTATATTCAGGCATTTCTCCGTGATCTGTGATTTGTTCTGTTTCATTTCTTCGTCATCTTTTCGTACATCTTGAACAGGCATTCCAGGCGGGCTTCGTCCGAGGCGAAGGGATAGCCGGGATAACAACTCTCCACGATGTCGTCCAGTCGGGCATGTGCTTCGCGCAAGTCCTGCGGCATCTTGTCGGGGTCGTAGAGTTCTGCCAAGGTCTTGTCGGGATAGAACTCACGGGTCACTAATACGTCCTCTGCCGCTTGCTCGATTGCTTCTTTCTTCTCGTCGGAGATTTTAGGGAAGGGGAAGGTGTTGTAGCAGATTGTATTAGAATATTGCATGTCGGTTTTCATTCTGCCAGCTACAGTCCTTACCCAAACCATGTGCAAATAAGACGCTAAAATACCAAATAGTCTCATGTCATAGTTGTCACCACAATAAATAAGCCTTACAGCATTTGACAAAACGGTATTTTCATCCGCGATACCCATTGGTAAATATTTTCTTTTTTCAGATCCAGTCTGAGGAACTACAATTGATTTTTCTTTACAGTACTTCCTCTCTATAAATAAGTAAGGGGTATTAGCATATCTTCTTGTAGCTTCCTTAGTGCTTTCTTCTCTAAATTTTTGTATATTGTCTAATCGACTCTTAAATATAGAAGATGAGCCTGCTAATTGAGTTACAACATCTTTGTCGCCTTCTTCAAAATATAAACAGTATCGCTCCCTATTGTTTACGAATTCGTCAGCTCCGACGTAAGACTTTATGTATTGACGAAATAGGATACATTGACTTTCTAAGGCTTCTTTTTCATTCTTTATCAATAGTAGATTTTGGTTATCAACAGGCGAACATCCTTTTATCATCTCTGGGAAACCTGATATAGAAGAATTACAAGGCTCCACGTAGGTTGTTTTTCCTGCAATCAAGTATGGACTTATGTTATCTACTATATTTACTTTTTCACCATCATAGAATCGTTTTAAATTATTTCTGTTATTCGTTATACCTATTATCGTAACTGCAACCATTGCATTGTTTTTGGCATTGTTTTTCCACATGAAAGATTTATACGCAAAATCAATAATCTGCCTATCCAAAACATTCTTCCACAATAAAGATACTTGTTCTCCTTGTGTCACAGAATTAGTCGTAACAAAAGCAAACTTTCCTTTGGTCTCATTTATATAGTTTGATCCTTTTATAAACCAACATGAGATGTAATCCAATTTGCTGTAATTTTGCATATGCCCACAAACAATTTGTAAATCAGACTTCTGCTCCTTCGTTTGTTTGCTATAACCCAAATACGGCGGATTTCCAAACACAAACACCTCTTCCTCTGGTGTATGCGGGCATACTTCGTTCCAATCTATCCGGCAGGCGTTGCCGCAGACGATTTGGGTGATGTTCTTCAGGGGAAGGGCTTTGGTGTTGACCCCAAACTGCGAGTTGAGCTTGGTGTTCATCTGGTGCTCGGCGAGCCAAAGGCTGAGCATGGCCACTTCGTGGGGGAAGTCGAGCAGCTCGATGCCGTAGAACTGGCTGAGGCTGATGACGCTGTTATCCACAAACAAGATTTCACCTTCGGGCGTACACTTGCGCTCCAAAGTGAGGATGTCCATTTCGAGGAAACGCAACGACTTGTAGGTGATAATCAGGAAGTTGCCGCTGCCGCAGGCGGGGTCGAAGAACTTCATGCGGCTCATGCGCCTGAGCAGGGCCTCGCACTTGCGCTTCACGGCCTTGCACTCCTCGTAGAACTGCTTCACGGAAAGTGCCCCGATGTCGCGCATCTGCCTTTTACTTTCGTATAATTCGTTTAATTCGTTGTAGTTTTTCCGCAGGTCGTCCAAGAAGAGCGGATTGATCACCTTCATGATGTTGGGCACGCTGGTGTAGTGCATGCCTTGGCTGGCGCGCTCCTCGGGATTCACCACAGCCTGAATCATCGAGCCGAAGATGTCGGGATTGATGTCCTTCCAGTCCAGTTCGCCGCACTCGATGATGATGCGCCGCGCCTTCTGCCCCATGCGCGGAATCTGAATGCGGCGCGAGAAGAGTCCGCCATTGACATAGGGAAACTGCTTCACGATGCTGGGGATGTGCTGCGGACGCAACGAGAGGTCCATCACGTTGAACGACTCGTCGAGATATTGCGAGAGGTCGGAGCCGTCGGGCTTGGTGAAGCGCTGAATGCTGTCGGTGAACAGGTTGCTCTCGAAGATGCCCGTGTCCTCGGCGAAGAAACAGAACAGCAGGCGCGTGATGAAGATGTTGAGGTCGTGCAGGTCGCTGTCGGAACGGAACTCGTTGTAGGCGCGCAGTTCGTCGTGCAGCTTGGCGAGTTTTTCGGCCGCCTTCACGTCGGCAGGACTCTCCTCCACATAGTGAACGCGCTCTACGTCCATGAGCGGATAGAAGAAGGCGAAGTCGCAATAGACGCGCTCCAGCGGATTCTCGTAGGTGTCGCGCTCGCGCAGGTCGTAGGCCAGCAGCGTCTGTCCGTCGCTGACGGCCACAATCTTGGGCGCAGCCTTCAGTACCTGGACGTCGCGTTTCAGACGTTCAAGTTCCGCTTGCAGACGGGTGGCAGACGCGGCTCGATAGCAGAACAGCCCCTTGATGAGCAGTCCGTCGAACGTTTTCAGCACGCCTTTTCCTTCCCGATAGCGCTGGAGGTCGCGCTCACTCTTGCCGAATGCATACAACAACTGGTAGCCAACATTGTCGGCCGACAAGGCACGACCTCTGAGCGCCATCAGGCGCTCTTCGATTTCCTTGTAGCCGAGCTGGGTTTTCTTTGCCATTGCTCAATAGATTTAGGAGCATAGCACTTATCGGGATTACAGGTACTTTCGCCACCAACCAAAAAGACACGGAAATAGCGCGAACCGCGCTTATCCGTGTCTGAGGTGGTGAGATAGTACCTGCTAAGATAGATAAGTGACATGTCCACGCTATTGAGCGCAGACATTAGTCATTTACCGTTATCTTAGCATTGTGTTCTAAACATCTCACCTTTCAGACACGCCGAATAACTGCTAATGCTGTTATTTGTTTTTTCCACGAAATGGTCACCGCCTTTCGCCAAAGGCATGTGACTCGTTTGCAAAAGTACGTTTTTATTTTTAAAAAGAGGCAGGTTGGGGACTTTATTTTTTATGATTATCCGCAATCGTACCACCAAATACGTTGTTTTAGGGGAAATATACTAAAGGAGACCGTTGGTTGAACGCTCTGCGTCTTTTCAAAAACCAATAAAAACAAAGAAAAACCAACAAAAACAGGGAGTCTTACGAAACAAATGAAAACCTGTTT